>Ga0316604_10000090_pt1 | contig 154575 bp, 153 predicted proteins | sample OWC_soil_day20_C_FD_207650 | JGI IMG/M metagenome (GOLD analysis project Ga0316604, IMG submission 207650) | Wetland soil microbial communities from Old Woman Creek delta, Ohio, United States - OWC_soil_day20_CT | ecosystem: Environmental > Terrestrial > Soil > Wetlands | place: USA: Ohio... | reverse complement strand
CAAATGGGCCGACCACATGGGAATGACCAGACTTGCTTGACCTCAATCTCGCGAACCGCCCGGTGCGGACCCGCATGCCGGGTGGTGTGGGAGGGGTGGATCAGAAATGATCCCCCCTATCCCGATTGGCGGGCAAGCTGCTATTGCTGCTGCAAGATGGGATGAATGGCAGAGGCAATGGTGGTCATGGTGGGCTTCTCACGCGGCATCTGCCGGGCTTGTCTTCTGATCGTGGTCCTTGCCGCCGCTTCGCTGTCTGCGAGGGCCGATGTGATGATCGGCATCGCCGGACCGATGGGCGGCAGCTTCACCGATATCGGACGCGACATCAAAGCCGGCGTCGAGATCGCCGTGGCGGCGGCCAATGCGCGCGGCGGCATCAATGGCGAGAAGATCCGGACGGTCGCCGTTGACGACAAGTGCGAAGCCGAGACCGGCGCCGCGGTGGCAAACCAATTGATCGGCAAGACCGTCAAGGCGGTAATCGGCCATGCCTGCACGGCGGCGGCGCTGCCGGCCGCGCGCGTTTATGCCGAGGGGGGCGTGCTGTTTGTGTCGGTGGCCGCCACCAATCCGCGCCTCACCGACGAGAAGGTTGGTGCCGGCGTGTTCCGTCTGGCCATCCGCTCCGATCGCGAGGCACGGGCGATCGCCGACTATCTCGGCAAGCATTTCAAGGGCAAGCGCGTGGCCTTCGTTCACGACGGCAGCGTCTATGGCCTGGGGCTCGCCGAGCAGGCGGGCAAGCTGTTCACTGATGGCGGCGGCTCTGTTGCCATGACGGAGAGCTTCACGCCGGGCGAGAAGAGCCAGAACAACCTGATCGGCAAAATCCAGGATGCCGCCGTGTCGGCGGTGGTGGTGGGCGCGCTGCAGGCCGACGCCGCGGTGATTGCCGGCGAGATGAGGGCGCGTGGCCTTGATGCCGCGCTGGTCGGCAACGAGTCCTTGGCGCTTGCCGAGTTCAAGGCGTTGGCTGGCGACGCGGCCGAGGGCACGGTTTTCTTCCTGCCTTTCGTCGATAAATCGCGACCCGAGGCGGTGAACCTCATTCTGTCGCTTCAAGAACGGCAACTGATGCCGACCGATACGATCTTCACGGCGCACGCCGCGACGGAAGCGGCGATCGCGGCGCTTTCCAAGGGGGGAGACCTCGGTGGCGAGGCTGCCTTCCTGCGCAAAAGCGGTGCCAGCACAGTGCTTGGCAAGGTTACGTTCGACGACAAGGGCGATTGGCGCGAAGCGACCTATGCCCCGCAGATCTGGCGGGGCGACGCCTTTACGCCCCTTCGCTGACGACGGCTTGCACCCCAGGCCCATCCGTCCTCCGGTCGGCGGCCATGCAGGACCTCCACTAGCCTTTGCCGGCGGCAACTGGTACTGTCGATCCGACGACAAACGAGTAAGCGTGCCGCTCGAGCCCCCGCGCCGGTCCTGAAAGGAACGGTTGCGGACGAAGGTTGGTTTCCCTGAAAAGGGAGGTCGACCCCTGGATCGCGGCGCGCCGGAGTGATCTCAGTGGGTGACGCGGGCGATCAAAGCGACCGCGCAGATACCACGAGAGGACGCGCCGACCCCGCCGCTAACGTGGCGGTGGACGGAGCGTCCGATGCCCTGTCGAAGCGGGCGGCGCGACGCCGCCGCAAACGCCGGTCCGGTTCGGGTGCGGCGGGTGACAGGACCTCGGTGGGACATGCGCCGATATCAGGCGACAAGCAGCCGGAGCGGGTGATTGTCCCGCCGCCGGTGCGTGGCGATTCGCCCTCTACCGAATCCGACAAGGCGGAAGCGCCGACCGGGAAAACGCGCGAGGACGGCCCCCGGCGCCGGCGTCGGCGCGGTCCGGCCAAGGGTGCCCTGCGCGGCGTGCGCAAGCCGGGGCGCGAAGATGGTCGTTCCGACGAGGGACGCGGCCGCGAGAGCGATCGCCGCAAGGGTGGCCACGCCGAGGTCGGCGAGGCCCGGCCGGCTGTCGGCGCGGTTAGCCATCATCACGGCCACGCCCCGCACGGACGCGAAGGGAGCCGCCGCGCTACCGCGACCGGCCCGCTTTACGCGGCGCTCGATCTTGGCACCAACAACTGCCGCCTTCTGGTGGCCGAACCGCAGGATCGCGGCTTCCGTGTCATCGACGCCTACTCCCGTATCGTCCGGCTCGGCGAAGGCATAGGTCGCACCGGCCGCCTGTCCGAGGCGGCGATGGATCGCGCCGTCGAGGCGCTCGCCGTCTGTCGCGGCAAGCTGGCCGACCTCAAGGTGCGGCGGATGCGGCTGATTGCCACCGAGGCCTGCCGGTTGGCCGAAAACGGCCCGCTGTTCCTCGAAAGGGTGCGGCGCGAGACCGGCCTCAGCCTGGAGATCGTCAGCCGGGAGACCGAGGCGCGCCTCGCCGTTGCCGGTTGCGCCACGCTGATCGACCCGCGTTCGCAAGGCGTCTTGCTGTTCGATATCGGCGGCGGTTCGTCGGAACTGGTCTGGCTCGATCTCAGGCGGCGCGGCGAAGCACGCGGCTTCGCGCTCACCCGCTTCATCAAGAGCTGGACATCCCTGCCGGTCGGCGTCGTCACGCTCAGCGAACGGCACGGCGGTCATATCGTCACCCCTGAGGTCTACCGCGACATGGTCGAGGAAGTCAGCGGCCTTATCGACGGGTTCGAGGGGATGGAAGGCGCGGCCGAGCTGGTCGCCTCAGGTGGCGCCCACATGCTGGGCACCTCCGGCACGGTGACGACGCTGGCCGGCATTCATCTCGGCCTCAAGCGCTATGACCGTCGCCGTGTCGATGGCGTGTGGCTCGACGGCAACGAGGTCGATCAGATGATCGATCGGCTGATCGACATGGGCTACGAGCAGCGCGTCGCCAATCCGTGCATCGGTTCGGATCGCGCCGATCTCGTGCTGGCCGGTTGCGCCATTCTCGAAGCCATTCGCAGCAAATGGCCCTGCCAGCGGCTACGCGTCGCCGATCGCGGCTTGCGTGAGGGCATCCTGGTCGAACTCATGGCCCGCGACGGCGTCTGGCGTCGCCGAGCCCAGCCCGCAAGGACGGAAGCGCATGTCTGACAAGGGAAAATCCGGCGGAGACAAGCCGGCTGGCCCGGACAAGTCCAAGGGCCCAGATAAATCCAAGGGCAAAGGGCGGGCCGATACCGGCCTCAAGGTGAAGGTGAAGACGGCACGCGGCCGCACCGCCTCGTCGGTGCGCTGGTTGCAGCGTCAGCTCAACGACCCCTATGTGGTCAAGGCGCGCAAGGAGGGCTGGCGTTCGCGCGCCGCCTTCAAGCTGAGCGACATCGACGAGAAGTTTCACCTTCTGAAGCCGGGCAACCGGGTGGTCGACCTTGGCGCTGCGCCGGGCGGCTGGTGCCAGGTAGCGTCGCAGAAGACCGGATCGACGCCCGCCAACCCGCTGGTGGTCGGCATCGACTATCTGGAGATGGACGGCGTGTCGGGCGTGGCCCTCCTGCAAAAGGACTTTCTCGACGAAGACGCGCCGGCCGCGCTGATGGCGGCGCTTGGCGGTCATCCGCCCGATGTCGTGTTGTCCGACATGGCGGCGCCGACGACCGGCCACCACAAGACCGACCATCTCAGGACCACCTATCTGTGCGAGGTGGCGGCCGCTTTTGCCATCGACGTGCTCCGTCCGGGCGGCGCCTTCGTTGCCAAGGTGTTCCGCGGTGGGACTGAGACCGAGCTCTTGGCGATGCTGAAGCAGAATTTCGCTCAGGTCTTCCACTTCAAGCCGCCGTCCTCGCGCCAGGAAAGCGTCGAGATGTATGTCGTCGCCAAGGGCTTCAAGGGGCGGTCGCCCGCCGCCGCGGAGGCTACCGAGGACGATCAGCCGTGAGGGGCGCCCGTTCCGGCAGGGGCACCGGCGGCTGGGACAGGATTCCCGATGCGCCGGACGAGCCCGTCCGGGCGGCGCCGACCGACCCGAAGAGGCTGCGCGAGAAGCTGCGCCGCTCGGGGTTTGCCTATCTTCAGCGCTATTCCGCCTCGGAAGCGCACTTCTCCGAGCTGATGGAGCAGAAGCTTCGTCGCTGGGAAGCTGCGGGCTATGTGGTCTTGGGCGAAGCCAGCGCCGCCGGTCTCGTTGCCGAACTGACGGCCGAATTCCGCGAGCTTGGCCTGCTCGACGATGCGGGCTTTGCGGCGTCGCGCGTCGCCTCGGCGCGTCGGAAAGGCACCTCGCGGCTCAAGATTGCGCTCGGCCTTCGGGCAAAGGGCGTCGACGGCGAGCTGGCGCAGGCCGCCATCGAGGAAGACGGCACCGATGAGACGGTGGCCGCCTTGCGCTTTTGCCGGCGCCGGCGGATCGGTCCGTGGCGGCGGGGGGAGCGGCCGGATCGCGACGGCCTCAACCGCGAGATCGCTACGCTGGCACGGCAAGGTTTTGCCACTCAGCTGGCGCGCGCTGTCGTGCTACTGTCGCCTGAGGAGGCCGAGGAAAAGCTCGGCCTGATTTGAGAAACGTCATCGATGGAATGGGTGTCGGAAGCGCTGCTGATCGGTCTTCGCCCGCACGGGGAAACCAGTGCGGTGATCGAAGTGATGACGCCCGATTATGGCCGCCATCTCGGCCTCGTCAAAGGCGGGCGCTCCCGTCGCCTGCAGCCGGTGCTGCAGGCCGGCAACTCGCTGCTGGTCACCTGGCGGGCGCGGCTCGAAGCGCATCTCGGGCTGTTTTCAGTGGAGCTCGCAGAGGCCCGGGCGGCACGGCTGATGGAGAGCGCCGCCGGTTTGTTCGGCGTGCAGATCGTGTCCGGCCATCTGCGGCTCTTGGCCGAGCGCGAGGCGCATCCCGGTCTCTATCGGGCGGCGATTTCCCTGCTCGACCATCTCGACGGCCTCTTGCAATCGGCGGCGTTGGTCGCTCGTTTCGAGCTGATGCTGCTTGACGAACTGGGCTTCGGGCTTGATCTGTCGCGCTGTGCCGCCACGGGCCGGACCGATGATCTCCGCTTCGTCAGCCCCAAATCGGCGCGCGCAGTGTGCGGCGACGCCGGCGCGCCCTATGCCGATCGCCTGCTATCCCTTCCGGCCTTCCTGATGCCGGGCGCCGAGGTGAGCCCTGACGCCGCCGACGTCGTGGCAGCGCTGCGACTCACCGGCTTCTTCCTTGATCGGCATGTTGCCGGTCCCAGGGCGATCGAGCTGCCGTCAGCGCGAGCGCAACTGCTCGGCAGGCTGGAAGTCGAGCAGTGGCCGACGGCCCCAGACATTTCAACGGTTTGACCGATCCGGTTCACGCCACGGCTTGAAGAAACAGCGCCTCGCGGTGCACCGTACCGTCGGCGTTACGCGGGATTTCCGAGACCGACACCAGCGCGGCCGGGCGGTCGAGCTTGCCGGCCGCCTCGCCATCGAGCCAGATCAGCAATTCGGTGAGCGACGGCCGCTCGCCCGCTTTCGGCACCACCGCCAGACCGAGACGATGGCCGACCGGGCCGGCCTCGATCGGAAAGACGGCGGCATCCTCGACCCCGGGATGGCCGCGGAACAGCGTATCGAGCCGCTTCGGCGACACGGTGATACCGGCTATGCCGATGGTCTCGCCGAGCGTGCCGGTGATCACCAGTCGCTCGTTGTGCTCCTCGGCGGCAAGGCCGGTGCGCAGGAAGCCGTCGGAGGTGACGCCGAGCAGGGCGCTGCGGCGGCCCGACTGCGGCTCCGGCCAGGGCGCGTCGGGGATGGCGGCGCCACCCAGCAGCAGTTCGCCATGTTCAGCCTTGCGGCTACGGGCCGCGGCCTTCGTCTTGATCTTGGCCTCGAACAGCGCCGGCGCCGTGTCGAGGCCCCCCATGCGCGCCAAGCCGGAAGGCAGCGCCACGGCGCTGCCAGCAACATCCCGCGCGCGCGGAATGAGGCAGAGACCGCCGAGCGTCACGAGGTCGACCGTACGGGCGGCTGGCGCCGGCGTAAGGCCGAGACCGCTGCCCACCGCCGAGAAGGCGACGGCGCGGTCGAGGCTGGCGGCGAGCGAGGCGACCATCACTTCCGGCAGCACGACACGATCGGCGCCGACGCTTTCCACTGCTGCGGCGAGGCCGGCAAGCGAGGTGCCGTGGTGGAAGGCGACACGGCCGCCTGAAATGAGCGCCGAGGCCATCGAGCCGGCCACCGAGGCAAGACTGGCCGGGTGCATGGTGGAGAGAACGGTCTCGGACGCGGTGACGCCGGCTTCGATCAGATGGCCGGTGGCGATCGCCATCAGCTGGTTGTGGCTGTAGGGAACGATCAGCAGCTCGTCGTCGGGGGTGCGGGCCATGGAGAGCAGGGCGACATGATCGGCCGCCGCGCCGCGCCGCGCCACTTCAGGGGGCTCACCCAGCGCCTCGACATCGGCGAGCACTTCGGAAAGGTCGATCAGGCCGTCCGGCTGTCCGTCGCCGACCGCGAAGACGAAGCGGATGGCGAAGGTATCGGCGGCGACGTCGCGCACCAGTTCGCCCGACGGCTCGTCCTCGATTTCGGAGGCGGTGACCATGGCCTTGATCGACGCGGCTTCGATGGCCGCCTCGATTTCCGACTTGGTCCAGTAGATGGGCAACGGCGCCACGACGAGGCCGGCTTTCAACGCCGCGAACAGAATGATGGCCGCGTCGGCGCAGGGCGGCAGGTGGATGCCAAGCACCATGTCCGGCCGGAGGCCGACGGTGGCGAAGAAGGCGGCGAGACCGTTGATGCGCTTTTCCGCGTCAGCAAAGCCGTAGCGGGCGGAGAGGCCCGGCACGGCGCCGGCGCCGACGTCCTCGAAGGCGATCGTCTCAGGCGCGGCGGCGGCGGAGCGATGCAGCAATTCGCAGAGCGTGACGTTGCTCCATGCGCCGGAGGCGACATAGGCTTCGGTTCGTTGTTCGGACGTCAGGATCATCGCTCGTTTCCCTGTTTGCCCCGCATCATAGGACTTCTGGGCGTCAGGACTTCACGTCCGCCCACCAGGCGGACGGTTGAATGCCGGTCAGCGCCGTCGCATCCGGCCGGTGGATGCGCGTCCAGCGAGCGACCAGATCTTCAGGCAGGTGGAATAGCGGTACGCAGTAGAGGCCGGAGATCAGGAGGCGATCGAGCGCGCGCACGGCGGTTTCGAACTCCGTCTGACCGGTGGCGGCGAGCAATGCATCAATCATGGCATCGACGGCCGGGCTCGACACGCCGGCGTAGTTGAAGGTGCCCTCGGTGACCGCCGCCTTCTGCGACCAGCGATTCATCTGTTCGTTGCCGGGCGACAGCGACGCCGTCCAGATCATCTCCAACATGTCGAAGTCGAAGCTTTTCTGGCGGTCGTAATACTGCGTCGAGTCGACAAGCCGCACCGACATGTCGATGCCGACGAGCTTGAGCGTCGCCTGATAGGCAAGGGCAAGGCGCTCCTCGTCGGGCACCTTGGCCATGAACTCGAAGGCGAAGGGCTTGCCGCTCGCATCGACCAGTTGACGGCCGTCGAGCTTCCAGCCGACCTGCCCGAGAAGGTCGAGAGCGGCACGCAGCGCCTTGCGGTCGCGGCCCGAACCGTCGCTCACCGGCGGCGCATAGGTGCCGGCCATGACGTCGGGCCTCACCTGATCCGCGAAGGGAGCAAGCAGCGCCTTTTCGGCATCGGAGGTGGGGATGCCGATTGCCGACAGGCTGGATCCCTCGAAATAGGAGCCGCTGCGGGCATAAGCGCCATAGTAGAGCGTGCGGTTGACCGCTTCGAAGTCGAACAGCAGGATCAGCGCTTCGCGGACGCGGACATCCTTGAAGAGGTCGCGGCGTGTATTGAAGACGAAGCCGGTCATGCCCTTGGGCGCGCCGTTTCGCACCTTTTCCATGACGACGCGACCGTCCTTGACCGCCGGAAAATCGTAGGCCTTGGCCCAATGACCGGGGTCGGCATCGATGTTGAGGTCGAAGGCGCCGGACTTGAACGCCTCGAAATAGGCGGTGCTGTCCTTGAAATACTCGATGTGGATTTCGTCGAAATTGTCGAGACCGCGCTTGATGGGCAATTCCCTGGCCCAATAGGCCGGATTGCGCTTCAGCACCACCTGCCGTCCCTCGTCGACGCCGGCCACCTGATAGGGCCCAGAGCCCAGCATCGGCTTCATCGACGACTGATCGAAGGTGTCGGGATCGATCGCGTGCCGGGGCAGGATGGGCATGTAGCCGCCGATGAGGAACGGCAGCTCGCGGTCGGCACCGTCGGCAAAGGAGAAGCGCAAGCTGCGCTCGCCGACGCGGTCGACCGAAACCACCTTGTCGAATCGGCGCTTGTGGACTGGCCGTCCCTTGTTCTTCAGGAGGTCGACGGTGAACAGCACGTCATCAACCGTCACCGGCTGGCCGTCGGCGAAGGCGGCTTTGGCGTTGAGCGTGAACTCGACCCAGCTGCGGTCGGCCGGCATCTCGACCCCCTCGGCGAGGAGGCCATAGAGCGAGAACGCCTCATCGGCAGAACGGAAGAGAAGCGTATCCCAGACGTTGTTGCCATAGAGCGCGTCGGAAAGACCCCGCGGCGCGTTGCCCTTGACGATGAAGGGATTGAGGCTGTCGAACGAGCCGGGAAAGCCGAGCGCGAACGTGCCGCCCTTGGGAGCGGCGGGATCGGCATAGGGAAGATGGTCGAAATTGGCGGGAAGGGCGGGATCGCCGTGCATAGCAATGCCGTGGACCGGCGCGGCCCGAGCCGGCAACGACAGGAGTAGGCCGGCGCCAACAGTGCCAAGACAAAAAACGCGGCGGTTCATGACGCCAGACATCAACAAGGGGCTCCGTACGAAGCGAATCTTTCCGAGACGTTAACACGTCCGTTCCGCCCAGACCGATGATTTTTGGCGGCAAAGGCGCTTGGTCCACCGTCGAACTCTCCAACTTAACGACGTTTTTTGATCTATTGCTTCTGGGCCACCGTGTTGCCCAAATTTGCCGTCATCGGGTTCTCCCGACTTCCAGGCGGGGGGTGGGGTGCGCCCCGCATGCCGCAGGGCGGAGAAAAGTCACTTTCGGCAGGCTTCCTCGGGGTCGGATTGCGCGAAGCGCTGTTGACAAGTCGATCGAAATCAGACGATCGGTAGCGCCACAAATGTGAGCCTCCGGATCGACGCATGCGAAGGATTGGGCGAATGGCAACAGTTTTTTCTTACAGAACTCTGGGTTGCGTTGCGGCGCTGCTCTTGTCGGCGACGGCCGCCCTGGCCCAGGACAAGCCGGCCGCTGCGGCACCCGCGGCTCCTGCCGCCGGTGCCGCCGCCACCGATGCCGGTGCCGACAACCCGTGGAACAAGCTCTGCGGCGAGGACGCCCGTACCAAGAAGCAGGTCTGCTTCACGGTTCGCGAACTCAGGACCGACAGCGGCCAGTTCCTCGCCTCGGCCGGCGTGCGCGAGGTTGATGGTGAGACGCGCAAGATTCTCCTGGTGCAGACGCCGGTTGCCATGCTGATTCAGCCGGGCATCCGCGTGCAGGTCGACCAGAATACCCAGGTGCCGGGCAAGTTCACCATCTGCATGCCCAACGCCTGCTTCGCGGAGATCCCGATCACCGAGGAATTCACCGCGTCGATGAAGAAGGGCAAGGACCTGATCATCACCACGCAGAACCAGCAGGCGAAGGCGCTGAACTTCCCGATTTCGCTTTCCGGCTTCACCACCTCTTACGAGGGGCCGGCGATCGATACGGCGGCGCTGCAGCGCCAGCGCGATCAGCTTGCCTCCGAGGTGCAGCGCAAGGCCAAGGAAGCCCAGCAGAAGCTGCTCGACGCGCAGAACGCCGCGTCCGGTACCGCTCCTGCTGCCAAGCCCTGAGCGAGGGCTTACGCCACTGACGATTCAAGCCCGGCGGGGGATTTCCCAGCCGGGCTTTTTGTTGGGCTGGCCTGCGATTCAGCCGATGTGGAGAGCTTGCCGGACCCCCGCCGCATAGGCCGGATCGGCCTTCTCGAAATGGCCGAGCTGGCGCTCGACGATTTCTAGCGGCACGCCGGCCATGGCGGCGGCGATATTCTGGAACAGCCGCTGCCTCTGTTCGTCGTTGAACAGGCGGAACAATGCGCCAGCCTGCGAATAGTCGTCGTTGCCGGCGCGGTGGTCGTAGCGGTCGGCGTCGCCCGATATTTTCAGCGGCGGCTCGCGGAATTCCGGTGCCTGACGCGGCCCGTTGAAGCTGTTGGGCTCGTAATAGGCGTCCGGGTTGGGCTTGTTGGGCATGAAGTTCATGGCGCCGTCCTTGTGATAGTGATGGACGGGGCATTTGGGCGCGTTGACGGGCAACGCCTCGTAATGGGTACCGAGCCGATAGCGATGGGCATCGGCGTAGGAGAAGATGCGGGCCTGCAACATCTTGTCGGGCGAGAAGCCGACGCCGGGCACGATGTTGGACGGCGAGAAGGCGGCCTGCTCGATTTCCGCGAAATAGTTGTCGGCGTTGCGGTTGAGCTCGAAGGTGCCGACTTCTATCAGCGGATAGTCGGTGTGCGGCCAGACCTTGGTGAGGTCGAAGGGATTGTAGGGCGTCTTCTCGGCGTCAAGTTCCGGCATGATCTGCACGAAGAACGTCCAGCGCGGATAGTTGCCGGCCTCGATGGCGCCGAACAGATCTTCCTGCGTCGATTCGCGGCTGCGGCCGACCACATCCGCTGCCTCGGCGTTGGTGTAGTGGCGATGACCCTGCAGGCTCTTGAAGTGGAACTTCACCCAGAAGCGCTCGCCAGCCTCGTTGAGGAAGGAATAGGTGTGCGAGCCGTAGCCGTTGATGTGGCGCACGTCAGTTGGCAAACCGCGATCCGAGAACAGGATGGTGACCTGATGCAGGCTCTCCGGCGACAGCGACCAGAAGTCCCACATGGCGGTGGGCGAGCGCAGGTTGGTGCGCGGGTGCCGCTTCTGGGTATGGATGAAATCGGGGAACTTCAGCGGATCGCGGACGAAGAACACCGGCGTGTTGTTGCCGACGACGTCCCAGTTGCCTTCCTCGGTGTAGAACTTCAGGGCAAAGCCGCGCACGTCGCGTTCGGCGTCGGCGGCGCCGAGCTCACCGGCCACGGTCGAGAAGCGCAGCAGCAGCGGCGTCTTCTTGCCGACCTCGGAGAACAGGCGGGCGCGGGTGTAGCGGGTGATGTCGTGCGTCACCGTCAGCTCGCCGAAGGCGCCCCAGCCCTTGGCGTGGACGACGCGCTCGGGAATGCGTTCGCGATTCTGGTGCGCCAGCTTCTCGACGAGTTGCCAGTCCTGCATCAGCACCGGTCCGCGCGGGCCGGCAGTGAGCGAATTCTGGTTGTCGGAGATGGGCGAACCGGCGGTGGTGGTCTGGATCGGTCTGTCGTTCATGGCGGGGCTTTCTCTGGCGGGGCGGAGGATGATCCGAACAGGGATCTTGCTGCTCTGGACATGACAGCATTTCTTGGAATCATTCCAATTGCATTGTCCGGTCGGGCTGATAGGATTTCCTTATGAGGATCACACTGCGCCAACTGCGCTATCTGGATGCGCTTGCCGCCGAAGGGCATTTCGGCCGGGCCGCGGAGCGCGCCGCCGTCAGCCAGCCGGCGTTGTCGGCCCAGATCCGCGAGTTGGAAGAGGCGCTCGACTGTCAGTTGGTCGAGCGCGCCACATCCGGCGCCCGGTTGACGCCGGCCGGCCGGGAAGTCGTCGAACGGGGGCGGCGCATCCTTGCCGGGGTGGTGGATCTCGAAACCTACGCCCGCACTGCCGCCGATCCGGCGGCCGGGTCGCTACGGCTCGGCGTCATTCCATCGATCGGGCCCTATCTGTTGCCGAAGCTGCTGCTGGCTCTCGCCGACACCTTTCCGGCGCTGAAGGTCGGGGTGCGCGAGACCGTCACGGCCACCCTGGTGGGCGAGTTGCAGGATGGCGCGCTCGATCTGGTCATCGCCAGCCTGCCGCTCGGCGATCCGTCTTTCGTGGAAGTGCCGGTGTTTACCGACGCCTTCCTGCTGGCGATGCCGGCCGTGGGACCACTGTCGCTTGGTGCCTTCGAAAGGGCTGCCGACATTCCCACCGAAACGCTGCTGCTGCTCGAAGACGGCCATTGCCTGCGCGACCAGACGCTGGCTTCATGCGGGGCTCTGGATGCCCGGCGACTGACGCGGGCCGGCGTCACCTCGCTCGCCACCATCCTGCAACTGGTGGCGGCGGGGCAGGGGATCACGCTCCTGCCGGAACTCTTTCTCGCGGCGACGCCGCTTGATGCCGGTCGCGTGCGCCTTCGCCGGTTTTCCGATCCCGAGCCGCACCGCACCATCGGTCTTGCCTGGCGTCGCAGCAGTCCGCTTTCCAAGCTCTGCGAGCGCATCGCCGGCCTGACGGCTGAGCTGAAGCCGGCGGCCGACAGCGTTCCGGCGTGAAAGGCCCGCTCTGTCGTTGTCCGCTCGGCTTTCCCGCCTTGCCCCGTTTCCCTCCCACCGCTATAAGCCGGCCTGACCAGAGGATCCGGCTTGCGGCCGGGCCCGGCCTTGCCAACCATAGAGGGGCAGATTTTCCATGGCGATCGAACGTACCTTCTCGATGATCAAGCCCGACGCGACCCGTCGCAACCTCACCGGAGCCATCACCGCCAAGCTCGAGGCGGCTGGCCTGCGCGTCATCGCCGCCAAGCGCGTGTGGATGAGCCGCAAGCAGGCAGAGGGCTTCTACGCCGTCCACAAGGGCAAGCCCTTCTATGACGAGCTCGTCGACTTCATGTCGTCGGCGCCGACCGTCGTGCAGGTGCTCGAGGGCGAGAACGCCATCGCCAAGAATCGCGAAGTGATGGGCGCCACCAACCCCGAGAAGGCCGCTGCCGGCACCATCCGCAAGGAATTCGCGCTGTCGATGGGCGAGAACTCGGTGCATGGCTCCGACGCGCCGGAGACGGCCGCCCAGGAAATCGCATACTGGTTCTCCGAGACCGAAATCGTCGGCTGACGTTTTCGCAAATTCAGATGAAAAAAGGGCGCTCCTAACCGGGCGCCCTTTTTTGCTGCGGATCATGGTTCAGAAAACGTTGCGGTCATAAACCAAATTTTCTCTATTCTATGGCTAGCTTCAACTCCGGAAGAGGAGATGTGACGCTCTAGTAAGTTGTTGGCGTAGGGTTTTTCGCTTCATGGTCGATCCGCTGGATCCTGGTAGTTATGTGCGTCTCGACGCTTTGCGCGTTGGCGTCGTCGATGACAGTGCTTATTTCCGCAAACTTGCGGAAACGATGCTGACCGCCTTTGGTGTGCGTGTCATCCTGCAGGCTGCGACCGAGGCGGAAGCCCTCACCATGGTCATGACGCAGTCGCCGGACGTGCTTCTTCTCGACTGGAATCTTGGAACGGCCGGCAATGGCGCCGCGTTGCTCGATCTTTTGCGGCGCCATCCCGACGAACGGGTGTCGACCCTCGCCGTGGTCATGGTGACCGCCTATGCCGACAAGCGCCGCATGCTGACGGCGGTGGAGTTCGGCGCCAACGACGTTCTGGTCAAGCCGCTGTCGGCCCGCCGTCTCTATGAACGGCTCGCCGAACTATCGTCGGTGCGGCAGCTCTATGCGCGTCGAGGCAATCGGCTGATACCGGCTGTGCCTCCGGCCAAGGTCATTCACGATGGCCCAAGCGAAATCATTCGCGTGCGTTCACATTTTCTGAGCAAGCCGACTCGTTGATCCCGGTTGCCGCGACGTCGGCTTTCCGTCTAAATTGCCGGCATCATGACAAATTCTTCCCGCACCCTGAAGCTCGCGCTCGCCCAGGCCAATCCCACCATGGGCGACATTTTCGGCAACCTCGACAAGGCACGCCAGGCGCGCGCCGAGGCGGCACGGCTGGGCGCCGATCTCCTGGTGCTGCCGGAGCTCTACATCGTGGGCTACACGCCGGAGGACCTGGTGCTGAAGCCGGCCGTGCAGCGCGATTGCCGCCGGGCAGTCGAGCAGTTGGCCGCCGAGACGGCCGACGGTGGGCCGGCCGTGCTGATCGGCACGCCCTGGCTGGACGAAGCGGGCGCATTGCATAACGCCATCGCTCTTCTCGACGGCGGCGATGTCGCTGCCCTGCGCTTCAAGGCCGACCTGCCGAACTATTCGGTGTTCGACGAAAAGCGTGTGTTCGTGCCGGGTCCGATGCCGGTGCCGGTGCTCTTCCGGGGGATTCATCTCGGTCTGCCGGTCTGCGAGGACATCTGGACGCCGGATGTCGTCGAGCATTTGTCGGAAACCGGTGCCGAGCTGCTGATCGTCATCAATGGATCGCCCTATCGCTGGACGGTGATACACGAGCGTCTCGACATTGCCACCGCGCGCGTCGTCGAGAGCGGCCTGCCCATGGTTTATGTCAATACCGTCGGCGGTCAGGACGATCTGGTGTTCGACGGTGCCAGCTTTGGTCTTAACCCGGATCGCAAGTTGGCCTATCGCCTGCCGGCCTTCCAGGAGGCGCTGGCGCTGGTCACGTTTGCCGAAGGCGAGGATGGCTGGCGGATCGTCCCCGACGAGGTCGCGCCTTATCCGGAGGTGCACGCCGCCAACTGGCTCGCCTGCGTCATCGGTCTCCGCGACTATGTCGAAAAGAACCGTTTCCCCGGCGTCGTACTCGGCCTGTCGGGCGGCATCGATTCGGCGGTGGTGGCGGCGATGGCTGTTGACGCTTTCGGTGCCGACAAGGTGCGCTGCCTGATGCTGCCCTATCGCTACACGTCGGCCGACAGTCTGGAAGACGCGGCGAAATGCGCCGCCTTGCTCGGCGTTCATTACGACGTGGTCGCCATTGCCGATCCGGTCGAGGGCTTCCTCAAGGCGCTCGGGCCGTTGTTCGAGGGCACGAAGGCGGACACCACCGAGGAAAACCTGCAGTCGCGTGCCCGCGGCACCATTCTGATGGCGGTGTCCAACAAGTTTGGCTCGATGGTGCTGACCACCGGCAACAAGAGCGAGATGTCGGTCGGCTACTGCACGCTCTACGGCGACATGAACGGCGGCTTCAACCCGATCAAGGACCTCTACAAGATGCAGGTCTATGCGCTGGCCGAGTGGCGCAACGCCCATCGGCCGGAGGGGCTGAAGGGACCGGCCGGCGAGGTGATCCCGACGCGCATCATCACCAAGGCGCCGACCGCCGAGTTGCGCGAGAACCAGACCGACCAGGATAGCCTGCCGCCCTATCCGGTGCTCGATGGCATCCTGAATGGTCTCGTCGAAGAGGAGAAGACGGTGGCCGAGCTGATCGCCGCCGGCTTCGAGGAAGCGACGGTGCGCCGCGTCGAGCATCTGCTCTATATCGCCGAGTACAAGCGACGGCAGGCGGCGCCCGGCGTCAAGATCACCACCAAGAACTTCGGCCGCGACCGTCGCTACCCGATCACCAACCGCTTCCGCGACCGAGGGTAGGGGAGAGGCCCCGCTTATTTATAGGGCGGGATGGGAATTGCCCGGTAGGCGGCGCGCAGCGCCGCGCTCCAGCGTTCGCGCAGGTCGTGGAAATAGGGTTCGCCCGCCTCGATGCGGTGCAGGATGTCGTGGGCGATGGCGTCGCGCTTGACGGTCACCAAGTCGATCGGCATGCCCACGCCGAGGTTGGAACGCATGGTCGAGTCCATTGAGATCAGGCCGAGCTTGGTCGCCTCGATGAGATCGGTGGCGAAGGTGATGGCGCGGTCGAGAACCGGCTTGCCATATTTGTGCTCGCCGATCTGCAGGAAGGGCGTGTCCTCGGTCGCCTCGATGAAGTTGCCCTGGCGATAGACCATGAACAGGCGCAAGCGCCCCTTGGCCACCTGACCGCCGACCAGCATGGTCACCTCGAAGCCGGCGTTGGACTGCTCCAGCGCCTCGCCGTCGATGCGGTAGACCTCACGCACGGCCCGGCCGACCAACTGAGCCGTCTTGAACATCGACGGCGTCGTCCAGATGGTTTCGGTCTGGCCGGTTTCCTTGTTCTCGATACCTTCGCTCAGGAAGGACAGCACCGCCTGGGTGATGGCGAGGTTGCCCGCGGTGGCAACGGCGATCATGCGGTCGGCTGGCTTTTCGAAGATGTGCAACTTCTTGTACTGGGAGACGTTGTCGAGACCGGCGTTGGTGCGCGTGTCCGCAATCATCGTCAGGCCTTCCTTGACGAGGATGCCAACGCAATAGGTCATCTTTTTCTCCCGAGCGCCCAGAATTCCGTTCTGTTTAGAGCATCGGTTTGCGATTCCAAAGCGTCATTTGAATAAGGACGCCGGTCAGTCGGACAACACGGCGGGGGGCAAAAGAAAAGGCCGGATATCCTTCGATATCCGGCCGGAAGTTTGCGATCGCCCGCACGGACAACGCGGGAGTCGATCGTTTTGGCGGGGAACCGCCGAAGCACCACTGTCGCGAATAGGAGTGACTGATCCAGGACGACGAAGACTGCGGATGCCGCGCGACCAGCGACCGCCAATCCCTTGAACAACCAAGCAAAGCCCGGAGACGATGCGATACCATCTATCTGGAAGCGCTTCGGCGGCAGCAATGCGCGTCCGCGTTCCTTTGTTGCAAATGATTATCATTTGTAGCCCGTCGTTTGGCGGCCGGACAATTCGGGAAAATGCGAAGGTTCATAGAAAGGCTTGAGAATCGTCGTCCGAAATAAGGCGGGCGCGGCACCCTTGGGATGCCGCGCCCGCCTCAGCCGCATTCAGCCGATGTCTCAGCCGTAGTAAGCGGCGGTATAGAGCGCCCTCACGTCGGTCACCGAGGGCGTGCCGGGGTTGGTCAGCGTGCAGGGATCGGCAAAGGCATTCTCGCTCATGCGGTTCAGCACTTTCTTGAACTTGCCTTCGTCGAAGTCGACCTCGTCGCACTGCTTGAAGGTCGAGGGTATGGCCAGCTTCTTGTTGAGCTTGCGGATCGCTTCGGCCAGATCATCGATGCCGAGCACCCGCTCCACATAGGCGTACTTGTCTGAGAACTGCCGGTTGAAGTCGATGATGTAGGGCAGCATGATCGCGTTGGCGAGGCCGTGGGTGACGCCGAACTCGCCGCCGATCTTGTGGGCCATCGAATGCACCAGCCCGAGCGAGGCGTTGGTGAAGGCCATGCCGGCCAGTGCCGAAGCGTTGTGCATGTTGAAGCGGGCCGTCTTGTCGGTCGGCGTCGTGTAGGCCTTCTCGAGGTTCTCCAGCACCAGCTTGATCGCTTCCACCGCATAGGGGTCGGTAAACGAGGTGGCGGCGATTGAGGCGACGGCCTCGACGGCGTGGCACATGACGTCCATGCCGGTGTTGGCGGTGACGTTGGGCGGCATCACCATCGGCAGGGCAGGGTCGAGAATGGCGATGTCGGGCACCATGTCGGCGGCGACGATCGGATACTTGATGTGGTTCTTGGTGTCGGTGATCACCGAGAAGGCGGTGATCTCCGAAGCCGTGCCGGAGGTCGAGGGAATGGCGACGAAGCGGGCCTTGTTGCGGAGCGGCGGCATGGCGCCGACCGGGATGATGTCCTCAAAGGTGAGGTTCGGGTGCTCATAGAAGCACCACATCACCTTGGCGGCATCGAGCGCCGAGCCGCCGCCGATGGCGACGATCCAGTCGGGTTCGAACTCTTGCATGGCCTTGGCGCCGCGCCAGACGGTTTCCACTGATGGATTGGGCTCGACGCCGTCGATGACGATGGAGTCGATGCCGCCCTTCTTCAGGATGGCGATCGCCTGATCGAGGAAGCCGAAGCGCTTCATGGAGCTGCCGCCGGTGACCAGTGCCGCCTTCTTGCCCTTGAGATCGGCCAGCTTGGCGAGCGAGCCCTCGCCATAGATGATGGTGCGGGGGATGGAGAAGTTCATCACGGTCATGTCTGTCTCCTGGTCGGAACGAGGGGAGGGCTCGTCCGGACATGGCAGTCCGGTCCATCTCCTTGCGGGGAGGCGGCGGCAGGCGGGCTCTCGATGGTGAATTCTGGCGTAGTGTCAGGTGATTGACCGGCGCCGGAGGAGTGATTTCCTGATGTCTAGATCAGACTTTCGGCGGGGAAACACAAGCCAACTAAAAACGTTTAAGTCCTTGGCGTCGCGATATAAACGGTTTATTTGCCAATCGTTGTCATCTTATCGGGCGGGGGACAAAAGAACGTCGGCAGGGAGTGCAAGGCGAGGGCATGGGACGGGCCATCGGCTTGCAGGAAGGGGCTCCAGAGCTGGCACATCGGAGGCCTGGAACACAACGGCATTCCACGAACCAAAAGACCGAGCCAGCAAGTGCCAACCCGGTCGCATTTGGTGATGAAAATTGATTTACATATGAAGTTACTTTTGCGCGAACATTCGCGGTTGGAAACCGTATTTGCGCGTAAGGTTTACGATTCAAATAAATCAACCATATCGTTCAAGTTTTTGAACCACAACGCAACGCTGCTGCCTGTCTCCGAAGTCGTCATGGCGGCGGGATCGTGGTCTTGCGCATCGGGCGTCCGGCATGGCGCTGCTGACGCCAAGATATTGCCGCGACCTGGGAGGCAGGACAGCCGGGTTCGAGGCGTCGTGGTTGCTCACTGGTAGATCCATCTGTTGGCGAAGCGTTCGATCAAAAGCGCATGCGATGCCGGTTGACACGCTGACGCGATTCTACTATTTGAACGAATAAGTCAAATGTTCAAATTTTGGATGAAGCTGATGGCTCGACCGTTATCTGGATCCGCATCGAAAGCCGCGATCAGGCGCGATGAGTTTTTGAAAGAGGCACGCCGGCTATTCCTCCATCTGGGATTTGCCAAAACGACAATGGAGGACATCGGTCGGGCCTGCGGGGTCGGAAAAGGCGCGGCCTATTACTATTTTCCCGACGGCAAAAAGCAGGTCGTCGAGGAAGTTGTCCGTGAAGAAAACAAAGCGTTTCTCGCCCGTATTGAGGTTGCGATCTCGGAGGAAAGCGACCCTGTCGCGCAGCTTCATAAACTGATTGAAGCTCGAGCCAGTCAGATCGCCGATTATCTGCAATACACGAACACACTAGCCGAAATTGGCGAAATTCTCGCTCGCGCGAACGAACTGCACCACGAACTGTATCTGCAAGAAGCCCAGCAGATCAGGAGCATATTGGCGAAGGGCGTCGAGTCCGGCGATTTCAAGGAAATGAACCTTGATCTGATGCCGATAATATTGCTCGGCGCTTTACGTTCAGTGGAAGTACAGGTCATGAAAATGCCGGAGTTGAAGGCAGTAATATTTCAACTTTTCGATTTAGTCATGAACGGAATACGAGCTGCGCATTAGACCCTGCTTTAGCGGCAACAACTTATTCACCACATCAAGAATCCCCAAGCAACCCGAATTCTCCTAAACCAAGAAAGGAGCCTCCCCGTGTCTATATCCTCCTTCAACGCCAAGCATGCGCCCCTTGCGCCGCAAGCGCCTGGCCTTCTACCGCTAACATCGAAATCCCTGGGCGCGCTGTGGGCCATTGCAGCTCTTGCACTGGCAATCGCAGCCTTTGCCGGCGCAGGCATCAGCGCGCGTTTTGAAAATCCAGCATTTGTAGTGCTTGCGCTCACTTGCGTGGCATTTGTGTTTTTGCACGGCATGATGCGTTACAGTTTGAAAGTAATGCTCGTCTTTCTCGTCATTACGTCATTCTGGGCCCTCTTTTGGGAAAACTTGAGTGTTTTTACAGGGTTTCCCTTCGGCTGGTATCATTATGACGACTCGTTCGGCCCCAAGTTACTACAGGCGCCTTATTTCCTGACCGTCGCCTATTTTCAGTATGTCTACTTGGCGTGGACGATGGCTCATATCGTACTCGGACGCTACACCAACAAGATCGAAGGAGCTTGGACCTTTGTCCTGCCGCTCGTCGCTACATTCATTATTGTGATGTTCGACAACGTTTTCGATCCTTACAACTCGACTATGGTTGGTCATTACGTTTGGCACTCCGGCGGCGCGTATTTCGGCGTTCCTTTCTCCAACTATCTTGGCTGGTATCTCTGCACGTGGACGATGTTTCAGTCTTTCGCGCTTTACAAGCACTGGACGCAAACTCGGTCCGAACCAGAGCCGACTGTGCTGTTTGAGCCGTCATATTGGCTAGCCAACGTGGCGACTTATCTTAGCTGGCTCGTCTTGTTCTTGGTCAAGGGCTTCACTGTCGATCCGACGATTACACTGCACACGATGGACGGCCTGACCTGGAACGAGGCCGCCCTTCTTCAGACGGCCGGCATCATAGGCATCGCGACCATGGGCTTCATCGCCCTGCTGAGTCTGCTTAAAATCCTAGCGCTCCGCGAAGTGCCCCAAAATCACCGCCGCTGACAGCTGTGCGCACAATGGGCCCGGAAGCCATAAGGCTCCGGGCTCGCCCCGCACAAAACCACCATCGCACCGGCATGATCGATTGGCGCCAGCCGCAGCGGAGACCGCTTGAGCGAAAGCCGTATGGTCAGAGATGCGCCAGAACGGAGCGACGCCCATTCTGGCGCCGCTCCGCTCGTTGAGGGAAGTGAAACGGCAACTGACGGAACTTTCGGGCAGACGCATTTGCAGCCTTTTCGATCAGTCGCCCAACCTTAGGCCGGTTTTCTCTCGCTTTGCGCAAGACCGCCCGGAGCGCTGCTCGACAGATTCGACCAGAGTTCCGGCCATCGCTTGTCGCCGATCTGGGAGCATTCCTGAAGACGCGTTGCCGCATGGCTTGGTGCGGACGGCGGGGATCGAACCCGCATGACCGAAGCCGAGGGATTTTAAGTCCCTTGCGTCTACCAGTTTCGCCACGTCCGCGTTGCAGGGGCGATATTGCTGGCGGCAACGAAAGGGTCAAGCCCTGATTGCCACGGACCGGTGGCGACGGCGCTCCGTCTCCGAATGATCGGAGCGCCGTTCTCTGGGGGATGGCTCAGCCGCACATCGCCGGTGCGCGCGTGCCCTTATCGTCGACGACGGACAGGCGAACGCTGGCTGTTCCGGAACCGACCATGCCAATCTCATTGGCTGCACCGCGTGCCAGGTCGATGACACGGCCCTTGGCAAATGGCCCCCGATCATTGATGCGCACCACCACGGTGCGGCCGTTTCTGAGGTTCTGGACCTCGACGAGGGTTCCGAACGGTAAGGTGCGGTGGGCGGCGGTATGGGCCCCTGGCCTCATGGGTTCGCCGCTCGCAGTGCGTCCACGCTCGGCGTACCAAGACGCCTTGCCGCATTGTGCCTGAGCCGGCGCCGCCTGGTGAAAAAACGCGACCGCGATCGCGGCCGTGAAAAAAGCGCGTGTGGCGCTTGTTTTGAATTGCATGCAGTCAATCCTGTTTGAACCCGCGTTGGCAGCGCGGACGAGCCTCCATAGGGACCACCGAAGGTTACCGGCGATCAGCGACAAAGGCTCAAAACAGGGAAAAATGCGGCGAGAATCAGGCCGCGCCCTTTTAAGGCGGACAACCGGAAGTCGGTTTAGCCGCCTTAAAAGACTGCGAATCAGTTATTTACGTAGTGAATAAATTTTTAGCAGATTAATCATTGCCCTGGTGTGAAATGGGCGGCTGGAAGGCAAAACCCAGGTCCCAGGGGAAGTAGATCCACGTGTCCTGGCTGACCTCAGTGATGAAGGTGTCGACCAGCGGGCGGCCTTTCGGCTTGGCGTAGACGGTGGCGAAATGCGCTTTCGGCAGCATGTCGCGGACGATGCGGGCTGTCTTGCCGGTGTCGACGAGGTCGTCGATGATCAGTACGCCAGCGCCTTCGCCGCCTTCGAGGTCGACGACATCAGGGCTTACCTTCTTGATGATCTGCAGTTCGCCTTGCGATGTGTAGTCGTGGTAGGAGGCGATGCCGACTGTCTCGATGATGCGGATGTTGAGCTCACGCGCCACGATGGCCGCCGGGACCAAGCCGCCGCGGGTAATGCAGACGATGGCTTTCCACTCGCCGAGGCCCGCGAGCCGCCAGGCAAGCGCCCGGGCATCGCGGTGGAACTGATCCCAGGAGACCGGGAAGGCCTTGGGGGCGAGTGGCTGGGCGTCTTGCGGGGACATGTGGCGATCCTCATGAGATCAAGCGTCGGGCTTTCTCAAATGCCTGTTTCGCGTCGATTTCAATAGTCGGTGAGAGTGCTATCCCCGGCTTTGTCGCGGGCGATGGTCTCCAGCATCGCTTCCACCGCCGCCTTGGCGCCTTCAAGCGCCACCGGATCGCGCGAGCGGATCACCAGCTTGGTCGAGAAGTTGCGGGCGGCGAGGATGGGGTAGCTGCCGATGGAAACGAGCGGATGCGCCTTGGCCACCTCGCCGAGGGCGGTGCCGATGACGCCTTCGCCGAACGGGCAATCGATGGTGATCGAGCGCACCGGCACGCCGACCGTGAGTTCTTTTTCGACGTTGAGCAGCATGGCCTGCATGATCTTGGGCACGCCGGCCATGACGAACACGTTGCCGATATGGAAGCCGGGCGCCTTGGAGACGGGGTTGTCGATCAGGGTCGCACCGACGGGAATGCGCGCCATGCGAAGCCGCGCCTCGGTGAGTTCCTCCGGGGTCACGTAGTGCTGCCGCAGGATCTCGATCGCGTCGGGATGATGCTCTATGGCGACACTGAACGCCTTGGCTATCGCGTCGGCGGTGATGTCGTCGTGCGTCGGTCCGATGCCGCCAGTGGTGAAGACGTAGGTGTAGGCCGCCCTGAGTGCATCGAGCGCCGCTACGATGCGATCTTCCTCGTCGGGAACAACGCGGATTTCCTTGAGATCGACGCCGATTTCAGTCAGAAAGGCGGCGATGTGGCCGGAGTTGCTGTCGCGGGTTCGGCCGGAAAGAATCTCGTCGCCGATGATCAGAACGGCGGCGGTGAGGGACTGAGCTGTCATGGATTTGCGAACCTTTGGAATCGTCGCTCTGTTTTCGAGGATTTCCAATCATGAAACAATCGCCAACATTACGTGGAATTAAAGGTCGGCCTACTAACCCGCCGTTGGATTGACGCAATCACACAACATAAGGCGCCCGTAACAGGGCGTCCGCCCGGTTTTTATTGTTTCTAGGTTGACCATGCTCGCTGCAGTTCCAACGGAACCTCCCGAGGCTTCCTCCGTCCAGCCCGGCCGCCTTGCACGGCTGAAGCCGGTCATTGTCGCTGTGGTCGCGCTGCTGATCGTTGGATTGTCGGTGCTGGCGCTGTCGCGCCTGTTGTCGAATGTCGTTTATGATGACCTTATCTCGGCCATCGAGGACACGCCCTGGTCGCGGGTCGGCCTTGCTTTGCTGTTCACCAGCGGCAGCTTCCTGGCGCTGTCCATCTATGACGTGCATGCGCTTAACTTCGCCGGGGCACGGTTACCCTACCGACTGGTGGCGCTGGCCAGTTTCTGCGCTTACGCCGTCGGCAACATCGCCGGCTTTGGTCCGCTGACGGGTGGTTCCGTCCGTTACCGCTTCTATTCGCCCTTCGGGCTGGAACCTGAAGCCATCGCCAAGGTGGTCGCCTACGTGGCCGCCGCTTTCGGCTTCGGCCTTGCCTTCGTGGCTGGCATGGGGCTGGCCATTTCCGGGCCGGACCTCGCCGCGCTGATCGGCATGCCCGGCGAGACCGTGCGCGGTATCGGCCTTCTGATGCTCGCGGGTGTCGGAGCGGTGTTGCTGTTTTCCGGCATGCGTCGCGGCTCCGTGACGGTGTTCGGCCGTGCCGTCGCTCTGCCGAACGTGCGCGATATCGTCTCGCAGTTGGTTGCCACGTCTGTGGATGTCGCCTGCGCCGCCGCCGTGCTCTATGTGCTGCTGCCTGATGGCGATGTTTCTTTCCCGACGGTGCTCGCCGTATTCTCGGTGGCGATCGGTGCCGGGGTGCTCAGTCACTTGCCGGGCGGCGTGGGCATTTTTGAAACCATCGTCGTCGGCGCTCTTGGTACGCGACTGCCGATCGACGGCGTCATCTCGGCGCTGCTGCTGTATCGCGTCATCTATTACGTCGTGCCGCTTGTCGTGGCGGTCGCCGCGATGATCGTCAGCGAAGCGCGCCGAGCGACGATGGCGAGCCCGGCGCTGACGGCGGCGGTGTCCGGCATTGCGCCCGTCATGCTCGGCACGCTTGCCATCGTGCTCGGCGCCATGCTGGTATTCTCCGGCGTGACGCCGCCGGCCGATACGCGTCTCGACCTGATGGATGCCTTCATCCCGCTGCCGCTGGTCGAAGGCGCCCATTTTATCGGCTCGGTGATCGGTGTCTTCCTGATCGTCGCGGGGCGCGGGCTCGTCCATCGGCTCGACGGCGCCTGGTGGGTTACACTGGTCTTGACGGCGCTCTCCATTCCGCTGGCCCTTTTCAAGGCGCTGGCGATCGGTGAGGCGGTGCTGTTTGCGATCCTGATCGTCGGGTTGGTTTCCAGCCGCCATCTCTACACGCGGCCCGCTTCGTTGCTGCACGATCGGCTCAGCCCGGCCTGGTGGGTATGCATCACCTCGGTTCTGGCGCTGGCCGTCGGCATCCTGTTCTTCGTCTACAAGGAAGTGCCCTATAGCCACGATCTGTGGTGGCAGTTCGAGATGTCGGGTGCCGCTCCGCGCTCGTTGCGCGCCGCCGTCGGCATCGGGCTTGCCACCGCGGCGGTCGCCGCCTGGCTGCTGATCCGGCCGCCGTCCGGCCGCATCGAGCCGACGAGCGCCGACGATCTGGCCCGTGCCGTGGCCATCCTCGCCGGAACCGATCACGCCTCGGCCAATCTCGTGCGGATGGGCGACAAGTATCTGATCTTCTCAGACGATGGCGCCGCCTTCCTGATGTATACCAAGCGCGGCCGCTCGTGGATTTCCCTTGGCGATCCGGTCGGCACCGAGGCGGGCCGGCGCGAGCTCATCTGGCGTTTCATCGAGACCGCCCGCGAGCATGGCGGCCGTGCCGTATTTTACCAGGTGCCGGCCGAGAGCTTGTCGCTTTATGCCGATGCCGGGCTTTCCGCCTTCAAGCTCGGCGAGGAAGCGGTCGTTGACCTCGCCGCCTTTGACATCAAGGGCACGCGACGCGGCAACTTGCGCAATGCCATCAATAAGGCCGAGCGTGAAGGTATTGTTTTCGAGGTGGTACCGCCGGAAGGCGTGCCGGCCATTGCCGACGAACTCGCCGCTGTGTCGGAGAGCTGGCTGAAGGCGCGCAAGGCTCGGGAAAAGGCCTTTTCGATGGGCGCTTTCGACTCCGACTATGTCGCCTCGCAACCGGTGGCGGTCTTGAAGAAGGCCGGGCGTATCTTTGCCTTCGCGACGCTGATGATTTCCGGCGATGGCCGGGAGGCGGCGATCGACCTGATGCGCTTCACGCCGAAATCGTCCAACGGCACCATGGAGCTGTTGTTCACCCGCGTGCTGCTGCACTTCAAGGCAGCCGGTTTTGCCACCTTCAGCCTTGGCATGGCGCCGCTGGCCGGCCTTTCCGACAGTCCGATGGCGCCGCTCTGGCACAAGCTCGGCCGAGCCGCCTTCGAGCATGGCAACGCCTTCTACAATTTCTATGGTCTGCGCGCCTTCAAGACCAAGTTCGATCCGGTCTGGCGGCAGCGATACATGGCGGTGGCCGGCGGCCTCAATCCGCTGCTGGCGCTTGCCGACGTGACCTTCGTTATCTCTGGCGGCCTCAAGGGAACCGTTTCCAAATGAAGCGACTGATACTGTTCGTCATGGTCGGCGTCCTGATGGTGGCCGGCATCGCGACGAGCGCCTTCCTCTATCTCTTCCCGCATCTGCCGCCTGACAAGACGGACACCCTCGGCATCGCCGAGGTGATCACGCCGCGCGTCGAGCCGACCGGCATCGTTTTCCTGCTGTCGGGCGAAGGCGGCTACGGGTTCTGGGACCGCGTAACCGCGCGCCGCTATGCGGCAAGTGGCGCTGTGGTTGTCGGTATCGACACGCCCGCCACCTTTGCCAAGGCGGAAAAGCTGCCCGACGATTGCGTTTACTTCGTCTCCGACGTCGAGCAGGTCAGCCAGAACATCCAACGCGTGCTGGACGTTGACAGCTACCACTCGCCGCTGATTGTCGGTGACAAGCTTGGTGGTACTTTCGCGCTGGCGCTGGCCGCCCAGTCGCCGGATGCGACCATTGGCCGCACCATCGCCGTCGATCCGCGCGCCGCGCTGCCGCTGCGCAAGGAGCTGTGCAGCGAGGCCAAGCACGTTAAGGCCGCGGACGGCAATGGCTGGGTCTACGAGCTGCAGAAGGGACACCTTCCCGATCCCATCGACGTCTATCTGACTCAACAGGCCGACCCGACCGGGGCCGCGCATATCAATGAAATGGTTGGATCCGGTTTTACCATTGCCACCGCCAAGAGCGTAAAGGGCACCGGTCGCACGTTGGATGGCGCGGTGCTCGAGCAGTTGGTCAAGGCCAATGACAACGGGTCGCCGCTGGCCGGTATTCCGATTACCCTGGTGCCTGCCACGGCAAGCCACGACACCATGGTGATCATCTATTCCGGCGATGGCGGCTGGCGCGATATCGATGCCGAGATCGGCAGCTATCTGGCCAAGGCTGGCGTGCCGGTGGTCGGCATCGACTCGCTGCGCTACTTCTGGAACGATATCGACCCCGCTGACGCAGCCGATGACCTGGCGAAGGTGATGGACGCCTATACCAAGAAATGGAACGTCCATAAGGTGGCGCTCGTCGGTTACTCCTTCGGCGCCGATGCGCTGCCGGCCATCTATCAGGCGCTGCCGGCGGATCACAAGGCCAGCGTCAATCTCGTGTCGTTGCTGGCCTTTACCGGCGCGCGGCAGTTCGAGATTCAGGTCTCCGGCATTCTCGGTGGCAAGACCGATCCCAATGGGCCGTCGACATTGCCGGACGTCGAGAAGATCGAGCCGGCCAAGGTTCAATGCATCTATGGCAGCGAGGATGACGAGACCGCTTGTACTCGCCTGCCGAAAGACAAGGGCTTCAGTCTGCTCGTCCATCCCGGTGGTCATCATTTCAACGACGACTACAAGCCGGTCGCCAAGGATATTCTCGACCGCCTTGTTCCGCAGGATGCCGCGGCGGCGGCCGTGGAGGCACAGGCCACGCCTTGACGACAGCGGCCGGAACGGGAACAAGGCGTCATGCGCTTTCCCGTTCCGCTGACGTCCGGCCGGCTCGTCCGCCGCTACAAACGCTTTCTCGCCGACTGTCTTCTCGATAGCGGCGAGGAGGTCACAGCCCACGTCGCCAACTCCGGCTCCATGCTCGGCCTGGCGACGCCCGGTTCCCGGGTTTATCTCGCCCGTTCCAACGATCCGAAGCGCAAGCTCGCCTGGAGCTGGCAATTGGTCGAGGTGGATGGCGCCCTGGTCGGCATAGATACCGGCCTTTCCAACCGTATCGTCGCCGAGGCGATCGCCCGAGGCCATGTTCCCGCGCTTGCTGGTTACGAAACGCTCCGCCGCGAAGTGCCCTACGGCACGCGGAGCCGCGTGGACATGCTGCTGGAAAGCGCGGGACGACCGCCATGCTATGTCGAGGTCAAGTCGGTCACCTTGTCGCGTCGGCCGGCCATGGCCGAATTCCCCGACGCGGTAACGGCGCGCGGTGCACGGCATCTTGCCGAACTTGCCACCATGGTCGAGGCGGGCGCCCGAGCGGTGCTTGCCTATCTGGTGCAGCGCGGCGATTGTCACCACTTCGAACTCGCCGCCGACATCGATCCCGTCTATGCCCGCGCGGCGGGGGCCGCTCGCGCGGCCGGCGTCGAAATGCTGGTGATGCGCGCCGAAGTTACGCCGGCGGGAATCGAAATCCGGCCTGATTTCTGACAGAATAGTGAGCCAGGGCCGTGTACTTGGCGCGGTGCTTGGGTATATGACGACGAAAACACGAAGCCGCTCGGCTTCCAACGCCAGACACAGGTTGGTTGATCCGATGATCAATTACGTCGACGCAACGGTCGCTCCGCTGCGCAACACCGGAGATATTCGCCTTTATGCCGCGGCCGACTTCGACGGCATGCGCAAGGCCTGCCAACTGACGGCCGCCTGTCTCGATGATCTGGTGGAGTTCGTCAAACCGGGCGTTACCACGCAAGCGATCGACGACTTCGTCTATAACTATGGCCGCGATCACGATGCCCTACCGGCCACGATCTACTATCGCGGCTATACCAAATCGGTCTGCACCTCGATCAACCACGTGGTCTGCCACGGCATTCCCGATGACAAGCCGCTGCGCGAGGGCGACATCGTCAACATCGACGTCACCTTCATCGTCGACGGCTGGCACGGCGACTCCTCGCGTATGTATGGCGTCGGCGCCATCAAGCGCGCCGCCGAGCGGCTCATCGAGGTGACGCATGAATCGCTGATGCGCGGCATCGCCGCCGTGCGGCCGGGCAATACCACCGGCGACATCGGCGAGGCGATCCAGAGATATGTCGAGGGCGAGCGCTGTTCGGTGGTGCGCGACTTCTGCGGCCATGGCGTCGGCAAGCTGTTCCACGACACGCCCAACATTCTGCACTACGGCCGCAAGGGCGAGGGCCCCGTGCTGAAGCCGGGCATGATCTTCACCATCGAGCCGATGGTCAATCTCGGCCGGCCGCACGTGAAAGTGCTGTCCGATGGCTGGACGGCGGTGACTCGCGACCGCTCGTTGTCGGCGCAGTTCGAGCACGCCGTCGGCGTCACCGACACGGGCTGTGAGATCTTCACGCTGTCACCGAAGGGCCTGTTCATGCCGCCGCTGAAGGTGGCTTGACCTCTCAGACGATGCTGTGTCCCGCCGCGCCGAGAAGCGCGCGGGCTTTTGTTGCGTCGGTGGTCTTCACGAGCAGGTAGTCGGTATCGAATGTCGATACGGCGAAAATGCCGATGCTGCTTGCCGACAGCGGCTCGATGACCGACAGAAGAATGCCCGTCTCATCAAAGGCAAACGGGCCTTCCAGCTTGAATGCCGACCAGCCGCCGTCCGTTCGCACGCCCGGGGGAACGCGATCTTCCAGACAGACAACCGATAGCTCGTCTTCGGTGCGGCTCATGCTGACGAAACCGCCGCCGTCCGCCCAGGTCGGGATCTGGGTGGAAGGGGCCAACCGAGAAATGGCGTAGCTGCCGGCAAGCGGCTTCAGGTGGACGGATTTTCCCATCTAGAATCCGGCAGCCATCGGGCAGCCGGGGTTGGTGCAGGTCGAAGGGTTGCAGGCCGCTTCGGCTGCCAAGGACGCCTTGGCCGCGCCCAGGCTGGGCGCCATCAGGGCCTTTTCGATACGCGCGGCGCCGCAGGACGGACAGGCGTAATCGGTCTTCTTCGCTTCCCAATCGGCATTGCCGCCGAACCAATCGTCGAAATCGTGGCCGCAGGCGGCGCAGTGCAGGTTGTAATGGATCATGGCAGGCCGTAGTCTCTCGCAGTGTTGTTGGCGATAGGTCGCCGCGACAAGGCATCCTGTCAAGCGCAGTTCTCCCTAATTAGCCCCCCGGAAAGTCGCAAGGCCGCCACAGGTCGGTCTTCGCACCAGCGCAATCTTGGAGCAGGATCGCCGCCATCGGATGAAACCGTGTCTCGGGGGAGATCAACGTGAAATCGATGTCGCTTGCCGCCGCGCTTCTTGTTGCGGTTTCGCCTCTTGCGCTTGCCACAGCGGCGAATGCCGCCGACAAGGTGGGCTCGGTGCTATTGTCGTCGGGTGGTTTGGCCGAGATCGTCCGCAACGTCGATCTGGCGGAGGGGGAAAGCCAGCTGGCGCTGGAAATACCCGCTGATCAAGCCGACGATGTTCTCAAGAGCCTCCTGGTCAGCGACCCCAAGGGCTCGATTGTTTCGGTCACCCTTGATGGTGCCAATGCCGTCGCGGAGGCGTTCAAACGCCTGCCGCTGAAGCGCGAGGATCTCGCCTCCACAGCATCCATTGCTGCAGCCATGACCGGCTATACAGCAACCATCGACGACGGCGCCGGCCACAAGGCGAGCGGCGTCATTCTCGGCGTTGGCAAGGTGCCGCGCGCCACCGAAGGGCAGCCGATCGAACTGCCGGCGGTGACGCTGCGCCAGGACGACGGCAGTTTCGCCGAGGTGCTGCTCGGCCCCGGCGCCGGCATCACCTTTGCCGACAAGGATCTGCAGACGCGTCTCGACGCGGCGATCACCGCGGTTCGTACGGCGGCCGATACCAACTTCCGCACGCTCAGCATCGAAACGACAGGGAAGGGCGCCCGCACGGTGCGGCTTTCCTACGTGGTAGCGGCACCAGTTTGGAAGGCCGCCTATCGCATCGTGCCGGCTGACGGCGGCAAATACCGCGTCCAGGGTTGGGCGGTTTTGGAGAACGGCAGCGGTGATGACTGGAACGGCGTGCAGTTGACGCTGTCCTCGGCCAATCCGGTGGCCCTCAAGCAGCGGCTGGTCGACATGTACTGGCGCGAGAGGCGTGAGGCGCCGCTGCTGCTGCCGGGCGGCACCGTCAACCTCCTGGTCGATGGCGCGCCGGCCGGTGGCGCCACGGAAAACATGTACGAGATGGCCGGCAATGCGGACATGCCCGTGGGGGCGATGGCGTCTTCCATGGAGAAGCGAGCCCTCGCCATGCCAGCGCCGGCGGCGCCGGCCGAGCCGTCGCGCGGGCAGGAGATGGTCTCCGTCGAGGGGGACGTCGGCGTTACTTTCACGCTACCGCAGCCGGTGACGCTGAAGGCGGGGGCGACGCTGACCGTGCCGATCATTGACGCCGATCTCGATGCCGAGGTGGTTTCGCTGTGGCAGGAAGGCAGCGGCGGCGCACCGCAGGCTGCCGTGTTCCTGTCCAACACCACCGGCAAGAGCGTGCCGCCCGGTATCTTCACCGTCTACGGCACCGATGGCTATCTCGGCGATGCGCAGGTGGCCGGCATTCCACCTGGCGAAAAGCGGTTTGCCGCTTTTGCCGCCGACCCGAAGACGCGTGTCAGCAGTGAGCAGGATCACACGGAAACCATCGTCGGTCTGTCCGCTCGGGATGGCGTGCTGACGGTGAAAAGGTCGCTTGCCTGGACCACCGTTTATCATCTGGCCGCGCCGAAGGACGAGGCGCGTGTGGCGATGATCGATCACGCTCGCATCGCCGGAACCGAAGTGACCACCAACGCTGAGGTCGTCTCCGATGAGCCCCAGCGGCTGCGTGTCCGGACGGGTGTTCCGGCCGGTGCAACGAAAGACATCAAGGTCACCGAGACGCGGACCGACGCCGAGGCCGTCCATCTCATCGACAGCGACTCAGATGCGCTGCTGTTCTACGCCTCGACCCACGGCGTCGATCCGGCGGTGGCGGAGAAGCTGAAGGCGATCGCCGCCATCAAAGGACGCGTTGCCGACGCTCAGCGAGCGATCGATCGAGCCGAGCAGGTCGTCTCGCGCCAGTCCAGTGAGCAAGAGCGCATCCGCGCCAATCTCGGGGCTTTGCCGGAGACGTCCGACAGCGCCAAGTCCTACATCGCCAAGCTCGCGCGCACCGAAAAGGCGATCGAGGAGGCCGAGGCTGCGCGGACCGAGGCGCAGGCGAAGGCCGATCGGGAGCGGACGGCGCTCGATGCGGCGATCGCCGCGTTCTGAGACATCTCAGTCTGACATCTCGCTGGGCAGCCCATAGACCGGCTCCCAGCGAAGCCATTTCTCCCGTACCGCCGCGTCAAGATCGATGCCGGCGGCGCGGGCGAACAACAGAAGCTGGCACAAGACGTCGGCCACCTCGGCGGGAAGCTGTTGCCCTTCGATATCGGCGTCTCGACGCGATCGGCCGGTTCTTGTGAGCCAGGCCTGTGTCATTTCGCCCATCTCCTCCTGAACTTTCAGCAGAAACCAATCGCCACTTCGATCGATGGCGTAGGTGGCGGCATAGGCGGCCGAGATCGCTTCGAGACGGTTCGCGAGGGCGTTAAGAGATGAAATGGGCATTGAGATTCTCCCTTCGGTTTGTCCCGGAGAGAGGAGCATGCCGTCCGTCTCGACGCTGTCAGTATGACGGCCAAATCTGCTAGGCTGGCTCAAGCTAGAACGGAATCGACCATGGGCGAGTTTCAGGAAACTAAGGCCAGTCCGCCGCACTATACCGGCCACCGCGAGCGGTTGCGTGAGCGCTTCCGTACCGCCGGCGATGAGGCGATCGCCGACTACGAGCTATTGGAGCTCGTTCTGTTCCGTTCGATTCCGCGTCTGGACGTCAAGCCGCTTGCCAAGCAATTGCTGGCCACGTTCGGCTCGTTTGCCGAGGTGATCGGTGCTTCGGAGGCTCGCCTCAAGACGGTGAAGGGCATCGGCGACGCCACCATTCTCGACTTCAAGGTGGTGCACGCAGCGTCGCGCCGGATTGCCCGGTCGAGCGTTGTGAAGCGCACGGTCCTGTCGTCCTGGTCGGCGGTGATCGACTATTGCCGGACGGCCATGGCCTATGAGGATCGCGAGCAGTTCCGCGTGCTGTTTCTCGACAAGAAGAACCAGATGATCGCCGACGAAGTGCAGCAGACCGTCACCGTCGATCACACGCCGGTCTATCCGCGTGAGGTGGTGAAGCGGGCTCTGGAGTTGGCCGCTACCGCGGTCATCCTGGTCCACAATCATCCATCCGGTGACCCGACCCCGTCGCGGGCCGATGTGACCATGACCAAGCAGGTGATCGACGCCGCCGCGCCGCTCGGCATCGCGGTGCACGACCACATCATTATCGGCCGCGATGGCCATGCCAGCCTGAAGGGCCTGCAACTCATCTAGAGCCTGAGCCGAAACTCTACTGGGGCGGGCATCTAGCTTCGATTTCTGCGCTTCCGGTGCTCACGGACCTTTATGTCCGCTCCGCTCCGGTTCTCGAATTCATCGCCATCTGCCTCGCCCCAGCGAGTTTGGCGTCAGGCTCTGGGATCGCAGTCCGGGGACGCGGGCTGGAATCCGGTGGCACTTAGGATCGAACGGCTGCGGTCCGACAACAGGAAATCCCGCAGTCGCTGTGGGCTTTGGCCGGCGCCGGTGGCGAGCGCCACGCCGTAGTCGATCGCCGGCGCCAGTTCCTGGGGAACGGCGACGATGCTGAAGGCCGGGTCGCCCAAGGACAAGCGGGCGTTCGACCAGTAGCTCACCATCAGGTCGACCAATCCTTCCGTAATGGCCCATCCCGATCCTCGGTTCGGCGGCAGAGGGGGCGTGTTGCGGCCGCCGACCAGTTGCCGGGCGCGTTGCTTGAGGCCAAGGCCCGGTCGCTCGGTCTCAACGCGGTCGAGCATCTCGAAGGCGTAGTCGCCAGCCGGATCGTCTCCCGGCGTGGAGGTGCCTATCCTGAGCGAAGGGTAGGCAAGGACCGAAAGGAAGTTTTCCTCGGTCAGGCCCAGCTCGGCGCGCGCCATGACGCAGAGCCGATTGTGGGCAAAGCAGGTCGGCGCTTCCGCGAAGCCGGTCGCGGCGAGCCTGTGGGGATGGGCCATGTTGGCCGAGGCGAACAGATCGAATGGCTCGCCGCCTTCGATACGTTCCCGCAACAGCCCGGCCGGCCCGAGCGACAGCGAAGCGACAAGGCCGGTTTCCTCTCCGAAGGCTTCGATGATCGCGGGAAGGGCGTGGCGCAGGCTGCCGGCGGCGAGAACCCGAATGGGCGGAAACGGCTCAGTCATGGACACCTCCGTCATCACGAGAACGGTAAAGCGGAACGAAGGCGCTGTGTCGCGCGCCGGTGCGATCGAGCGGCACGGCGACGACCGGCAGGCCATAGAGCGCCTTCAGATTGGCCTCGGTCAGCACGTCGCCGATTGACCCGAACAGGGTATCGGCCCCCTCCAGCATGATGAGGGCCTTGTCGGCGACCGTGACGGCGTGGTTCGGCTGGTGCGTGGTGAAGGCGATGGCGATGCGGTGCCGGTCGGCCAGCTCGCCAAGCAGCGTCAGCACGGCGTCCTGATTTTTGAGGTCGAGCGCGGAGGCCGGCTCATCAAGGAGCAGAACGGCGTTGTCGCCGGCCAAGGCGCGGGCGATCAGCACCAGCTGGCGCTCGCCGCCTGAGAGGGCGTCGATGCCGCGCCCCGCGAAGTCGGCCATGCCGGTTGCTTCCAGCGCCGCCATCGCCTTTTCGACGTCGCTCTTGCTGGGCATCCGGAAGAGCGCGATGTGGCGCGCGCGGCCCATCAGCACCACGTCGAGCACGGTGTAGGGAAACGAACCGGAATAGGCCTGCGGCACAAAGCCGGTGCGGGGATTGAGATCGAGTCTCCGGGCGGTGGTCGGCGTCAGCAGACCGGCCAATACGCGGAGCAGGGTGGACTTTCCCCGACCGTTGGGGCCGAGCACGGCGGTGATTTCGCCAGCCCTGAGCGACAGGTCGAGGTTGCGGAACTGCCAGCGCTTGCCGTCGTAGGACTGGCTCGCCGCCTCAATGGTGAGGAGGGCACCGTCATCCGTCATGACCGCCCCTTTCGGTTTTGCGCAGGAGGAGGGCGAAGACCGGGGCGCCGATCAGCGCCGTCAGGATGCCCAAAGGGATTTCCGTTGCCGTGACGGTGCGCGCCACCGTGTCGATGATCAGCAGGAACAAGGCGCCGATCAGCAACGAGGCCGGCAACAGGTTCCGATGGTCGGGGCCGACCAGAATGCGCGCCATGTGGGGCACCACCAGGCCGATCCAGCCGATGATGCCGCTGACTGCCACCTGGGCGGCCACCACCACCGTCACCAGGAGGAGCACGAACCAGCGCAGGCGCTCGACCTTGACGCCAAGCGCGCGGGCCTCCTCATCGCCGAGCGACAGGATGTTGATCCGCCAGCGCAATGCCAGCAGCAGCCCGCAGCCGATCAGCATCGGGGCGGCGACGAGGGTGAGTTTGTCCCAGTTCGCCGTGGCAAAGCTGCCCATCAGCCAGAACACGATGGTGGGCAACGTGTCTTCGCTGTCGGCAAGGTATTGAACGAGGCTGACCAGCGCCGTGAAGAAGCCGTTGATCACCACGCCGGCCAGCACCAGGGCCAGAATATTGCGCCGGGCGATGACGTCGTTGAGGGCGTAGACGAGAACGATCGCCGCGACGCCGCAGGCGAAAGCCGAGCCGAGCAGGCCGGCGTGCGTGACGCCGAACAGAATGGCCACCGTGCCGCCAAAGGCGGCGCCGGAAGAGACGCCGATGACCTGGGGGCCGATCAGCGGATTGCGGAACACGCCCTGCAGCGTCGCTCCGGCCAGCGACAGGCCGGCGCCTGACAGCAGAGCCAGAAGGATGCGCGGCAGGCGGATGGTGAAAATGACATTCGCTTCGGTAGCGCCCACCGGCTCGGCCGGTGGGATGATTGGCGCGAACATGATGCCGACGACGCGGGCGAGCGGAATGCCATATCGGCCGATGCCGAGCGCGGCCACCGCGGCCAGCACCACCAGCAGGGCGAGACCCGTGGTGGTCAGGCGCGATGGCCGGCCAGAGCCAATTGAGAGCCTCATTGCGCCGGGGCTAGGTAGTCGACGCCATAGAACTGCCGATAGTAGGCGTCGGCCTCGGCCTGCATGTCGATATCGGCGAAGCGCTCGGGATAAAGGGTCTTGGCCATCCAGAGCTCGCCGAGCGCCATGGCTTCCGGCATCGGGTGGCCCCAAGCCTTGGCATATTCTGGCATCAGGTAGACTCGACCATTCTTGACCGCGTCAATGGTCGACCAAGCTGGCGTGGCCTTGATCTCCGTGATGGCCGTGGGATAGCGTTCCTGTACGAAGATGACGGCCGGGTTCCATTTCAGCACGTCTTCCATCGTTACCTGCGTGTAGCCCGTAACGCTTTCGGCGACGTTGTGTGCGCCGGCCCGTTCCATCATCAGACCGGTGTATTTGCCGCGCCCGTAGGTATAGAGGTCGGGGTTGGCCATGTAGACGGGCACGCGTTGGGCCGGCTCAATGCCGGCAAGCCGCTCGGACACCAGCTTGCGGCTCTTGGTGGCGGCCGTGATCAGGGCTTCGCCCCGTTCCTTGTTGTCGAGCACGTTGGCAATCAGGCGCACGCTTTTGGCAAAGCCGGAATCGATGGCCGCCGGTTCGTCCTTGACCGTCGGGTTCAGCTTCACCGCTTCCTCGGGCGGTACGTCAATCATGGAGATGGCGATGACGGGCAGACCCGCGCTCTCGATCTGCTTGATCATGTCGGCGGGCGCGTAGCTGGTGACGAACACCACGTCGGGCTTGAGGCTCAACAGGTCTTCGATATTCACCTTGGTGAGATCGCCGGGCGTCGGAAGCTTGGGCAGGGTGGGGGCCAGGCGAACGAAATTGGCGCCGAGCTGCTTCTTCCAGGCCTCCAGAACCCCGACCACCTTATCCATCTCGCCGAGTTGAACGGCGATGTTGAGGGTCTGATGCTGCAAGATCACCACACGGTGGACCGTGTCGGGGACGTGCACGGTACGGCCGATCTGGTCGGTGACCACGTTATCGGCCCAGACCGACGACGAAAAGAAAAGGCTACCCATGATGAGAGCGGCGCTCATCAGCGGCTTGAAACGGCCAGCGATATGCATTGGATTTTCCTTGAAGCGGACTGCGGTCCGATCTTCCAACCACAAATCGTAGCGTTATTCCATAGCGTACATAACGCTTTTGGTAGGGTCTCAGCTTTGATGTGCCGATCGACAATGGTCGCCCATGAACCGGCTGGCCCAATATGGGTAGGCCCCTGCAGAGGATCTGCGGAAGCCCATTTTCCGGTTCAGCCTTCGAGCTACTTCGAGTTCATTCAGGTAAAGGCTGGAGCCTTCTCAAGCTGGTCGGGGTCCGCTCAACCGGTCAGATCGCTGAATGTTCCAGAATTGCTTGAAATCATCGGATGCAGGAATCCTCTCTCACACGACTACCGAGCAAGAGCTGCCTGCCTATTCTATGGGCAAATGCCACCCTGGTTTGCTCCATGATGTTTCTTGCCCTTCCAGGCGGTTTGCCGCTTAATTCATCAGTGGCAGCGTTGCCGGGGAAACGGCGGAGGAACGGGATTGCCGGCTTTCGACGAGATGCACGGGTTCGGGCAGGGTGTCCGACCCGCCTATAGAACCATCCAGGCCTGGCTCGACAGTTCCGACCCAGAAAACCTCAAACGCCTTCAAAAAGAAGCGGAATTTCTATTCCGAAGGATCGGCATCACCTTCGCCGTCTATGGTGACGCCGAGGCCGAGGAGCGCATCATTCCCTTCGATATCGTGCCGCGCGTGCTGACCGGCAGCGAATGGACGATGCTGTCGAAAGGGCTGACGCAACGCGTGACGGCGCTCAACCGCTTTCTCGCCGACGTCTATGGGGCGGGCGATATTATCCGTGCCGGCATCGTGCCGAGCGATCTCGTCTACCAAAACTCCGCCTTCCGGCCGGAGATGGTCGGCCTCAAATTGCCGCACGACGTTTACGTGCAAATCGCCGGCATCGACGTCATCCGCACCGACGACAAGGATTTCTACGTTCTTGAGGACAACGCCCGCACACCCTCCGGCGTCTCCTACATGCTGGAGAACCGGGACGTGCAGATGCGCCTGTTCCCAGACCTTTTTGCCGATACCCGCATCCAGCCGGTCGATAACTATCCCGACGAACTCCTGACGTCCTTGCGTTCCCTCGCGCCCGCCTCGGCGCCGGCCGAGCCGACCGTGGTGCTGATGACGCCGGGCCCGCTCAACTCGGCCTATTACGAGCACTCCTTCCTCGCCGACAAGCTTGGTGTGGAACTGGTGGAGGGGCGTGATCTCTACGTGCTCGACGAGGTCGTCTACATGCGCACGACGCGCGGGCCCAAGCGCGTCGACGTCATCTATCGCCGCATCGACGACGACTTCCTCGATCCCCTGGTGTTTCGGCCGGATTCGGTATTGGGCATTCCCGGCCTGATCTCGGCCTACCGCGCCGGCAACGTGACGCTCGCCAACGCGGTCGGCACCGGCGTCGCCGACGACAAGGCCATCTACACCTATATGCCGGAGATCGTGCGCTTCTATCTGGGCGAGGAGCCGATCCTGAAGAATGTGCCGACCTGGCGCTGCCGCGAGCCCGACTGCCTGCGCTACGTGCTCGATCATCTCCCCGAGTTGGTGGTCAAGGAGGTGCAGGGATCGGGTGGCTACGGCATGCTGGTCGGCCCGAAATCGACCAAGGAACAGATCGAGACGTTCCGCGCCAGACTCCTTGCCGATCCGGATGGCTTCATCGCCCAGCCGACGCTGGCGCTTTCCACCTCGCCGACCTTCGTCGGTGACGGGATCGCGCCGCGCCACATCGATTTGCGGCCCTTCGTGCTGACGGGCGCCGACAAGGTGCGCATCGTTCCCGGTGGGCTCACCCGTGTGGCGCTGAAGGATGGATCTCTGGTGGTCAACTCAAGCCAAGGCGGCGGCACCAAGGATACCTGGATCATCGACGATCCGGCGGATGATGCGTCGCCGACCAGTTCCTCACAGTCGCAATTGCAGTCGGGGAGCTGACGTCATGCTGAGCCGTCACGCCGATAGTCTCTACTGGCTCGCCCGCTACGTCGAGCGCGCCGAAAACACCGCCCGGCTCCTCGAGGCTGCCACCCGCCTTTCCGCGACGCCGATCATCGCCGACGGCGGCCGCAACGAATGGGAAATGGCCGTCGACGGCACCGGCACGCTCGACCTGTTCCATCAACAGCACGCCGAAGCGACACAGCGCACCGTCGTCGATTATCTTGCCTTCTCATTGGCCAATCCCTCGTCGATCCGCAGCTGTCTCGATATCGCCCGCGCCAACGCCCGCTCGGTTCGCACGGCGCTGACCATGGACATGTGGGAGACGATCAATTCCGGCTGGATGGAAACGCGCGGCGTCAACAGTCCCAACCTGACCCGGCAGGAACTGTCCGACTTTCTGTCGCGGGTGAAGGAACTGTCACTGCGCTTCGATGGCTCGGCCTACCGAACCATGCTCAGGAACGACGCCTATTATTTCCTGCGTCTTGGCACCTTCATCGAGCGCGCCGACTTTACCGCCCGCGTCTTGGCGCTGAAGGCCGATGTCCTCGATCCTAGCAGGCCGTCGCTCGGCGGCAGCGCCGACTATTTCCAGTGGTCATGGATCTTGCGCTCGGTGTCGGCGCTGACCTCCTATCATTGGGTCTATCGCGACAACCTCAAGCCCAACCTCGTCGCCGAGTTCCTGATCCTCAAGGCGGAGATGCCGCGCTCGCTGGTCTACTGCTACGAGAATATCACGCTCAATCTCGACAGCCTGTCGCGCGACTATGGCCGGCAGGGAGTGAGCCAGCGCAAGGCGCGCATGCTGCTGAGCCAGTTGCAGGACACGACGCTGCCCGGCCTGTTCGCCATCGGCCTCAAAGAGTTCCTCGAACGTTTCATCTTCGACAACGACAGTCTCGGCAATACGATCGCCGAGCAGTATCTGGGGTAAACCGATGAGGCTGCGGATCCGTCACGACATCGTCGCCCATTACGACGAGCCGGTCACGCTGGCCAGCCGGTCGCTGCATCTCTGTCCGCGCACCTTTGATGGGCAGTATGTGCGTGCCTGGAATCTCGACATCACCGGCGACTGCCGACAGGCGCGATCGTCCGACGCCTTCGGCAATATCGTCCACGACTGTGCCATCGAGGGGCCGCTCGGCGAAGTTGCCATCGCCGCTGAGGGCGAGGTGGAGGTTGACGACACCACCGGTGTGCTGCAGGGAGCCCCGCTCGATCGTATCCCGCCGGCCGTTTTCCTGCGCGAGACGCGCGTCACCTTGCGAACGCCGACCATCGTGTCCTTTGCCGACAAGGTGAAGGGGTTGTCAGACGGAACGCCGCTCGACCTTTGCCATACGCTGATGCACCTCGTTCATGAGGAGGCCGAGGCGCTTGCCGCCGATCCAAGCGAACTCTGCGGTGTTCGCGAGGTGGCCGCTGAAAACGTGCTCGCCGAGGCGCGGGGCACGCCGACCGATCTCGCCCATCTCTTCATTGCCACGGCGCGCAGCCTGGCGCTGCCGGCCCGTTTTGTTTCCGGCTATTTGTGGCAGGAGGAGGCGACAGCCACCGGGGCGCTCGCCGCCTGGGCGGAAGTGCTGATCCCCAACCTCGGATGGGTGGGCTTTGATGCCGCGCACGACACGTGCCCCACCGACGCCTACGTGCGCGTCGCCTCGGCGCTCGACCAGTCGGGCGCTGCCTGGATCCGCATGGCCGATCGCGGCGGCGTTCCGGCACAGGTGACGGTGACCGCAGCTGCCGATCGACTTGGTGGGTGAAGGGGCAGCCTATGCGCCGACCGGGCCGGTCGAGCCGCGGACGATCAATTGCGCTTCGAAGGGCGGTTGCGGAGTGGCGGCTTGGCGTTTGAGCTGCGTCAGCAGATAGCCTGCCGCGGCCTTTCCGATGGCGGCGTTGTCGACCCGCATCGTCGTCAGGGGTGGGGCGGTGAACTCGGCGATCGGCAGGTCATCGAAGCCGGTGACGGAGAGGGTGCCGGGGACGTCGATGCCCATGGCCCGGGCTTCGATCAGCGCGCCGATGGCCAGCGTGTCGTTGCCGCAGATGACGGCGGTCGGGCGAGGCCCAGGGCCGGCCAGACAGGTCTTGAGACTCTCCCGGCCGAATTCGAACGTGGCCTGTCCCTCGAAAATATGCTGCGGCCGCAATGCCAGCCCCTCGCCGGCCAGGGCCTCGCGAATGCCGGCGAGGCGGGCGAGAACGCGGTCGTTGTCGAGGGACGGCTGGTGGATGACGGCGAAGGTGCGGTGGCCGAGGTCGAGGAGATAGCGCGTCAGCTTGAAGAAGGCCGCCTGATTGTCGAAGCCGACGCAAGGGTGGACCGACTTCGGCGGGTGCGAGTACATCACCACATAGGGCACGCCACGCGCCGAAATCATCTCGAACAGTTCCGGGCGCTGCTGTTCGCCGACGATGGCCAGCGCCTCGATGCCGCGCGCCAGCATGACTCTGACCTGTTCGGTCGCTTCGTCCAGATCATAGTTCGAGCAGCCGATCAGCACGGTGATGCCACTCGCCGACAGGTGGGCCTGCAAGGCGTTGACCTGGGCGGCGAACACGTCGTGATCGAGCGTTGGGATGAGAACGCCGGCCAGCCAGGTCCGGCGGCTCGCCAGGGCGGCGCCGGCGGCGTTCGGCAACCAGCCAAGTTCCGCCGCCACCGCGAATATCTTGTCGCGAACCTCTGGCAGTACCTTTTCGGGCGCATTGAAGGCCCGGGAAACGGTCGCCGTCGATACGCCGGCCGCGGCGGCTACATCAATGGCCCGCGGTGGGCGTGACGTCTGAGAATCTCGCATTCCACACCATGGTATGAGGGCGTACGTATGCGCGTACATGGCATTTTTCGGCGGTACAATCTAGCAAAACTGGTGAGTTGACAGATTTCAAAAGAGACGGCATGTAAGCGCATACATGACGGGGATCGTCGGGCGTGTCTGGAGGGACGCGCTGCGTGCCGAATGAATCACCGGGAGGGCGCCATGGATACCGTTCGAAAATATCTGCTTCGTCCGATCGAGGTCGTCATCGCCATGATGCTGGCGGTCATGCTCGTTCTGGTTCTGCTCAACGTGGTGCTGCGCTATGCGCTGAATAGCGGCATCACCGTCACCGAGGAACTGTCCCGGCTGCTGTTCGTCTGGCTTGTGTTTCTCGGCGCGGCCGTGGCCTTGTTCGAACGCGCCCATCTCGGCGTCGACACCCTGCTTCACTTCCTGCCGCGTCCGGCCAAAGTCGTCTGCTTCGTGCTGTCGAACGCGTTCATGCTTTATCTCAGCTGGCTGATCTTCTCCGGCAGTTGGACGCAGGCGGTGATCAACTACGGCTCCACCACCCCGGTGCTCGGCCTTTCGCAATCGCTCTATTTCGTCCCGGTGCTGATCTTCACGCTGCTGGCCATGTTCTGGTTCGCCGCCATGCTGCTGAAGTCGTTGCGCGGCCGGCTCACGGATGAAGAGCTCGTCGGCCTCAGGGACGAGACCGCCGAGGCGATTGCCGAAGCAAAGTCGGTCGATCCGCACTGACCCATCGTCTGACCAGCCAAGGCTGGTGTCATCCTCTTGGGAATGCCGGCCTGATGGCCGATGTCGGGACTTCAGCCCATGACCATCGTGATCTTCGTGGCAACACTGTTTGCCTCCATGGCTATCGGCTTGCCGATCGCCTATGCCCTCATCCTGTCGGCTGTGGCGCTCATGGTGCAGCTCGACCTGTTCGACCCGCAAATCCTTGCCCAGAACCTGGTGGGCGGCACCGATAGCTTCACGCTGCTGGCCGTGCCCTTCTTCATGCTGGCCGGCGAAGTGATGAACACCGGCGGTCTCTCCAAGCGCATCGTCAACTTCGCCCTGGCCATGATGGGGCACATCCGTGGTGGCCTGGGCTATGTGACGATCATCGCCGCCTGCATTCTGGCCGCGCTGTCGGGCTCGGCCGCCGCCGATGCCGCCGCGCTCGGCGCCCTGCTGGTGCCGATGATGGTCAAGACCGGCCACGAGAAGGGGCGGGCGGTCGGCCTTGTCGCCGCCAGCTCCATCATCGGGCCGATCATTCCGCCGTCGATCGGCTTCATCCTGCTGGGCGTCGCCGCCAACCTGTCGATTTCCAAGCTGTTCCTGGCGGGCATCGCGCCCGGCCTGATAATCGGCCTGGCGCTGGCGATCACCTGGTATTTCCTGTCCAACAGCGAGCGGATCGAAGTGCGGCCGCGCGCCACCGGCGAAGAACGGATCAAGGCCCTGCGCGAAGGCGCCTGGGCGCTTGGCCTGCCGGCGATTATCATCTTCGGCCTGAAGTTCGGCGTGTTCACCCCGACCGAAGCGGCGGTGGTCGCCGCCGCCTATGCCCTGTTCGTGTCGGCGGTGATCTATCGCGAGATGACGCTGGCCAAGCTCGTTCAGGTGTTCGTGTCGTCGGCCAAGGTGACGGCGGCGGTGATCTTCATGGTCGCCTCGGCCCTGGTGGCCGCCTGGCTGATCACCGTCGCCGACCTGCCCGGCCAGATGGTGGAGCTGCTGTCGCCCTTCATGCAGAGCCCGCGCATGCTGATGCTGATCATCATGCTGATCATTGTCGCCATCGGCATGGCGATGGACATGGCGCCGACTATCCTGATCCTCGGGCCGATCCTGGTGCCGGTGGTGCAGCAGGCCGGCATCGACCCGATCTACTTCGGCGTCATGCTGATCATCAACACCTCGATCGGCCTGATCACGCCGCCGGTCGGCACCGTGCTCAACGTCACCGCCGGCGTCACCCGGTCGAGCATGACGACGGTGATCAGGGGTGTCTGGCCGTTCATCGTCGTCGAATTGCTCGTGCTGCTGGCCATGGTCGCGTTCCCGGAACTCATCACCATTCCGGCCGCCTGGCTGAACCGTTGACTCGTCGCTTCGCAGATCATCAGGAGGAGAAAAACATGCGACACTTTGCGAAAATGCTGTTGGCCGGCGCCGTGGCGGCGCTCATGCTGCCCACGGTCGCCCAGGCCGAAATCCACGCCCAGACCCTGCGCTTCGCCAGCGCCGGCTCCGAGGGCTCGCCGCTGGTTCAGGGACAGCGGAAATTCGCCGAGATCGTCAAGGAGAAGAGCGGCGGCAAGATCGACATCAAGGTCTTCCCGGCCGGTCAGCTCGGCGGCGACATGCAGGCGGTGTCGTCGTTGCAGGGCGGCGTGCTTCAGATGTCGGTGATGAACGCCGGCCTGATGGCGTCGCTGGCGCCCGACTTCGCGGTGCTCGACCTGCCGTTCCTGTTCGAAAACCCCAAGGAAGCCGACGCCGTGATGGACGGCGAAGTCGGCAAGATCTTCGCCAAGGAGCTCGATGCCAAGGGGCTGGTCGTGCTGTCCTACTGGGAGCTCGGTTTCCGCCAGCTCACCAACAGCCGCCATGCCGTCGAGAAGGTCGACGACATCGCCGGTCTCAAGATCCGCGTCGTGCAGTCGCCGATCTATCTCGACATGTTCACCGCGCTCGGCGCCAACGCCGTGCCGATGCCGTTCCCGGAGGTCTACACCGCCCTTGAAACCGGCACCGTCGACGGCCAGGAAAACCCGGCTCCCAGCATCCTGACGGCCAAGCTCAACGAAGTGCAGAAGTTCATGACGCTGACGCGGCACACCTACAATCCGATGGTGATGCTGTATTCCAAGCCGCTGTGGGAAAAGCTCGACGCCGACGAGAAGCAGTTGCTGGGCGATGCGGCGCTGGAGGCGGCTCAGTTCCAGCGGCAGCTGTCGCGCGATTCCGACGCCAAGGCGATCGAGGCCATTGCCGCCGCCGGTACCACGGTCACCACGTTGTCGCCGGAGGAAGTCGCCCGCTTCCGCGAGAAGACCAAGCCGGTCGCCGAGAAATACGCGGCCAAGGCCGACCCGACGATCGTCAAGCTGCTCAACGACACGATCGCCCAGGTGCGCGCCGCCAAGTGATCCTGTCGAGGTGAAGATGCCGATGATCCCACGGGATCGTCGGCACCCACCGCGTTCCGATTGGGCGCGAACCAAGCGCCCAAAACCTCTTATATTTTCGAAGGTTGTTCCCGATGTACAAGCCCAATCGCCTGAAGTCGCATCTCCTGTCCGGCAAGACCGCCTATGGCTGCTGGATTGGCGGTGGCTCGCCCACCAATGCCGAGATCCTCGGACATGTCGGGTTCGACTACCTTCTGGTCGATCATGAGCACGGCATCGGCGAAACGCGGGAAATCATGGAAACGCTGCGGGCGGTCGAAACGACGCCAACCCCCGCTCTGGTGCGCGTCCCCTGGAACGACCACGTCTTCCTGAAGCGCGTGCTGGACGCGGGCGTGCAGTCGGTGATGATCCCCTCGGTCGACACGCCCGAAGCCGCCGAGGCGGCGGTCCGGGCCTGCCTCTATCCGCCTGAGGGTATTCGCGGTTATGCCGCCGGCGTGGTGCGGGCCTCGACCTTCGGCCTCGAGCCCGACTATATCGTCAAGGCCAACCGGGAAATGCTGATCGTCTTGCAGTTGGAATCCCACGTGGCCGTCGACAATGCCGCCGCCATCGCCGCCATACCGGGCGTCGATGTGGTGTTCATCGGCGTCAACGATCTCGCCGGTTCGATCGGACGGCTGGAGCAGACCGGCCATCCCGAGGTGAAGGCGCTGGTTCGCCGTGCCGAGGAAGCGATCCTCGCCTCCGGCAAGGTGCTCGGCACCGTGCCGAACGGTGGCGCGTCGGTCGCTGACCTCATCGAGCGCGGCTACCGGGTCATTGCCGGCCCGCATGACGTTGCCCTGTTGCGCGACGCTGGCAAGGCCGCCTGGGCCGACTACCAGGCGATCGTCTCGGCACGATCCACCGGCATCAAGCCGGCGTCCTCCGGACTGTCGCGCTCCTACTGACGAAAGCCGGCCGGCTTCGCTGGGCCGCTACGGGCCGCGCTCAACCTGTGACAAAAGCGAAGGCCGGGACCCTGCGACGGGTGCCCGGCCTTGCTGTTTTAACGACGGAGGAAGCCGTCAGTAGATGCGCTTGCCGTCGGCGTCGAAGATCAGCGCCGAGGATGAGGGGAAGCGGGCGATCAGCGTGTCGCCGATGGCAATGCTCGACCGGCTCTGGCTGGCGATGGTGACGAGGTCGGATGCCGAGGAGCGGGCGTAGATCAAGGTTTCCGAGCCCAGATGCTCCAGCATGTCGACCGTTACCGGTAGAGCCGCATCGCCACTCTCGGCGAAGTGCGATGGGCGGATGCCGAGGGTCACGGGCGTGCCGGCGGCCGGCGCGTTGCCCTTCAGCGCCACCGGCACCACGGCGCCGCCAAAATCGGGCAGGCGGATTTCGGCGCGGCCGGCGCCGCCACCTTCCACCACGCCCTTCAGGAAGTTCATTTTCGGCGAGCCGATGAAGCCGGCAACGAACAGGTTGGCGGGATTGTCGTAGAGTTCGAGCGGCGCACCCACCTGCTCGACGATACCCGACCTGAGCACGACGATCTTGTCGGCCAGCGTCATCGCTTCCACCTGGTCGTGCGTCACGTAGACGATGGTGGCGCCAAGATCGCGGTGTAGCTTGGCGATCTCGATGCGCATGTGAACGCGCAGCTCGGCGTCGAGGTTGGAGAGCGGCTCGTCGAACAGGAACACCTTGGGATGGCGCACGATGGCGCGACCGATGGCGACGCGCTGCCGCTGACCGCCTGACAGTGCCTTCGGCTTGCGGTCCATCAGTGGGCCGAGTTCGAGGATGCGTGCCGCCTCGTCGACCTGCTTGCGGATTTCCGCTTTGGGAATCCCGGCGAAGCGAAGCGCAAAGCCCATGTTCTCGCGCACCGTCATGTGCGGATAGAGCGCATAGGACTGGAACACCATGGCGATGCCGCGTTGCGAGGGGTCGATCTCGTTCATCCGGTCGCCACCGATGGCAAGATCGCCGGCGGTGATGGTCTCGAGGCCGGCGATCATGCGCAGCAGCGTCGACTTGCCGCAGCCCGAGGGACCGACGAACACCACGAACTCGCCCGCCGTGATGTCGAGGTCGACGCCCTTGATGATCTCGACCGCGCCGAAGGACTTCCTCACATCCCTGAGGGTAACGTCGCTCATGATATGCTTCCCGCTTCGATCGGTTGCGCCGTTCAGCCGGCCTTGAGGGTGAGGGTGGTTTCGCCGAACCGATGGCAGACGACCTTGACGGTGACGTCGCCGGCGCCGCCGGTGGTCTCCAACCAGAAGCCGATGGCGCCGCCTTTCAGCACCACTTCCGAGGGGCCGAGCAGCTTGGCCGGTCCGCTGACAGCGACATGCACGGCTTCGTCGAGGAAGGGCAGCAGGTTGCCGAGCTGATCGAGCGCCCGGACGATGACGCGCACGGAGTCCTTGGGCTCGGCCGACAGCTCTGTCCAGTCGGGCTTGACCTCCAGCGTGGTCGGTATGGGATCGCAGGCGAACTTGACGGTCTTCACCGGCTTGCCGTCGACATAACCGGTGACGGTCGCTTCTTCCCACTTCATGCCCCACAGGCCCAGTTCTTCGGCCGAGAAGGCACGATGGTCGATGACCACAGGCGCATGCGGCAGGTGCGGGTAGACCTCGCGATCCGGCTTGACGCGCTTGACGATGTCCGGGCCGTACTGAAGCTCGACCTCGTCGCAGTTGGTCAGCACGATCAGCGGCAGGATGCCGCCGATGTTGCGCTCGCCGCGCGCATAGTAGGTGACCGGCTTGAGCACGACTTCCTCTTGGGGATCGCACTGGCTGGTGTAGACCCATGCGGCGAATTTCGGCTCGCGCCAGGCATCCATGACGCCGTGGTGGCAGAGGCGGTCGCCGGAACCAAAGTCCTTGTGGGTATTGTAATCGAACATGCACCAGCCGGTGGAGCCGGAGATGTTCGGGTCGCCATAGACCGCGTTGAGGATCGAGAGGTAGCGGGTAACGTGCTCGGCCTGCCGCTGCTCCTGATCGTAGCGCTTGGTGGGATACATGTGGCCGTTGAACTCGGTCACCATGTAGGGCACCGGTTTCTTGAGGCCGGTCGTCTCCCAGAGTGGCCGGAGGGCGGTCCGCGGACGATTGGCGCCCGGCAGTTCCTCGTTGCCCTGGATGAAGTCGTTCATCGTGTAGACGTCTTCCAGGAACTCGCTGTCGGTGATGTAGCGAACGCCACCGGTCTGGCGGGTCGGATCGAGCTCGTGGGCGAGCTTGTTGGTCGCCGTGTAGAAGTCGTGAAAATCCTGCGACTCGTTGATGCGCACGCCCCAGATGATGATCGACGGACGGTTCCAGTCGCGCTCGATCATGGCGCGGACGTTATCGATCGACAGCTGCCGCCAGCTTTCATCGCCGACATATTGCCAGCCAGGGATCTCTTCGAACACCAGAAGGCCGAGGCGGTCGCAGGCGTCGAGGAACCAGGGTGACTGTGGGTAATGCGAGGTGCGGACGACGTTGACCTTCAGGTCTTTCTTGAGAATCTCGGCGTCGCGTTCCTGCGCCCGGCGGCCCATGGCATAGCCGACATAGGGGAAGGCCTGGTGGCGGTTGAGGCCCCGCAGCTTCAGCGGCTTGCCGTTGAGGCGGAAGCCCTCGGTCGTGAACTGGACGGAACGGAAGCCGAAGTTGACGGAAAGCGTGTCGTCGCCGCTCTCGTGGACGAGCTCGACGACGGCCTCATAGAGGGCAGGGTTGTCGATATCCCAGAGGGCGATGCCGTCGAGGCCTTTCAGCTCCAGCGTCACGCTGTCGCCGGTATAGGAGGCATCGGCGTGGCTGACCGTCTTGCCATCGGCAGCCTTCAGCGTCACCGACACCCGACCGGCCAGCTTCAGCCCACGCGGGTTGGCGATGTCGACGCGGACCTTCGCCGTCTTCTTCGCGGCGAGCACGTCGGGCGTCTCGATCTTGACGTTGCCGATGTAGACCGGCGCGGTGATGCGCAGCCAGACGTCGCGGTAGATGCCGGCGTAGGTGAGGTAGTCGATCTGACCGCCGAACGGCGGAATGGCCGGGTTCTCGGAGCCATCGATCTTGACGGTGACGAGATTGTCGCCCTCGACGAGCCGTTCGGTCAAACGAGCGGTGAAGGGCGTGTATCCGTCAGGATGGGCCACCACCTGTTCGCCGTTGACGTAGACGACGCTGTCGGCCATGGCGCCGTCGAACACCAGGGCCACTTCGCGACCCTCGAATTCCGGACGCCAGGCGATGACCTTCTGGTAGGTGAACGGCCGCTGGTAGCAGGTCTCATCGAAGTAGTTGTAGGGCAGGTCGACCGCGTTGTGCGGCAGGTTGACGGCTTCACCCTTGCGGAGGGCGGCGGCGAGATCGGCTGAAAAGCCCTCGTGGAAGGTCCAGCCGGTGTTGCAGTTGATGGTCTTGCGCATTTTGAACCTGTTACTTGACCGAGCCGAGCATGCCTTCGACGAACTGGCGTTGCATGGCGAAGAACACGAAAAGGGTGGGAATGGTGGCGAGGACCGTGCCGATCATCACCGCGCCGTAGTCGGGGTAGTAGGCCGAGCCGAGCGAGGAGATGACCAGCGTGATGGTCTTGGTGTCGTTGGACTGCAGCACGATCAGCGGCCACAGATAGCTGTTCCATGCCGTCATGAAGACGATGATGAAGGCGGCGGCGTAGGTCGAGCGCATCACCGGCATGTAGATCAGGAAGAAGATCTGCCATTCCTTCAGGCCGTCGACGCGAGCAGCATCGCGCAACTCGTGCGGGAAGGCTTTGGTCGACTGGCGGAAGTAAAAGATGATGAAGGCCGAGGCGACGGTGGGCAGCACGACCGCGATGTGCGTGTTGATGAGGCCGAATTTACCCATCAGCATGAACAGCGGGATCATCAGCGCCGCGAACGGGATCATCAGCGTCAAGAGCATGAGAGTGTAGAGCTTCTCGCGGAAGCGCGAGGAGAATATCTCGAAGCCATAGCCAGCCAGCGACGAAATGAGCAGCGTCAACACCGTGGCGATGATGGTGATCTTGGCCGAGTTCCAGAAGATCAGCGGTGCATTGACTTGTGTGAAGAAGGTGGTGGCGTTGACAACAAGCGCTTCACCGAGGCTCATCTTGCCCTTGACGATGTCGGACGTTGTATTGGTGGCGCCGACGATCATCCACAGGAAGGGGAAGATCGAGAGGAAGGCCATGATGGCGAGGAAGACATAGACGACGACGGATGCGATCCGCTGCTTGAAGCCGTAGCTGATCATGCCTTGCGCTCCCGGGCGGCATAGAATTGCAGGAAGGACAGGATCGCCACCAGGAAGACGATGACGTAGGAAACGGTGGCGGCGTAGCCGAGGTTCGGGGCGAACTTGAACGTCAGATTGTAGATGTAGAGTGACAGCGTCAGTGCCGAGTTGCCGGGGCCGGCGGCGCCACCAGCCGATCCGCCACCCGTGATGGTCGACACTTCGTCGAAAAGCTGCAGCGTGCCGATGGTGGAGGTGACGGTGGTGAACAGGATCACCGGCTTCAGCATGGGGACGGTGAGATGCAGGAAGCGAGCCCAGGTCGGTACACCGTCGATGCGCGCCACTTCATAGACCGAGCGATCGATGTTCTGCATGGCTGCCAGATAGAAGATCATGTTGTAGCCGGTCCAACGCCAGGTGATGGCGATGATGATCATCACGCGGCACCAGAAGGGGTCCGACATCCAGGGAACGCCGACATCGACGATGCCGAGGTTGATCAATGTGGTGTTGATCAGACCGTTGGCGACGAACATCGACTTGAACAGCACGGTGTAGGCGACCAGCGAGGTGACGCAGGGCAGGAAAATTGCCGTGCGCAGGACGCCGCGAAACTTGATGTCGGGATTGTTGAGCAGCGCGGCGGTGATCAGCGCCAGCGTCAGCATGACCGGCACCTGCACCAGGAAGAAGATGAAGGTGTTGGTCAGCGCCATGAAGAACAGCGGGTCGTTGAATAGCCGGTAGATGTTCTTGAGCCCGGCAAACGATAGGCGCATGCCCAGGCCCGACTGGAACGACATCCAAAGCGAATGCAGGATCGGAAAAACCATGAAGATGGCGATCAGCGCCAGCGCGGGGCCGACGAACAGCCAGCCGTTGACGTCGAAGCGCGGCCTCTTCGGCCTGGTGGAGATTGCTGACATGGGTCACCGTTCCGGCAGAGCGGGGCTCTCGGGCATCCTTCGGGAGAAGCGCCGATGATTCAGATATTTGCGTAATGTTGTGGCTTGTCCGCGCCCGGCGAGCATGCCTCGCCGGCCAGCGGTCGCGCCGAAGGCCGCGCGCCCGCGGGTGGTGGGCGGGCGGCTGAGGCCGCCCGCCGCCCTAGTCGTTACTGAACGAGGGTCTTGGCCTGCTCGTCGATCGCCTTGATCACGTCGTCAACCGAGGCACCCTTGGCGAGGTCGGGCTGGTGGGCGGAAACCACCGAGTCGACTTCGTTGGTGAATGTGCCGTAGTTGACCGACGGCACCTTGGCCAGCCAGTCCGAGAAGTTCTGCCAGATCGGCTCGCCGCCAAAGAAGGCGTCATTCGACTTGTAGGCCTCGCCGTTGCGGGCAGCGAGCAGCGAACCGACCGCGCCGCGGTCGACCAGGATCTTCTGGTAGAAGTCGATGTTCTTGGCGTAGATCTCGTTGAGGAAGTCTATGGACTCATCCTTGGCCTTGGAACCCGACAGCACGTACCAGCTCGAACCGCCGAGGTTCGAGAAGTGGGTGGCGCCTTCGACACTCAGCTTCGGAAGCGGGGCGACGCCCCATTTGCCGGCCTGATCGGCCTGCGACTTGACGGTGCCGGTGATCCAGACGCCGGTGACGACGGTCGCCACTTCGCCCGAGGTGAAGCTGCCGACCCAGTCGGCCCAGCCGGCCGCCGGACGGAAAATCTTGTTCACCTGGATCTTCTGGATGACGTCGAGCGCACCCTTCAGGGCGACGTTGCCTTCGACCGAAAGCTTGCCGTCCTTGTCGAAATACCAGCCACCGGCGGACTGCATGAGCACGCGGACGAGGCCACCGTCGTTCGGGTCGAAGCCCATCATCTTCTTGCCGGTCTTGGCCTCGACGGCCTTGCCGATCTCGACGTACTTGTCCCAGGTGAGGTCCTGCATGTCGGCCGGCGTGTAGCCGGCGGCGGTGATCATGTCCTTGCGATAGAACAGGCCGGCAACACCCGAGTCGAAGGGCATGGAATAGACCTTGCCGTCGAGGGTGGCGAGCTTGACCTTGTAGTCAGCGAAGCCGGAGTAATCGACCTTGTCGCTGAGCGGGGCGAAGGAGTCGGGGAAGGACTGCAGGTACTTCTGCGCACCGTAATCCTCGATGAGGACGATGTCGGGCATGCCGTCAGCGACGCCGGAGGCCAGGCCAGTCTGCAGCTTCTGCTCCATGTCGGCCTTGGCAAAGTCGACCACGTTGAGTTTGAAGTCGGGATGAGTCTTGGCGTAGATCTCGCCGGCTTGCTTCATGATGGCGACGTTGAAGTTCGGGTCCCAGCACCAAACGGTGACCTCAGCGGCCTGGGCGGCGGCGATAGCAAACAGGCTGGCGCCCGCGAAGGCGAGCGCAACGGTTTTGCGGTTCATGCAGTTTTCCTCCACTTACGTGTCCGAGGCGTCCTCAGCCTCTCAGGGGGCACTATCCGATACTCACCTGCCCGACGCAATATATTATTTAGTAAATTTTACCAGCTTTTTGTTGCTGCGTTTTCGGGCTCAGAGGTAAATAGTTTACCTGTCCAACGGCCGGAATCCAATCGCGCCGGGATGACCAATTAGGATATGTGCTGACACGTCGCGAGATGTGGTTTGCGGCTCGAACCGTTCGCCACGCCGACCTCTAGACGACTCCGTCCGGTTGACGGCAACTGTCGCGCCAGATGAGCTCGGTGGCGATGGTGACGCGCTTGACGTAGTCGCGGCCGGCCAACTGCTCCATCAGCAGGTCGAAGGCATTCTCGCCGATGCGTTCGGCCGGAATGCGCACGGTGGTGAGCGGCGGCGCCAGGAACTGGGCGGCCGGAATATCGTTGAAGCTCGCCACGGCAATGTCGGCTGGAATGCGCAATCCGCGCTCCTGAATGGCGCGGTAGGCGCCGATCGCCACGTTGTCGTTGGAGGTGACGACGATCTCCGGCAGCTCGGCTTCGGCCATCAATTGGCAAGCGAGGCGGTAGCCGCTCTCGAAGCGGAGATTTTCGGCCAGCAGGTAGTGAGCGGGGTTGAACAGGCCCTTCTTCTCGGTCCATTCCTTGAAGGTCTTGGCCCGCTCCTCATTGGCAGGATAGAGCACATTGCCCGAGGGCCGGTCATCGCCAAGAAAGCCGAAACGGCGGTAACCTGCGGCATGGAGGTGGTCGAGAAGGCGCTTCATGGCGAAGGATAGATCGCAGGCAACAATGTCGAACTGATCGATATTCGGGGCGAAGTCGGCCAATACGAGATTGGCGTTGATCTGGCGCACCCAGTCGATTTCGGCATCGGTGTGCATGCCGAGCGCGATGATGCCGGCCGCCCCTTGCAGGTCCTCGGCCGCCGGTAGCCCGGTCGAGCGATAGATGATCTGCACTTCGACGCGATTGGCCCGGGCCCGTGCCTCGATGCCCATGCGAACGCCGATGTAATAGGGGTCGGCCAGCTCCTCGTCGGGGCGAAGGAAATGCACGATACCGATGCGGGCGCCGGCATGGTCGGACGGTGTCGGCAGGCGATGAGGCGGGCGCGGGCGGTTGCGTGGCGTCTGGTAATTGAGGGTCTCGGCGGTTTCGATGATCGCCTGCCGCTTCGCTTCGGTGATCGACAGCGTGGTATCGTAGTTCAGGACGCGCGAAACGGTGGCCGAGGAAACTCCGACCGCCTTGGCGATTTCCTTGATCGTGACCATTCGCGCACTCTCAGCCGGTTTGCCAATTCCTGATCGACCGTTCCAGTCTACGGCCAAATGACCAAGTCGGGTAGTAAATGTTTACTAAATCATCCGAAAGGTGGATGCTGACCGGTCGGCATCCGTCGGTTGCCGCCGGAGAATCCGGCGCAGAAGCGGGCTTTCTGTTACCCGCAATTGTCTGTCAGTGTAAAGGCTTGGCCGATTGAAGGCCGGGGTCGGCTAACCGTTCATTGCCAGGCGACCAGCACCGCTCCGGCGGTGATCAGAACCACGCCGGCGGTGCCCTGCGGCGACAGGCGTTCGCCGAGGAACAGCCCGGCGAAGATGGCGACCATCACGACGGACAGTTTGTCGACCGGGGCGACGCGCGCCGCGTCACCGAGTTTCAGCGCTCGGAAATAGCAGAGCCAGGAGGCGCCGGTGGCAAACCCCGACAGCACGAGAAACAGCCATGTGCGGCCGGGGACCGAGGCAATCTGTCCGAAGCCGTCGCCGGCGGCGACAACAAGGGCTGCAAGCGCCAGCACGACGGCTGTGCGTATGAGCGTCGCAAGGTCGGAACCGATCGCCTCGACGCCGACCTTGGCCAGGATGGCAGTGGCTGCCGCGAAGACGGCCGACAGGAGGGCCCATATCTGCCAAAGCTGGGGGAGGCTTTTCATGATGGCGCGTTCCTTTCAGGGGCTTAGCGAGATTAGCACGGCCGAAGCGCCGTTAGGCGGCATTCCCTTGCTCGCGAGCGGCGGCGATTGCCAAACGTCGGCGAAGGCGCCAGAGTGCCGGCACAATCGGAGTGCTTTTTCATGCTGACCGTCTACGGTGTCTACAAATCGCGTGCGTCGCGCATCTACTGGCTGGCCGAGGAACTCGGGTTCGCTTTTCACAAGGAGCCGGTCCTTCAGGCCCGCAAGGTGCCGAATCCGCTAGCCGCCGATGCGCCGCTCAACACCAAGACGCCGTCCTTCCTTGCCATCAATCCCATGGGGCAGGTCCCGACCATCAACGACGACGGCCTGGTGCTGAACGAATCGCTGGGCATTCTTCTCTATCTCGCCAAGAAGCACGGCGGCCCGCTGGCGCCTGCCGATCTCGCCGAGGAAGGGCGGATGCTGCAATGGCTGTTCTGGAGCGCGACGGCGGTGGAGCCGCTCGCCGTTCAGGTCACCCAGGGCGACGAGAAGGGCGAATGGAAGACCGAGGCCGGCAAGCAGAAGCTCGCGGGCATCGGCGAGGCGCTGAAGCGGCCGCTTGCCGCTTTCGAGCTGCATCTGGCGACCGCCGACTATGTCGTCGGCAACCGCTTCACCGTCGTCGATCTGGGGCTTGCCGAGATCCTTCGTTATGCGCAGGGCCATACCGAACTGCTGCAGGGCTATCCCAAGGTGCTGGCCTGGCTTGCCCGTTGCCAGGCGCGGCCGGGCTTCAAGGCGATGTGGGACAAGCGCAACGCCGAGTGAAACCGGTCGGTTGACAGCTTCTGCCCCGCTCACATGCCGCATCGTCTTTCACGTCGGGAACCCGCCATGACCATCGCCAATCCTGGGCTGCTCGACGGCCTGATTGCCGCGTCGATCGAGGCCGGCCGCATCATCCTCGATGTCTATGCCCGGCCGATCGATGTCGCCTTCAAGGCCGACGCCTCGCCGGTGACGGAAGCGGACGGGCTGGCGGAGGCGGTGCTGCTCGCCGCGCTGGCGCGTCTAGCGCCTGGCGTGCCGGTGGTCGCCGAGGAGAGCGTCGCGGCAGGGAGTGTGCCGCCCGCCGCCGATCGCTTCTTCCTGGTCGATCCGCTGGATGGCACCAAGGAGTTCATCCGCCGCAACGGCGAGTTCACCGTCAACGTGGCGCTGATCGACCATGGCGTGCCGGTGATGGGCGTCGTCCACGCGCCGGCCGTCGGGCGGCTGTTCGCTGGTGGTCCCCAAGGGGCCTTCGAGATGACCGTGGACGGCGGGGGCGATGTCGGCGCGCGGCGGGCCATCCACGTGCGCGACCTGCCGGCCAAGGGGGCGACGCTGCTCGTCTCGCGCAGCCATGCCACGGCCGCTACCGACGCGTTCCTGCCGAACGCCGCCGTGGCCGACCGGCGCATCATCGGCTCGTCGCTGAAGTTCTGTCTGATCGCCGCCGGTGAAGCGGATGTCTATCCGCGGTTCGGGCCAACCATGGAATGGGACACGGCGGCCGGCGACGCCGTGCTCCGCGCGGCCGGCGGCATGGTGACGCTGTCCGACGGCACGCCCTTTCCCTATGGCAAGCGGGGCCGCCCCGGCCTTGCCGATTTTGCCAATCCGTCGTTCATTGCCGCATCCGATCCTCGCCTTGTCGCGTTTAGTCGCGACGGAGCGTGATCCATTTTTTGAGGAGATTTGCCGTGAGTCATTCCGAAGTCCAAGGCGAGCTTGTCGCCATTACCGAAGAACTCAAGTCGTGGCTGATGACCGAGGCGCTGCCGGTCTGGTGGGCGTTCGGCGTCGATCACGTCAACGGCGGCTTCCACGAGGTGCTGGGCCTCAGGTGCGAGATCACGCCAGCGCCGCGCCGCGTGCGTGTGACGGCGCGCCAGATCTTCACCTTCGCGCTGGCCGGCCGGCTCGGCTGGACCGGCCCCTGGGAGCGGACGGTGGAGGAGGGGCTTACCTACTTCCTTGAGAAATGCCTGTTGCCCAACGGGGCGGTGCGCATGGTGACCAACGCCGACGGCTCGCCCAAGGACGATACCTTCTGCCTCTACGACCAGGCCTTCGCGCTGTTCGCCATGGCCGCCGCCGCGTCGGTGGTGAAGGATCGTTCGGCGGTCGAGGCGGCGGCGGTGAAGCTCCGGACGCTGCTGATGACCGAGTACAAGAACCCGATTGCCGGGTTCGAGGAATCCAATCCGCCTTCGCTGCCGCTCAAGGCCAATCCGCACATGCATACCTTCGAGGCCTGCCTTGCCTGGGAAGAGGTGGGCGGCGACGCGGAGTGGAGCCAGCTCGCCGATGAGATCGCCGAACTCTGCCTCGGCAAGTTCCTCGACCCCAAGGAAGGCTGGCTGAAGGAGTTCTTCAACGCCGACTGGTCGGTGGTCAGCGGCAAGGAGGGCCACATTTGCGAGCCCGGTCACCAGTTCGAATGGGCTTGGCTGCTCACCCGCTGGGGGACGTCGCGCAAGCGCCCCGATGCCGTCGCGGCGGCGCGTCGCCTTTGCGAACTGGGTGAGAAGCACGGCATCAACGTGCCGCAGCAGGTGGCGATCATGGGCATTCTCGACGACCTGTCCATCCATGACGGCACGGCGCGCATGTGGTCGCAGACCGAGCGGATGAAGGGCAACGTGGCACTGGCGGCCGTGGCGGATGACGAGGCGGACCGCGACACCCACTTGCAGAAGGTGGTGACGGCAGCGCGGGCGCTGCAGCGCTATTTCGAAATCGACACGCCCGGCCTTTGGCGCGACCGCATGAACCCGGACGGTTCCTTCGTCATCGAGCCGGCGCCGGCCTCGACCTTCTACCATATCATCTGTGCCATCGACGAGGTTGGGAAGTACATCTCAACCCACTGAGGTGTTTCGTCTTTCCGGTGTTTGTTGAGGTTGTGAGTCACTATAAGCCGCCCTGTCGCCGGTATTGCCGGCCGGGGCGGCTTCTTCATGTTGAGAATCCGATTCAACGTGATTTGGGCGTGCGAAGAGTCCGGTGGATCACCTAAGTGCTTGATCTCTGAAGCTTGCGCCGGCGGTGATTGTGAGTTCAAGTGCGACTGGAGGAAGCGTAACAAAGAGGTAACCATGGGGGGCGTGGCGGACGGTCGTCTGTATGGGCAGCCTATGGCGGAGTCAGGGCTCGACACGGCTTTCATCGAACGCTCGCTGTTCGATGCGCTGGTCGACATTGCCAAGGCCGATCCCGATCTTCCGGCCATCGAGGACCAGAACCGGCAGCCGGTGACGCGCCGGAACCTCTTGCTTGCCGCCTGCGTGCTTGGTCGCCGGCTCGCTGCCGTCAGCCGGAAGGGCGATCGGGTCGGGCTGCTGCTGCCCAACGTCAACGGCGCCGCCATCGCCTTCTTCGCGCTTCTTGCTTATGGGCGGACGCCGGCACTGCTCAACTTCACGGCCGGTAGTCATGGTCTTGGCGGCGCCATCAAGGTCGGCACCATCCGAACGGTGATCACCTCCAGCGCTTTCGTGAAGACAGCCAGGCTTGAGCCGGTGATCGACGACCTCAAGGGCAAGGTCCGCATCGTCTATCTCGAAGATGTCCGGGCAGGTCTCTCGCTGGTCGACAAGGTTGTCGGCGCGACCTACGCGCGCTGGGCGCGGATGCTGCACCGGTCCTATCGGCGGGCGCCCCATGACATCGCCGCCGTGCTGTTCACCTCGGGCACCGAAGGGGTTCCCAAGGGGGTGGGGCTCACCTCGACCAACTTCCTGTCCAACGTTGCGCAGATCCTCGCGCTCTACAAGTTTCATCCCGAAGATACGATGTTCAATGCGCTGCCGGTGTTTCACTCCTACGGTCTCACCGCCGGCCTCTTCCTGCCGATCTATGGCCGCTTCAAGTCGTTCCTCTACCCCTCGCCACTGCACTACAAGATCATCCCCGGCCTCGTCAGGGACAGCGGCTCGACGGTGTTGCTGTCCACCGACACCTTCGCCGCCGGCTGGGCGCGGGCGGCCGAGGACGGCGACTTCAACAAAGTTCGTCTCACCATCCTCGGTGCCGAGCGCGTCAAGGAGCAGACGCGGGCGCTGTGGATGGACCGCTTCGGCGTGGTGCTCAACGAAGGTTATGGGGCGACCGAATGCGCGCCGGTGCTGTCTGTCAACTATCCGGGCAGTTTCCGAGATGGCACCGTCGGACGCCTGCTGCCGGGCATAGAGGCGCGGCTCGATCCGGTGCCGGGTCTTGAGATCGGTGGTCGCCTGCACGTGCGGGCGCCCAACATCATGGCGGGCTATTACCTCGCCGACCAGCCGGGCGACCTCAAGCGCAACGACCCGGACGGCTGGTACGACACCGGCGACATCGTCTCCATCGACGACGACGGTTTCGTCACGCTGCTCGGTCGCGCCAAGCGCTTTGCCAAGGTGGGCGGGGAGATGATTTCGCTCGCCGCCGTGGAGGCCTTCGCGGCGGCGATATGGCCGCATGCGTCGCATGCCGTGGTCGCCATATCGGACCCGCGCAAGGGCGAGGCCCTGGTGCTGGTCACCGACGCTGGCGACGCCACCGTCGAAGAACTCATGGCCTATGCGCGCGAGCATGGCGTGCCGGAGCTGCAGGTGCCGCGCAAGATCGTCAAAACCTATGCGCTGCCGGTGCTCGGCACGGGCAAAATGGACCTCGCGGCCATCGAGCAAATGGCCCGTTCCTGAGGTTGTTTTTCCGCTGCATATCCGAAGTGTCTGAAGGGATTCATCTCCCGGGATGGGCAGGTTGTGCCGAACGTGACCGATTCACCGATCGGTAAGGGTTCCGTGAGACCCTTCATACGCGCCATCAGACCGCAGGACAACCAGGGGTGGTTACCCTAGTCTGATTTAAGTGGTTCCGAAATCGGTTAAAAAGAGTGCAATTATTTATGGTTAACAAAGGCTTGCGGGCCTTTATTAACGTAAATCCTCAGATTCGTCGCAAATTTCCGCTCCGCAACTGCCTGGCACTTGAGGATCATCCGAAACCATCAACGAACACAAGAGGATGTATCGCTATCCTCCGATGTGTTGTTTGGTTTGCAGTGGTTTTCTGAGCTGCGGAATAGGGCGGCAAAACAGCCCCAAATCGTCAGAAATGCTTTCTTTATAAGCTCCCCACGCATGCCCGAGGCTTCTTTCTGCGAGAAGATACCCGGTGATGCCGAACTCGAATTCTCGGTGGCGTCCGCAACTTCAGAGAGTCCGGTGCGTCGCCGCCTCAGACAGTGAATCAAAATCGAAGGGGGCAGGCAAGCCTAAATGGGAGTCATTTCAGGCGATTGGCGGAGATGGTTTGCCCACCATCGAGTCACGCCGGTTTGATCTGGTGAATCCGGTTCCGGGCGCAAGCCATTGAGGCCTGTCCGGCTCGAAGGGAGGCCGGCGGGCGCCGTCCGCGAACGGGCATAACGCCCTTCGAATTGTGCAACCTTACGAATTATCGCGGCGTAATACGGAATGAGATTTGGTATCTCTGCCCAAAGACACCCTGGGCTCTCCCCCCTATTCTGACAATGCCCCGGTTGGACGTTCAGAGGTGAACGCCGGGGACCATGCGCGTGCGCATCGTGGGGGAAAACTCAGGGAGTGAGATATGAGCACCACCGTGACATCGGGCGGGTTGGGCGCGAGCGGGATTGACGCGACCTACAAGAAGGTGGCCTTTCGGCTGATCCCGTACATCTTCGTCTGCTACCTTTTCAATTATCTCGACCGCGTCAACGTCGGCTTCGCCAAGCTCAAGATGCTGGACGATCTTGGCCTCAGCGAGACGGCCTACGGCCTTGGCGCCGGTATCTTCTTTCTGGGCTATGTGGCCTGTGGCGTGCCGAGCAACCTGATGCTGCACCGCTTCGGCGCCCGCCGCTGGATCGCGCTGATCATGGTGCTGTGGGGCCTGTTGTCCACCAGCCTGCTGCTCGTCCGGTCGGCCGAGACGTTCTATGTCCTGCGTTTCCTGACCGGCGCGGCCGAGGCCGGCTTCTTCCCCGGCATCGTTCTCTACCTGACCAAGTGGTTCCCCTCGGCGCGGCGTGGCCAGGTGATGGCGCTGTTCATGTCGGCCATTCCCCTGTCGGGAGTGCTCGGCGGACCGTTCTCGGGCTGGATCCTCGGACACTTCACTGACGGTCAGGCTGGCATGCATGCCTGGCAGTGGCTCTTCCTGTTGCAGGGATTGCCGACGGTGGTCCTCGGTCTCGGCATCCTCGCCGTGCTCAGCAACGGCATCGACGATGCGAGCTTCCTGTCGTCGGATGAGAAAGCCGCCCTCAAGCAGGCTTTGGTGGAAGACGACAAGAACCGTCCGACCACGGTGTCCGACAGCTTCGCCGCCGTCATCCGCAACCCGGGAGTCTGGGCGCTGGGCGTGATCTACTTCTCGATCCAGAGCGGCGTCTACATGATCAATTTCTGGCTGCCGTCGATCATCAAGGCCAGCGGTCAGACCGATCCGGCGCTGGTCGGCTGGCTGAGCGCCATTCCCTATGTCGCCGCCAGTTTCTTCATGTTGTACGTCGGGCGTTCGGCGGACCGGCGGCGGGAGCGTCGCCTGCATCTGGCCGTTCCCATGCTGATGGGGGTCGGTGGCTTGCTGATCGCGGCCAACTTCAGCGCCAACCCGACCATCGCGCTGGTCGGTCTCACCATCGCCACCATGGGCGCTCTCACGGGCTTGCCGATGTTCTGGCCGATTTCCGGCGGCTATCTGTCGCCGGCCGCGGCGGCCGGCGGCCTTGCCCTGATCAACTCCATCGGACAGATCGCGGGGTTCGTCAGCCCCTATATGGTGGGGTGGATCAAGGATATGACCCAAAGCACCGACACGGCGCTCTATATCCTGGCCGCGATCATTCTGGTTGGCGTGGTCCTGGTGCTGCGTATTCCCGGCAAGCTGGTCAACCGGTAAGCTGACCGCCGGGAGCCTGTCGTGGGCTCCCGGCCTCTTTCCTGCCCCGGTGTCGGACACGACACTTCAAGTTCGTCTTTCCCAATCGATAAGGACCCGGCGATGAAAATCGTCATAGCCCCAGATTCCTTCAAGGAAAGCCTGTCGGCGCTGGAAGTCGCCAACAACATCCGAGACGGTTTTCGCGAGATTTTTCCCGATGCCGACTATGTCGTCCTGCCGGTTGCCGATGGCGGCGAGGGCACGGTCGACGCCATGGTGGCGGCCACGAACGGCACCATCGTTCGTCTCGCCGTGTCCGGGCCGCTGGGCAAACCGGTCGATGCCTTCTTTGGGTTGACCGGCGATGGCAGGACGGCGATCATCGAGATGGCGGCCGCCAGCGGCCTTATGCTGGTGCCGCCGGAAGCGCGGGCCCCCTTGATCACCACCACCTATGGGGTGGGAGAACTGATCCGGGCGGCGCTCGACAAGGGCGCTCGTCATTTCATCGTCGGGATAGGCGGCAGCGCCACCAATGACGGCGGCGCCGGTATGTTGCAGGCGCTGGGCGTGCGCTTTCTGGACGCCGAGGGCGAACCGCTCGGACCCGGTGGCGGCGAGCTTGGCCGTCTGGCCACCCTTGACGTGGCCGATCTCGATCCCCGCCTTGCCGGGTGCCGTATCGAAGTGGCCTGCGATGTCGACAACCCGCTGACCGGCCCGCGTGGCGCCTCCGCCGTGTTCGGTCCTCAAAAGGGCGCGACGCCGGACCAGGTGGCGCTCCTCGACGCCAACCTTGGCCACTATGCGGAGATCGTCAAGGCCGCGCTCGGCGCGGACGTGGCGCATTTGCCCGGCGCGGGGGCGGCGGGCGGTCTCGGCGCCGGCATCAAGGCCTTTCTCGGCGCCGCTCTGAAGCCGGGTTCGGAGATCGTCACCACGGCGGTGGGGCTCGACGCGGCGCTGGCGGATGCCGATCTGGTCATCACCGGCGAGGGGCGTATCGATGGCCAGACCATCCATGGCAAAACGCCGGTCGGTGTCGCCATGGTGGCAAAGCGTTACGGGAAGCCGGTGATCGGCATCGCCGGATGCCTGGGCGCGGACGCCGATGCCGTGTTCAGCCATGGGATCGACGCGGTGTTCAGCGTGCTGTCGCGCTCCTGTTCGCTCGCCGAGGCTTTCGCCGAGGCGGAGGACAACCTGCGCGTCACGGCGCGCAACGTCGCGGCGACGCTGAGGCTCGGTGGGTTCGGCAAGGCTCTTTCTCTTTGTTAAGACGCAATTCCGGACGGAAAACCGGATACCACTTTTCGGTCCGATGCCTCAGCTCGTCGAACGCCTGAGGCGGATCTTCGGCGGCCGTAGTATGGTGTGGGCTCGCATCACCGGAGACGTTGCCCTTGGATCGCGTGCCGCAGACCTTTACCTTGTTGCACATGGATGCCGCTCTGGCCCAGTCCATCGTCGAGCGGTCGATGCAGATCATCGATTGCAATGTCAATGTGATGGACGCCCGGGGCATCATCATCGCCAGCGGGGATCGCAGCCGGATCGGCACGATGCACCAGGGGGCGCTGCTCGTCCTCGACAAACGGGATGCCGTGGAGATCGATGGCGAGATGGCCAAGCGCCTCAATGGCGTCAAGCCGGGCGTCAATCTGCCGCTGCGCAGCCAAAACAACATTGTCGGCTGCATTGGGCTTACTGGCGAGCCCGGGGAAGTCTGTCGCTTCGCTGAACTGGTTCGTCTCGCGGCCGAGACCATGCTTGAGCAAGCACGCCTGATGCAGCTGCTGGCGCGCGATGCCCGCCTCCGCGAAACGCTGGTTCATAGTCTGCTTCGTGGCGAGGAGATTACGCCATGGCTGCGCACCTGGGCCGAACGCCTGGGCCTCGATCTCGGCACGCCGCGTGTCGTGGCCGTCATCGAAGTAACGACGGGCGGCGCGGACGTGAAAACCATTGTCGCCGAACTCGAACGCCTGCACGGCCTGCTCAACCTGCCGTCGCACAACAATCTGGTGGCGACCACGTCGCTCAATGAGATTGTGGTTCTGAAGCCGGCGCTGAGCGGCCAGGGCAAGTGGGATCTCGATACGCACCGGCAACGCATCGAGAAGCTGCTGTCGCGCATGAGCGAGGGAACGAGGCTGGGCCTTCGCATTGCGCTCGGTCGCTATTTCCCGGGCGCGCAGGCCATTCCGAAGTCCTACCAGTTGGCCAAGGCGACGCTGGCGGTCGGCAAGCGGCGCTGGCCGGATCGGTCGGTGTTTATCTACGACGACCTGCGCCTACCGGTGATGCTCGACGCGCTCGGGCAGAACTGGCTGAACGATGACATCGGATCGCCGATCGACGCGCTGATGGAGGCCGACAGGAGCGGCCAGCTTCTGGCCACGCTCAACACCTGGTTCGAGCACAACATGCATATGGGCAAGACGGCCGAGGCGCTGGGCATCCATCGCAATACGCTCGACTATCGGATGCGCCGCATTCGGGAGTTCTCGAAGGTCGAAATGTCCTCGCTGGAAGAATGCTTCGGCCTCTATCTCGGATGCATTTCCAGAAAGTGGCATGGCGGATAACCGGGGCGCGGAGATGCGAGGTCGTCTCGGCCTGTCGGCGAACGGGAAAAAAGATTGCCTGTCGCTTTGCTCCGGCGCAACAAAAGCGGCGCCTTACGACTTTTCCCGGGAAGACTGTCCGACTATCATGTGCCATACCCCAAGGAGGTAGGGCCGGTTTCGGATGAGATCGGGCTGGCTTCTTTTGCGCAAGGATGTCCTCGTTGTCCCTTAGCCCCCAATCCGTGAGCCGCCCGCTCGACGCCATCGACCCGGTGTGGGCGCGCGTTCGGCGGGAAGCCGCGGCCGTCGTCGAGAACGAGCCGGCGCTGGGCGGCTTCATGCACCTCACCGTGCTCGATCATGTCAGGCTTGAGGATGCCGTCATCCAGCGCGTGGCCGATCGGCTCGGCAATACCACCGTCCTCTCGGCGATGATCGCACAGGCCTTTCGCGAGGCGGTCGCCGACGACGCCGATATCGCCGCCGCCTTCCGCTCGGACATCGTCGCCTTCGAAGACCGCGATCCGGCTTGCGACCGGTTCATCGAGCCACTGCTCTACTTCAAGGGGTATCACGCCATTGAGGCGCATCGGCTCGCCCACTGGCTTTGGAACCATGGCCGCCGCGATCTGGCGCTCTATCTGCAAAGTCGGTCGTCCGAGGTGTTTCAGGTCGATATCAATCCTGGCGCACGGCTCGGGCGCGGTCTGTTCTTCGACCACGCCACCGGTATCGTCATCGGCGAGACCGCCGTGGTGGAAGACGACGTGTCGCTGCTGCAGAATGTCACGCTCGGTGGCACCGGCAAGGAGACAGGCGATCGTCATCCCAAGATCCGGCACGGCGTGATGATCGGAGCCGGGTCGAAGATTCTTGGCAACATCGAGGTTGGTTGCTGCTCGCGCGTCGCAGCCGGATCGGTGGTGCTGAAGCCGGTGCCGCGCGGCACGACGGTGGCCGGCGTGCCGGCACGGGTGATCGGGGAGGCCGGCTGCAGCGATCCCTCCCATTCCATGGAACAACGCCTGCTGGATGGCGCGGAAGGCTGAGAAAGAGCGGGGAACCATGCAACCGCCCCGTCGTTCGAGGGTTTCCTTGCTAGTCCGTCCGTGCCAGAACACGCTCACGCCGGCGACTCGTCGCCGTCCGGTTCGTCGCTTCCGTCATGAGCGACAGCCGGCATTCAGACTGGAGAGCTAAGTTGACTAAAGACGAAATCGCCCGCATCGAGAAATTCCTGCGCAAGACGCTGCAGTCGCCGACCATCAGCGTGCGGGTGCGGCCGCGCAAGACCGACTCGGCCGAAGTCTACGTTGGCGAGGAGTTCATCGGCGTCGTCTATGAGGATGATGAGGACGACGACAAGTCGTTCAATTTCCAGATGGCGATTCTCGCCGAGGATATTGCCGACTGACGACAGGCGCATCGGCAAAGCCGTTTAGAGCGCTTCGCGTGTCACTCAAACACGGGGCGCTCTTTTTATGTCGGATGCTTTTGCGGTGTACCGTTGGCGCTCGAAGCCTCTAGGCGGTGACGCCGAAGGACAACAGCAGCACGCGCACGCCGCTCTTGATGCCGTCCCAGTTGCCAAGCAGCCCCTTGCGGAAGCGGATCTGCACCGAGAGATCGTTGCCGGCGTGAATTTCCGTCAGGCAGGAGGCGGGATATTCGCTGTCGTCGGGCGCCGTGCAGTGGGTGGTGAACGGGTTGGTCGAGCCCGCCTCGAAGAATACTTCCTCGCCGCTGAGGCCCGACTCCTCGGACATGCGGTGACCGACGAGACCGGCCGGCGCCGGAATGGTGCCTTCCTCGAAGAAGTGCTGATAGACGTTGATCAGCCGACCGACGCTGTCGGTGGGTGTGTCGCGCGTGCGAATTGTCAGGTAGACGACCGGCGCATCGGCACCGAGATCGAGAAAGTCCTTGCGGAAGGCACGCGTGTAGCCAGCCATTTCTGGGAAGTGGACGGCGAGGTCTATGCGGTCGTGCGGCCCGACGTTTCTCTGATCGGCGAAACGGAACATGTTGGCCGGGATCACCAGCCGTTGCTGGCCAATGAACAGCGCGATCGGCGTCGGGTCTGTCGATCGCCCATCCTGGCTGTCGAAATTGCCGGAGAGGTTGATGAGGATGTTCACCAGCATCACGCCGCCGGCCAGCAGGAAGGTGGTGAGAACGGCGCGCAGGAACCAGGCAGCCGCGCTGGTGCGGCGTCGGGCCGGACGTCGGACCGGACGAAGCAGGCTTTCATCCGAATATGACGCGTAGTGGGTCACGACCGCCTCCCGATTTGAGACAGGAATCCAAACCGCCGCCACCGGCCGTTTCAGAACTCCGCCGAACCCCCGCCTCTTTCGTCCCAAGGCCGGTCCGCGTCCTCGCGGCCCGCGCCTTGCCACGTGCAGAGCAGGTCTATCCTTACTGTTTCATTTCGGATCAGGGTTAAGGCGGGGTTAACGGCAATGAATGTCGAGATTCTGGTGACGTGTTTTTCGGTCGCTCTTGGCTTCGTCCTGGCGGGTCTTCTGTCGTCCCTCTATCAGCTCGTGACGTCGAAGCCGGCCCGCTTCGAGATGCAGGCAGAGACGATTCTGCTCGGTGTCGCGCAGACCTTTCTGATCATGTTTGCCGGTCCGGCGATCTTGATGCGCAACGCCATCCGCGGCCGGCGGATCGAACATCGCAACGTTGGTTGGCTGGTTGCCTCCACGGCGATCGCCGGTGCGTGGAGTCTCTGTTCGGGCGTCATGTTGTTGCCGTTCTTTGTTGTGGTCGCACAGTCGATCGGCTGAGCCAGCGCTCGAATTTCTGTGGTTGCTGCCCACTAAACGCTTAACTGCGAAAGATTTCTGAAACGCTTCGTCCCTAGAGTTGGCCCTCATGCTTTTGGGCGGGACGTGGGGATATGTCGCGGTTCGGCTGGGGAGAGGCAGAACGGAAGAGCGCGTGCCGCCGCGAGGTGGCAGCATGAATCTTCTCGCCTTCCTGCGTTTCCGCAAAGCGGACATCTTGCGGAAGGCGGCAAACCTGTTGCCGATCCTTTTCACTGCCATATTGCTGATCTTTGCCGAAAACTCAGCACTCGAAGCCTATCGCACATTCCTGCGCATCGAGGCTTCCAATGCCAGCGAGGCCATCCGGGCTGGTCGGGATATTGGCGATCAGGCCAAGCTCGTCGAAATGTCCCGCCGGAAGCTGGGCAATCGGTTGATCCTCGGTTTCACGACGGAAGATGCCAGCGATATTCGCGAGTCAATCCAGCAGTTGCTGGCCACCATTGAACGAGCCCGCCCATCGTTCATCATGCCCGGCGACGCAGCGCTGATATCCCAGATCGACAGCATCGCCGAACTTGCTTCGGGGCTCAGCGTGGCTTTCGCGAGCGTTGGCCCGGATGACACGGCCGTCCTCAATGCGCTTGATGGCGATCTCCGGCGCCTTTCAGAAAAGTTCCGTCTGCTTCTGGAAAACATGGCGGAGCAGGGGACGCGTTATATAGCGCTGCAGGGCGAAACGCTGGCGGCGAGCTATTCGGCGATGCTGAAGCTCTCCATCGCCCTGGTCGGCGCCATCGTGTCGATGCTGGCGCTTTTGGTGCTCAACCGACGCGCTACCTGGCAGGCCAATTATCGCGCCGACCACGATGTGACCACCGGTGTGCTCAACCGCCGCGCCTTCGAACGATGGATCGAGGGCATCCACTTCGATCCGCAGGCGTCCAAAGCAGTGATGGTGTTCGACCTCGACAATTTCAAAGAGGTCAACGACGAGCTCGGCCATATGGCCGGCGATCATGTTCTCAAGGCCTTTGTCGGCAATCTGGTCGACTCCTTCGGTCAGGACGCCCTGGTGGTGCGCTGGGGCGGCGACGAGTTTGTGGCTGTCGTTTCCACCGACGGTTTTGTCGAGGCGGGCGCGGTGACGCTGCTGCGCGCGTCGTTTGCCCGCCTGCAATCGGTCGTACGTTTCGGCGATACTGATATCGACATTCGCTGCTCCGGCGGCGCGGCCGTTTGGCCGTCCGACAGCCGGGACTTCCACGAGGTGCTGCAACTCGCCGATCTCGCGCTCTACAAGGCGAAGGCGCGCGGCAAATCGCGCCTGCAATTCTACGACGCCGATATTCTCAACGAGCGCCACAAGGTCCTCGCGCTCCGCGAACGGTTGAGGGCGGCGCTCCGCGAAGGTGAACTCAGCCTGCACTGGCAGCCGCAGGTCGACATAGAGCACGGCTACGTTCCCTCGGCGGAAGCGCTGATCCGCTGGACGGATCGCGAAACCGGCCGGATCATTCCTCCGAGCGAGTTCATTCCAGCCGCCGAGGCATCCGACCTGATCATCGAAATCGACAATTTCGTTATCGAGGAGGCTGTCCGCACCGCGGCCAGATGGGCGACGCTCTGGCAGTATCCGCCGATTGCCGCGGTCAACGTGTCGGCCATGCATTTCCAACGGCGCGAATTCGTCAGCCAGGTGCGCGATATCCTTCGCCGCCACAATCTCAGCCCCGACCGATTGGAACTCGAGATTACCGAAGGCGTCATTCTCGGCAACAACACGGAGGTGACGCGCAACCTCAAGGGGCTCGAGGCGCTCGGCGTGCATATCGCCCTCGACGATTTCGGCACCGGCTATTCCAACATCGCCTATCTCTCGCAGTTGAAGCCAGACCGGCTGAAGATCGACCAGACGTTCATCGCCTCATTGTCGGGCAACTGCCAAATGGAATCACTGGTGTCGGCCATCATCGGCATCGGCAAGGCGATCAATTGCGAGGTGGTGGCCGAGGGCGTCGAGACGGCCGACCAGCTCGATCTGGTGCAACGCCTCGGATGCAGCCTCGTGCAAGGCTACCATTTTGCCAAGCCGATGCCCGATGAAGACTTTCAGGTCTGGCGCGACATCAACTATCCGGACGCCGTGGCTTCGGTGTGTCATCTCCGCCGGCTCGGCGATCGGCTGGCGAGCGCCATCGGCGATGTCGGCCGCGGACGCGATCGCGACGCGACATAAGGCCCCGCTGATCGGGCTTGGTGACGGTCGACGCGGGCGCTATGTATGAAGCGAACGTCCACTTCACACCGGAGCGCGCCATGGCTGTTTGGCCCACCGAAATTCGTCTTTCCGCCGATAAGCGTTCTCTGGCCGTATCTTTCGAGGACGGCAAAGCCTTTTCCATTCCAGCCGAGCTGCTCAGGGTGAACTCACCCTCGGCAGAGGTTCAAGGCCACGCGCCAAGTCAGCGCATAACGGTGGCGGGCAAGAAGGACGTCAAGATTTCTGCGGTGGAGCCCGTCGGTTCCTACGCCGTCCGTCTGGTGTTCGACGACGGCCACGATAGCGGCCTCTACACCTGGACCATCCTCTACGAGACCGGCCGTGACAAGGAGGCGCTGTTCTCCGCCTACCTCGCCGAACTCGACGCCAAGGGGCTTTCGCGCTGAACCGAGGGACTGGATATGAAAACGCCGTCGCGGCAAGTTGCGACGGCGTTGTCGTGTCGTGGAACTGATGGGGTTAGCGGACGACGACGACCTTGGTGCCGACGCCGACACGCTCATAGAGGTCGGCGACGTCGTCATTGGTCATGCGGATGCAGCCCGATGACACCGCTTGGCCGATGGTCCACGGCTCGGCCGTGCCATGGATGCGGTAGATGGTCGAACCGATGTACATGGCGCGGGCGCCGAGCGGATTGTCCGGGCCGCCTGGCATGAAATAGGGCAGCTTTGGCTGGCGCTTGCGCATGGCCGACGGCGGCGTCCAGCCGGGCCATTCCGCCTTGCGGGTGATGTGGTGCTCACCCTGCCAAGTGAAGCCGGGGCGACCGACGCCGATACCATACTTCATCGCCTTGCCGTCGCCGAACACGTAGTAGAGGCGGCGCTCGGTCGTGTTGACGATGATCGTGCCGGTGCCATAGGGACCGGTGTAGTCGATCATTTCCTTCTTGATCGGGCTTTCCATCGAGCGCGTCGACGGCCGGCGCACAATCGTCTGGAAGCTGCTGGACGCAGGATCCCAGAAGCGGACGGTTTCCTCTTCGGCACGGGCAACGCCCGTATGGAGCGACGCGGCCATCGTGGCAACCGCCGCAAGGAGAAGCATCTTTCTCATCATCGTGAAAGAACCGGAATCCGATAGGTTTGAGGAGGGAGCAACAAATACAAAGTTCGAATCGGCTGCCCGTATCGAACCAGAAACTCAACGGGGACGATGCAGAGTACATCGCCGACCTTCAAGCGCTTATCGGCGGAATATCCGCGCGGGCCCCGTCTTCCCGCTGCTTTGTTGCCACAGTGCAACGGTCTGGTTCGCCCGAGTCAATCCTCGACGTCTTATGGCGACGGCCGGTTATACCGTGAGCTGCTGGCCGAGTTCGACTACGCGGTTGGAGGGTAGACGGTAGAAGTCGGTGGCATTGGCCGCCGTGCGAGTCAGCGAGATGAACAGGCGGTTTTGCCATATCGGCATCGGCGACTGTGGGCTCGGCTTGAACGAGCGGCGGTTGAGGAAGAAGGACGTCGCCATGATGTCGAACTTGATGCCCTGCCTGCGGCATTGCGCCAGCGCGCGCGGCACATTCGGCGATTCCATGTAACCGAAGGTCAGCTCGACGAGGACGAAGTCCTCCGACAGCGGCTCGATCTTGACGCGCTGATCGTCCGGATAGCGCGGCGTCGTCACGACATGCACGGTCATGATGATGTTCTTGGCGTGCAGGACGTTGTTGTGCTTGAGATTATGCAAGAGCGCGCTCGGCGCGATCTCCGGGTCGGACGTCAGGAACACGGCGGTGCCGCCGACCCTCACGGGGTGCGACTTGCCGAGCATCTTGATGAGATCGGTGAGCGGAATGTTTTCGCGGTGCGACTTCTCGAAAACGAGGTCGCTGCCGCGCACCCAGGTCCACATGCAGGTGGCGACGCAGGCGGCCAGCGTCAGCGGCAGGTAGCCGCCATCGAATACCTTCAGAAGGTTGGCCGACAGGAAGATGAACTCCATGGAGAGGAAGGGGGCAACAATAGCGACCGCCACCCAAATCGGCCATTTCCAGACTTTCCAGACCACGATGAAGGCCAGCATGGACGACATCACCATCTCGCCGGTGACGGAAATGCCGTAGGCGGAGGCTAGTGCGCTCGACGAACGGAAGAAAACGACCAGCGCCAGGATTCCAGTGAGCAGCATCCAGTTGATGCGCGGCAGATAGATCTGGCCCGCTTGCGTCTCCGACGTGTGGCGGCTTTCGAAGCGAGGAGTGAGGCCCAGTTGCACCGCCTGCTGGGTGAGCGAGAAGGCGCCGGTGATCACCGCCTGGCTGGCGATGATGGTGGCGATGGTGGCCAGCAGAATGAACGGGATCAGCACCGGCTGCGGTACCATCAGGAAGAATGGATTCTCCAGCGCCTCGGGATGGGAGAGCACCAGAGCACCCTGGCCGAGATAATTGAGGGTCAGCGCCGGAAAGACCAGCACCAGCCAGGCGAACTGGATCGGCCGGCGGCCAAAATGGCCCATATCGGCATAGAGCGCCTCGGCGCCGGTCACGGCGAGGAACACCGAACCGATGACCACGAGAGCCAGAAAGCCGTGGTTGACCACGAAGCTGATCGCCGAGGTCGGCAGCAGCGCGTAAAGAATCGTCGGATCGTCGCTGACGTGCATCAAGCCCAAGACGCCCAGGCAGAGAAACCAGACGACAGTGATCGGGCCAAACCAGGCAGCAACCCGACCTGTGCCCAGGCTTTGGATGGCAAACAGCAGGATGAGGATGGCGATGGTCAGCGGCACCACATAGTTGGCGAAGCTGGGGGCCACCACCTTCAGGCCTTCGACCGCCGACAGGACGGAGATGGCCGGGGTAATCACCGCGTCGCCGAAAAACATCGAGGCGCCGAGAATGCCGATCACCAGCGCGAATCCGCCGCGTTTGCCGAGAGCGCCGCGCACCAGCGCCACAAGCGACAGTGTGCCGCCTTCGCCCTTGTTGTCCGCGTACATCACGAACAGGACGTATTTCAGCGTCACCACCAGCGTCAGCGTCCAGATGAGCAGCGATACGACGCCTGTCACCTCGGCGCGGGTTATGCCGTCCGCGGCGGTGTGGTGCAACGCCTCGCGAAAGGCATAGAGCGGGCTGGTGCCGATGTCGCCATACACAACGCCGACCGAGCCGACGGCCAGGCCGAGCATAGAGCCATGGTGCTGCTCGCCAAGGCTCGGAATCTCTGCGCTAGAAGAGGGGGCGCCCGAGGCGGCTGTCTGGCGGTCTTTGGCTTTGGCGTCGTTCATGTAGAACCGTCACAGAGATCGGACGTCGGTGACGTCGGCTCGATCCAGCGGCGTGGAAATAGCGGAATATCTGGAATTCCGCAAGCACAGCGACCGGGCGGCGGCAGCGGCGATCCGAGTCGTCTCCTGGGGATTGCCGCGCATTGCATCGATCAATTTGCCAAGGCTGGATGCCGCCGGCCGGACGTCGGTCCGGCTTGATTATGGAACGCTGCACTGCGAATGAGGTTCCAATTTGTCGGGCTATGCTCTAGAAAGCGCGAAACCGCCGACGGCCATATTTCCGCGTCGATCCGGCAATCCTTCCGGTCGAGTGTCGCTCCGAGTTTCGTTCATGTCGCTTATTTCTGTGCTCCTCGTCGCCATCGGCGGCGCCATCGGCTCGGTGTGTCGCTATCTGGTGGGCATCGGCGCCGGTCGACTCCTGGGGCCGGACTTTCCTTATGGCACCATGACCGTCAATGTCGTCGGCTCCTTCGTCATGGGTTTGTTCATTGAACTCCTGGCCTTGAAATTCGACGGTTCGGAACCTCTTCGCCTGTTTGTGGCAGTAGGTATCCTCGGCGGGTTCACGACATTGTCCTCCTTCTCGCTCGACACCATTGTGCTGTTCGAGCGCGGCGCGGTTGCAACCGCCGCCGTCTATGTCGGGGGATCGATCATTCTGTCGCTGGCCGCGCTGGTGGCCGGTCTCCATCTCGTGAGGGCCTTCGCATGACCCAAGGAACAGCCGGCGGACCGCGCGTCGAGATGATTGTCGTTGCCAAGGACGAGGCCGGCATGCGCCTTGACCGCTGGTTCAAGGACCATTTTCCCGGCCTCGGTTTCGGCCACCTTCAGAAGCTGATCCGTTCTGGGCAGGTGCGTGTCGATGGCGGCCGCTGCAAGACCGACCAGCGCCTTGGCGTGGGCCAGACGGTGCGGATACCGCCGGTGCAATATGGCGACGCGGCGCCGAGCGGCGCATCCTTCTACGACGGCGAAGGCGGCGCGCCGATGGCCCGGCCGAAACAGGTGGCCTCGGCCAACGAAGCGGAATACCTGCGCTCGCTGCTCCTTTACGAGGACGAGCACGTGTTCGTCTTCAACAAGCCGGCCGGTCTTGCCGTGCAGGGCGGATCGGGCATGACGCGTCACATCGACGGCATGCTCGAAGCGCTGCGCGATCGCAAGGGCGTCAAGCCCCGGCTCGTCCATCGGCTTGATCGCGAGACTTCGGGCTGCCTTCTGGTGGCTCGTTCACGCCTCGCGGCGGCAACGCTGGCGCGGACCTTCCAGACGCGGTCGGCGCGGAAGATCTATTGGGCGCTGGTGTTCGGTCAGCCGAAGCCGGCCCAGGGCAAGATTTCGAGCTGGCTGAGGCGCGTGCCGGGGCCGGACGGCGACATGATGATGGTGGCCAAGCATGGCGAACCCGACGCTCAGCACGCCGTCACCTATTATTCGATCGTCGAGCATTCCGCCGGCCGCCTGTCGTGGCTGACCATGAAGCCGACTACGGGGCGCACCCATCAGCTGCGCGTCCATTGCCAGGCGATGGGGCATCCGATCATCGGCGATCCCCGCTATTTCGACATTGAGAACTGGGAATTGCCGGGCGGTATCCAGAACCGACTGCATCTCCTTGCCCGCCGCCTGACCATTCCGCATCCGGCCGGTGGCGAAGTGATCGATGTCACGGCGCCGCTTCCTCCGCATATGCTGCAATCGTGGAATCTTCTGGGCTTCGAGGTGGGCGACAAGGCCGAAGAGAATCCATCTTTCCCAGAAGATTAACCGCGGCAAGACGCCGCCTCGACCTATGGTAGAAGAGATTTGAGACGATTCGGACGTCCTGCCGGCGAAGCGGGCGGCCGATGGCGTTTGTGCCGCGCCGGGGGGAAGAATGACTGCCAAGTTGGACCGGATACGCATGATCCCGCTGATCGGCGCCATCCTTGCCATCGGCTTTCTGATCACCAACATGGTCAGCTACCTCATTGCTGTCGACACCATGCGGCAGTCGATCGTCGAGACCGAGCTGCCGCTGACCGGTTCCAACATCTATTCGGAGATCCAGACCGATCTTGTGCGGCCGATCCTGGTTTCCTCGCTGATGGCCAACGACACCTTCGTGCAGGATTGGTTGCATTCGGGCGAACTCGACCTCGCGGCGATCACGCGCTATCTGCAGCGGATCCAGGGGCAGTACAATGCTTTCACTGCCTTTCTGGTCTCGCGTGAAACCCAGGCCTACTATCATTTCCAAGCGCCACCGCGGCATCTCAAGCGCGATGATCCCGCTGACAGCTGGTTCTTCCGTTCGATCGTTGCGACCGCTCCCTACGAAGTCAACGTCGACATCAACAAGCAGCAGGACGACGCGCTGACGGTCTTCATCAACTACCGAGTGCTCGACCACAACGGCAAGATGATTGCTCTGACCGGCATCGGCTTGGACTTTCGGGCGGTTCGCAATATTGTTTCGCGCTATCGCGCTCAATTCAACCGCAACATCTATTTCGTCAACCCACGTGGCGACATCGTCGTCGCGACCGACGTCGATACGCCGGTCGGCGCCTCCATCCGGACGTCGCAGGGGCTAGCCAGGATCGCCGACCAGATCCTGGGAGAGGAGCGCGGCGAGTATTCCTTCAAGCGGGACGGCCGGACCATTCTTCTGTCCCACCGCCTCATCCCCGATCTCGGCTGGCGTGTGATGGTCGAACAGGACGAGGCGGCGGCGATGCGGCCGCTTTGGCTCGGATTTCTCCTCAATCTTGCCATCGGCTTCGTTGTCATCGCCGTATCGCTTGTGCTCGTTGCGATGGCGTTCGGCGTCTACAAGAAGCACGTCGGCGAGCTGGCCTTCCGCGACGCGCAAACCGGGCTGGTCAATCGGGCAGGCTTCGAGGCTGAGTTCGAGACGTATCTTACGGCTCGTCGGACGCCGCCGGGGCCGTTCAGTTTGATCCTTGTCGATCTTGACGCCTTTGGTGCGTTCAACGACCGCTTTGGTCGCAAGACGGGGGACGTCGCCCTCGGAAAGGTCGGTCGGATCATATCGGAAGTGGCCAGCGGGGCCGGCATCATTGCGCGCCTCGACGGCGATCGCTTTGCCATCCTCAAGGAGGGAAGCTCCGACGCCGCCACGCGCTTTGCCGATAGCCTCGTCAAGATCATTGGTGCGGAAACCTTCGATGACAATGCGCTGGCCCAATTGACGGCAAGTGTCGGCGTTACTCCGCTTGCCGCTGACGAGGATCGCAGCGTGGCGATGGAGCGGGTCGACCGCGCCTTGCGCAAGGCCAAAGCGGCCGGCGGCGATCGGGTCTGCCTCGCCTAATCTCGAAATAGACGGTTTTGGTCGGCGTTCAGTCCATCGTCGGAGCGCGCTTGTGATGCGATCGCCAGGCGTCGCTCCGGCGGTCGTCTTTTGCTTGGCTCTCGGCCCGGTCGCCTCTTCAATCTTCGCCCAGATCGCTTGAGTTGTAGAATCTTTCCAACGGCTTGGAACAATCGCGGCGTTTGGGAGTTTTAGTAATTTGGGCGTTTGTTAAAAGAAGGCGGGTAAATATCCTCCGCCTTCTACCAGGTTCTTTGTAGCGTTTAATGAAAATTTATAGGGGAAATTGCGTATAATTTAAGTATGACTTAAAGAGATTTGCCAAAGAGACATAGCAATTAAGAGTGATATTTCTTGAATGCCTTCGCATAAGTGTTATCTTTTCCGAGCAGTGTTGCGTCGAACGTGTTCTGGGGAGGATGTGTCATGAACGTCTCTGAAGTATCCTTCGTCGCTGCGGCTGCGGCTGCCGTGAGCGGAAAGGCTTTGCCGGCCATTGGCCAGACGCCGGCGCGCTACGCCGGTTGTGCCTTCGAGACTGGCGCCGACGCGCCTGACCGTCCAGGTGTTTTTGTCCTGACGACGGAGCTGTCTGGCCGTGCTCATCCGATTTATGTCGGTGAGAGCGGCTCCATTATCGTGGCCGTTTCGGCCGTTTTGGCTGCCAATCCCGTTTTGAAGCGGTTGACCGCTGGCGTTTTCTGGAAGGTTTCGCCCTTCACGCTCGACCGAAAGCATCTCGTCGAAGAGTTGGTCAAGGAATACCAGCCGCATTTCAATATGGCCGTCGAGGCTGAAAAGCGCGCGTCCGAACACTCACCCAAGCATGACGATTGGGTGCGTGATCCGCTTGAGCTGATCGCTCGCTTCTGAATGGCGTAGGCCAATTGATCCAGACAGGCAAAGAAAGGCCCCGAGCCGGAACCGGTTCGGGGCCCTTTGTGTCGTTTGCGCGATGGAAGCGGTCAGCCTTCGCTCGGCTGCGCCGCGAGACGCATGTCAAGATAACGACCACAATGGTCGATCAGCTCGTCGACTTTCTGATCGAAGAAGTGGTTGGCCCCTTCGATGATCTTCTGGTCGATGACAATGCCCTTCTGAGCCTTCAGTTTGTCGACCAGCGTCTGAACATCCTTTTGCGGCACGACCTTGTCGATGTCGCCGTGAATGATCAGGCCCGAGGACGGGCAGGGAGCCAGGAAGGAAAAGTCGTTGAGATTGGCTGGCGGGGCGATCGAGATGAATCCCTCGATCTCCGGGCGGCGCATCAGGAGCTGCATGCCGATCCAAGCACCGAAATCGAAGCCGGCAACCCAACAGAACCGCGCCTCCGGATGGATCGACTGCACCCAGTCGAGTGCCGAAGCGGCATCCGACAGTTCGCCCGAACCGTGGTCGAACTGGCCCTGGCTACGGCCGACACCGCGGAAGTTGAACCGCAGCACGGCAAAGCCGCGCTCCTTGAACATGTAGAACAGCCGGTAGGCGATCTGATTGTTCATCGTGCCGCCGAATTCCGGATGCGGATGCAGGATCATGGCGATCGGTGCATTGCGTACGGCGGCCGGCTGGTAGCGGCCCTCGATGCGCCCGGCAGGGCCGTTAAAGATCACTTCGGGCATGTTGTCCTCGATCTCGACCTTCTTCCACCAGGGGCCGCTGCCATCGTTGCTGGCAGGGCTCGTCGTATTGACGCGGGAAAGGTCTGGTCCTAGATTTAGAATTACTCAAAACTGATGCAAGCAGCGCATCGTTTCGGCTTGTGCGCTTGCACTGGACCGCCGGCCGGTCCGGCGTCAAGAAAAATCGCATCTCCGAGCATTGTTGAGCGGTCGCAGGCCGGTCTGGCAGGTCAAAAGCCGATGGTATAGTGAACGCATCAGCCAGCCGATCGTTCCGGCGGCCGTTGCGAATGGGGTAGGGTATGGCGGAGGCGCGCCTCTATTTTGACTGGAACGCCGGCGCGCCGATGAAGGCAGTCGCCCGGGCGCGCCTTGTTGAGCTGCTCGACCGTCCCGGTAACAGCTCGTCGGTGCACGCCGAAGGGCGAGCAGCGCGCTCGGCCGTGGAGGGTGCCCGCCGATCCGTGGCGCGGCTCTGCGGGGCCGAGGCGAAGGGCGTAACCTTTTGCTCGGGCGGAACGGAAGCTGCGAACACCGTGCTGACGCCTGACTGGACACTGTTCGGCAAGCCCTATCGGCTCGACCGACTATTGGTGTCGGCGGTCGAACATCCTGCGGTGGCGCGCGGTGGGCGCTTCCCGACGGACAGGATTGATATCATTCCGATCGATGGCAATGGCATCGTCGATCTCGGTTTTCTTGATCGCCGTCTTGCGGAACTCGCGGCGGACGGCCAGCGAGCGCTTGTGTCGGTGATGATGGCCAACAACGAGACCGGCGTTGTCGAGCCGGTTGCCGAAGTGGCGCGGATCGCGCGGGTCCATGGGGCCATTGTCCATTCCGATGCGGTGCAGGCGGCGGGCAAGTTGCCGATCGACATTGAAGCGCTGGGGCTCGACGTGTTGACCCTCTCCGCCCACAAGATTGGCGGCGGGCAGGGGGGCGGCGCCGTGGTGCGCGGCCGCAACGGTTTCGCCTTCTCGCCGCTCCTCACCGGCGGAGGCCAGGAGTCCTGGGCGCGCGCCGGGACGGAAAACGTCGCGACCATCGGCGCTTTTGGCGCGGCCGCCGAGGCGGCGTGCGCCGATCTTGACGGGATGGCGCGGGTTGCTGGGCGACGCGACCGTATCGCGGCGATGATCCGCGATGCTGCGCCGGACGCGGCATTTTTTGGTGAAGACGTGCCCCGGTTGGCGAACACGCTTTCCTTTGCCGTGCCGGGCGTTTCGGCCGAAACGGCAGTGATCGCCTTCGATCTGGCCGGTGTGGCGCTGTCGTCCGGCTCGGCCTGTTCTTCGGGCAAGGTGACGGCGAGCCCGGTGCTGACGGCGATGGGGATCGATCCTGCGCTCGTCAAGTGCGGGCTCAGGGTATCGATCGGAGCGGACACCCCTGACGAGGAAATCGCCGCCTTCGGTTTGCGGGCGCGCAACGTCTTCGCCGCTATGAAGAAACAACATGGGACCGCCGCAGCCTGAGCGACTACCGGCCGCGGAAAAAAGCGACTACATTGAGGACAGATTTCCCACGGTCCTTGAAACCGCGTGGAAGGAGCGAGAGATGGCAGCAGTTAAGGAGACGGTCGATCACGTCCTGTCGATCGACGTCGACAAATACAAGTACGGCTTCGTCAGCGACATCGAGTCGGATGTGGCACCGAAGGGACTGGACGAGAGTACCGTCCGCTTCATTTCGGCCAAGAAGGACGAGCCGGAGTGGCTCACCGAATGGCGGCTCGAGGCGTTGCGCCGCTGGCGGACCATGGACGAGCCGACCTGGGCACGCGTCGACTATCCGCCGATCGATTTTCAGGACCTGCACTATTACTCGGCGCCGAAAAAGACCGCCGGTCCGAAGAGCCTCGACGAGGTCGATCCGGCGCTGCTCGAGACCTACAAGAAGCTCGGCATTCCTCTGAAAGAGCAGGAAATCCTGGCTGGCGTCGAAAAGGGCGACCGGCTCGTCGCCGTGGACGCGGTGTTCGACAGCGTCTCGGTGGTTACCACCTTCAAGGCCGAACTTGCCAAGCACGGCGTCATCTTTTGCCCGATCTCGGAAGCGGTGAAGACGCATCCGGAGTTGGTCAAGAAGTATCTCGGCTCGGTCGTGCCGGTCAGCGACAACTTCTATGCGACGCTGAACTCGGCGGTGTTTTCGGATGGCTCCTTTGTCTACGTGCCGAAGGGCGTGCGTTGCCCGATGGAGCTCTCCACCTATTTCCGCATCAACGAGAAGAACACCGGCCAGTTCGAGCGGACGCTGATCATTGCCGATGAAGGCGCCTACGTCTCCTATCTCGAGGGCTGCACGGCGCCGAGCCGCGACGAGAATCAGCTCCACGCCGCCGTGGTCGAGCTGATCGCCCTCGACGATGCCGAGATCAAGTACTCCACCGTCCAGAACTGGTATCCGGGCGACTCGGAGGGCAAGGGCGGCGTCTTCAACTTCGTGACCAAGCGCGGCGACTGCCGGGGCAAGAACTCCAAGATTTCCTGGACGCAGGTGGAGACCGGCTCGGCCATCACCTGGAAATATCCGTCCTGCATCCTGCGCGGCGACAATTCACGCGGTGAGTTCTATTCGATCGCCATTTCCAACGGTCGCCAGCAGGTCGATAGCGGCACCAAGATGATCCATCTCGGCAAGAACACGTCGTCGAAGATCATCTCCAAGGGCATTTCGGCTGGCCGGTCCAGCAACACCTATCGCGGCCTGGTCTCGATCGGTCGCAAGGCCTCCGGCGCCCGCAACTTCACCAACTGCGACAGCTTGCTGATCGGCAACAAGTGCGGCGCCCATACCGTGCCCTACATCGAAAGCAAGAACGCTTCGGCCATTGTCGAGCATGAAGCGACCACGTCGAAGATTTCGGACGACCAGATGTTCTACTGCCTGCAGCGCGGATTGCCGCAGGAGGAAGCCATCGCCCTGATCGTCAACGGCTTCGTCAAGGACGTGCTGCAACAGCTGCCGATGGAATTCATGGTGGAGACGCAGAAGCTGATCGGCATCAGCCTCGAAGGCAGCGTCGGCTGAGGACTGCCGGGTGCGCCGCGACACACGCCCAGGCTTTTTCAAACCAACGATAACGAGCCTCCGCCACGCGCGTCGAGGCCAAACGGACAACAGGACAGAACCATGCTCGAGATCAAGAACCTCCACGCCCGGATTGGTGACCGCGAGATCCTGAAGGGTCTCTCCCTCACGGTGAAGCCCGGCGAAGTGCACGCCATCATGGGGCCGAACGGCGCCGGCAAGTCGACGCTGTCCTACATCCTGGCCGGCAAGGACGACTACGAGATCACCGAGGGCGAGGTGCTGCTGAACGGTCAGTCGATCCTCGACCTCACACCCAACGAGCGTTCGGTGGCCGGCCTGTTCCTGGCCTTCCAATATCCGATCGAGATCCCGGGCGTTGCCACCATGACCTTCCTCAAGGCGGCGCTCAATTCGCATCGCAAGGCCAAGGGCCAGGACGAGCTGACGACGCCGGAGTTCATGAAGCTGGTGAAGGGCGTCGCCGAGAGGCTCAACATCACCTCGGATATGCTGAAGCGACCGGTCAATGTCGGCTTCTCCGGCGGCGAGAAGAAGCGCGCCGAAATCATGCAGATGGCGCTGCTGCAGCCGTCGATCTGCATCCTCGACGAGACCGACTCCGGTCTCGACATCGACGCTCTGAAGGTGGTGTCCGAGGGCGTCAACGCGCTGCGCTCACCCGACCGCGCCTTCGTGGTGATCACCCATTATCAGCGCCTGCTGGACCATATCGTGCCGGACATCGTGCACGTGCTGTCCGACGGCCGCATCGTCCGTACCGGCGGGCCGGAGCTGGCGCTCGATCTTGAGAAGAATGGTTACGCCGCCTATGTGGCGGACGCGGCCGCTTGAGGGGGATGACCATGGTTGCCACCCCCGCCCGCACGCCAGCCGAACTGGCGCTGGTCGCCCGTTATCCGGCTGAACGGACGTCGTTGCCCGGAACGGCCGACGTCATCGCGATCCGTGACGCTGCCTTTGGCGGTGTCGAGAAGAGCGGCTTGCCGCATCGCCGGGTCGAAGACTGGAAATACACCGATCTGCGTGCCCGGCTGAAGACGTTTCCGCCGGCTGCGGGACCAGCCGATGTGGCCCGCATCCTGATCGCCGCTCCGGCGGTCGAGGACGACAAGGCTCGCCGCCTGGTGATCGCCAACGGGCGGTACCGGCCCGAGTTGTCCGATCTCAAGGATCTTGAGCCCGGTTTGTCGGTCTTTTCGCTCGCCACGGCGCTGGAGGCCGGTGACACCCTCGTGCTGGCGGCCCTGAAGCTTGACGACGCGGTCGCCGCCAACACTGCCGTGGCGCTCAACACCGCCTTCATGACCGATGGTCTCGTCATCGCCGTCGCCGATGGCGCTGAAATCCAGCGGCCGGTGGAGCTGGTTCACATCGCAGAAGGCGAACCTGCTGCCTCAACCGCCGTGCGTCACCTCGTCACGGTCGGCAAGGGCGCCAGGATGACGCTGATCGAGACGATCGAGTCGCTCGATACGGTGGCCCACCATTCCAACGTGATGACGGTGCTTGAGGTGGGCGATGGCGCCAAGGTCGATCACATTCGTCTGCAGCTTGAGCCGGACGAGGCGGTCTGCATGACGTCGCTGGTGGCGAAGATCGGTCGCGAAGCGAGCTTCGACACCTTCAACGCGGCGCTGGGTGCCGGCCTTGCTCGGGCGCAGATCTTCGCCGAGTTCACCGGCCGCGATGCCCGGGCCGGCTTCCGCGGCGTGACCATGCTCAACGGTCGGCGCCACGCCGACACGACGCTGTTTCTCGTCCATGGTGCAGAGAATTGTCAGAGTCGAGAACTCTACAAGGCGGTCATCGACGACGAGGCCCGCTCGGCGTTTGCCGGTCGCATCGCCGTGCCGGCCCACGCCCAGAAGACCGACGCGCGCATGATGACGGCCTCGCTGCTGCTCTCCGAGGAGGCCGAGGCCGACGCCAAGCCGGAACTCGAGATCTTCGCCGACGACGTCCAGTGCGGCCATGGCGCCACCTGCGGCGCCATTGATGACGATCTGCTGTTCTATCTTCTGTCGCGCGGCATCCCCAAGGCAGAGGCCGAGAGCATGCTGATCCTCGCCTTCCTCGGCGAGGCGATCGACGAGATCCAGAACCAAGCGGTCCACGATGCCCTGATCCACCGGGTCGAGGGTTGGTTGAAAGCTAGGGCGGCGTGAGCCGGCATCGCCGCCCGGTGTACCGGGCGGCTCAGACAAGAGATCATGACGATGTCCGTTCCGTCCTATGACGTCGAGACCATTCGCAAGGATTTCCCTATCCTTGCCGAGAAGGTCTATGGCAAGCCGCTGGTCTACCTCGACAACGGTGCCTCGGCGCAAAAGCCGTTGGCCGTGCTCGACCGCATGTGGCATGCCTACACCCACGAATATGCCAACGTTCACCGCGGCCTGCATTACCTGTCGAACGCCGCGACAGAGGCCTATGAAGATGCGCGCGAAGCGGTGCGCGCCTTCCTCAACGCGCCGTCGACCGAACAGGTGATCTTCACCCGCTCGTCGACCGAGGCGATCAACCTTGTGGCGGCAAGCTACGGCGGCATGGTGCTCGGCGAGGGCGACGAGGTCATCCTCTCCATCCTGGAACACCATTCCAACATCGTGCCGTGGAACTTCCATCGCGAGAAGAAGGGCATCGTCATCAAGTGGGCGCCGGTCCACGACGACGGCAGCTTCGATCTCGAGGCTTTCGAGAAGCTGTTCACACCACGCACCAAGATTGTTGCCATCACCCAGATGTCCAACGTCACCGGTACCATCGTGCCGATCCGCGAGGTGACGCGCATCGCCCATGCCCACGGCGCGGTGGTGCTGGTCGACGGCAGCCAGGGAGCGGTCCACCTGCCGGTCGATGTGCAGGATCTCGACGCCGACTTCTATGTGCTGACCGGCCACAAGGTCTACGGCCCCACCGGCATTGGCGTTCTCTACGGCAAGCGGCACCTCCTGGAGGCCATGCCGCCCTGGCAGGGCGGCGGCGAGATGATCGAGACGGTGACCACCGAGGGCGTAACCTATAACGAGCCACCGCACCGCTTCGAGGCGGGGACGCCGCCGATCGTGCAGGCGATCGGCCTCGGCGCCGCGCTGCGCTACATGGAAAGTCTGGGGCGCGAGGCCATTCTCGCCCATGAGTCCGATCTGCGCGACTATGCCATGCAGCGGCTCGGCGAGATGAACTCCATCCGTATCTACGGCACCACCAAGGAGAAGGGGGCCATCGTCGCCTTCTCGATGGATGGGGCGCACGCCCACGACGTTGCCACCGTCATCGACCGCTCGGGTGTTGCCGTTCGCGCCGGCACCCATTGCGCCATGCCGCTGCTATCCCGCTTCGGCGTGACGTCGACCTGTCGCGCTTCCTTTGCCCTCTACAACACGCGCGCCGAAGTGGACGCGCTGGTCACGGCCCTCAGGAAGGCCGAGGCCCTGTTTGGATGACCGAGATGACCGAGCAAGCCGAATCATCGCCCAATCAGCCCGAGACCGTCGCCGGTTCGGCCATCGCGCCGGCGGAGATCGATCGCCTCACCGATGACATCATCGCGGCGCTCAAGACTGTTTACGATCCGGAAATCCCGGCCGACATCTATGAACTCGGCCTCGTCTACCGGATCGACATCGACGACGACCGCCTCGTCACCATCGACATGACGCTGACCGCTCCGGGCTGTCCGGTGGCCGGCGAGATGCCGGGCTGGGTGGCGAACGCCGTCGGCGTGGTCCCCGGCGTCTACGACGTCAAGGTCAACATGGTGTTCGATCCGCCGTGGACGCCCGACCGGATGAGCGAGGAAGCCCAGGTCGCTACCGACTGGTACTGACGGGCATCTCAGCGCTTTTTCAATGATCAAGCTTTCACGGCCGCCGGAGCGATCCGGTGGCCGTCTGTCTTTTGACCATCTGTCATTTAGCCGCCTTGCCTTGACGATCGGGGCTCTCTATGCGTATTTAACCTTATGGGTAAATACGTGCTAGACCTAGACATGGTGTTTCTCGCGCTGGCCCATCCGACGCGGCGGGCCATGTTGGCGCGGCTTGGCCAGGGCGAGGCGACGGTCGGCGAACTCGCTGAGCCGCTCGGCATATCCCTGCCGGCCGTGCCAAGCATCTCAAGGTGATGGAGCGGGCGAAGCTGATCAGTCGCAGCCGCAACGCTCAGTGGCGACCTTGCCGGCTGGAAGCCGGACCGCTCACGGCGGCGTCCGGCTGAATCGACGAACAACTGCGGGTATGGGAGGCGTGGTTCGACCGCCTCGAGACCTGTCTCGGTGCACTTGAAGGCGAAGAAGGACGACGCGATGACCGATGAAGCGGACCGCGAATTGGTATTGCGGCGGGAAATTCCCTTTCGACGCGAGCTGGTGTGGAAGGCGATGACAGATCCCGTCCATGTCAACAAGTGGTGGGGACCGAACGGCTTCACCTCGGAGGACGTTCGCATGGACTTCCGTGTCGGTGGCGTCTGGGCCTTCAACATGGTGGGACCGGATGGCACGCGCTATCCCAACCATTCGGTGTTCAAGCAGGTCGTGCCGCCGTCGAGGCTGACGTTCGATGTTGGTGACGGCAAGAAAGTCTGGTTCGAGATGGCCGTTACCCTCTCCGAGAAGCTCGGTGGCACGCTGGTCACGTTGCGCCAGCTTTACGCGACGGCAGCGTTCCGCAACGAGGTGGTCGAGAGGTCCGGCGCCATCGAGGGCGGCAAACAGCACCTTGCCAAGCTCGAAGCCTACGTCCGGGAGCACTTTACAAAGTAACTTCAAGGCTCGCATTACGGCCATGCGGCAAAGCGCTTGTCTCTGATGCGTTTGCTCCTTATTTTCAGGTTAGTCGTCTTGGCCTTGAACCGAGGCGATGCTGGAGATTGATGACATGGCTCTCGCCAAGTTCGCCGTTATGACGCTGACCGAATCCGCCGCGGAACGCGTGCGCGAGATCGTCGACAATGCCGAGGATGCCGTGGGCATCCGGCTCGGCATCAAGAATGGCGGCTGCGCTGGCATGTCCTATACGGTGGACCTCGCCCGCGAAGCCCTGCCGGGCGACGAGCGTGTCGAGGGGCACGGTGCCACCGTCTTCGTCGAAGCCAAGGCGGTGCTCTTCCTGCTTGGTACTGAACTGGATTTCGAGCGGACGCCGCTGCGTACCGGTTTTGTGTTCCGCAATCCCAACCAGGTCGGCGCCTGTGGTTGCGGCGAGAGCGTCAGCTTGAAGCCGGCCGAGCAGGTGGACGCTTAAGGGCGGCCTTCCGCCGTCCGGCGACATATCGGCATTCAAAAGGGGAGCAGGACAATCATCCTGCTCCCCTTTCAACGACTGAATCCGTTGCGACTCACCAGTTGTGCTGATGGGCGCCGAGTGCTTCGAGAATACGGTCGACGTCCGCCTTCCGGCAGAGCTGCGTACCCGGCATCATCACCGAAGCGGTCCCCGAGGCAACGCCCAGACGGAACGCATCTTCCGGAATGAGGCCGGAGGCGAGGCCGTAGACCATGCCGCCGACGAAGCTGTCGCCCGCACCTGAGGCGCTCTTCACTTCGACATCGGGCGCCTTAAGGAAGAGATGGTTGTCGGCGGTGACCAGCAGCGCACCATCGCCACCCATGGTGATGGCGATCATTTTCACCTTGCCGGAAGCAATGAGCTCCTTGGCGGCGGGAACCATATCGTCGACGGTGGGCAGCGGTCGGCCAACCAGCTTGGCGAATTCGCCCTCGGACGGCTTAAACAGCGTGATTCCGCCGCGATTGAGCGCCAGTTCCAGTGGCCTGCCCGAGGTGTCGAGCACCAGATTGCCACCGCGATCGATCACGAGATCGGCGAGCTGGACGTAGAAGTCTTCAGGCATGCCGCGCGGAAGCGAGCCTGAGCCGACGCACCAATCCCAGTCGAGATCCTTGAGCGCATAGAGGCAGCGCTTCCACTCGATCTCGCTGACTTCAGGGCCTTCCGGGATGAAGCGGTATTCGAGACCGGTCGACCGCTCGTAGACCAGATGGGCGACACGGGTGCTCTGGGCGATCGGAATGCGACGGCGCGGAATATTGCGGGCAGCCAGCAACTCGTCGAACATCTGGCCGGTCGTGCCGCCCGACATGTAGAGGGCGATGGAGCTGCCGCCGAGTTCCTGGATTACGCGCGTGACGTTGATACCGCCGCCGCCCGGATCGTGCTGCTCGTTGGTGATCCGAATCTTATGGGTGTGCCGGACGACCTCGGCCTCGGCCGTGTCGTCGATGGATGGGTTGAGTGTGAGCGTGACGATCGGTTTCATTGGTCGCTATTTCATCGCCCGTTCGTTGTTTCGTAACGGCCCAGTTCCAGACGCTTCCTGCTTTCCACCGGTCTGCGCCGTGATCGGCGTCTTTTGCCGGTCCTATCGACGCAGCGGACCATAACCCACTACGCCTTTTGGACTGGTTGCCGGTTTAGCTCGCTTTCGCTACAAAAGCCATGTCGTAGATCAACTACACTGCGGTGGAGTGTACGTATCTCTCCGGCCATTCTTTTGGCGCAGGAATATGTGCAACCATAGGTTACCTGAGTACCGGCTGCACTTCAGTTCTGGATCTAGTCCCCGCCTATCTCGCCCGATCTTGCTTTCGGAGGTATCGCTCCGAGAGTGTGATCAGGTCCAGCCTCAAACTCCCAGCTTCCGGCTCAGCCACGGCGCACTGTTCCCCCCCCGCGCGCCACGGTCGCCGTGGAAACGGCTTGCTGAAATCGTTCCGTTTCAAGCAAGACCTTTCATCATAGGTCTTGGCACAGCTAAGCCTTTTGTGCAAGCACCGCGGCACTACGAAAGGCCAATCAAACGTTAATGGCTGTGGCGTTCAACGGCTGGAACTGGTTGCCGCAAGTGTCATAATGGGCCGCGATCCACGGAAAATGCGGGGAATCAGGGTTTCCCGCTGAGGTGATCGGTTGCCGGCCGCCTTCGCGCGCCTGGGGAGGGCGCACCGCCTTTCGATGCGGGTGGCTCAAGAATGAGCGGCCGGGCTGGGCGGGCCGCTTGCCGAGGCCGAAGGGGCCTTGGTATTTCATGGAGAATCTGTTCGAGTCAGGGGAAATCGGCCAAGCTGTCGGGGCAGCTCGGTGCTCGGGTTTTCCGGCGAATGGAAAACGCGAATCCAACAGTTGACGGGGTGCCATGGAACAGCAGCAAGACCCGGTCATCGTCCGCCACCGCGAACTCGAGCGGATCGCCAACATGGCTCTCCGGGCTGGCCGGATCATGATGGAGAGTGGCGCATCGGTTTCCGTGGTCCATGGCGGCGTCGGCATGATCGCGCGCGGCTTTGGCGTCGAGGACGTCGGCCTGCGCTCGGGCTACGCCTCGCTGGAGGTCACCGTCACGGCCGGTGGCAACACCATCACCCGCATGATGCAAGTCGGCCGACTCGGCGTGAATCATCGCCTTGATCAGGCGATCCGTCGTCTGGCCGTGCGCGTGTCGCAGGGGGGCATGAGCGTCGACGAGGTGGAGGCCGAAATCGGTCGCCTTGTCCAGGAAACGCCGCGCCATTCGGCCTGGGTGGTAGCGGTAGCCGTCGGCATTGCCTGCGCCTCGTTCGGCCGTCTTCTCGGTGTCGACTGGCCGGCTTTCGTCGCCATATTGGTGGCGGGAACGGTGGGGCAGTATGTGCGCCACCAGTTGCTGCACAACGGCGTCAACGTCTTCATCGTTGCCGGCCTCATCGCTTTCCTTTCGGCAACGCTGGGCGGCGTCGGCTCGATCCTCCTCAAAAGCGGAACGGTCAATCTCGCCATGATGGCGTCGATCCTGCTGCTGGTGCCGGGTGTTCCCTCGACCAATGCCCAGACCGACATCATGGACGGCTATCCCACCATGGGCAGCGCCCGGGCGGTCTGGGTGCTGATGATCATGGTGTTCGCCTCCGTTGGCGTCTGGTTCGCCGAAGCACTGCTTGGTTTGAGGTCGCTCTGATGTTCGAACTCCTGCCGCATCTGCTACATCAGGCGCTGTTCGGGGCGCTGGCCGCCGCCGGCTTCGGCGTGCTGTTCAACTTCGGCTTCCGGGCGCTCCCCTGGTGCGCGGCGGCCGGCGCGCTGGCGCTCGCGGTGCGCACCGTCGGCCAGGATCTCGCCTGGAGCCTCGAAGGGGCCTCGTTTGCCGCCGCCATCGTGACGAGTTGCTCGGTATCGATGCTGCGAAAGCAACTCGGCCCGGCCTGCAATGCCGTGGCGCTCGCCGGCTGCATTCCGATGGTACCGGGCGCCTTTTTCGGGCAAGCCCTTCTCGGCTTCCTATCGGTCACGGCCCCCAACCTCGTCGACGCCGAGGCAACGCTGATCCTTGCCGTGCAGTCGCTGCTCAGGGTGATCTTCACGCTGGGGGCGATCGGCGCCGGCTTGCTGATTCCGGCGCATCTTCTCAGAAACCAGGATTTCTGAGAGCCATCCGCTCCGACCGTCCTACGGGGCATTGGCGGCGAGTTTCGAAACAGCTTCAGACGGTACCTTCGGTGTAGGCGCGCACTGGACAAACCGGCCTCCGAGCCGGTAAAGGCTTTGCCTTCAAGCAAGCCGCTTACCCGCGTTGTCTGCGGGAGTGAGCGAGAAAAGGACCGACCATGATCCATGTGACTTTCCCCGACGGCTCGTTGCGCGAGTATGCTCCGGGAACCACCGGCGCCGAGATCGCCGCCCAGATTTCCAAATCGCTGTCGAAGAAGGCCGTCGCCATGGCGCTCGACGGCGTGCTGTCCGACCTCAATGACCCCATCCTTACCGATGCCCGGCTCGAGATCGTGACGCGCGACGACCCGCGCGCCCTCGAGCTGATCCGCCACGATGCCGCGCACGTGATGGCCGAGGCGGTACAGGAGCTGTTTCCCGGCACCCAGGTGACCATCGGGCCGGTGATCGACAACGGCTTCTACTACGACTTCTTCCGTCCGGAAGGGCCGTTCACCACCGACGATCTGCCGAAGATCGAGGCGAAGATGCGGGAGATCATCGCCCGCGACAAGCCGTTCACCAAGCAGGTCTGGAGCCGCGACGAGGCCAAGGACTGGTTTGAGAAGAAGGGCGAGGCGTTCAAGGTCGAACTGGTCGACGCCATTCCGGCCGACCAGAAGATCAAGATGTACGCGCAGGGCGACTGGATGGACCTCTGCCGCGGTCCGCACATGACCTCCACAGGCAAGATCGGCAACGCCTTCAAGCTGATGAAGGTGGCCGGCGCTTACTGGCGCGGCGATTCCGACCGCGATATGCTGACCCGCATCTACGCCACCGCCTGGCATACCGAGGAGGACCTCAAGGCCTACCTCACCATGCTGGAGGAGGCCGAGAAGCGTGACCATCGCCGTCTTGGTCGCGAGATGGATCTCTTCCACTTCCAGGAGGAGGGGCCGGGCGTCGTCTTCTGGCACCAGAAGGGCTGGGCGATGTTCCAGGAGTTGACCGCCTATATGCGGCGGCGGCTCAAGGGCGAGTACCAGGAAGTCAACGCGCCGCAGATTCTCGACAAGGTGCTGTGGGAGACCTCCGGCCACTGGGGCTGGTACAAGGAAAACATGTTCGCGGTGCAGTCGGCTGGCGACGAGGCCGAGGACAAGCGCATCTTCGCGCTGAAGCCGATGAACTGTCCCGGCCACATCCAGATCTTCAAGCATGGCCTGAAGAGCTACCGCGATCTGCCGATGCGCCTGGCCGAGTTCGGTGCCGTGCATCGTTACGAGCCGTCGGGCGCCATGCATGGCCTGATGCGGGTGCGCGGCTTCACGCAGGACGATGCGCATATCTTCTGCACCGAGGCCGACATGGCCGCTGAGTGCCTGAAGATCAACGACCTGATCCTGTCGGTCTACGAGGACTTCGGTTTCAACGAGATCACGGTGAAGCTGTCGACCCGGCCGGAGAAGCGCGTCGGTTCGGACGACCTCTGGGATCACGCCGAAGAGGTGATGACCCGCGTGCTCGGCGAGATCGCTGCCAAGTCAGGCAACCGCATCAAGACCGGCATCAATCCGGGCGAGGGCGCCTTCTACGGTCCGAAGTTCGAATACACCTTGCGCGACGCCATCGGCCGTGAATGGCAATGCGGCACCACCCAGGTGGACTTCAACCTGCCGGATCGTTTCGGCGCCTTCTACGTCGATGCCGACGGCGGCAAGAAGACGCCGGTGATGATCCATCGCGCCATCTGCGGCTCGATGGAGCGCTTCCTCGGCATTCTGATCGAGAACTTCGCCGGCCACTTCCCGCTGTGGTTCGCACCGGCCCAGGTGATGGTCACCACCATCACCTCGGAGGCCGACGCCTATGCCCAGGAGGTCTACCAGAAGCTTCTGAAGGCCGGCGTGCGGGTCGATATCGATCTGCGCAACGAGAAGATCAACTACAAGGTCCGCGAGCATTCGCTGGCCAAGATCCCGCTGATCTTCGTCTGCGGCCGCAAGGAAGCGGAAGAGAAGTCGGTCAACGTCCGTACGCTCGGCTCGCAGTATCCGAAGTCGATGTCGCTCGACGAGGCGCTCTCCATGGTCAAGGCGGAGATCGTGCCGCCGGACGTCAAGCGGGCGCTGCTCGAGGCGTGAGCGGCTTCTTTGTCGCTTGATGAATGCAAAAGGCCCGGAGCGATCCGGGCCTTTTCATGTGACGGGTCAAGCTTGGCGCAAGCGCCACCCGCTAGATTTAAACCGCGACCCGCTGCAAGAACTCGTCGATGGCTTCTTCCAGATCGCGTGTCTGGGTAAGCACCAGCTCGGCGGCTTTCTCCACATGGCTGGCGGTGGCGGACGTTTTGCCGATCGCTTCGACCACATGGCCGACGCTTTCGGACACGGTGACGGTGTTGCCGGAGGCGTCGTTGACGTTGCGGCTGATCTCGTTGGTGGAGGCTTCCTGCTGTTCCACGGCCGAGGCGATGCCGAGCGTCGCGCGGTTCACTTCTTCCATGGTGGCGGCGATGGCGCGGATCGATTCCACGGCTTCGGCGGTCGAGGATTGCATCTCCGAGATCTGAGCGGCGATCTGCTCGGTGGCGCGTGAGGTTTGGTCCGACAGGCCCTTCACCTCGGCTGCGACGACGGCAAAACCTCTTCCGGCTTCGCCGGCACGGGCCGCCTCGATGGTAGCATTGAGGGCCAGGAGGTTGGTCTGTTCGGCAATGGACCGAATGAGCGTCACCACCTGTCCGACTCGGCTTGCGGCATCGGCGAGGCCGGCCACCTGCTCGTTGGTCCGTCGGGCGCCTTCGGTTGCGCTGCCGATGATGGTGGTCGTCCGGCTGACGTGATTTACCACCTCGCTGATCGACGAGGCGAGTTCCTCGGCGGCACCGGCGACGACGGTGACTCTCTCCGATGCCCCCTGTGATGCTGTCGACGCGCTCTCGGCCTGTGTCCGAGTACGCCCGGCTTCGTCGAGCAACTCGCCGGCGGCGCTCCGCATGCCGGCCATGGTGTCGGTGACGGCCCGCGTCAGTTCGCCGGCCACCGAGCGAAAGTCGCGCACGGCTGCCTCGAAGGCCTGCTGGCGATGAAGTCTCTGCTGCGCGTCGGCATGCTGCTCCGTTTCAAGGCGAGCCTTTTCAGCTTGGTTCGCCTGGAAGACCGCAAGCGTGCGGGCCATGGCACCGATCTCGTCGGCGCGGTCGGTGTCGGCGACGATTGCCTCCTCGCCGCGCGACAGCACGTCCATGGTCGTGCGGATGCGGCCGAGCGGGCTGGTGATCGAGCGGCTGATCAGCCAGCTGATCAAGCCGCCGGCCAACAGCGTCATCGGCACCACGATATAGATGAGGCGCAGTGCGAACTGGGTGCCCTTGGAAAAGGCCAGAGTGGTCGAGCCGTTGAGGTCATTGGCAGCGCGCTTGATGGCGCTTGTCAGCGGCTCGGCGAGATCGAAGGACAGCGAGGTTTGATCCGCGACCTTTATCCAGGAGGTGTAGAGCTCGACATACGAGGAGAACGCTGAGGAGTAGGCGGCGAGCCGCGCCTTCAACCCATCCTTGACCTCTGGTGCAAGCTGCGTCTTGTCGAGTTCCCGGGTGAAACGGCCGGCCGCCGCATCGAAGGCGCCGGAACTTGGCCCGTCGTGCCGCAGCATGAATTCGGCGCGTGCCTGGTTAAGCTGGGCAAACGCTTGAATGACCCGCACCGTGTCGGGATTCTGACCGCTCTTCGAAGCCTTGTTGACGTCAGTACGGAGCGCCTGAAAGGCGGTTTCCATATCGCCGCGAATGCCGTTGTCATCGGCAAAGCCCAGCTTTGTCTGACCGCTCTTCACCTCGGTGAACTGGCCGGCAATCTTGTTCAGCAAGGCGGCAAGCTGGTCGGCTTCGGTGGTTGCAGCCCCGACGGCGCCCGCCACGGCTCCGAGGTGATTGATGGTCGCGCGCGTCTCCTCGATCAGCCCGTCGATTTCTTTGACGCGCTCCGGTGTGGGAGCGACCATGAACAACCGTTCCTTGGCGGCGAGCTTGTTGGCAAGGCTCTGGGTTTGTTCGGAGAGCAGCGACAGGCCGGCGGCTGCCGACGAGGTTTCCTCCAGCGAGCGCATGGATACGACGGCGTAGCCGCCCGTGCCGGACACGACGGTCAGGCCAGCCAGCCAGACGAGGGAGAGCGAAGCGACTTTGAGACGGATGGACAGCCCACCACGCGAGCGGCGCGAGCCAGCCGACTTGGAACGAAACAACATGTCGGATCCCCTGTTTGGTCGGCCTATAATAGACTTTCGGTTGATTAACGGCAGACTAACTCGTCTCTTCAGGTTGAGTGACCTTTCGGCTGGGGTTTAGCTTCGGTTAAAGCGGCAAAATTGCACATGAAATAAGCTAACGGCCGCCTATTTCCATGTCATTTCATGCGAGGTCTTATACTGGTTGTAGCGAGGTGATCCGGATTGCCATCCCCTCGCGCAGAACATGCAAAGAAATCGAGCAGGCAACACGTACTGGGGGGAAGCGGAGTAAATGCCTCAGAAAAAACGCGACCTCTGCGATGCGAGCCTGTAACCTCTCGGTTCGTTTTCCACCGGATCGCTTCGCAATGAACGTTACGCTTCGCCCTGGCATCGTCCATTCCGCCTGCCCACACGACTGCCCGTCGACTTGCGCGCTCGACGTCGAGCTGATGCCGGACGGCCGCATCGGTCGGTTGCGCGGATCGTCGGACAACAGCTACACGGCCGGCGTCATCTGCGCCAAGGTTGGCCGTTATGCCGAACGGCTCTATCATCCCGACCGCCTCCTGAAGCCGCTTCTCAATGTTGGCGCCAAGGGGGAGGGGAGGTTTCAGGAAATTTCCTGGGAAGAAGCGCTCGATCGTGTTGCCGATGCTTTTCTCTCCGCCGAGCGCCAATTCGGCGCCGAAAGCATCTGGCCTTACAAATACGCCGGTACCATGGGCTTGGTGCAGCGCGACAGCATCGAACGGCTCCGGCACGTCAAAAAGTACTCGCGCAGCCATGACACCATCTGCGTGACGCCGGCCTGGACGGGCTGGATCGCCGGGACAGGTCGTCTGGCCGGCCCCGATCCGCGCGAGATGGCCATCTCGGACTGTATCGTCATCTGGGGCACCAACGCGGTGACGACGCAGGTCAACGTGATGACCCATGCCGTTCGCGCCAGAAAGACCCGTGGGGCGAAGATCGTCGCCGTCGACGTCTACGAGACCGAGACGGTGCGGCAGGCCGACCTGGGGCTGGTGCTGCGGCCCGGCTCCGACGCGGCGCTCGCCTGCGCCGTCATGCATATCGCCTTCCGCGACGGTTATGCCGATCGCGCCTTCATGGAGAGATTTGCCGACACCCCGGCCGAACTGGAAGCGCACCTGAAATCGCGGACGCCGGAGTGGGCATCGGCCATCACCGGCCTCTCGATCGCCGAGATCGAGGCGTTCGGCAAGCTGGTCGGCACGACGCCGCGCACCTTTTTCCGCCTCGGCTACGGCTTTACCCGGTCGCGCAACGGCGTCGTCTCCATGCACGCGGCGCAGTCGATCGCCACGGTGCTCGGTCTCTGGCAACGTGAGGGGGCAGGCGCTTTCCACAACAACGGCGCGCTCTTCCGTTTCGACAAGACAATGATCGAAGGCAGCGATGTGGAAGACGACAGCGTTCGCCACCTCGATCATTCGCGCGTCGGCCCGGTTCTGGTCGGCGAGGCGGAGGCCTTGAAGGGCGGACCGCCAGTCAAGGCGATGCTCATCCAGAACTGCAATCCGATGACGGTGACGCCCGAGCAGGAGAAGGTCCGGCGGGGTTTCTCACGCGACGACCTTTTCGTCTGCGTACACGAGCAGTTCATGACCGATACGGCCAAGGTCGCCGACATCGTACTGCCGGCCACCATGTTCCTTGAGCATGACGATATCTACAAGGCGGGCGGGCAGCAGAGCGTTCTGTTCGGACCAAAGCTTGTCGAGCCCCCGGAAGGGCCGCGCGAGAATATCTTCGTCGTCAACGAATTGGCGAAGCGGCTTGGTGCCGAGCATCCTGGTTTCCACATGACGGCGCGCCAGCATGTCGACTGGATGCTGCAGCACTCGGGGCTTGGCACGCTCGCAGATCTCGAGGAAAAGCGCTTCCTGGACATGCAGCCGGACTTCGACACGGCGCATTACGTGCACGGCTTCGCTTATCCAGATGGCAAGTTCCGCTTCAAGCCGGACTGGACCAACGTGAATTCGTCCAACATCGGTCCGATGGGGCCGTGGCGGGACATACCGTCGCTGCCGGATTACTGGCCGGTTGTCGAGGAGGCCGATGAGACGCATCCCTTCCGTCTGGTCACCGCGCCGGCCCGCAACTTCCTCAACACGTCCTTTGGCGAGACGCCGACCTCGGCGGCGCGCGAGGGACGGCCGACGCTGAAGGTGCGCCCCGACGACGCGGCGCGGCTGGGGATCGTCGACGGCGATGCGGTGGTGATCGGCAACCATCGTGGCAGCGTCGAACTCAACGCCGAACTGTTCGAAGGGCTGCAGGCCGGCGTGGTGGTCGCTGAGGGCATCTGGGCCAATCGGGCGCACCGGAGCGGAACCGGGATCAATACGCTGACCGGTTCGGATGAAATCGCACCGTTCGGCGGTGTCGCTTTCCACGACACGAAGGTCTGGCTGAGAAAATTGTGACCATTGTGCAAGGGTCTGGCTCGAAATCGCCTTCGCAACCAGAAGCCGGTTGCGGGGGTTGGCGGCGTTGCCCTAAGTAACCGCCGTTTCGGTGGCCACGCGGCGTGGCCCGGCGATTCCTTCTTAGAATGAGGCCATGATGCGGGTCATTTCCGGTACGATTGCCGCCGTTGCGCTTGCGGTCGGTGTGGTGGGGGCAAACGCCGATACGATCTCTCGCGAAACGCTGACGCACAAGTTCCTCGATTACTGTGTGATCACCCAATCCCGCGTCGAGGGCATCGACAGGATTCCGATGGTCGACAAGTGCCACAAGGCAGCAGCGTCGGCCATGACCGGATTTGAGGGCGAGCGCTTCGACTCGCCGTCGAGTTCGAAGTTCACCGCTGAGCAGGACAAGGCGATCCGCGCCGCCATCGCCGCCGCGTTCGCGAAGAAATAAGCGCAGATCGGAAGACCGGATTCGTCTCGCCGGGCTTCGTCCGGCGAGCTTGCGTTCGTGCGTCTACGCCATGATCGCCTTGATGCCGTCGGCGACGAACTGCACGGCAAGCGAGGCGAGCAGCACGCCCAGAAGACGCGTCAACACGTTGCGACCGGTATCGCCCAGGTAGCGGTCGATGCGGTCGGCTGCGAGGAAGATGGCGAAGGACAGCGCGATGATGGCGGCGATGATCAGAACCAGCGTCGCCATGGTCAGTGCATTGCGCGCGTCGGCGGCCAGGAGAATGGTCGCCGAGATGGCACCGGGGCCGGCAAGAAACGGGATGGCGATTGGAAACACCGCGAGGTGGCGGATATCCTCGCCGATCGGCTGCGGATGACCGACGGCCACGTCGGCGTGCCCGACCTTGTCGGCGTTGCCCGACTTGGGCTTCTCGAACACCATTTCAAAGGCGATCCAGAACAGCAGCAGGCCACCGGCGATGCGGAAAGCCGGCATGGAAATGCCGAGGAAGGTCAGAATGCCGGCGCCGACGAAGGCAAAGGCGATCAGCACCAGAAAGGCGATGACCGAAGCTCGGACCGCCATGGCGCGACGCATTTCGGGGCGGGCACCGGCCGTCAGGGCCAGCACGAGCGGCGCAAGCCCTACAGGATCGATCGTGACGAAGAGCGTGGCGAAGGCATTGAGGATATAGTCGATCGGCATGGTTTGTCCGCCGTTTCGGGAAGTGCCCGTTGCTCTGCCAGAAAAGCGGCGACACCGAAAGGGGGAACGGCTCGCTCTTGAGATCGCCGAGAAGGGCGTGGCAACAACCACAAGCAAAATCGAGGTCGCCGCCGGAAGAGGAAAAAGGGACTCCCTGATCCGCGCCGCCGCCGGAAGTGCCGTTTTCCGCTGGACAAACCGGTCGTTCCGTGGTCTTTGCCCCGCCACAGCAATATCAGGATAAGCCGCCTTTGACGGCGCCTTTCGCGTCGTTCCGTCGGGAACGTCGCGGTATTCTGAAACGACGATTCAGCGCGGACGGCATCCCGGAGACTGCTCCGGTCGATCCCGGCGCCCTGGGAGACATTTGGACCATGACCGACGACCGATCCGGCGCCAGATCCGAGCCGCGCCCGGCCAACCAGCGCGGCGCCGCCCGCCTTGCCGCCGTTCAGGCGCTCTACCAGCTCGAAATTGGCGGCGGCGACCTCTTGGAAGTGGTGCAGGAGTTCGAGGCCTACCGACTGGGCAAGGAACTCGACGGCTTCGAGTATCGTCAGGCCGATGCCGGTTGGTTCCGTGACATCGTCGGTGGGGTTGTCGCCGATCAGCGGACGGTCGACCCCATGGTGCATACGGCGCTGGTCGAGGACTGGCCGCTGAAGCGCGTCGATGCGACTCTTCGCGCCATTCTGCGCTGCGGCGCCTATGAGCTGCTGCGGCGCGGCGACGTGCCGGGACGGGTGATCATTTCCGAATATATCGACGTCGCCAGGGCGTTCTTCGAGGAAGACGAACCACGCCTCGTCAACGGTGTGCTCGACCGCATCGCCCACGAGATCCGGCCCGACGAGTTCCCCAAAGAGGGGGCGTGAGATGACGGCAGCGGGCGGTATCGGTGAATTCGAACTGATTGCCCGAGTGTTCGCGCCGCTGGCGGCCGATGGTGCGCTCGGGCTGACCGATGACGCTGCCTTCTATCGTCCGCGCCCCGGCCGCGATCTCGTTCTGACCAAGGACGAGGTGGTGAGCGGCGTGCATTTCTTCGCCGACGACCCCTGGGACGCCGTGGCGCGCAAGGCGTTGCGGGTCAACCTTTCCGATCTCGCTGCCAAAGGAGCGATGCCGGTCGGTTATCTTCTGGCGCTTGGCCTGCCGAAAGATTTCACCATCGAGCAGATCGACGCGCTGGGCGCCGGCCTTGCCGCCGATCAGGCGATCTACGGCATCTCGCTTTATGGTGGCGACACGGTGCGTTCGCCGGCCGGCCTGACGCTGTCGGTGACGGCGATCGGTGAGGTGGCAGAGGGTGGCATGGTGCGGCGCGGTGGCGCGCGCGCCGGCGAGATTGTCGTCGTCACCGGCACGATCGGCGACGGGGCACTCGGTCTGGCGCTTCGCCTCGACCCGGCGCTTTCGGGGCGGCTTGGCCTTTCGGAGGCCCATCGCGATCATCTTCTCGACCGCTACCTGTTGCCCCAACCGCGCGGCGCGCTGGCGGCGGCGGTGGCCGATTGCGCTTCCGGCGGCATGGATATTTCAGATGGCCTCGTCGGCGATCTCGCCAAGATGGCGGCAGCCTCCGGTGTCGCCATCGACATCGATGCCGACCGCGTGCCATTGTCCGATGCTGCCCGGGCGGCGGTGACGGCCGATCCGCGTCTTTTCGCCGTGGCGCTGACTGGTGGCGACGACTATGAGCTGGCGCTGTCCATCCCCAAGGCAAAGGTCGGCACCTTCCTTGCCGCCGCGGATGCGGCAGGTGTCGGCGCCACGCCGATCGGCCAAGTGCGAGTGGGCGAGGGGATTTCGGTTCGAGGCGACCATCCGGCGCTCGCCGACCTTGGGTCAGGCTCCTACCGGCACTTCTGAAGCCTCGGCTCGAAAGTTGCTAGCTCCAGATTATACGGATGCCGAAGCGGGAGTCCGGCTTGCGTCGTCAGGGGCGAGCCGGTAGACCTCGACGGGCTCCATTTGGGGTGGTTGCCGACTATTTTCCCGAGATGTTTCTCTAGCTTTTGTATTTTCCGGAGGGCCGATGTTCCGCAAGCTCTACGACTGGACGATGTCACTGGCCGGCAGCCGCAAGGCCGGCACATGGCTCGCCGCTGTGTCCTTCGCGGAAAGCTCGTTCTTTCCCATTCCCCCAGATGTGATGCTGGTGCCAATGGTACTGGCTCGTCGCGACAAGGCCTTTACCTACGCGTTGATCTGCACCATCGCATCGGTATGTGGCGCCGTCCTCGGCTATTCCATCGGCCTGTTCCTGTTCGACAGCGTTGGCGCCTGGCTGATCCGAGTCTACGGCTACGGCCAGAGCTTTGAGGATTTTCGCGCCGCCTATGCCCACTACGGCGCCTGGATCATTCTGATCAAGGGACTGACGCCGATCCCCTTCAAGCTGGTCACCATCGCCTCGGGCTTTGCCGCCTACAATTTCCCGCTGTTCGTCGTGCTCTGCGTCATCACGCGCGGCGTCCGCTTCTTTCTCGTCGCCTTCCTGCTGCGCCTGTTTGGCGAGCCGGTGCGCGACTTCATCGAGCGGCGGCTCGACGCGGTGATGTGGGGCCTGCTGATCATTATCGTCAGCGGATTCGTGGCGGCGCGCTACGTTGTCTGAGGGCGCTTTGACCTTCGGTGTGGGCGTCTACTCCGCTTAACTAGCAATGGTTTTGCCCCCAGTGGGGGACAACTCGGCGAAAATCGGCCGCTGCGGGCTTTCACGGCCTTGACGCAAGCAAACGAGACTATATCGGTAATCCCGCCCTCGTATCTGTTCGCAGAACGGGATCGAAGCCGTTTGCCGGCACGTCCTGTCAAGTGGAAGACAAGAGGGTCGCTCCCAAGGCGAACGGGCACGGGAACCGCAAGGTCCCAAGGGGCGTTCGCCTTCGGTTCGTGGCGCCAAGGCCGGGCCCTCGAGCGTCCGGCACTGCGGAGGGATCATGTACGTTCTATACATCGCGATCATTTGCGGACTTTTGTCCCTCGCCTATGGCGTGTGGGCAATCAAGTCCGTCATGGCATCGGACGCGGGCAGCGCCCGCATGCAGGAAATCTCAGGGGCTGTCGCTGAGGGCGCCAAGGCCTATCTCAAGCGCCAGTACACCACGATCGGCATCGTCGGCGTGGTGATCCTGGTGGTGATCGCGTGGCTGCTCGGTCTGCCGGTCGCCATCGGCTTCGTGGTTGGTGCCGTGCTCTCGGGTCTTGCCGGCTTCATCGGCATGAACGTGTCGGTGCGCGCCAACGTTCGCACCGCCGCTGCTGCCATGCAGTCGCTGGCCGGCGGCCTCAACATCGCCTTCAAGGCGGGTGCCGTCACCGGCATGCTGGTGGCCGGTCTGGCGCTGCTCGGCGTGTCGGTCTACTTCTGGGTGCTGACCGGGCCGATGGGCCATGCGCCCAATGACCGCGTCGTCATCGACGCCCTGGTGGCCCTCGGCTTCGGCGCTTCGCTGATCTCCATCTTCGCCCGTCTCGGCGGCGGTATCTTCACCAAGGGTGCCGACGTCGGTGCCGACCTGGTCGGCAAGGTCGAGGCCGGTATTCCCGAGGATGATCCGCGCAATCCGGCGACCATCGCCGACAACGTCGGCGACAACGTCGGCGACTGCGCCGGCATGGCGGCCGACCTGTTCGAGACCTACGCGGTGACCGTGGTCGCCACCATGGTGCTCGCCTCGATCTTCTTTGCCGCCGATCAGGCCCTGCTGATCAAGGCGATGCTCTATCCGCTGCTGATCTGCGGCGCTTGCATCATCACCTCGATCATCGGCACCTTCTTCGTGAAGCTCGGCGCCAACAACTCGATCATGGGCGCTCTCTACAAGGGCCTGTGGGCTTCGTCGCTGCTGTCGATCATCGGCCTTGGCGGCGCCACCTCGCTGACCATCGGCTGGGGTGATGTTGCCGTCGTCGACGGCGTCATGCTGACCGGCACCAAGCTGTTCATCTGCGGCATTCTCGGCCTCGTGGTGACCGGCCTGATCGTCTGGATCACTGAATACTACACCGGCACCGGCAAGCGCCCGGTGGTGTCGATCGCCCAGGCATCGGTCACCGGCCATGGCACCAACGTCATCCAGGGTCTTGCCGTTTCGCTCGAGTCGACGGCCCTGCCGGCGCTGGTCATCGTTGCCGGCATCATCGCCACCTATCAGCTCGGCGGCCTGTTCGGCACGGCGATCGCCGTCACCACCATGCTCGGCCTCGCCGGCATGATCGTGGCGCTCGACGCCTTCGGCCCGGTCACCGACAACGCCGGTGGTATCGCCGAGATGGCCGGCCTGCCCAAGGACGTCCGTCACACCACCGATGCGCTCGACGCCGTCGGCAACACCACCAAGGCCGTCACCAAGGGCTATGCCATCGGTTCGGCCGGCCTCGGCGCGCTGGTGCTGTTCGCTGCCTACACGAACGACATCAAGCACTTCGCGGAAAGCGGCGTGCCTTACTTCCAGGGCATCGGCAACATCGATCTGTCGCTGTCCAACCCTTACGTCGTCGCCGGCCTGATCTTCGGCGGCCTCATTCCCTACCTGTTCGGTGGCATCGCCATGACCGCCGTTGGCCGCGCTGCTGGCTCGGTGGTTGAGGAAGTGCGTCGTCAGTTCAAGGAAAAGCCGGGAATCATGGCCGGCACCGAGCGTCCGGATTATGGTCGCGCGGTCGACATGCTGACCAAGGCGGCGATCAAGGAAATGATCATCCCGTCGCTGTTGCCGGTGCTGTCGCCGCTGGTCGTCTACTTCGGCGTGCTGCTCGCCTCGGGTTCGAAGGCCAATGCCTTCGCCGCTCTCGGCGCCTCGCTGCTCGGCGTGATCGTCAACGGCCTGTTCGTTGCCATATCCATGACCTCGGGTGGTGGCGCCTGGGACAACGCCAAGAAGAGCTTTGAAGACGGCTTCGTCGACAAGGATGGCGTCAAGCACTTCAAGGGTTCCGACGCCCACAAGGCTTCGGTGACCGGTGATACCGTCGGCGATCCCTACAAGGATACCGCTGGTCCCGCCGTCAACCCGGCGATCAAGATCACCAACATCGTGGCGCTGCTGCTGCTGGCGGTTCTCGCTCACAGCTGATAGACCCGGGTCAATATTTCGACTGAACGAAGCGGCGGTCGGGCAACCGGCCGCCGCTTCGGCATTTCGGGTGGCGCTGTTTGGCGCCACGCGCCACTGTCCGGAACCATGACCATGACAACCGCCCAAGCCGCTGCGCCGGTCGGCCCCGGCCGCTATCGCGGCTTCGCTTTCGCCTTCGTGGCCTATCTTCTCTGGGGTTTCCTGCCCTTCTACATGAAGGCCGTCGCCCATATCTCGCCTTACGAGGTGGTGGCGCACCGCGTGCTGTGGTCGGTGCCGATCACCATGGCGATCGTCGTGGCGCAGGGCGACTTTACCGGTTTCCTCACGGTATTCCGGCACCCACGCACGCTTGCCATGGGCTTTCTCACCGCCAGCCTGATCTCGGTGAACTGGGCGATCTATGTCTGGGCAATCGGCTCGGGTAGGGCGCTCGAATCGGCCCTCGGTTATTTCATCAATCCGCTGGTCAACGTTGCCCTTGGCACCATCTTCCTCGGAGAGCGGCTCAATCGTGCGCAGATGTTTGCCGTGGCGCTTGCCATCTTCGGTGTCGGCCTGATGACGGTGGAAAGCGGGGGCCTGCCGTGGGTGTCGCTGGCGCTGGCGCTATCCTTCGGCATCTACGGCTATCTCAAGAAGACGCTGCCGATCGGACCGACGCATGGCTTCCTCCTGGAGGTCGTGCTGATCTCGCCGCTGGCGCTCGCCTATATCGGTTGGCTGACTGCCACGGGCAGCGGCCATTTTGCCGGCACCGGAACGACAACCACCGGCTCCGACACGCTGCTATTGGCCGCTTCGGGGCTCGTCACGGCCGTGCCTCTCATCTTGTTCGTCTATGGTGCCAGGCTTTTGCGCTATTCGACCATCGGCCTCATGCAGTATATCGCGCCGTCGATGGTCTTCCTCATCGCCGTCTTCATATTCCACGAGCCGTTTTCGGGCGGCAAGCTCATCGCCTTCATGTTCATCTGGGCGGCGCTGGTGGTCTATACGGCGACCATGTTCTCCGGCCGCAAGGCATGAAAAAAGGGGCGCGGCCGATGCCGCGCCCCTCGGTCGTTTGGTAATGATTGCTTACTTCTGGAGATTGCCGAGCGGGTTGACGTTGCCGACACCCTTGAAGATCTGGCCGATGAGATTGAGGTCGGCGCCGCCAGTGCGGGTCTTGCGCTCGATGAAGTCGAACACCTTGCCGTCCTTCAGACCGTAGTTCGCGATCTGCTTGACCAAGCCCTTGTCGTCGAAATAGACGGCGAGTACGCGCTGGTCGGTAATCGAGCGGCCCATGATCGGGTTTTCGTCGATGGTTTGGGAGATATAGTAGAAGGCGGTATCGCCGGCCATCACCGAGGTGGTCGATGGCGAGCCAAGCACCAGAAGCACCTGCTCACGCGACGAACCGACCGGCACCTGTGCCAGCGCTTCTTCGGAAAGCACGTAACCATGCTGGATCGGCGGCGTGCCACAGGCGGATAAGGAGACGGCTGTCATGAGGGCGACTGCCGCGCCCTTCAGACCAAACATCATGCCCGACGGGCGTTCACTGCGGCTGAACTTCACATAAGCCTCCCGGCACTCCCAACCACACCCAGAACGATCGCCTGAAAGCGATTGTCCCGCTTCTTCCCGCCTCGGTCGCCGGTGAGTTCCGGCCGTCGGCTTTGGCTTCGCTAGGTGCATTCCGAGGCATTGCCTCGAAATACGCTCCGCGCGGCGCCGCTTGGCACCGGAAGCCGTTGAGGCGGCTTCAAGCGTTATCCTGACTCCACGCTTGGCAACTTGGTTACCTTGCGCTAGGTCACGAGGCAACGTCAATTCGTGCGCCCGGCACGGTTTCCTGTCGATCACCGTGCCGGAATTGGTCTTCGGGTAAGGAAACGGCAAAACTATGGTGTTCGGCCTCATTCGGCGAAAGGTATCTGCCCGCGCCGAACCGCTCTATGATCAGTTGATGCGCGCCTCGCGACAGCCGGTGTTCTATGCCGAACTCGGGGTTGCCGACAGTGTCGAAGGGCGGTTCGAAATGCTGATGCTGTTCGTCGGCCTCGCCGTTCATCGCTTGTCGCAGGAGGACGCCGGGCGAGAGACGGCTCGCAAACTCAGCGAACTGTTCATCGATGACATGGAACGGTCGATGCGCGAAATCGGTTATGACGACAGCGGTCTCAAGCGCCGGCTCAAGAAGGTGGTCGGTGCTTTCTATGGCCGCGCCGAGGCGACGGCGGCGGGTCTTGCCTCCGACAGCCCCATCGCACTTGCCAACACGCTTGCTCGCAATGTGTATGGTGGCGCGGCCGATCAGCGGCACGTCGCCCGCCTTGCCGATCATGTGCGCGACTTCGCGCGACGCCTTGCCGAGACTCCTGTAGATGAAGTTGTTGCCGGGGCCTTGCCTTCGCTGAAGCCATCTTCCATTTCAGTTGGCGAACCTAAAATTTCGGACCTTGAGACATGACCGCAAAAGCCGACATTCCCTTCTCCCATCCCTTTGCCTGGGATCGCGTGCAGCCACGCGGTACGCCGGTGGCGTTCGAGGCCAGCCCGTCCGAATGCGAAGCCATTGCCGAGGCGCTCGGCATCCTCAAGGTGGCCAAGGCTTCGGCCGAGTTCACGATATCGCCCTTCCGCAAGAACGGCTTCAAGATAATGGGCGAAGTGCGGGCAGAGGTGGAGCAGGCCTGTGTCGTCACCCTCGATCCGGTGCCCGAGAGCATCAGAGAGACGGTGGACTTGCGCTTTTTGCCGGAAAGCGAAATCGAGCCGGTCGACGAGGAAATCGAGCTCGACCTTGATGCCGAGGAAGCGCCGGAGCCGATCCTGGGCGCCCAAATTGATCTCGGCGTGCTGACCACCGAGTTTATCGCGGTCGGTCTGGATCCTTATCCGCGCAAGCCTGGTGTCGAATTCACGCCGTTCATCGAGGACGATGGCAGTGAAGACGAAGGAGAATCGCCATTCGCCGATCTCGCTGCGCTGAAGGACAAGCGCCCGTAACGCTGGTCGCCGCGTCGCTGCAACGGCGACCAACGCGCATTTTGGTGTTGTTTCCTGGGGGGGAATGGTTATCTTCCCGCCCGATCAATTCCGGCGGTCGCCGCGCTTCCGAGGATTCATGGCCGAACCTCTTATCATATCCATCGACGTCATGGGCGGCGACATCGGGCCGTCTGTGACGCTTGCCGGCGCCGACCTCGAGCTGACGCGTCGCCCAGATCTCCGTTATGAACTGTTCGGCGACGAGGCGGTGGTGCTGCCCGTGCTGGAACAGTATCCGAGGGTCAAGGCTGTCTCGCGCTTTCATCATTGCGAAATCACCGTGGCGATGGACGAGAAGCCGTCGAGCGCGTTGCGCCATGGCCGATGGAAGTCGTCGATGTGGCGGGCGATCGAGGCGGTGAAGAAGGGTGAGGCGCATTTCGCCGTCTCCGCTGGCAATACCGGCGCGCTGATGGCGATGTCGAAGTTTTGTCTCCGAACCATGGCCAATATCGAGCGGCCGGCCCTGGCGGCGCTCTGGCCAAATCTCAAATCGGAATCGATCGTGCTCGATGTCGGCGCGTCGATCGGCGCCGATGCGCAGCAGTTGATCGGCTTTGCCGTGATGGGCGCGGCTATGGCCCGCGCGCTGTTTCACACGGATGTCGCCTCGGTGGGGCTGCTCAATGTCGGCGTCGAGGACGTCAAGGGCAACGAGGAAGTGCGGGCGGCCGGCCAGATCCTCAAGGAAACGGCGCTCGCCAATCTCCAGTATGAAGGCTTTGTCGAAGGCGACGACATCGGTCGCGGCCGGGTGGACGTCATCGTCACGGAAGGCTTCGCCGGCAACATCGCCCTCAAGACGGCGGAGGGGACGGCCAAGCAACTGACGAGCTATCTGCGTACGGCGCTCGGTCGCACCTGGCTGACGCGCATCGGCTACGTCCTGGCGCGTGGTGCCTTCGAGGGACTCAGGGAGAAGATGGATCCGCGCAAGTATAACGGCGGCGTCTTCCTCGGGCTCAATGGCATCGTCATCAAAAGCCACGGCGGCACCGACGCCTTCGGCTTCGCGGCGGCCCTCGACCTTGGCTACGACATGGCGCGCAATGGCCTGATGAACAAAATCGAGACCGACCTCGCACATTATTACCGGGAGCAGGCGGCGATCAGTGTCGCCGCCGGCGAGAAAGGAAGCTGAGCGTGATCCGAAGCGTCATTCTAGGCACAGGAAGCTACCTGCCCGCCAAGGTTCTGACCAACCAAGATCTCACCAAACTGGTCGACACTTCGGATGAGTGGATCGTTCAGCGTACGGGCATTCGCGAGCGCCATATCGCCGCCGACGGCGAGCTGACCTCGGATCTTGCCACCGCCGCCGCCGCCAACGCGCTGGCCGCCGCCGGCGTTAATGTGGACGAGATCGATCTGGTGCTGCTTGCCACGGCGACACCGGACCGCACTTTCCCGTCGTCGGCCGTCGAGGTGCAGCGCAAGCTTGGCATCACCCACGGTTTTGCCTTCGATCTGCAGGCGGTGTGCTCCGGTTTTGTCTATGCGCTCACCGTGGCCGACAGCCTGATGCGGACTGGCCTTGCCCGCAAGGCGCTGGTGATCGGCGCCGACACCTTTTCGCGCATCCTGGACTGGAACGACCGTACCACGTGCGTGCTGTTCGGTGATGGTGCCGGTGCGGTGGTGCTCGGTACGGAGGAGGGCGAAGGGACATCGGCCGATCGCGGCTTGCTCGCCGCCAGTCTCAGGGCCGACGGCCGCCATGCCGACAAGCTGTACACCGATGGCGGGCCGTCGATGACCGGCGCCCCCGGATACGTGCGCATGCATGGCCAGGAAGTGTTCAAGTTCGCGGTTGGCGGCGTCGGGGACGTCATCAAGGCGGTCTTTGGTGCAACGGGTTTTGATGGAGCCAGTATCGACTGGTTCATTCCCCACCAAGCCAACCGCCGCATTATCGAGGGTTCGGCGAGGAAACTCGGCATACCCCTGGAAAAGACGATTATCACCGTGGAAGGCCACGCCAATACCTCTGCGGCAACCATTCCGCTTGCACTCGATTTCGGCGTGCGCTCAGGCAGGGTCAATCGCGGCGATGTGCTGCTGTTTGAAGCGGTCGGTGGTGGTCTTACTTGGGGAGCTGCCATCCTCCGTTGGTAGCATACCTCGGTTTTTTGTTTGTTTGGAAAGACTTGCGCGAAAAACGGATTGACCGCATCCGTATCTGGCACTACGTTCGTCACCTATATCTTTTGGGTTTCGATCGTCGGCCAGATCCACGGTCGACTGGAACAACGGGAGCTTGCGATCTATGGGGGGCAAAACTGTAACCCGCGCCGATCTTTGCGAGGCCGTTTACCAGAAGGTCGGTCTGTCTAGGAGCGAGTCGGCTGAACTCGTTGAATCGGTGCTGCGCGAGATCGCCGATTGCCTAGTGACTGGCGAGACGGTGAAGCTCTCCTCATTCGGCACGTTCTCGGTGCGCTCGAAAACCGAGCGAATTGGCCGCAATCCGAAAACCGGCGAGGAAGTTCCGATTCTTCCCCGGCGTGTACTGGTATTCAAGCCCAGTAACGTGCTGAAGACGGAAATCAACGGCGGTGACGCTTCGTCCGTCGAGGCCGACGACTGAGCGATGGCTGGCGGGCCTTGCCCGCCTATAAATTCCGTTGAAATACAGTTTATTAGCCGGCGATCTTCGCGTTGTTGCGAGATCGGGCTTGGCTTCTCGCGCCTGTCGCTTTTATAGTGAGGCGCATTGCGATTCCGGTCTGTGAGGACCGAGTAGGGCATCGGGTCGAGCGGCGGCGTGGAAAAGGCAACGGACGCTTTCAGGACGATCAGCGAGGTTGCGGAGGATCTTGATCTTCCGCAGCACGTGTTGCGTTTCTGGGAGACCAAATTCAGCCAGATCCGGCCGATGAAACGTGGCGGCGGTCGTCGCTACTATCGCCCCGACGATGTCGAGCTGCTGCGTGGCATCCAGTATCTCCTCTATGGCGAAGGCTACACCATCAAGGGCGTTCAGCGCATCCTGAAGGAGCAGGGCGCCCGTTTCGTCATGGAGGTCTGGCATCATCCAGGCGAGCCGATTCCGGCGGGCGTAAATCCTGGTCTCGCCGAAGACGACGATGCCGTGACGTTTGAGGCTCCATCGGAAGCGGATGAACCCGAGGCGGAGATCGCGCCTGAGCCTATCCGGGCTGCATCGCGCGTCGAGCCGCGGGTGGAGCCGCAGCCGGCGCATGCACCGGAGGTCGAGGAAGAGCCATTGCCGGCCGGCATCCTGCCGGAGAGCGCCAGCCGGGGCGGCTTCCGCTTCATGGAGCGCTTCCGCGCTCCATCCGAGCATGCGCCAGCGCAGTCCGGGTCGGGTGGGCTGTCGCGCGAGGATATCCGGCGCCTGCAGTCGACCCTGTTCGAACTCCTGGAATGCAAGCGTCTCCTCGACCAGACGCGATGAGAATTGGTCTCGCCGGGGGAGAGGTGAAATTAGCACTTGTCCCGCCGGATCGAACCGGCTAAATCCCTCCCGTCCGGCGGCGACGTCTGGACGATGATGGGACGGGCAGTAGCGCAGCCTGGTTAGCGCACGTGTCTGGGGGACACGGGGTCGGAGGTTCAAATCCTCTCTGCCCGACCATTCTTTCCCCTGATTTTGTTATGTTTTCCGCTTTAAGCCAGCGGTGGTTTTGCTGCGCCTAAGGGAACGAAACAGCGCCAAAATCCCGGATTGAGAGCGAACAGTCCCGGAAAAATCCCGGACGACGTTCTTCGTTTGATCTCATGAAAACGAGTCGAAAATTACCTAGCTGACTCCCTGTGTCTGCTGACTCTGGGCTGTCAGTTGACTCCATCCTCCGTTCAGAACGAGAACATAAACAGAACATGGCAGGTGGATGGATGGCACAAAATGCGCAAGCCGGAGACGATTGAGCGCTTGTATCTTGATTTTGATGGCTTTTTTGCCAGCGTCGAGCAGCAATGCAATCGTAAACTCCGGGGGCGCCCGGTCGGTGTGGTCCCCTTCGAAGGCATGGGCGATCGAGGGATGCTCATCGCGGTCTCACGGGAGGCAAAGGACGTTGGTATCAAATCGCTGATGTCTGTTCGCGAGGGTATGGCGATATGCGCCGACTTGGTCACCGTGCCCCAAAAACCCGACCTTTATCGAAGGGCACACAACGAACTGCTCTCAGAAATCGAAACCGTCATTCCCATCGACACAGCCAAGAGCATCGACGAGCTGACGTGTATCCTCGATGAAGATGGGCGCCGGAAGCCCGAGGACCTGGCGCACCGCATCAAGACAGCGATTCGCGACAACATAGGTCTCTTCATCACCGCCACGATCGGCTTCGCCGCGAATCGGCAACTATCCAAGATGGCCTGCAAAGCAGGCAAGCGGTCACGCGGCCTCTATGGCGACGGCTTGGCGGTCTGGAAGCCGGAGGACATGCCGGCACCGCTTTTCAAGGTAAAGCTTGACGACATCCCTGGCGTTGGTAGCCGCTTGGCGAGTCGCCTGCGCGGCATGGCCATCTATAGCGCCGAGGATCTCTATAACCTCCAGCCAAAGCACATGCGCAAGATATGGCGGAGCGTTGTCGGCGAGCGCCTTTGGTATGCGCTGCACGGTTATGACATTCAGGCCGCAGCGAGCGAACGAGGCATGTTCGGCCACGGCCGCGTGCTGCCACCTGAAGCGCGCAATCCCAAAGCAGCGAGGGAAATTTCCCGCCTGCTGATGACCAAGGCGGCCCGGCGCCTGCGTCGCGAGGGCTATTACGCCGGTGGGTTATGGCTGTGGCTGTCGATCCGCAATGGATCGTGGTTTCGCCAGATGCCACTGCCCATCGTCAATGACGATCAAGCCATTCTCGCCGCGCTTGGCGTCCTCTGGGCGCACTTCTCCGACGAACACCCAGGGCGGCCAACCATTTTCCGGGTTGGCGTTACGTTGTTCGGCCTTTCACCCGCGAACGAACGCCAGCTCGACTTCCTGCTGGAAGATGACAATGAGCGGCGGAAGTGGGAGGCCACCAACACGGCGGTCGACGAGCTGAATTCCAAATATGGCGGCACCGTCGTTAGCCTCGGCCCATGGCGACCGCCGGCCGGTGGTCACGTCGGCGGCAAGATCAGCTACACGCGCATCCCTTCAGCAGAGGACTTTTGGTGACATCATGGGCAACTGGCAAACCAAGTTTCAGGTTCGAGACCTTGCCGCGGGACAGAGGCTCGAATGCATATGCCGGCGATGCGGGCATCTGCTTTACCTCAGCAAGGCATCACTGCCGGGCCAGGAACAGAAGTTCATAGACGAGATCCAGAAGGCCGAGCGCTGCACCGCCAGAGGTTGCAACGGACCGGTGAGGATCTCGCTCGTCCGGTTGGACGAGATGAGCGGCTTCGTTGGCGGTTTGGCTTAAGGAGAATGACGGCTTTCAGGTGACTTCAACCAAATAGCTGACCTTTGCTCCGCCATGTAGATGCCGCTCCAGTCGTCACACCTTTTGGCGTAAACTGCAGAAGCCGGTTTGTCGCTTTCGCTCACAGTGTTAGGCTGAGGGGTAGAGGGGGATGCCGTGTTCATCGCAGAAATTCGGATCGAGAACTTTCGCTTGTTTGGCGCAGGTGATCAGGCCTTTGTGCTCCCGCTGAGGCCGGGACTTACCGCACTGGTCGGCGAGAATGATGCAGGCAAGACCGCGGTCATTGATTCGCTCCGGTTGGTGCTGGGCACGCGCGACCAGGATATACTGCGCGTCGATCCGATGGACTTCCATCAGGCGACGCCTGGCGGCGAGCGCGCCGACCAAATCGTCGTCCGGCTGACCTTCCGCGGCCTGACCATCGCCGATCGCGGCGCTTTTGCCGAGTTCCTCACCTATGAGATGATCGACGGCGCTAACGACACCGCACTGATCGTGACCTGGGTGGCGAAGCGCAATGCCAAGGAAGGCAGCTCGCGCCGGGTGCTGCCGCCCGAATGGCGCACCGGCGCTAAAGGCGACGGGCCGCTGCTCGACCTGGGGGCGCGATCGCTACTAACCGCGACCTATTTGCGGCCCTTGCGCGACGCCGAGCGGGCGATGAGCGCCGGGCGAGGATCACGACTGTCGCAGATCCTCCAGCACACCAAAGAAATCCGCGACACCGGCAGCCCGTTTGACAAGTTTGCCGACCCGCCGGACGACCCGAAGACGCTGAGCGTGTTGGGCGTGGGCGACTATGCCAGCTATTTGTTCGGCGAGAGCGAAGGCATCAAGCAGGCTCGCAAGCGGCTCAATGACGAGTATCTAAAGCCGCTCTCATTCGCCAACGATCTGCTGCACGCGCGCATTGGCGTGGCCGGAGCGCAGGAAGACAGCCTTAGATTGCGCCAGCTGCTCGAGAAGCTCGAACTCGCATTGACCGCATCGGCCGATGACGAGAGCGCTCATAGCCGCGGGCTCGGCTCTAACAACCTGCTGTTCATGGCGTGCGAGCTGCTGCTGCTCGCGGCTGAAAGCGACGGTTTCCCGCTCCTGCTTATCGAAGAGCCCGAGGCGCATCTCCACCCGCAGCGCCAGCTGCGGCTGATGTCGTTCTTGCAGGAACAGGCGGAGAAGATACGCGCCGACGGACAGCGCATCCAGATCATCGTCACGACTCACAGTCCCAACCTCGCCTCGGACATGCAGCTCGGCAATCTTGCGCTGATCGAGGGCGGGCGGGCATTCCCGCTATGCGAAGGCAAGACCAAGCTTAGCGCATCGGACTATCGATTTCTCGAGCGCTTCCTCGATGTGACCAAAGCGAACCTGTTCTTCGCCCGAGCGGTGCTGATCGTTGAAGGCGATGCCGAGAATATCCTGCTGCCGGTGATTGCCAGACTGCTCGGCCGCGACTTCCACCATCACGGTGTGTCCGTGGTCAATGTCGGAGGGGTCGGGCTCGGACGCTACGCGCGGGTATTCATGCGCGAGGATGAGGCGAAGGACGGTGTCATCAACATCCCCGTCGCTTGCATCACCGACATGGACGTGATGCCCGACAACGCGCCCTGGATCGTCGGCAAGCTTGAGGCCGGCCAGCCAATCCCGCCCCTCCCGCCGTCCAAGCGGCAATGGCGGATTAAGGCCGATTTCCCGGGCGCTGAGCTGGAGCAACGGCGGGCCAAGCGCAAGGCCAAGGCGTCGGGCCAGAAGGTCGAAACGTTCGTCGCCGACGAATGGACGCTCGAATACGACCTCGCTTTTCATGGGCTCGGCAAGCATGTCTACCGCGCAGCCTCGCTCGCGCTCGCCGATGACAAGCTCAACGCCGGTACCACCAACCAAGCCGCCATTCTCGCCGCCGCCGACGCAGCCTATCAGGCGTGGGCCAATGCCGCTCCCGATAAGTCAACACTCGCCTCGCATGTCTATGCGCTGTTTGAGGCCGACAGCGCCTCCAAGGCGATCGGCGCGCAGTATCTCGCTGAGCAGCTCGAGAAGGAGATAGCCGACGGCGCACTCGATGCTGAGGGCCTGCGCGCGCGGCTTCCGCCCTATGTCGTCGCCGCGATCGCGCATGTCACCGGGCCGTTCGTGCTGCCGCCCGCCGGAGGCGCGTCAGCCGAACCGAACCCGCCAGCAGCGGCTCCCAACCCGGTGGTCTGAGTGATGTTCGACGATCTGATCCGCGAAGAGGATGTCGCCTGGGCGGCAGCACTGATGGGGCTGGGTCCAGATGGGTTCGCGCCGGTCGATGGCGATGACAGCCGGCTTCAGGCGATGCTCCGGCTCGACACGGTCGATTTCGAGGCATGCCCTGGCAGCGGCAAGACCACCTTGCTGGTCGCAAAGCTGGCCGTGCTGGCGATGCGCTGGCCGCACCGGCAGCAAGGCATCTGCGTGCTGTCGCACACCAATGCCGCGCGCAACGAGATCAGCTCGAAGCTCAGCAATACGGCGGCGGGCATCGCGCTCACGCGCTACCCCCACTTTGTCGGCACGATCCACTCGTTCGTGAACGAGTATCTGGCGCTGCCCTGGCTCCGATCGAAGGGTGTCGAGGTGCGATGCGTCGATACGCAGATTGCGCTTGGCAAGCGCTGGGCTCTACTGCCGGGCAATCGGCGCTGGGCGTTGCAGCAGGCCCAACTTACCGAATCCTGCCTGATCTACAGTCAGCCAGATTACGGTGGCGGCAAGACGGGCCACTTTGGACCACAGACTCCTACATACCAAGCGATCGTAGCCGCACGTCGCGCTTCTAGCGAACAGGGCTATTTCTGTTTCGACGAGATGTTCATCTGGGCGAACCAGCTGTTGGACCAGCACCCAGAGACGATCTCTACTCTTCGTCGGCGCTTTCCCTTCGTTTTCATCGACGAGGCGCAGGACAATAGCGAAGCGCAATCGGCGCTGCTGCACCGCATCTTCTGCGAAGGCGACGCGCCATCGCGTCGGCAGCGGTTTGGCGACTCTAATCAGGCCATTTATGCGAGTTCCAACCACAGCGGCGCCACGACTGATCTCTTTCCCGGCGAAGCAGTACACCCAATGCCACGCAGCTATCGCTTCGGCCAGGATCTCGCGGACCATGTGAAGGGTCTGGGGGTCGTGCCGCAGCCTCTGGTCGGCGCCGGGCCACCCCATCACCTTGGCACCGATCCCAAGGCGCCAGCGATTTTCCTTTTTGACGATGGGTCGGTGCAGTCAGTGCTGGCGCGCTACGGCCAGCATCTTCTGGACAGCTTCGACGGAGCCGCGCTCGAGAGCGGCGTGTTTACCGCGGTTTCTGGGGTGCATGAGCTTGGCGAGAACGACCACATCCCGCGAGCAATGGGGCATTACGTGCCCAGCTATGACCCGACGTGCGCGAGGAGAGAATCCGCCCCAAGCAGCTTCGCGCAATATCTCGCGCGGGCACGGTTTGAGACGGCGGGCAGCGGCAACACCGACAAGCTGGTCAACGCGACGGCGGCGGCACTAATCGCCGCGAGCGAGCTTGCCGGCGGCACGCGCGGCCAAATCTCACGGAAGTCCTCGCATCGCCGGGTCGGCGAGAAGCTCGGCGATAGCAATGCGCGAGCCAACTATCTCGCGTTGCAGGAGATCGTCCTGACGCGCCAAGGCGATATCACCCCCGCGGTTTGGGCGGCGGAAGCACAGTCCCACATCGATGCGGTTGTGCGGCAACTAAGCGGTGTGGCCGTGTTGGACGGCGATGTCGTCACGTTCTTGACGGCACCCCAGCCGCAGGCCATCGCCGAAGGCGAAGCTGCCATCGCCGCGCGCACTGATAATCTGTTCGTCTATCCCCCGGACGCACCGCGGGTGCGCATTCGTCTGGGCTCGATCCATTCGGTAAAAGGCGAAACGCACACGGCGACACTGGTGCTCGACAGCTTCTTTCACGACCACCACCTGAGCGAACTCAAGCCATGGTTGCTGGGGACAAAATCGGGCGGTTCTTCGACAAACCGCAGAGGCAAACAAGTTTTCGAAGGTCCGCGCATCCTCGGACGGCTCAAGCTCCATTATGTCGCGATGACCCGGCCGACCCACCTGCTGTGTCTCGCGATGCGCAAGGATGCATTCGGCGAAGGGGAGCTCGACACGCTGGCGGGTCGTGGCTGGACGATCATCGACTGTTGCGCACCCGCTCAAGCATAAATAAGCACTCGCCTTTCCGGGAGCTAATCTCGGGCCGGCGATTGCGTCTGTCTCCCAAGCTTGGCTTCGACATCCGGTTCATCGGGCCATATCCCGCATGTCCAAGGGGCAACCCCTGTGAGATTCCATTGCCTATTACTCTGTCCCAGGACAAATTTGAGTACAGAAAAGAATTTTGTTTCACTTTGGAACGACCGGGCTGATTGCTCCGAAATGCCGTTTCAATGCGGACTCAACAAGCAACTTCTTCGTCTCGACCGCACATTGCATGTCATCGAGGTCCAGAACTCTATAAATCTGATGGGATAACATCTGGTGATTAGGTTGAGTCATCGCCAACTTATCCATCTCGAAACGAGCGAAATCATAAAGGGAGTCGGTAAGGAAATCCAAATAAGCAACATCAACCACGAGCGTCTGGATCATGTTTCCAATGTGCCGGGTCTGCGCAGATCGAAGGCGAGACTCGAACACCTGAGACTGGATTACTAGCGTTCGTATAATTTTGAACGTGTCGGTTTCTACCGTCGGCGCTGCCGCCATGATCACTTCAAGAGCATCATTCGGCAATGTCGCGGTCTTCTTCGTAAGGTCCTCCGCAATGATCGCGCGGAAGCAGTGCTTCCAATATTCGGAAAGCAGAGCCAACGCGTGGGGCATCTTAATACGAGCGGCGATTTGCTGCTGCTCTCTCGTACGCTGGTTTTCCTTCCGTTGGTCGTTAACTTGGCGCCACAATAGGTAGGCGGCAATCGCAGCTGGGACACCGGCGATTGCAGCGGTGATAAGCGTTTGCCAGCCATATGCTGTGTCGAGCCAGAAGTTATTATACTTCGTGTCGCCGTTATCGAACACGATCTTAATTATCGCTCCAATCTTTTCGAAAAATGTCATCGATCATGCAGCCTATGGTGGTGTCCCGTTGACTTTATCCCCGATTCGATGAATTCCCTAGAATGGGGAGAGCTACAATCATGGCAATACAACAATTTGGGTTGAAACTTCGGTATGAAGGCGGAGATGCTGACGATCATCTCCTCGAATTATACGATGGCACCGCGTCCTTACATGGGTTCGCGCAAGCGCTCCAAATCGCAACTCACGCCTATCTCCATGGACAAGTCTACTCCAAAGCGACGGCGCTGAAGGGCGCGACATTATATTTGAAAGCGGCTCGTCCGGGCAGCCTGATTGCGGACCTTATCGCAAAGATCGACAAGACACCTGGTAATCTTAACCCCACGCCCGCCTCGTTCTACGACTTCCTAAGGCTTGCGTTTTCACGGGCTACGGGCACGGTCGAACAAGAGCCAGAGACACCGTATGTGCGCAGGCTCTTGGAGATCGACGAACCCTTCTTCGATGACTTAGCAGAGACGCTAGAAGGTAGTCTTCAGCGTGCGCACCGCCCGATTGAGAAGGGCGGCATTAATAGAATCACACTTGAACGCCCAATGGGCGAGCATCTAAGCGTATTCAATAAGCAGACATACCTTTGGGTTAACACGCGCGAAGAAAAGCCGGATATTTATGACTTGACTGGGAACGTTACACGTTACAACAGCGTGACCGGAAATGGGCGAGCCTATACCCACGAATTATCACGGATAGTTCCATTCAGACTTTCAGAGGATTTCGCATTCGGTAAGAGAGGTCTTCTAACATGGTCGCTACATGGAAGCGCGACTAACGTCTCTCATCAACTCGATATACAAGCCAGAAGGGTAGAGTCCGCACACGGCGAAGTTAAGCGCCTTATACTCGTTGACTGCCAACAGTCTGTGCTGACAAACTGACGCAAGACAGAAATCTTGGGTCGCAACTTAGGAAATATGGGGTCTTAGTGACCCGCCGTTCGCAATGTTAACTATAGCGGTTTTGACTTACGGAAGTCGCCGCGGCCGTGATGTCCACTTTCGAACAGTCGCAACGGCTGGTATGATGATCGACAAGAAGCGCTAAGGTGACATCCTTTCCGAAAGAGGGGGAGTCCCCTTCGGCCAGAAGCGGTACGCCATTCAACCCGCCAAAATCTCTCTGACGCGGAACTAGGGGATGCTACGTCACCACCCCCGCCACCACCATGTCGACGCACATTCCGAGCTGCGCCAGATCGCCCGTGTTGGCAATCGTCATGTCCGCTGCCCCGAGGTCTTCGGTTTCGCTGGCATGGCGACCGGTCGTACCAGTTAGCCCAGCGCCCGGCCGCTTGACGCGCACGACAATATCACCCCGTGAACGAATGGCCGCAGCTTCATTTGGGAAGCGCACGTCGTCGGCGATAAGGATGTAATCCTCTGCGTTAGCCTTGGACTCTTCGACATCCCTGTCGACGCGGCGACGCCATGCGTTGACCCACAAGTCAGCCGAGAGACTGCGGCCCCACTCAGTTCCGAGCGTCTGCATCGCTTCTCGCGGCGTCCGACCGCCTAGATATTCGGTTGGAACCTCTTTCAGATCACCAGAAACCATGCGCCTGCATACGTCCGGATCAACGCCCTGATAGCGCAGAAATGTCGTCAGCATCGCCTTCAGAGGCTCGGCGAACGCTCGAACATCGCCGCCCCACTTCTCAACGATATGTCGGGCAACAGTCGACTTCCCCGAGCCGGCGGCGCCGGTCAGGCCGAGAACAAATACGGTCATTGAAAATCACTCCGCTGGGACACTCACCGCAGGCACGCGCCATCGCGGCCGCATCTCGCGGTCGGGCGGCGGCGGGGCGTATAGCGCGCCCTCGCTCGGCACGCCGACATTGATCCACCTGGTCGAAGTGACGAATCGGCGCGGATGGATAGTCAGCCAGAGCTGCCGAGCCGGGGCGGGGCGGAAGCGCCCGTCGCGCGAATACTCGCTCGGGCCGGGCAGGCAACCGTTGACGAAGCCCTCCTCGAGCTGCATCGCCGTATGGAAGTGGCCCATCAGGATTAGGTCGAGGTGCACACCACGCGCCGAATAGTCGGCCACAATGCGCTTCATGCCGCGCGCCGCCGTAGCGGCCGGCCCGATGAAGCCCTGGCCACCTCGACTGCCGATCCGGTCGCCGTGGGTGGCAAGCATTCGCCAACCATAGACAGGGAACAGCGCGTCGACCGACGCCGGCACGTAGAAGGAAACGTCCTTGCGACGACGGAGCATCATCTCAAGGAAGTCCGACACCAGCGTGTCGTAGCTGGTCTCGACGGTTTCCTTGCTTTCCGGCTTCAACGTCGAGCGGCCATGATTTCCGGCGAGGCTGACGACATCGATCGGGCAGGGCAGGCTGCGCCGCAGCAAGGCGATACCCTCGGCGAGGTGACTGGCGCAATCCTTGACGGCCGGCAGTGCCTTCGCCTCGTTGGTCTTGGCGAGCTCGGCATGGATCTCGCCGGACACCAGGTCGCCGCCGAGGATCAGGATCAGCCGTGCCGGCGGCGGGCCGGTCCAGTGCTTGCTGGCAAGGTCGGCCACCGTCTGGAAATAGCGGCCGAGGCGGGCGCGGGCGATGTCGAGGCTGTAGCTGTTGAGGCCGTCCATCGCCTCGATCGACACTCGCTCGCCCCAGTGGAGGTCCGACAGGAACAGCACGATCGTCTCGGCCGAGGCATTGCCACCCTCCGGCGTCCGAAATGCCACCGGCTCCGGCGGCACAGAGGTCAGGCCGAATAGACCTCGGCGCAGATCCTCCGCCTTGCGGGCGCGATCGAGCAGCGTCTTGTTGTCGCCTTGCAACGACTTGAGCTGCGTCTTGAGCCGAGCGACCTCCACGGGGTCGGCCGGCGGTGCTTCCGCCTTTTGCTTCGTGGTATCGGCAGGCTGGTCAGTGCCGGCGGTTGCCGCCAACATGGCCCGCCTGATCTTCCACGCGGTGGCCTTGCGGCAGCCGATGTCGGCGGCGATCTTCGTCGGCGCTTCACCCGTAGCGAGACGACGGCGAATCTCCGCATGCTCTTCATGCGTCAGATGCTTTCCCACCGGCCGCGTCATGCCTGCACCTCTTTTGCCTTGCTGCGCAGGCGTCGGGCTGGCGGCTGCCCGCCAAGGTCGACGATCTGCTGTTCAAGGCTGCCGATCTGCTTCACCAGCAGGTCGATCTCGATCGACTGCTCATCCAACTTGGCTGACTGCGCCTCGATCAACCGCCGCATTTCGGCGATTTCATCGCGCAGCGCCGCGGCATCGCGCCGCGCCTCGGCCAACTCCTCGTCCGATCGGTCGAGCGCCACCTTGTAGTGCTCCACTACCCTGGCGACGGCGTCGTTCAGCGTCGCCTGAATGTCGGGTGCCTTTTCGGCACGCTTGGCGAGCCAGCCGCCGACGGCACCGAAGAGGGCGCCAAAAAGGCCGGCGAATGCCGGCATGGCCACGGCCTGATCGATCATTCCTTGTCCTTTCCAGCGAGCCCGGCCCGCACGTCGTCGTAATAAGTGGCGCAGTCGTCCGTCCGCCGGTCCTGTTGATCAGCAACGATCTGCCAGCGCTTCTGCACCCAGCGGGCCTTTTCGCCAGCCTTCGGGGTCACGCGCTCCATGTGCTGGCGGCAGCGATCGGGCCATTCCGCCAGGTTCACCCCGGCCGCCGCCTGGCCAGTTGTCGTGGCGGCTGCGTCGAGGCGCGCCGTGTCAGTGCTGCCGCAGCCACTCAAGATCGTCGTCAGTGAAAGCGCAGCCGTCAGGGCCAGCGTCAGCGGCAATCGCCGCGTCGAGCTTCGCACGGGCATCGTCAGTTTCCTTCTGGGCCAGATCGGCACGGGTGCGGGCGGCCGAGGCGGCAGCGTCGGCCGCCTGGCGCTGGCGCTCGATTTCCTTGAGTTGGGCGTTGAGGGCGGTCACCTCGGAGCGGGCAACGAGCTCTGCCGTCGCCGCCTTGACGGCCGTCTGAACGCGGCCGCCGACCACCTGGCCGATCAGAGGCAGACGCAGCCCCTCATAGACAAACGTCACGACCAAAAAGGTGAGCAGCGCACCAAGAAGAAAGCCGCCGATCAATGCAATGGCGGCTTGCGATTTGCCGGACAGAATCGACCAGCCTGCAGAAATCAGGGCGATCATTTCAGGCCCTCAAGGCAAAACTCTTCCTCACCCATTCGGGATGCATCACCATCGGTACGTCGATTGACGAGACCCTGCACCACCTTGCCGCCGGCTCGGTTGAAAGCCGTCAATGCGCGGCAAGCATCTGTATAGCGGGCTGAGCCGATCAGCCGTGCCGCTGTCGATTTGCAAATCGAGCGAACGCCGACATTGTAGGCCGCCGAAGTTGCCGCGGCTTGCAGGCTCACCGGGGCGCGGTCAAAGCCAACGACGCACCGGAGCAGCGGCTCGAAATAGTCCGGTCCGACCCGCGTCTTGAGTTTGGCGTCGCACTGGGCTTCGGTGTAGCGCTGGCCGGGGTTGACGCGCTCGGTTTCGCCGTAACAGACCGTCAGCACGCCGACGATGTCGCGATAGGGAACGGTCGACATTCCCTCCCACGGCGCGATCAGGTAGGTGGAGGCGAGCGCTACTGCGCCGAGACCGGACGCCAAAGCGGCCTTAGCCCTCTTACTCATCGTGAAATTCCTTTTGCAGAAGCACGCGGGCGGGGATGGCCGCGATCATCAGCGCGACACCGACCAGCCGGAGAGCGAGGCTCCAGATCGGCGGCAAATAGGCGATCTCAACCGCCCATTGGGCGACCTCGGCCAGCACCAGCACGGCCGCGGCGAGATAGACGAGCCGCATCGACCAGGCGCGCGAAAGCACCCGGCGCCAATCGGCAACGAGATGTACGGTCATAAAATCCTCATGATAAAGCCCGCAGTCAGGGGGCTATGGCATGTCCATTAAGCGTTCACCGTGAAAGCCCCCCCATCGAAGCGGTGTAGGGTCTTTCACGGCGAAAAGCGCGTATACTTGATGTATTTGCGGACGTCTATAAAACAGTCAAGAACAGAATACCAATATAAATTTGTGATTATATTTCAAATGTGCAATTGCAAACATGAAAAGAAATTAGCCATTGATTTTTACTTTAAACTAGTCTACTGATCCTGGCTGGAAATTCGAAGGCAGGAGTGTTTGTTATGCATAAAGAAACGGATTTAAGGAAAAAATGGCTTAGGCGAGCTGGCGCGTCCCGAGCGGTCTATTCAATTCACAAAAGGAGATCTTATCAAAGCGCCATGCGTGTTGCTAAATATATGTATTCACTAGAGCGTTGGCTAATAGTGAATAAAGTTGCAGGATCTTCAAATATACAGCCGTATAGCGACTTAGATTAGTTAAATTTCAGAAACAAATACTTCACGACGCCAGGGCATGTACTTGGGTTCCTGCGCCGTAGCATACCCCTTGATGTACTCTGTGCTGCCGCTTCATAATACGACATCGGATTATCCTCCGTCGGATGATACGGTCGAGCCACTTCCGATCTTCGCCTCCACCGGGCAGGTATACCCATCCTTACCGAACCGGTGGGTCACGCTCGAAAACGCGTAGACACGCCCGTCCAGCCCTGGCCGCACGTCCTTCAGAATGAACTTCCTGCCGGCCCGGAGAGCGGTGTCTCCGACCATGTCGAATGACACCTGGCTATCACCAGCCTTGAGGCTGGCGGCCTTGGCCGTCGCTGCCTCTTCGGCTTCCTCAAGGCTGCCGAAAGGTTCGACAATGCGATACGTTCCCGATGCCGAGGCATCTGCATCGACTTCCACCTCGACGCGGCGCGCCTTCTCGTCATTCTGCCAATAGGCAACGACCTTGGCGTAGGCGCCGCGCGACGCGTCCTGAAAGCTGAAGCTGTTTTTGACGATCATCGATGGCGTGATGACAAGCGTCCCAAGATCGGCGCCAGACACGGCTGTGCCTTGCCCTTTTTCGGCGAGGATCAGCTTGCCATCCTTCACCGAAAACAGGCCGCCATGGCGTCGTGCCAACCGCTCGACAAAGTGGAGTGGGCCTTCATCGAGCTGGCCGATCCAGGGATAGACAAAGGCACCGATCCGCTCCGATACGCGAGCCTCGAGGCCAGCGTCGGCGGCGACATCCTGGACGATCTCTTTGACAGTCTTGTTGTCCCAGTGTCGCTCCACCCGCGTCTTCTGCGGACCAGCCTTAAGGTCGGCGGCCTTGCCCGAGATGGACAGGCTGTACGGCAGGCACCGGCCGGACACGTCATCGATCACGTAGCGCCCGAAATTGCGTTCACTGCCAACCGTGTCTCGATAGCCGATGATCGGCACCACCACGGCACCCTTCCGAGGCATGGCGAGGAAGACGGGCGGGCCGTCCAACAGATCGGCACGAAAAGTGTCGGATTTGGCGCCGTCGACATCGGTAATCTCCATGGAGATCAATCGCTCGAAGAAGGCGCCGGCCACCGGGTTTCCGCCGACCGTGAGATTGACGTAAGGGTGCATGTCAGTCCCACAGGCTCACTGTTGTGGTGGCAGTCTCTTTCGCCAGGTCGAGATCGGGCAGGATCACCGTCGTGCCGAACGGGAGCACGGCACCGACGTCGGCAATGCCAGGGTTGGCCCCAAATACCGCTTCGGCCGCGCCGGACGTTCGGCCATAGTGCCGCCAGCAGATAAGGTCGACGGTGTCGCCCTGCCGTGATTGAACAGTTTTGGTCATGGCATCACCCGAATAGGCTGAGCAGGCTACCGATCAGCGTTTGCATCGTGGCCTGGCTTCCGCCGTAGCGCTTGAGTTCGATTGAATAAGCGTTGCGTCGCGGCGAACCGTTCCGGTCGATGAAGCTGCGATCTTCGCCGATGCCTTGGATGGTGAAATACCCATGGATCTGTCCATCGTCCGCTGTTCCGGAGACGAACATCAGCTTTTCACCGGATAGCGCCGAGGCTGTCAGGCCGCTCAACGACGCCTGTCCACCGTATGCGACCGGGAACAGCACGCCGCTGATCGTCACTTGATCCGATTTCGGCCCAATCCATTGCTGCGCATCGAAAGCCTGTGCCACCTCGATCGTTGCCCAGGGCGTATCCAGTTGTCGGCGCAGCCCGTCGAAGCCAAAGCCATGCGCCTCGAAGGCATAGCCGCCGAGCATCATCACCACTGGTCCCGACATGGTTTCCCCTCGCAAAATATCGCTTACAGCGATTGACATGTTCATCGCTATTTGCGATATTCAATTCATGAAAACGATCGCTTACAGCAAGGACGCGTTGAAGACCCTGCGGCGGATGCCCGCCAACACGGTGTCAACCATCCGCGCGAAGATTGCCCAATACGCCGCCGACCCGGCCTCGCTTGCCAACAATGTCAAGTCGCTGGTCGGTATGCCCGGCATCCTCCGGCTGCGCGTTGGCGACTGGCGTGTGCTGTTTTCCGAAGAGGGCGAAGTGATCGCCATCATCAAGATCGCCCCTCGTGGCGGCGTCTACGAATGAGGTTCGACATGAACGCGCAATTTCTCACCACCCCTTCCGGCGAGCGCATGGTCGTCATCCCCGAAGCGGACTATGAGCGGCTCGTTTCCACCGCCGAGGATGCGGCGGACCGGGCCGCCGTTGCGGATTTCCGCCATCGGCTCGCGGCCGGCGAGGAAGAGCTTGTGCCGGACGAGATCGCCGGCCGTTTGCTTTCCGGTGACAACCCCGTCCGGGTCTGGCGCGAACATCGCGGCTTGACGATTTCCGCCCTGGCGGCCCAAGCGGGTATCGGCCAGCCCTATCTGTCGGAGATCGAGACCGGCAAGAAAGAAGGCGGCATCGGCACCATGAAGAAGCTAGCCGCCGCTCTCGGCGTCGCAATCGACGATCTGGTCTGAGTTCGGCACACCCTGGGCGCTAGACCGTCCCGTCAGCAAAGGTGCCATCGAGGGCGTCACGGATGCGCTGGCCAAGGTCCTCAGCAACGTCCCGTATCGATCGGCCATCGCTCACCATGCCCAGATTGATGGTGATGCCGCCGACATGGATGGTGCGCCCGCCGCCGCCACTGGTGGCTTGTCGGTAGCTGCTGTTCGGGCTGATGGTGCCATCGGCGCCTGGCGTGAACAGTTCGGTGCCGCGCTCGCCCACCTTGTAGATTTTCCCGAATTCAACAGGGCCGCCAGCCGCGCGCGCGCCAGCTACCGGCATCGAGGTGGCTGCCGGCGCCGCCGTGCCAACCATTCCGAACGAGATCTTATTGGCAAGCGACGAAGCACTCGTCGCTAGGCCATCGATCTTGGCTGAGAACCAGCCGAGCATGGCGTCGATCTGCGCTTTGAGGCCATCCCAAAGACCGGTGACGAGGGCGGCGCCGGCATCGTACATCCGCCCGGCCAACGCCATGACGCGGTCCGGCAGCCCGGTGACGAGATCGATGGTGTTGGTGACGAAGCTGGTCGCGGCGTTGACCCATCCGGCAACGGCCTTGCCGGCGAGCTCGCCCCAGGCTTTCCACTTCTCGCCACTGGCATCGATCGGCCCGAGCCAGCTGGCCACCTTGTCATAAAGCCGGCCCGCGGCATCGACGACCGGCTGGATTACCCCCTTGGCCGGCCCGAGCGCGGCCATGAAAGCTTCTCCGAACGACCCGAGGAAGGTTACGATGCCGGAAAGGTTGTTGTAGAGCCAAACGCCGGCCGCTGCGATGGCGGCGATGGCCGCTGCCGCGACGAGACCGATGCCAGAAAACGCCAACATGGAGCCGACCAGGCGCATAGCGATGCCGCCAACCGAGACGAGGCTTCGGCCGAGCGTCGCGAACGTGCCCGCAAGAAAGCCAGCAGCCGAGCCTCCAGACCTAAGAGCAGTGGCGCCGAAGCGGAAGCGCATCGCCGCGATCTGCACCACACCGGCCAAGCCCGAGAGTGCGCGTCCGAAGGGGGCCAGTCCAATGGTGCCGGCGAAGATCGCCGCCCGGCCAACAGAGCGAACAGCCACTGCCGAGGCCAGAGCCGCGACCTTAAGCGAGGTCACGGCATACCCAGCCGCGAATGCTGCGATGCGGAAGCCGACCAGAGCCGCGCTGGCGAGTACGATATTCCGGGTGAGTTCCGGGTGTGCGGCGACGAAATCACTGAGAACACCCACCAGCGGGCCGATGGTATCGATCGCCCCCGAAAGCGCCGGGATCAATGCGTCACCGACGGTCACGGCAAGGCCGTTCATCTTGTTCTGGAACAGCTGCAGCTTGTTGGCGAAGGTTGCCGCCCTAGCAGCATACTCGGCATTGGCCGAGCCGGCATAGGACGTCTCGCTCGCCACCATCCCTAGCGACTTCTTGAGAAGGTCGAGGTTGGAGATGAGCGGCATCAGCGCGCGTGCTTCGTCGCCGAACAACTGAGAGGCGACGGCCGACTGCTGATACTTCGGCAGCTTGTTGATCGCTTCGAGCACATTGACGGTGGTGCCGACAGCATCCTTCTGCATTGCCTTCGCGACTTTGGTCGCGTCGAGGCCGAGCGCTTTGAAGGCGGTCCGCTGCGCCTTCGTCGCCGCGCCGCCCTTGGCAAGCGCCTTGCCCATGTTGCGGAAGCTGGTCGCCGCCACCTCCGCTTCGGCGCCGGCCGACAGCATCGCCGAACCGAAGGCCGAGGTCTGCACGGCCGTGAAGCCGAACATCTTGCCATCCGAACCGGTACGGCGGAAAAACTCCAGGATATCGGCTGCAGACGATGCCTGGCTGTTCGATAGATAATTCATGGCATCTGCCAACTTGCCAACATCATCGACCGAGAGGCTCAACGCCGTCATCATCTTGGCGAGGCTGTCGCCGGCCGTATCGGCCGAAATGTCGAAGGCGACGCCCACCTTGGCGGCGAGCTCGGTGAACTTCAGAAGATCCTTGTTGGCAATGCCGGACTGGCCGGCGGCGGCGACGATCTTCGTGAGGGCATCGGCCGCCATCGGAATGCGCGTCGACATCATCAGCACGTCGGCCTTGAACTTCAGGAACGACCCCGGCGTCTCGAAATTCACCACCTTTTTCACGTCGGCCATGGCGCTTTCGAAATCCATGGCTGCCTTGACCGGTGCCGCCAGTGCGCGTGCCGCCGCGTAGCCCGCAGCCGCCACTCCGAGCATGTTGCTGTGATAGCCGGCGAGCTTTGTCCGCGAGGACGCAAGCGAGGTGTCGAGTGATCGCGATGCGCCGGCAAGGCTCTTCATGGCGCGCCCGACCATGCCCGAGGGGCCGGTGAACTTGTCCAGAAGGCTAACGACGAGTGTCGATGCGAGCTTCATTCGACGTCCTTTTGCCTCCCTTTCGCTGCCTTGACGGCAAAAGGGCGGATGCTATCGTTCGATCAGAAGTTGCTTTTCGAAAGGGCGAACCATGTTTATGAACGCGCCGGCATCACGCCACATAAAGCCGTTTGCGGTCATTGCTTGGATCGGTGTCTTTTCAGCGAGCGTCGGAGCGGCTGCCGCGAAGGATAGTACCGATGTAGCGCACGCTCTTGGCCAGGTCCTAGCCGCGGAAGAAGCATGCGGCTTTTCCTACGACCAGGCGGCTATCGAGGCCTTTATCGACAAGAATGTCGAGGCGAACGACATGGAGTTCACCGGCACTCTGGCGTTACTCACCGGCGGTTCAGAATACGAGCTCAAACAAATGAGTGCGTCTCAGAAAACGGCTCACTGTCGCCAAGTTGGCCGTGTCGCTAAGTCCTACGGCTTCACGCACTAGTTAGTGCGCCTGGCGCTTCGCCTCAACCAGCCGGCAGGCAGCGTCGAAATAGCGGGTGGCCTTGCTGACCGCGAAGCGCTCGACCTCTGGAATGGGGGTCGAGCACTCCGCCGCGATCAGCACGATTTTTTCAGTCCACCCGCTCAGGCGTTTCCCGATGTGCCTTTCACGATCGGCGTCACGATCTCATTGAGGGCATTGAAATCCACCGGTTTGATCTTCTTCGCCGTGGTGTAGGGAATGCCCGCAAGCGCAGCGATCAGGGCAATCGTTTTATGGAAATCGCCTTCGACGGCGTCCGTGGCGGCGAGGTCGCCGCAATCGGGATCGTCGTTGATTTCGAGCTGTGTGATCAGCTCTTCGCTTTCACCCTGGGCGATCTTGATCGGGCGCTTTAGCGTGTACGGGATGCTAGTCATAGTCTTTCCTTTCAGAGCAGCAGAGCGCTGCGAACCGAGCTTTCCGTGCTCGTGCCGCCGACGATCACGTCGAAGTCGTCGATCTCGAGGATGGGATCGCCGTCCACCTCGAGCTTGTAGCGATTGACCGAACACTGAAGGTCGTTTTCGCTCACCTCGCCTGGCTTCCAAGTGCCGCCATTGGCGGTCTTGAGGCGGCCGTACATGGTGAGCACGGCGCTGTGCATCGTGCCGTCCTCGTCTGCGAGAGCGCCGGTCACCAGGAATTGCTTCTCGGTGCCGGGGGCGAGGCCGAACAGCTTCATGATCTGCGGGTCGAAGCCGGGCATCTTGAAGCCGAATTCCAGCTTCTCGTAGCCGAGCGATACCTCGCGCGGCTTCACCATGCCGGCGTTTCGCATCTCTTCCATCTTCTCCGTCGGCACGGGGATGGTGATGTCGCCGATCTGGCCGATCTTCGATTCCTTGTCGGCCCAGAGCATGCAGTTGCGGAGAAGAAAGGACGGAAGGTTGCTCATGTTGGGCCTCCTCAGGCGGCGAGCGTCAGCGGGCCGTTCTCGATCGCACCGGCGACGCTATCGAGAAGCAGCGTGTAGTAGAGAATGTTGCGATGGGTGGTCAGGCGGATCTGCTCCATCAGGCCGACCGGCTCGAACTCCACCCCAAGGTAGACGTTGCCAGCCGCGTTGAGTGTCGGCGTGTTCTGTGCAGCCAGCCAGACACGGCCGCCCAGGATGTCGTTGTTGAGCTTGTAGTCGCGCAACAGCGCATTGCCGTCCTCAAGCATCATCTTGAGGTTCCCGGCTGTGAACTTCTTGTCGACCCAGTTGAAATAGATGTCTTCGAGGCCCTCGTTGACCATGTCGGCCGTGGCGCGGACGCTGTCGAATGCCCAAAGGCTTTTGTCGGTCGCAAGCCGCGAACCCCAGGTGCGCAGTCCACCGCGCTCGTTGATGACCGTCGCGATCTGGTTGCCGTTGAGATAGTTGGAGTCATCGGGATAGGCGATGGTGCGGGCGACGCCGTCGATGGTCCGGATCAGCTTGTTGGAGACCGAACCGGACACTCCCTCGTCACTGGCCACCACGCGCGCTCGAACGCCCGCGAACACCGGCGCCATCGGACGGACCATCGGCACGTCGTTGACATTCTTGAGTGACTTGGGATCGATGATGAGAATGCGATCGGAATTGATGGTGTTCCGAAACCGGACCGCCTCTACGTTGGTGGTGTTCGGGCCGTGAATGTAGGCGCGGGCGCGGATCTTCGGACAGACGGTGTTGAGTGCCGAGATAAAGCTGTTGGCAACGTCGCCAATGTTCGCCACGGCGACAGTGCCGGCACCGGTGGTATCGCCGGCAGCGCGGGTGATGGTGACAACTGGTGCCAACGAGTAGCCCTCACCAGCATTCGTCACCGTGACGGCGGTGACGGCACCATTCTCAACAGTCGCCTCGGCGGTTGCGCCAATGCCAGTAGTGTCACCTGCCGCTCTGGCAATGGCCACCGTCGGCGGCACGCTATAGCCGGCGCCGCCATTGGTCACGCTGATCGAGACTACGCCATCGTCGATCCAGCTGCCAGTATCACCGGCCGTGACGACAACCCGCGGAGCGAGGCCGGTCAGCGCCTTGGTGCGCAGCGCAGAATAGATGCCTGTCCGCGCCACCGCGTTGCCCAGGAGGTTGGCAGCGGTCTCCGTGGCGCTGGCGCCTTCGTCGACACGGTTGACCACAACGGTGGTGCCACCTTCGCCAAAATGCGTAGTCAGGTCGTCCAGCAAGCTGCCGGCAGTGCCCAAACCGGCGGCATTGGTAAGCGATGTCACCACCGTTGGCGTGTTGAGCGGGAACTGAGCCTCGTCGGCATCCGGTGCCGTGCCGTTGTAGAAGGTGACGCCCCAGTCGGCGACACGCTGGAGCGCTGCGTCTTCCGAACTTTCGGAAAGCGTCACGCCGTGAAAATAGCTCTGGCTAGCCATGCCGATGTCTCCTGAGCGGGCATGAAAAAAACCCGCCTTTCGGCGGGCCGGAGGATGGGATGCTCGATTGAGATCGAGGATCTATTCGCGGATTTCTCTCAGTTGAAGTTGTGTTTCTTTCTGATTGCCCAAGGGTTTGACCGCCGCCATTCGCTGACAAGCGATCTCGAAGATTGTTGGGTCAACTTCCATCCCGACATAGTGGAGACCCATCTCAAGGCAAGCCACGCCGACGGTAGCCGATCCCATAAATGGATCGAGGACCGGTCCCTGCATGACACTGAGCAACCCCCGCATCAACTCAACCGGTTTGCCGGCAATGTGGTGTTTTACGCGAGGGACCGGCATCCGAAATACGCCCGGAGCGACCGGGCCAAGCAGCGGTCTGGAACCGTTGGTCCCCCAAGCTACAAACTCCGTCTGGTTCCGATATCTCCCAAGCTGCGGCCGGGCGCTCTCAGTTTTGTCCCACGGTACAATGCCTCGCCAAACCCATCCGGCACATTGAACAGCGTCGGTGGTGACGGGTAGCTGGCGCCAATCAGTGAAGGTGGCAAGGATACCACCTGGCACAACCAGTTTCCGCGCTAGGCTCATCCACATTGTGGACCACGTGAGAAACGAGCGTTGATCGCGCGTGTCCCCGGCAAACTCTGGATAGCGACCGCCGCCTCTGCCTTGCAGATACTTCGCACTGGTCGGCATTGCCTTGTCGCGAACATTGCCGCCAGAGCTGTAAGGCGGATCGGTCAGCACGCCGACGAAGTCGCCAACATCGAGAGATGTCAGCAACTCAAGCGCATCGCCGAGGATCAGGGTTGTGGTTCCGAAGCGTTCGATACGAGCCATGTCTTCATTTCCTGTCGGTGCTCGCGGCACTCAGGAGTGGGCTCGATCGGCCTCATGCAATTGATGACGCCGCAGCGCCGGCATTTGATCTCGACGAGGCCTTGAAGAGCATTCAACGCCACCTTGAAGAGGAGCGCCCCGCAACGGGGGCACCTGATTTCACGCATTGTCTCGCCTGACGAATCCTGCCACGTCAAAGCCGGCGCCAATGGCGCTGGCGGAGTGGCGATCAAGCGATTCCTCGCCTTGCGGGCTGACGCCAATCTAGCCCCGCAGCGGGTTATACCGCCTCCGTCTCATCTGGACTTAATAAGTGCTCTAGCTGATTTTGCCCGCCGGACTAGTCGCCTCTGTATCGTCCGCCGCAATGGACGAGGTCGCGGCCAGCAAATCCTCAAAGGTCAGTTCTGGAGCGGGGCAATTGCCCGAACACCGGATCTCCTGGCCGAGCTTTTTCACCATCTCACAAAACAGGGCGTCCGAGCCTCTGTGGGCAATAAAGGGACCGCGCCATGCATTTGGGCCAAGGGTCGGAGTTAGGTCGAACAGACTGCCGTCAGAACCTTGAACGACGGAATGCGCTGTGTAGCCAATAGAGACACCGTAGTTCACGTAAGCGAGCCACCCTCTTACCGCTCGCGAGCCGGGATGGAGCTTTACCCATTGGTCTACATTGTCATGGCATTTGGCAACGATAGGCAACCAGCCATCTATCGGGTCGACTGTGCGAAACGGCACGAGGACTGCTTTATCCACGTCAGCGCATATCTGATTCCGATAGTCCAGCGGTTCCATCACTGATCTCACGCCCTTGTCATGTGAGGTACCTTCGGTCGCCTGTACTGGGCTCGTCAAGCATCCCAGCCAACCTCAGTTGCTGCGTTGATCGCTTCGGCGGTTTCTGCCGCGTCGATCGCCGCTTTGGCTGCAAGACGCTTGTGTTCGATTTCCGCCGACTTCACCTGCCAAGTGGCATGCATGGCGTCTACCACCTGGGCGACTGTTGCTGCGGTCTCGGCGGTAATGCCGACCTCGGCAAAGATATGCGGGCACTCGCCGGCCGTAAGCGACGGATCGGCGAGGTAGGCCCGCGCCTCGTTGAGTTTCTGGGTGTAGGCCATGGCCTGACCGCTGCCGGCGGTGATGTAAATGAGGCGGTAGGCCTCAGCAGCGATATCCACTCGAACCTTGGCAGCGGATCGAAGAGCTTCGATATCTGGCTGAGGGGCGGGAATATCCGCGTATTCCGTGACTGAGCCTGTCATAAGGTCGATTTCGACGCGCATGGCATTACTCCCAGAAAACCGTCGCGGTGCCAGCGTCGAACGTATCCGTTCCGTTGGACGTCGTGATGCGCAAACGATCGAGCGTATTCGCCAGTGTCTTTCCGCCGCCGCCGCTGAAGCTGTAGTTGATACCGCCACCGTTATCTAATCCACCATGTGCGGAGCAAACCCACCGGTTGACGCCGGCTTTCTCAAGCACAGCGCGACCCCAGTGGGTTACGGTGGCGCCAGCAGCCCACGCGATTTGCATGCCGATCGTCGAAGTGGCGCCGCCGGCAGACCCGGAAGAGGCGATACCGCACGACGACTGATAACCGGTGGTCTCCATTCCGGCCGCTTTGCCGAGTTGCAGGTTGATCGTTGTCGCCGTTCCGGTGATGCTGATTCCGTCGAGCACAACGACGACACGCTTGGCGGTCGATGGGATGCCGGTAAAGTCGACAGCCGTCCCACTAAGCGTCACGGTCGTGCCGCCCTTGAGCAAGCCTGTAAGCTGGCTTCCGTCGCCCACCGGATACTTCCCGTTCGCATCAAACGAGAGCAGGTCGCCAACGCCGACAATGCCGCGTCGAGCGAGTGCGGCAAGATTTGCAGCGAAGGTCATGGCATGATCTCCTCAACGACGAGGGTAGTTTTCATTGTGCCGCCAAACGTAGCGCCGCCCTGCCCGTTGAACTTAAACGCTCCGCCGGAGTGAGTGCCAACACGCACGGCGATAGTCTGGGGAACCAGTCCTGACGTAGCTATTTCAAAGTCCGTTGCGATCCGATGCGCATCTCCATCGTAATAGTGGTAGTCCACTGTCGTATTGACTGCATCGGTGCCACCGTTAAGGAACGTGGCGGCCGCAAGAGGTTGCCCGGTGGCCGCAACTTGAGCCAAGCCGCCAAAGGTAATGCGCAGTTTACTCCCGGCGATTTTAGGCGTGTATGTCGTCGAGATAATCTCAACACCTTCGGTAATCTGCGGTACCGTGGCATCGAACGGAATAACGCTGTTATAGACTGTGGCCGCTGTATACTCGGCATAGGCGCGCCCGATCACGCTGCCGGGGGGCATCAAACTAGGGTCACCGGCCGCTTTCGTCGCTGCCGAACGGAGGCCGAGGTTGTTTCGAGCCGCTATGATGTCGGCGAGGTCGGCAAGGTTGGCGGCGGGCAATAATGCGTTGGCGACCTCGAAAGTACCGATTGCGATCACAGTGACAACGTCGCCGGCGACCGTTGCCGAAATCAGTGACAGCGTAGTCGTGGTCAATGCGTAGTCGGTGCCTGACAACTTCGCGCCGTTGTGGAACACGAGACATGCGCTGGGCGACACTTCTGTCCCAAGGGCAAAATCGATCTGCCCGTCCGCCGCGACAATGGTGATCGGCGTCAAGGTATTGTGGATGTCATCCAGGCCGAGATTCGAGAGCGCCAGTGCCTTTTGCTCAGATGTGAGCTCCTGTGCCTCCGTGTGGGAGACATAGTTCTCCATCAAGTGGGTCAGAGCCGCCACGGCGCCGCTGAGATCAGTTACGTTCGCTTTGCCAGACAAAGCCTCCGTGAGGCCGATCACGTTTGACATATTGACACCACCGGCGATGATGACGGCAATAGCGTCCTCGGCCGCGGCGACCTCGGCCTTGAGCTGATTGATAATGGCCGTGAGTGCCACCAGCTGCGGCTCGACGTTGGCTTGGATTACCGCGAGTGCCTGACCAGTGCCTTCGCTGATCAATTTCTCCCAATCGGCTTTGACAGCTTCAAGCGCCCGGACGCGGGCACCAACCGACTTCAGCGCCGCATCCCAAAACGCCTTGTTGAGGTTAGCGTCGAGCGGAGCGGCATAGTCGTCGTCAGGCGACGGCAGCGATGCTGAGGACGACATCCGGCGTCTCCGTGATCAGTGTTTTGAGGAGGTCGCCGCGCAACGTGATGTCGCCGCGCGGCCGGAGCTTGATGCCGGCTACCGTCGCCGGTCGGGCGAGTGTGATCCGGTAGCTCGTGTCCGGATCGATGGTGGCGGCGTCGATGGAGCCGGTTTGGTCGGTCATGTCACCCTCAGAGTGCGTACATGGCTATGTTGTCGATGAACGGCAGGTCGGTGACCTCGGTCGAGGTCATGTCGAACCGCGCCCGCGCCGACGTGGTCGAGGGGACGGTAAAAGTCGCCGAGATGGTCCGCTTCTTCGCGTTGATAAGGTCTGGCGTTACCACCGTGGCGGCTGGCGTGTAGACGGTGCCGCCAATCAGCAGCTTTGGTGCGGCCGTATGTTTGCCGCCGTTCCATTGATCGATCACCGTGTCGAGCTGGATCGACATGGTCGAGACGCCGAAATCGTGCTCGACGCTGATCGCCTGCATGTCACCACGCGGCCGGAATGTCATAATGCGGGCGTTGGCATCCATCACGATGGCCGGTTGCAAATCGGTGGTGCCGGCGAACACGGCGCGCACCTGCACCAAGGCAGGCAGGCCAGCTAGCCAAGTGGTGTCGATGGCGGCATCGATTGTCACCGGCTTCCAGTCGTCGCTGTCGCTGGGCTTGATTTCCCAGGTGAGCGATGTACCACCCGGTGCCCAGCCTGCGTGCAGGAAGCGCATGTCCGTGATGCCGTTCTCCAACGTGGCCGACTGCATCTCCACTACCGTGCGGGTGGCCGAGAACTTGGCGCCATAGAGGCGCATGGCAAAGTCGGTCTCGGCGTCTCCCTGCGCCCAGGCGCCGTCACCGCAATAGAATAGCGTTCCTTGGGCATACTTGTTGCCGGCAACCGTCTCGAGCGCGTGGTTGCCGGTTGTGACCGTGAACCAGGCGTAGCGCTTGCCGCTCTCCAGCAAGGTTGGCGTCAGGTCGAATTTCACCCAGCCGGTAGCGAGTGCATTTGCCGCCTTCGACATCGAGGCGATGACGCTATCGAGCTGCGGCTGGCCGGAGCTATCGCACTCGCAAATGAAAAGGTGAACCTCGCCGTCCGAGCCGACGCGGGTGAAACTGAGGTCGAGGCCGGTCAGCACCATCGGCTGGGCACACAGCCAAGTCTGGCCGTAAATCGAACCGTTGACGCCCACTTCCTCGGTCACATACTCCCAATAGGTCTCTTCGACTGTTCGGACCGTAATGTTCTGGAACGAATAGAGATAATGGCCTCTGTTATTGTTGTTGGTGTCGATCGAGGTGATGACAAAGGTTTCGCCATCCTTGGTGAAAGTCTGCCCGACCGACATATTACCGAGGAATGCCCAACCGGCCGCGTTTTGACATCTCGTCGTCGTGGCGCCGTACTCGGTCACCGTGCGCGACAAGGTTTTCTGGATCGCCGTTGTCACCGTGTGGGTGAGCTGGCTGATGTTCTTCGATCCACCATCGCCTTTTACCTCAAGGCGGGCGACTTCTTCCCAAGCCGGCAATATCAGGGTGCCGGACGCGCGGATCGCGCTTGAGGATGCGTCGAGCAGCGCCATTTGCATGTCGCGCTGCGTCGCCCAGGCAAAGCGTACGCCCTCACGGATGCGCGCCAGCCAGGAGGTATTCGCCGTGTCCCACTCGTCCTTGAGCAAGCCGTTGTCGTACCAGTAGGCGCGCGCCTCGTCCGGCATGGCGATCTCGCGCCGGATCTGCGCCAGGTCGCGCTGCATCTGCCGCACCACAACAGGGTTCGGGATGTCATTGAGCCGCACCGCGATGTTGGCGATGTCGGTCTCGATTGACGAAACGCGTGCCACGGCGGCGTCCATCTCGTTCTCGACGATGGTGAGCCGCCCCTCGACTTCAGCGAGCGCCTTGACGCGCGAGGATTGCTCCATCTCGACGGCGACGATGCCCGTGGTCGACAGCTCGACGTAGGCGACGCAGCACTCGGTGGAGGCGACCGTCGGTTTGACCGGCGTCGGCGAGCTAAGGCCCTGCTGGACCACTACCTCGACGCGGCGAACGTTCGTCTTGGGAACCGTCTGCATCACCGTGTCGCCAGTGTCGGCATCGGTCTCGATTTCTCGGCTCTCGGTCACTGTGGTCTCTGCGCCGCGCAGGAGTAGCGCCACGTATCGGCCGTCGCCGGTCACCAGCGGCAGGTAGGTCTGGAGGTTGACGACGATCGCAACATCGTTTCCGTGGACTTTCTCGGCCACGAACAGATAGCCGGGGTTGAGCGTCACCTCGACTGCCGAAGACTGAGCGATCGAATAGCCCGCCCAATGGTGGGCATAGGCGATGGCGCCGCCGACGATTGCCTCGCCGCCCTCGCGACCATACTGGCTGATCGCATCGAAATCCGAGGGCTCGGCAACTTCGGCTTCGGTGAATTCGACCGTCTTGAGCATGGTCCCCTCAGAGCTTGGTGCGAGTGATGAAAGAGCCAAGCCGATAAGTGCCATCGAGCGGCACCCCGTCGGAAAGGCGGATTTGGCGGGAGTGACCGAAGTCGATGCGGATCTCGGTCTCCGGCGCCTTGGCGGTGCGAAGGGCGGAGAGACACCGCTGAAACGGCTCCCGGCTCGGCGTCTTCAAGCGGGCGCGTCCAAGCACGCCACGGCTCATGACGAGAGAGCGTGGCGGCTTTCGGGTGGCCACCCTGACGAGGTAGCGCGCCAGGAAGGGCGCGTGACCGATCGGCGTCCGGCCGATAACCGCCCGGCCCATCACAAAACGGGCTGGATAGGCGACGGCGTCGACAAGAGTGCCGTCGACATAAGCAAGGTAGCGCACTGCGCCGTCACGGACGCCGACTAGCCAGCAGTCGGTGAGCGATGCGCCGATAACATCGCGCTTGCGCGCCTCGCTCCAGTCCGAGAACCAGAGGCGGACGCCATCGTGGACGGCGAGGAACGGCAGCAGGTTGGCGGGCGCCGTGGCCGGGTCCAGCGCTTCGCGCAGCGGCACCGGCAGGGTGTCGGTCATTGCCTTGGCGAGGGCGATCTCGAAAGGCGCGGCCGTGGCCGGCAGAAGGTCGGCGGCTGTGGTCATGCCGACACCTTGACGGCGAGAGCGATCTGCCCCGGAATAGGGATGGTGTAGGGATCGGCGGCGATGTCGTCCGTCGGAGCCGTCAGATCAGCGCGTGTGACGGAGGTGCCATAAGCGGCACCCTCCAGCGCGTTCACCGGTACCTCTGCGCCGATCGTCATGCGCGCCGTGCCGGCGGCAAGGATGCGCGCCACAGCCTCAAGCCTCACGGTCTCGGCGTCGGGACCGTTAGGCACCGTCACCTTGCCGGCGACGGCATAGATGATGCGAGTCGCCCGGAGGATGGAGACGCTGGTCGCTTCCGGCTTAACCGAGGTCGACGTGCACGCTGCCCGCACGACTGCCAGCTCCTCGTCCGTGGCGTCACGGCCATCTGGCCCGGCGACGACGATATCGACGTCGCCCTTGCGACCGTGCACGGATCGGCCGTTCACACTGCCGGTCAGCATCGTCGGCCACGCGGTCATCGCCTCATAAATGTAGCGGTCGGCCGAGCCAGCGGCCGGCCGTGTAAAGGCGAGTAGGTAGCGCTGCAACAGCCGATCGTCGCTCTCCATCACGGCCGCCGTAGTGTTCGTGGCAGCGACGATGGTCAGCCGCTCGACGCCGATGCGAGCAACGACGTTGTCGAGGTCGTCGCCCTCGGCGAGAGGCGCCAATAGGGCCTTGATCACGTCGTTGACGCGCTGCCGGTCGAGCAGTCGCAGGTATGACCAGGCCTCCGCAGCGATGACGGTGGGATCGGTTTCCAAGCCACCGACATTCCATTCTGGCAAAGTCGGATCTCTGGTACGGGCGGCCGACCATGCCTCTGCGAAGCGAGCGAGGAATTGAGATTGCAGGGTCTCGTAGTCGACCACCTCGATGATTGTCGGAGGCGGTAGACGGGACAGGTCGATGGTCATGTCTGAGGAAACCCAGTGCCGATCAGGAGTTTAGGAGCACACGCATGCTTGCGTCCTCTACGATCGAATAATCGCCGAGGTGTCCGCGCGGGAAATAGAGGCCGTAAAGGGTCAATTCGAGAGCCCCGTCGGCCGAGGCCGCTGAGACCGAAGCGCGATACGCACGAAAGCGAGGCTCCCACGCTTCGATTGCCTCGGCCGCTGCCGCGTAGATGCCGAGGATATTGGCCGCAGTCATCTTGGCGTCGATGAAGTCGAAGATCTTCGAGCCGAAATCCCGGCGCATCACGCGTCTTCCGATCGGCGTCTCCAGCACCTTCCGGAGCGATTGCTCGGTATGTTGCCAGTCGGTGAGCGGCTTGCCGGTCGATGCATTGACGCCGGCAGAGTCAGCCATTGTCGTCCGCAGCCTTCGCCGTAGCCTTCCGTGACACCGTCGCGGCTACCTTCGCCGGGTCATCAACCGGCACAAGCACGTTGCCATAGGGCGGCAAGAGGTGTTTCGCAGCGACATCCGAAAGCTCTAGCTCTTCCGTGGTCGTGCGCCAGCGGCCGGCAACCTCGCAATCGAGGCGCACCTTGTATTTCGCCATGGTCTTGTCTCCTGAGGTCAGACGGGTGGGCCGGATGTGCCGGCGCCAGGCATCGTATTTGTGTGTTCGTGGCCGCTGTCGACGTGTTTGCCGTTGTTGACGATGCTGCCCGTCGTCACGATGTCGCCATCGATCTCGACGTCGGCGATCATCCTGATTCTCGTGGCGGCGATAGACACCAGGTCATCGCCAACCTCGATGCGGGTCGAGCCCTTGGTAATCACTGCCTCCGGCCCGTCGTGCGGCCGTGGGTTGGCGTCCGACGGCACGGCCATGTCGACGATCGCGTCGGTCAGGTCGCCATTGTCGGAACGGACCGTGACCTGTTGACCGACTGACGGCGGGATATGTGTTTTGATATCGCCGGCCGCGACCTCGCCCCACGGTATCCAACCGGTCTTAAACGGCTCCTCGTCGTCGCCAGAAAGTTTGACACGCGCCTTGCCCGTTGTGTGATCGACCTCAGTGACCACGCCCTTGCGGCTGCGGTTCCGGTCGCGGCGTTCGATCTCAGCCACACGGAAAGACAGTTCCACGAACTGGGCGACGATGCCCCTCTCGCGGCTCATGTTGGCGAGACCTCACCGAACTCAGGCAGAACGCCGGGCATCGGATCGAGGAGAAGGGCAGATCCCTCGGCCGCTGACATCAGCATGTTGCGTCGGAGGGCGTACCAGTCGTCCGTCGGCGCCGGTGCCTCAATGAGCTGCCGCAACATTCGCGCCGTCGTCTCGCGGCCAGGCACAACGTCGACCATCGACAACAAGTCGGCCCAGACGCCCGTTGCCGGCGCTCCAGATGGTGGTTCTTTCAGCGGCTCTACTATGATTTCCAGTTGCCGACCGGCAAACCGAACGCCGTCTGCTGCCGATGCGCCGCGTGTCGACTTGAGCTGAGGATCACCGCGCCACAGCCTCTTCCAGATAGCCGACCACGGATTTTCGTCATCGGCTAGCACTATCAGGATTTGCCGTTCGATAGCGTCGAGAATGAGTTCCATCCCGGCGTCGGTCATCGGCAAGCCGTCAATATCCTCGCCTTTGTCGTCCTGTACTTTGGCGCTGACACCAATTTCGATGGTGATCGTGAGCCGATCTACCGGCCGCGCCGGGTCGATGTCTCGCGCGTTGCGGGCCTGATTGTCGGTATAGACCGAGATGAACGGACAAACTGCCTCGGCGGCCTTTTTGTCGAAGGGGGTGTTCTCGCTATCCGCGACGGTGCCGCCGGCCAGGGTGTGGCCGCGCAGTGCCAGTACGATCACGAGTCGGCTCGCGATGCGGACAACGCTCATAGCTTGACGAGGCTCCAGACGAGGCGATCTCGCCCCTGACGATCGACGCGGTTGATCTCGAAGGTCGCATTGCGAGCCGTCAAGGTCAGGCGGTCCTTGGCTTTGGCGCTCAGAGCTTCCGGATAGGCTTTGAAGTCGACTTCCACGGAGGCTGGCCCGATGGCAAGCCTGGCCATCCACCCGTTCGTTCTGCCGCCGGCCAGCGACGCTTCATCGCCGGCCGAGAATACCGGATGAACGACGACATCGAAGGCTTGTCGTGCCGGGTCCGCTTCCCAGCGTTCGTCACCCATATTACCCGGCTTAACCTTCGCCTCCTCGCCGAACGTCTTGCGAGACTGTTCGGCGAGGTGAACGCGAGCGGCAGCAAGGTCCACTGTCAGGCCGCCTTGAGCTTCAGTCGGCGCAGTGTCGCGGGCTGGGTGCAGAGATGGATCGGGTTGGTCTGCACCTCGAAGAAGGCCGCCTTCTCGGTACGCTGGCTCTCTGCCTCGTTCATATAACGCGGCAGACCCGGCCTATTTACTGTATCCCAGTAGTCGGCCGGCGCGAAACGAGTGATGTAAAGTCCCGGCACACCCTTGAAGCACACACGTGCTTCGTCGTCGGCGATCAAGTTACCGCCGGCTGCGGCGCGGGCCTTGGAGCCTGTCTTGTGCCGTACCCAAGTGACACCACCATAATTGACCACGTCCGGCAAAATGCCACGAAGCTCGAAGGCCGCGGCGGTGTTCAGATAGGTCTCGCGTACCTCCTTGAAGTCCACCAGATCACGGAAGAAACCGTTGCCACAGAAAGCAACAACGCTTTCGTAGCTCGGAGCGACGAGATCGTCCTCCATATCCGTGCGAAGCTCGTCGGCGAACAGACGAACCTTCGTCGCCTCATTGGAAAGATCAAGCTCAATCGGGGCTGGAACAGCCAAACCGAATTCGCCGTAGATATCGAGAATGGTATGGCCCTTGCCGGAAACGATCTTCCCGGAGATGACGCCGACCTTCATCCACTCATCGGTCAGGTCGAAGTCGCGATAATGCCGGCGCATCTTGCTGTCGACAAGGTCCTGCAGCTGCATCGCCTCCGTGGCCGAGCCACTGGCGCGCACATTCTGCACCTCCTCAGCCTTGACGCTTTCGTCTCGCTGAAGGTGCGTCGCATCGAAGGTCCGCATGCCACGCTTGTCGTGGTCGATCACTTCGCCGGGGCCGCCGCGCGGCGTCGGTTCGACCAGCGCCAAGGTAGCGCCTTCGCGCTCCACCTTGATCGAAGTGGTGGTGATGCTGTCTTCTTCGAAGTCCAGCGTAGCGCCGATCTGACCGGGGATCGGCGGCGTTTCGTTGGCAAGCGTAGTCAGCGAGGTAAGTGTGAACTCGTCCTCGTTGAAGATGGACATATCCGCCATTTCTGAAATCCTCTCTGAAGGGGCCAGTCAGCGGCCGATGATGCCGACAGCGGCGAGGGAAGCGAGAACGGCTGCTTTCTCGGCATCCGTATCGGTGGCGGCGTTGAAGGTCAGGCAGACTGTCTTCACCTCGGCGTCGCGCGTGATGCCTACGTCAACGAGGTCGGCGTCCACTGGAACGGTGACGTTGTTGAACGCAACAGCGATGGCCGTCTCGCTGCCGTCGGCGGCGGCCGGTGCGTGCGGCGTATATTTGCCGCTGGCCGTGATCTTCCCCAGCACGGTGCCTGACTTGATGCTGCCGGAGCCGGCAAGGAACTTGATATTGTCGCGCGAACGCGCGCCATTGGCCTCCGACAGGAGGAATTCAGCGTTGCGCCGGCCTTCGAGCACTTCGGGCATGTTGGTGTTTCCTTGGATTAGCGGTTGGCCTGGCGGCGCTTGGCGTAGATGGCCTTGGCGTCGAGCGCCTGAGGTGCCTGCGGCTTGCCACCCGGTCGAGCAAGGCCGGCACCGGCAGCCTGCCGCTCGTTTTCGTAGTCCTTCGCCGGATCGGAGGCGGGCTGAGTGACCGAGGCGGACTTCAGCGTCGCCAAAACGTCGTCGACGCTGAGCGCGGTGTTATAGGCGAGATGCTGGGCAAGAGGTTCGCGCCCCTTCGCTTCCTCGCTGGTGACGATCTTCTGGATGCGGTCGGTCGCCGCTTTGATGGCAGCACTGACGTCGTCGGCGGTAAATGTCCCCGCCGCGGGCTTGTTGGTCATGGTCTGCTCCTGCATAGGGGGCTGTTCCGGCTCACAACGAGCCATCGCCTTCGATCTGGCCGCCTTCAGCGACCAGTGATTGGTGGCTGCCAGCGCGACGAGACGTTCCGGCGCATGCGCATAAAGCCGGTAGTCGTATGCCGTGGCCTCGATGGCGGCGGAGTTGTCGTTGGCTGTGGCAAAGCCGCGTGTCACCGCATCCTCTGCCGAGATCCACGTCTCGGCCTTCATGTCGACCTTCAGCGCGTCGAGCGCTTCGCCTGTCGTCTCCGCGTAGATGGCGGCAATGCTGTCGCGATAGGCATCCAGCGCCTTGATGGTCTTGGCGATGTCGTCGACGGTGCCATAGGCCATCCCCGAAGGGTCGTGGATCATCATGAGCGAGCCGGACCGCATGATCCGCTCGTCTCCGGCCATGGCTATCACCGAGGCGCTCGACGCAGCGATGCCATCGACAACCACCGTTACTTTGCCCTTGTGAGCCGAGAGCGCGTTGAAAATGGCGATGCCGTCGGCGATGTAGCCGCCACCGGAATTGAGGCGCACGGTCACATCAGTGTCGCGGCCGAGTTCGGCCAGGGCGTCGACCACGTCACGATCGATGAACCCTTGTTCCCACATGTTGTCGCCGACGAAACCGTACAAGACGATTTCGCCGTTCACGAGAACGGTCATGGTGGTGTTTCCTTCAGGCGAAGCGGATGGATTTGGCAAACCGCGAGCGTCGACCCCGCTTGCGTTCGCAGGCCGCCTTAAGCGTTGAAAGGCGATCTTCGAAAGCGTCGAGACTGATCGCCGAATACTTCACCGTCTCGCGTGTCAGCGGCGACTGAATGGTAAGCTCTTCGACTTCCTGCCCGGCGAGGCGCTTGAGATACACGCCGTAAAGCGCGGCGTAGAGGGCACAAGGATCGTCCTGGTCGACGTCGACACCAGCAATGTTTACGGTCGTCATGCCGATGCACCTACTTTCTTGGACGATGTCGCCGTGTCGCTCGAAGGTGCCTTCGCCTCCCGGTCGTAGGGCGAGCGCATGCCGGCATCCACATACCGCTGATGCTCGGCAAGCCTTTCGGCGAACACCTCGTTTTCATCGAGACCGATATCGGCGCATTCGCGGGCGAGGCTTCCCGTGCCGTTGGCGATGCGCTCTGACGACGCGTTGGCCGATTTCTGATCGTCGGCCGAAGGTTTGGCCGGTCCCTGCCAGGTTGCCCAGCAGGCGCGATCCCGATTGGCCTGAAAGGCACGAAGTCCCCCCTTGAAGGGTATGCGACCGGACGCGATCATCTCTTCGAGCCAATGCTCATAGGGCAGCTGATAATGCGGTGCCGCGATCCGCTCGCGCCGACGAAGCACTACCGGCCAGAGCGAAGACGTCTCCATGCGGGTCGAGGCGTAGGTGGCGTCGGAATAATCCAGCGTGTAGCCGCCGTAGGTGATGCCGATCGCCCGAGCCGTATCCCGCGACAATGCTTTATGGAAAGGCAGGTAGTCGCTTCCCGGCACGCCAGCCGACTTGATGGATAGATCCTCACCGGGGGCGAGGTGCGATACGGTGGGATCACTCGATACCGTAATCTGGCTTTCGTTTGCGCGATCGAGCTGCGCTGAGAAGTAATTGGCAAAGTCCTCGGCGATGTCATCTGCGCCGGAGCCAGCGACATCTTTCATCACCTGCAACGCCTCGAAAGCCTCGGCGGAGGGCTGCTTCGAGGTCAGAATGACGGAAACAATCGTCTGGAGAAAAGCCATCTGTGCCGTGGCGTCGTCGAGGTTCTCCGCCATCAGGTATTTTCTTATACCTGGGACAAGTGGCGACAGGCCGCGCACGTCTTCAGCATCGCTGGGGTCGAAGGCATGCAAGACGAGGGAACGCCCCGCGGCGTCGCGAGCCGCGAAATCGCGGGTCGTGGTGATGCCATCCCGCTTTTCTTTGAAGCGATAGTATGTTGGCCGGCCATTCTCGTCGTGGAGAACGCCTTGGTACAGGCCGACAAGGTCATTGGTATCTTGGACAAGACGATGCGGTGGAACCATCAGCATCTTATTGCCGGTGCGGACGCCATAACGCTGGCGAAGTGCCGGCCCCATGTAGCTGACGATACCGGTAGATTCTCCGTAGGCTAGCCAATATCGAAGTCCGATGTCGCCCATTTGCGGCACCGTCAGCTTGCCGCGAAAGTCGCACTCAGCCGGGTTCCATGCGTGCATTTTCCAAGCACGCTTGACGAGAGCGATCCAGTCCGCCCGCTCCTTGTCGTTATAGCCGAGCCCGGTGAAATCAGGCTGTGGGTTGAGCGTTAGCTCGACGCCGACCGTGTCTGCGAGGATCTGGTCGACGGCACCTTTTAGCCGGCCAGAATTCTGGATCAGATCCATAGCGAGCGCGCCGGCACGCGACCAGACGCGCCGTATCTCGTCGCGGTGCTCCCGCAATGAGGCCGGCCGGGAGGCAATGACTCCGCTGCGTGTATCGCGCAGATAGGCTGTGGCGCGCGTACGATCCATGGTTGCCGGGTTAGAAGTCGCTGGGGTGGCTACCCCTCCTTTGCCAAACAGAGAGGCGACGCCGCGCGCGAGGCGGGAGAGGCGTTCGCCTTTTCCAACTCCGTTCATTTGCGGTTCCGCCATCTGTTGACCTTCGGTTCCGGTTGCTTCGGCGCGGCTTTCGCCGAGCTATGTCGCCCGAATAGCCCGTCCTCGAGGTCGAGTTGCGCCTCGGGCAGCGGTGTTTCTCGTTCTGCTTCGAGCCTGTCCCAAATGGCCTCAGGCAAGCTGCGCACACCCCATAGGATCGCGGCCGCTTCGGCTTGGTTCATGGTGTCGAGCATTTCGTTGCGGATCGTCTGGTCCGGCACCCATTCGTACTTCTCGGCACCGGATCTGGTTTTCACCTTGATCCGCCGTTCCGACGTCAACTGCCGGAAGTATTCGTCCTCGAACCCGGCCGGAAAATCGACAAAGCCACGCTGCAGAGGGTCCGTCTTCGCCAGGTTGCGATAGAGCGCCATTTTCAGGACGCTGACATTGACGTTGTAAAAGCGGCTCGAATACCTGAGCAGCTTGCCGGTTTTCGCGTTCCGCTCCTTCTTGACGCGGGCCGTCAACGGCGCCACGTCCGTATTGAGGCCGCGCACCATGACCACGCGCTGCGCCGAATGCCGCCGCGCCCATTCCCAAACGTCCTCGGTCCACGCGTTTCCGTCGATCGCCAGCTTGTCGAGGCCGATCCGATTTCCGGCCGAGTTCAGCCAGGTTTCCTTCAGCAGCGCGTCGAGCCTATCCTGACAATCGCGCTCGCTGATGTGGCCGGGGATCACCCCATAATCGACAGGAGCGCGACGATAGTCGCGGCCGAAGGCCACGGCCTGCCACTCGACGCGATCTTTCTGGCAGTCGACGCCGATGGCGACCACAAAGTAGCCAGCCGGGATGCGTCCACGTGATCGTGGCGATTGCGCCGCCCGATCGCGAAGGCCCTCCCACGGCGGCGCTTCGCCATTGGTCACGAATGCCCGGCCGACGGTGTCGTTGAGGAATACCCGCTCCCGCTCGGGATCACCCTTGGCCGCAAGCCATTCTCGGGCGATACGCTCCCAACTCTGCAGGATCGAATAGGCAGACCAGAGATAGAAGGATCGATGGTAGCGCTTGGCGGCCGGGTTTTTGGCCCGCCATTCGACCTTGTCGACCATCTCAGCGCGATGATGCTCTTCGATTATCGAACCGCATTCGATGCACGTGAAATGCGCGTCTTCCGGATGGTCTTCGTCGAGCCCCGCCAACATGTTTTCCCATTCGAGCACCTGCATGTGCCCGCAATGGGGGCAGGGGACGAACGGGAATTCCTGGCTACCTTCCTCGAAATTTCGGGTGATCCGACAGCCGGGCATGACCAGCGGCGTCGAGATTTTCAGGATCTTGGCGAATTCCTTGCCGCGCGACCGACTGTCGGCCTGCGTCTCTGGATCGCCGGCGTTGTTCATCTCCCACTTCGACAGGTCGTCCTGGACCTGACGTTTCATCGTCACCTGCGAAAGGTTCGATGGGGAGTTGGCACCACTGATCTGGATAGCGCCACGCCCGTCGCGTCGTTCCTTGTAGAGAACGCTGTCGGAGCCGTCGCGATTAGTCAGAGGGAAGGCCGACCTCAGGTCGGGCGTCGTCTTCAGCAGCGGAACCAGTTTCATCCGGCTCCACTTCTTGGCGTTGCTCTCCGTTGGGTGGACGTAGAAGAAATAGCACGGGTCCATGTCCATGGTCCCGAGCGTGAAGATTACGGCGATCACCGTGCCGCCAAGCTGAGCGCTTTTCGCCAGCGTCACAATGCGACAGGGATCTTCCGGCGAAAGGGCGCGCAGCACCTCGTCGAAGTAACGGAAGGCACGGCGGTTGTAAGGCCCCGGAACGTCGCTTTCATTGTCCTGGAACGTGATGTTGTCGACGGCCCAGTCGACATAGTTGACGGCCGGCGGCGGGCGGAGCGCATCGGCGATCACCACCAGCATGATACGCTTGGCGTTGGCCGTCTCGATGGTGATGTGCTTCACGCAAGCTCTTCCTCGTCGTCGTGCGCCAACACCTGCGTTTCCACGGTCTCAGGCATCGCAGCGGCGGCTCTATCTAGAGCGTTCGATCGGTCTGCCCTGAATTCCCTGTGTCGTTGACGGAGAAGGTGGATCACGTCGCGCTGCGGCAGCGAGAAGCGCGCCGCGATCGCCGTCGCAAAGTCCGTAATCTCGCCCTCGAACTCCTGCATCATCGCCATAGCCACCTTGGTCATTTCGGCCTTAGCGTCGACAGTGGTGATCAACTCGCCGCGCGACTTGGCATCCGCGATCGCGGCGTTCCGGTTGGCGCGGCGTATTTGCTGAAGCTTCTCAAGTTTCAGCTCCTGGTCAATGCCGCGCGGCGGCTCCGGCAGTGGCGCTGCTGGCGCGCCGGCCTCGCCAGCCGGTCTCGCCGTCGTTTCGTTGGGGCGGACTGCTGCGTCGATGCGGGTGGAGATGCCGTTTCCAAGCCGCTGTGCGATGTCGAGCGTTCGCCGCAGATCGTCCTTCGCGACCTCGACATCGATCTTCGCGCGCTGGCCCTCGCCGACGATTGCCGCGTGGCTGATCTTCCCCTCGGCGATGTACTGCGACACACGCCCCGGCGAGACGCCGATGATCTCGGCAAAGCGGCTTTTCGAGACGATCTCGCCCATGCCGGTCGGCCCCGATCCTTTACCTCCGGCCACTTTTAGCTTTAGGTGACCTTTACCTTTAGGCTTCGATTTTAGCGTCAGACTAGCCAAACCCCGCAGTCGCGCGCTACCGCAGGGTGTCGGCGGGGCGTACGGTCCCTATCCAAAAAGCTGTGAAACACTATGTTTCACAGCGGGTCAGGGGCCGAGGAGCTTGGTGAGGGCTGCCTCAACCCGCTCGCGGAGCAGGGGGGCGGCGATCTTCTGGAACTCGGTAGCGGTTCGTCCCGTGGTCATCTCCACCGGGACATACACACCAGACCGCTGGAATGAATAGTTCTTCCTCTGCCCATGCGGACGGAACATCACGTGCCCGTCGAACTTAGCGACAGTCTTGCGCTTCGGAAAGGCGCCGCCCCGCATGAAGGCGCCAGCAAACAGCACGCGCTTACCGAATGGGTAGGCGACAATACCCTTCTTTGTCTCGCGAGGGCGAAGGTACTTGAGACGGATATTGCCTCCTCGGGTTCGCATCTCGAACGAGAGCTTGCCAGGTCGGGCAGGGTTCGGATTGCCAACGGCTTTGACGATGGTCTTGCGTGGCAAGCCGGTCTGTTTTGTCAGGGTGCGAATGACGATAGTCTTCGATCGGTTGCCAACCTGATTGACGATGCGCGGCAGTACTTTCGGGAATTGCGCATTCAGCGCATCAATCCGCTTTCCGAAAACCTTTAGGTTGGCATCGGCCCAGCGAGCAACGAGAATGCCGCCAGCCATCTCACCTCCGATACGCAAAACGCCCCGGCGGGATGGCCGAGGCGTTTTTGATCTGATTTAGCGTCATCAGAGATAGCACAAGAGGCCGAGCGTCCAACTATTTTCTTTCTACCTGTTCTATCAGTGAGTTAAGCGGGATTTGTTACGCGCGTCGGCGTCGCTTGTCGGCTCCCTTCCGTGACACACGGGGCAGGTTGGTGGTGAGGTCCTCGACGATATTCGGCCGATGAGCCTTCCATGGCGCCTCTGGCGCTTCTGGTCCGGTTACGTCGAAGTCGGACAGCGATCTGGACAACCTTTCCGCCAAACGGCAGAGCGATAGCCACCAGGCGAGATAGGTGGCGCGGGCGAGCATCACCTCGCGCCGATCCGGTTCGACGGTATAGCGTGATCCGGGACGCCAATCGGGATACCAATCCGGCCGGCTACCAGTGCGACCGTTGAGGATGACCAGTACGGCGGCCGATATCACCTCAAGCGGAGCAGGCTGAGTTTCCTCGCCAACTTCATAGGCGGGCGCGATGGCCAAGTACTTCCCCTTGGGAACGATCGCCATACCCTTTTCGGAGGCGAGCCGTGCGTCCCAGACCTCAACCACGTCGCGGGCGCGCCATTCGAGATAGACATCACCGAGCGATAGAACGGCATCGTGGACGATGGTCGCATCACCGGGTAGGCGCAAGCCGAGCGCCCGCGTGGCCGCGCCCGAATTGTCGACCCGAGTACCGAGCCGAACGTATTCGCCAAGGCCACCACTAATCGACACTACGGAAGGTGTATTATCTGGCCCACCAAGTTGCCGGTCGACACATTGTATCCGATAAGCCCACTCCACAACCTTCTCAACGTCGATCGTCTCTTTTGCCATTTCTGATAGACCCTTCCATCGATTTTCAGGGAGGCTAGGGAGGCACGGGGAGGGGCAAAATGTGCTGCCTCCCTGACTAAGCCTTTGAATTCGTTTCGATAGGGAGGCTAGGGAGCCTAGGGAGGCAGTTCGCCGATATCTCTATGTTTTTTTTAGCGCTAATCCTGATCGGCTTTTGATTTTCTACGCATATAACCAAACTGCCTCCCTACACTCCCTAGCCTCCCCTAAACTTTTTAGATCGTTGGATTTGCTGCGCTATCCTTCGTTCTTCCTCAGGGAGGCAGACGCGCCAGACGGTGGTTTTGCCTCCCTAGCCTCCCTGAAACCTCGAGAAATCAGCCGAAGCCGTCCGGCGCCGGGGTGTAGGAGGGGTCGAACTTGAATTCGTCGAGCACGCGGATGCCGCGATAAACCGACAAGCCGTTGGTCTTGGCCTTGCGAAAGCCGAACGCGGCGGCCTTCTCGGGGATCGCCTTGTTGAAGGTGGAAACCGATACGCAGAAGAAGCCCTGCCGCTCGCAGAAGCGCTTGAAGGCGGCGTAGAGTTCACCCGGCGTCGCAATATCGTCGTCCTGGCCGCTGACGAGGCATGCGCCCTTGAGGAAGGCGCCATAAGGATCGGACTGCTCGCGATAGTCCTCGGTGGCTGACCGCACGGCATCTGGCACCTTCAGCCCTTCCTCAAGGTAGGAAAGGGCGCCCTGTAAAAGCCAGTTGAGGATGCCGGAGCGTTCCGCCCATAGCTTCTCCGGCAACTGGCGGTCGACCTGGTCTTTCGGGATCTGCACCTCGAACGGCACCAACAGCACGCGCCGCCAGATACCGTCGTCGCCGCCACGGATGTCGGGTCGGTGGTTGCCAGAGACGATCAGCTTGAAGGTCGGGTAGATCTCGATGAATTCCTCGCGCATGCGGCGGATCAGGATCGGCTCGCCGGAGGTGAGGCTTTTCACCATGCTCTCGCGGAACTTCATGCCGCTTTCCGGCTCACTGGCTCGGACGATGCGGGCACCTGGCACCCGAACAAGGTCAGGCGTCGCTTCCGAGCCCTTGCGCCGGTCGTCGCCGGCCAGCGTCTCGAAGGGCACGGTGGTGGTATAGTCGCCGAGAATTCGGCAGATGATGTCGACCAGCGTCGATTTGCCGTTGCGGCCCATGCCGTAGAGGAAGGTGAACACCTGCTCGTGGGTGAGCGCCGTCAGGCAATAGCCGAGATAGCGCTTCATGAAGGCGCGCACGTCGTCGTCCGGCAGCACGGTTTCGATGAAGGTCAGGAAAACGGGGCATTCGGCTTCGGGCAGGAACTCCACCGGAGCCAATTTGGAGATGAGGTCGGCGCGGTTGTGCTCGTCGATCCGCCAGGTCCATGTTTTGTCCTCTTTCCGGTAGAGACGCACCGTGCCGTTGGCGAAGTTGATGGCATAAGGGTCGCTGTCGAGCACGCTGACAGGCCGGCTGCGATAGCACTTCGCCTCATTCATCATGTTGTCCATCTTGCCCGACGAGGCCGATGTCTTGGCGTAGCGCGCCCGCTTGGACTTCCTATCGTCGACTGCATCGGCCGCCCGTTCGCCGGCGGTCATCGTGTTGCCCATCTCGAATAGCTCCACTTCGTCCTTCATGTCGCGGCTCTTGCCTTTCTTCACCAGCTCGCGCCAGCGAAGGTGATGCTCCTCGGCCAGCGCCATGGCGTCGGCCTCTTCCTTGGTCGGCTCGATGAAGCGTGCTTCGTGGCGGATCGCCTCCACCGTGTGGTGGGCGAGCGGGCGCACGGCGCTCTCGAAATAGTCGAGGCCCCAGCGCTTGCCATCATGCACGGCCCAACCAAGCCCTTCGATGGAGACGACGCGGTCGCCATTCCAGATCAGGAAGCGGCGGCCGTTGCCGATGTCCGTCTCAGGCTCGGCCGAGCAGATCTTCACCATGTCCCAGTCGACAACGGGCTCGCCGCTATCCTCAACCGGAACCGGCAACGATCCGGCCTCGGGTGAAGGAGGGGGCGAGGCATCATCGCCCGCCTCGGGCGTGAAGGCGGCGGCAACCGCCTCCGCGATCGCCTCGCCCAACCGCTCGCGCGGTGCGTCGTCATCGGCCATGATCTATCAGACTGCCAAGGAAAGCTGCGCCGGTGGAGCCTCGCGCGGCGAGTCGAGTGACGAGAGTGCGGAACGCATGCGCGCCTTCCAAAGGAACAACTCCGTTGCCGAGCATGCGAAGCGCGTCCACCCTGGAGGCCATCCCATCAGCCACTCGACGAACTGCGGGTTCAAGCTCCGGCGCTCGGGCGACGACGTCTCGCCATCTGTCCGCGTCTCTGGGCTGGGGGGGGTAAAGCGGCAGGCCTGACCATCGATCGTCAGTTTCTTCGTCCCGTTCTTTTGTCGCATCCAGGGCCCCGACGAGACACGCGGAGACATCCAGTTCGCCGCCATCGATGGCAGCGGTTCGCCGCCTGCTCCGAAGCTCATGTTCGGGCCCCCCTTCTCGCCGTCTGTCGCCCGAGGTGTCGACCAGAGGGCTATGTCCGTCGCCAGATTGCTGTTCGGTTTCCCGGTATCCCGGCGAGCATAATCCGGTCCACTGTGGCCAGCCCGGGGTGTCGCCCACATCCCCACGAACTCGCTCAGTGGCCGCGCATTTCGCTCCATCGTTTCTTGGCTGGCGCAAAGCGATCGATGATCCCGCGTTGTCGCCGTGGGCCACATCGACACAACCGCATGCATCAGCCCAGGCCGCTTGCTCGCCAACGTTACCTTCTCGCCAGCATTCGCGACCAAAGCCGTCGGCCACGCCGAGGATGAATACTCGCTCTCTCTCGTGGCTTGCGCCAACTTCCGCCGCCGAGAAAAGTCCTCCCTCAACCGCAAAACCCAGTCTTTGTAAGTCTCTGCGGACGCGCTCGGCACCGGCGATCTTGCCCTTCGCGGAGAGCATGCCCGGGACGTTCTCGATGAGACACCACCACGCGCGGGATTGCACGATGATGCGGCGAGCCGTGGACCAGAGGTCGCGAGGATCTTCGGCACCGCGCCGCCGGCCGGCGAGACTATGTGGCTGGCACGGGATGCCGCCAATAACGCCATCCACGAGGCCGCGCCAAGGTCGGCCGTCGAAGGTTCGGGCATCGCTCCATATAGGTGCCTCATGAATGGCACCCTCCTGCATCGCCGATACCAGTCGCGAAACCGCGAAGGCTTCCCTCTCCACCAGACAGACGCTTCGAGCACTTGGCATCGCCAAGTCCAATCCGAAGTCGAGGCCATAGCCTCCAGTGCAGAGGGAGATGATGTTGATGGAAGGTTGGGGATGTAGAGCCATGTCATTCGGCTCTCCCCGGTTCGATGCCGGCGACTGGCGCCGACACCATCTTGGTGTGCAGGAAGTCCAGATATGCGTCACTCACAGCCAGCCCTCCGGAATACGTCGGCGAGGCGGGTGCGGCTGGCGGTGGCCATGAAATAGCCAGCGCCATGTTTGGCACGGATGGAGAGGCTATCTTTGGCGACGGCGCGGCGGATCTCGGCCAGCATCTTGCGCAGCACGCCTTCGCTGCCCGTTCGCGTGAAGGTGTCGACAGCCTCGTCGATCGGCAGGAACGGCTGGTCAAACAAGGCGAGCAACAGCGCCGCCATTCGGCCGTCGAGCCCGTAGCGGCCGAGCAGCACGCTAGCGCGCGTCACGGGTGGCGACTCGATCACCGCGCCGACGCCGGGCCGGGCGTCAAAGCGCGTGCCCAGCCAGTCTGGCGCCGGTGCCTCAGCGATCAGCCCGCTTTCCAGTGCATCCTCGATGATCATTTTCAGCCGGCCGCGATCGAGACGGAGGGCCCGGGCGATACAGCCCAGCGGAACGCCTTCGGAGGCGAGGGAAGTGACGTAGGCCTCGATGCTCATGATGCCCTCAGCATGTCGTTGAAATCCTTGCCGCGATCGGCCATCAGCCGGGCCACGCGGCAGCCCTGTCCGGTGAAGCTCGCCTCGGCCCGGCCGAGCGCTTTGGTCGTGTCGTCAGGGTCGCTATCGCCATCGCCGAGCAGGATCACCTCGGCGATCGGCTTTGGAGCCCGGATATTTTGCAGGTTGCCGAGGTTGATGCCGCACCAGAAGGCTGCGCGATCGAGGAGCGGCGAGCGGTCGCGCCACAGCGCCAGGTAAACGCTCAACAGCGTTTCGACGCCTTCGGCCAGAAACATCCGTGTGGGCGGTATCATGTCGCCGGGGAAGCCTGTCGGCACATTGCCGCGCCAGTCGAGGCCGCGCACCAGGCGGATGGCGCCGCCGTGTTGCTCGCCAAGCACCTTCTTGGTCTTCAGCGCTTTGCCCGTCTGCGGGTGGAACAGATGCGGCCGACCCTTGGGGTTATCCGCCGAGAATATCTGGTCGAACCAAGTCCGATGGACGCCGATAATGCGGCCGGCCGGCGCCTGGATACGCCCCAGCATTCCCGGCCCGCGATGGATAACGCGCAGCTCCGTTTCGATGTCGCCGCCGCGTTCGACATCCACCTCCACATAGTATGGGAGGTCCGACACGAAGCGCAGGTTCTCGATACCCGGCGGTAGTGGCCGGATGTCGCGATGGCCGAAATAGTCCGCGATTGGAGAATTGACCAGAGATCCGCCGCGCCCCCACAGCCGATCGGCGCTTTCCAGCGACCGGCGGCGGTCGGCTTCAATCTGCCGCGCCTGCTTTTCGGCAGCTACCAGCGCGGCGGCTTCGGCCTTGCGGCGGCGTTCGTGCCGGGCGGCCCTTTCCTCAGGCGTCTCGTCACGGGTGTGCGAGGGCTTCGGCTCGCCGGTCAATGCCTCGCAGGCCTCGACGAAGGATATTTTTTCCCCAACCAGCGCCAGAGAAAGTGCGTCGCGACCTCTGGCGCCGCAATGACGGCAGTTGAAAACACGATCGTTGAAACGTACGGCGAAGCGGTCGGTGCCGCCGCAAGCCGGGCAGGGGCCGGCACGATCGTTGCGTTGTGCTTGCCCTTTGGCAGGCATGAACTCACAGAGCTCAATGGCCTGCAGGAAGCTTCCAGCGCGCGCCCGGTCAACCCAGGCGTCGAACTCGGGATCATCGCCGCGCATCGAACAGCCCTCCCCACGGATCAGGAGCCGAAAGAGCCGCCCGCACATCGGCGAGCGAAACGCCGAGCTTGTGGGCGATGGTGGATGGAAGCATGCGAGCGGCGGCGAGCCGGCGGATCACTCGCGCACGCCGACGGCGGTTGGCGGTGACTGAGATCACCACCACCTCGAAGCGGCGAGCCCCGCGGGTGAATATGCGCCGCTCAGCCATGGGCCGGCTCCAGTGCGGACCACGTGGCGCAGCGGCAGAACTCGTCGAAGGTCAGATCAGGGAGGGCATCGATGATATCGAGATAGCGGCCATAGCAAGCTTCGGCCTCGTCTTTTGCGACGACGGGCCGCTCGTCGACAACGCCGTCGATCTCGACGGTCACCAGGAAAGCCCGATGCTTTGAGCCGCTCGCCTTCAGGTATTCGGCAAGGGCCTGCCGACCTTCGTCGGTTACTGAATAAATGCGTGTGCCGCCCTTGCTGACTTCGACCAGTGTCCAGTGGGGATTACCGTCGAACCTTTGCGAACCGGTCGCGTAGTAGTTCCGATAGGTCTCACCCAGCGGATCGAGCGGCCGACCCAAGGCGTGGTCGATGTGATCCATCTCCTGGTTTTCCAAGTAGCGATCGACGCGGAGGTTCTCGCTCATGGCCGTGCCTCCGCCCGCCCATCGGCGCCCTCGGCGATTTCCGCGAGGCGCTGAAGCATCTGGTTAAGCTGGTCCTGATGGGTCATGCCCGCCTTCAGCGACGCCTTGGCTTCGCCGGGCGTCATCTGCATGTCGGCGAGGTCTTCGGTGAGCGAGGTCACGAAGCGCGAGTGCGAACCGGTGAGGTCGACAACGCCGTTCATCAGTGTGTGAGCGTCTACCGGGTTGGCATCGGAGAGCGAAACCAGCCCGCGGCCGGTCAGCGCCGCCAGAACGCCGGCAAAAATCGGCTTCTGGACGGTGAACTCCAGAAGAAACATGACCTCTGGCGGCATGATCACCGGGAAGCTGTCCGAGCACCACTTGCTGATCTGGCCGCGTGAGTAGCCCGTCAGTTGCTCGACGCGCTCCGGCCCGGTCGAGCCAGGCACGGCCGCCGCCGCCACTAGGGCGCGCGTCGCCGTCTTGATCATGGTGAGAAGCCCATCGGGCAAAGCGGTATCGTTCAAGGAAAATCTCCCTCGATTTTTTTCCTTGGGAAAACAGTGGTTCAGACGGATGGTCTGCTCAGACGACGGCCGCTAGGGCGGGCCAGTCAGGCGAAGAATGGAAGCCGAAATGGACATCGATGTGGACCTTGCTGTCTGGTACGCCTGCTGGGACATCCTCGCCCCGCTCGACGATCCCGTTCTTGATCACGCCGTCACCGCTATCGGCGCCGGCATATTGCTCGACGGGTGGAAGGGCGATCGCCTTGCAGCGCTTTCAGCCCCCACCAACATTCACGTCCGCCTCGAGGCGGAATGGCGCACCGTTCCCCGGCTCAATGACTGGGCAGAGGGCAGGGCGCGCCCCACTCTTCCGACGAAGGCTCAAGAAGATCCGGGAAGCGTCGCGACAGAAATAGTTCGGCGCTGGCTAGCGCAGCCATTCTCGATCGCTGACCGTCCGGCGCTTCGTAAAGCTCCCTGGCAAGATCGACCCAGTCGGGTTTCGGAATGGCGTTCACCCGCGCAGCCGCAACCCATGGCGGAATTCCCTGCCGAAAGTAGAGCGTTTCGAACAGCACATCCCAGACAACCAGGTCGAAGGTGAGCGGCGCGTTATTCATCGGCCGAAGCCTCCGCCACCGAAATCGCTGGGCGCGGCACATCGGCAGGCCACTCGCCCCCCTCCGGCCAGTTGGCCGAGAACCAAGTTATCGCTCTGTCATAGGACCGGATGCGGAAATTGAGTGTTCCGGCCGCGACCTGTTGGAAGAAGCGCCAATCACCCGCCGCACGCTCCGACAACGTTGCTAGCGAAACGCCCATGGCCGACGCGTAGGCGGCAGAGAGGGCGGTCAGATGATGAGAGAGCGTCCGTTCCATGATCGAAACAGATACCAGATTTATCATGCCAGTCAACCAGTAATATCTGGCGTGCAATCTGGTTGGAAATACCGGATAAATCAGGCATGACCACACTAGCAGACATCGTCAGCAAACGACTCTCCGTGATAGGTCGCGGGCCAACCCAAGCCGAGAACCACGGCAAGTTGGGGAAAAACTACATCACTGATATCGTCGGTGGTAATAAGCGGGATATACGCGCCAGCTATATGCCCCGGCTCGCCAAGGCCTTGGACTGGTCTGTCCAGGAATTGCAGGCCGAAATGCAGGCGGCAGGACTTAGGCCTGCCGACGTCAATGAGGCGGTGCCATCCGATGTTCCCGGCGCGGCGGTTAGTGCGGATCAGTTGTCATACCTGCCGCTGGATATTCCTGTGTACGGCGTAGCGGCTGCGTCGGTGGTTGGATGTTTTGTCATCGATGGGCAGATCGATGTGGTTCGGAGGCCGCCAGGGTTGGCTCAGGCACGTAATATCTATGCGCTCTACGTTCACGGCGAGTCCATGTTCCCGCGTCATAGGTCTGGCGATCTCATTTTCGTTTCACCGGACAGGCCGCCCCGTAGCGGCGATGACGTCGTGGTTCAGACTCGGAACCATCCGGGCGACGTAATCCAGAGCTGGCTGAAAGAGTTCGATCACTCGACTGAAGACGTAGTGTTGGTCCGCCAACTCAATCCGGCAAGCACCATCGAATTTCGGCAGGACACGGTCGTTTCCGTGCACCGCGTTTTGTCGATGCGCGAGCTGTTCGGCGCCTAAAGCCTTCCCGCCTGGGCATCGACATTGAGAACAGCTTCCGTGGAAGGGTCATATTCGCAGGAATATGAATGCCTTACCCAATTTCCAAAGTACCTGGGGCAAATTCCCGGGCGGCGGGGCTAGCCACAGACTGTCGTTCGTGATTCACGATATGGGTGACCAAGCCGCCGCGCCTCCCCGTCGATTCTATTGAGCAGCTTCAGCGCGTGCTCGATA
>Ga0316604_10000089_pt1 | contig 156801 bp, 170 predicted proteins | sample OWC_soil_day20_C_FD_207650 | JGI IMG/M metagenome (GOLD analysis project Ga0316604, IMG submission 207650) | Wetland soil microbial communities from Old Woman Creek delta, Ohio, United States - OWC_soil_day20_CT | ecosystem: Environmental > Terrestrial > Soil > Wetlands | place: USA: Ohio... | reverse complement strand
TGTATTACTGGTGGTCGTTCCCGTAGTTCCGCTACCGGTATTGCCGGAAGTGTTGCTATTACTTGCATTGCCATTATTACTGTTTTGAGAATTTTGTTCTGTAGTCTTTGCTTTGTTAACAGACGTGATGGTCCATTGAATATTATCTTTGTTTGATTTAAGGGTAACATTGTAGTACGTAAACTTTAATTTTTTTTAGAAACAGTAATGCAATATTTGGCACACTACATGAAAATGGAGAACCGCCCACCAGTTACCCGGCAGGCGGCTGCAGTATATTATTATCACAATAAGAGCTATAGTAAAATGCCAAATTGTTGCATGTTTTTTCAATGTAATCATTAAGATTGATAAATAATTTTATCTTCCGGGAAACTGTAATACGATTCTTTGTTATAAATAGCATAAAATCGATTTGCCCGTCGACCATGAATTTCTTTAGAAAAGAGTAGAAATAAAAAAACGCTCAGCTGAGCGTTTTTTATCATTCTATGCCTAGCATTTTAGCAGTAATCCACCTGTAAAATACTTCTCCGCATCTACTACACACACACTTGTTCCAGCCTATAACTACTCCAGTACCAGTGGTGTGAGCATGGCCACCGCATTCATGCTTTAATATCATATAAACCTCCATATACCCCTATAAGGGTTATATTCAAGTTTAAGCAGCTTTTTCCTTTATTTTTCAAAATAAAAACCGCACCCGGGTGGATGCGGTAAAATGTTTGGAATATTATGCTTGCATTAAAACCTGTTCATCATCTAAACTAAGAATGAAAGGGGGTTGATAATAATGCCAACCTTCCGAATTATCATAAATGGTGAAGAAACAGACGATTGCATTTCCGGAAAGAACTATATGGAAGCATACTTTTTGGCACTACAAGCCGTACCACATGCTTACAAAAATGATTTTAAGCTTATAGAGAAAGAAGAAACCACAGAGTAACGGTTTTACTTAGGCAGCGATTTAATCGCTGCCTAAGTAAATTCCTTTGCAAGTGCTTACTGCGTTGATATTGTCATTTCTCAATCACGTCAACTGCTGGCCCCTCCCTATTCGCATGTAAAACATTATTCCCGTAAACAATAATCTTCGGGAGGTGATATTGTTGGGCCAGAAAAAGGTCAATAAGGCCAATGATTCTTATAAGCTAAAAAAGGCCAAAGAATCCAATTATAAGAAAAGCGAAAACAATTTTGGTGCCCAAAATACCAACCGCCCTAATTTCCAACCGTCCTGAGAGTAGCGTAGGCTACTCTTTTTCTATTTCCCCTAGCGGCGTAATTTGCTTTTCGAATCACAATCGCAGTCCGGTCACTCAACAACTGGCTAATCTAAACCTACCATTTGTCCGTCAACCATGACAATCTCCGGGTGAGCAGAAACCATCATAGGGTCTTCACTCCACACGACTAGATCGGCATCCATTCCTGGTGCCAAGCTGCCAATACGGTTATCAAGACCTAAAATCTTAGCGGCATCGCAGGTGATCATTTTCAAAGCTTGGTAAGGTGGTAGGCCGTAGCGGGTGGCTAACCCGGCATATACTGACAGAAAACAACTGGGCGTTACCGGATGATCGCTCATCATGGCACATAATACACCCTGACGGTATAACAGTGCCGGTGATTCCATGGTCTTATCTTTTAACTCCACCTTTGACCTGGTGGATAATGTTGGTCCTACGACAACCGGAATTTCTTCGGCTGCCAGTAGTTCGGCGATAAGATAGGCTTCTGTACCGTGTTCGATGATGATATCAACATCAAATTCCTGGGCAATCCGTACGGCAGTAACAATGTCATCAGCCCGATGCGCATGTGCCCTGAGCGGCATTTCTTTCCTCAGCACCTTAGCGATTGCTTCCATTCCCATATCATATTTCCAGTCTTTTTTTCCCTGGCTGGCCAGGTACTCATGGGCCTTCCAGAAAGCTTCTCTGATTAACGCAGCGGTTGCCATGCGCGAGACCGGCATTTTTTTCTGATCGGCTCCGTAAACCCGTTTAGGGTTTTCGCCAAAGGCAATTTTTAGTCCTGCATACCGCTTGAGCAGCATCTGCTCTACTGTGGGTTTGGGCGCTGTTTTAAGAAGAACGCATTGTCCACCAATCGGATTGGCACTGCCAGGAGCCACCATGACGGTGGTTATGCCTCCCTGATAGGCTTCCAATAGACCGAGGTCTGCGGGGTTAATGGCGTCAAGCGCATGCAGACCGGGGGTGATTGGTTGACTGCGTTCGTTCTCATCCGAGCCAGCCCAACCCATACCTTCGTTGTCAATGCCTAAATGGGTATGGGCGTCAATAAGTCCTGGGGTTATGAATTTGCCGGTTACATCGATAATCCGGCAACCGGGCGGGATGTCAATATTTTTGCCAACTGTCTGGATTTTACTGTTATGAATCAGTATGGTGCCGTGATCCAGACTTTTACCGCACATTGTTAGGATTTTAGCGCCTGATAATGCAAGCATGTTAAACCCTCCCAGGTGGATAGGATAAACCAACTTAGAACTGGTATCCTACTGCCAGTGTTATATTATATTCATTGTAATGCAGTAGCAACTTTGCATGCAAGCTTTTAACTCATATAAATGGAGCTAAGCCGTATTACTTCAACACCGTCCCATGCTTCGCTTTACACCCAGACTGCAGGGCACAGAGCCGACTTTTGACTCACTGCTATAAGCTTTTTCTTGCATGAGAAATGTAGCTTTCTAAAAATCTGATAAGATCTTTAAATTCTTGTTTGGTTAGTTTATCAATAGATGTATTCCCAATTGCATCATATATAAATTCGTCCACTTCTAAATCTGTATATCCCAGATTAACCATTTCTTCTCGCAAATCATATATCTTTTTATATTCCATTTATATCACCCTATAAATAGTTCAATACCATTATCTAAATTACCTTGAAATTGCCAGTATAAAATAGAAATAGCCGTCCAATTAAGGCGACTATTTTGTAAATTGTTGCCCTAGCTGTCAGCCGCTATTGTTGCTATAGCAGATTTAACTTCCTCAATATGTGCTTTGTTAGCTGGTTCCTCCTTTTCCTGATTTTTTCTCTAGCTCATCTAGTAAGTAACCAGCTATAAACATCAGCGTAAATAAAACGGTGCCTAAGATAACAACCACGGTTTCGGTGGTGTTCATCTGCAATACCCCCGTTCTTATTTTTTGCGCTGCACTTGTTTATATATACGCGCGCGACCACCAGTATCATGCCGCATATCATTTACCTTTGTTCTCTAAACTAAAACCACACAAGTTTTAGGAGGTATCTATGAGTAACCAATTGATACAATGGGTTTTGTTTATCGCGCCTTGGTTTACCTTAAGCTTTATGAAAGGTAAAGAGGTTAAACGTTATATTGCGTCTGTTTTTTTGTCTGTTGTCTTAACCACAATAGTTCATGATGTTGGTATTACATTCGGTTTTGGGTTGTACAGGAAACAACGTATTCATTTTACGAAATGATGCCTTACTTCTATGGAACTATGCCTGTGCTTACAATTTGGGTACTTGGATTTACATTCAATCATTTCTGGATATACATGGTAGTTAATACTATTTTAGACTTGGGGTTTGCCTACATAATCCTAGATTATTTTTATCCTATCACTGGCATATATGGACTTGTTGGAATTACCCCTTCAACCAGCTGCAAAAATAATACCTAAAGATAAGGAGGGGAATGATTAATCCTCTCCAGGCAGCGATCGTAGTGTCATCTTCTAACTACTAGAAAAAGCAAGGATGCCAATTAAATGCCTGTCCGTTTAGGTGTATATTGGATCAAATAAGAACCGACTGCCATTACCCGGCAGTCGGTTTTACATGTTATTTACGCTTTTCATTTTTATAAAATAAAAATACCTGCCGGCAAGTGAGCTCTCGGCTCAACCTCTATTACCTGATACTCCAATTCCCCGGCGACGCTTCTACAAATTCAACATCTTCTGGTAAAAACATTCTACCCGTTCTTTTGCTGATTTTTATGTCTATTATACACTATATAAATACAATAATCCCGCCCCTACTTTTAGCCTGAGAGCGGGATTTGCATAGAAAAAACCTGAATAAATCGGCTTATTTTTCATTTTTTGGCTTATCGTTATTTTGTTGTATCGGTTTTGCTGTCGCTGGCTGTAAAGAAAAGTTATTGTCCCGGCTAGATGGAATCAAAACACTTTCCAGCCATATTTGATAACCATAAAGCATAACTGCATGCACCAATGTAATTGGTAAGGTCATAATTGGGATAGTGTTAAAATCCCCCATATACCCCTAATAGGCAGAAAGTAACTAAGAAAAAAGAAGTTAAACCCTATGTCAAATATCAAATTAGTTAGCATATAGACCCAAAATCTGCCGTATGTGAATTTGAAAATCCATATTGTTAAAACAGAAAAAAGTCCCAAAATGTAGGGTGGTATACTTGCAAATGGAAAATAGGTTTCTCGTATAGACCATAGGCCAATTCTTAGCCCAATATCATAAATTATTATGGACGTAAGAGCGGCCATGACTGCCACAGGCATTAAGCGTTTAACATCGTCTTTTTTCATAAACACAAGAGTAAGCCAAGGTAGTGTAAAACCTGCCCATACGATAAATATATTACTCATGACTGTTCTCCAAAAGAATATTTATTATTACTCCTAGTATGAACTAATAATCATATTTAATGTAGGACTGTTCTCTTTTACCAGAACTTCGACCAAGGAGTTCTGTTTTTCCCTGATTGCTTCTAATAGCCTCTTATCGCGTTCTAGGAGAGATTTTCTATCATTCCTGTCCTTCCATTTTTAGCCTCATTTCCGCATTGTGTTTTCTCTTACTTCAGCTAAAAACGTACCTGAAATAATAAAAAAGACCTTGCAGTTAAAACCTGCAAAGCCTTGATTTGTCTGGGGTTGTTTACTGAAATTCATGGTCGGAGCGACACGACTTGAACGTGCGGCCTCTACCACCCCAAGGTAGCGCTCTACCAAACTGAGCTACGCCCCGATCTATTACCAGTCATTTGCATTTAATGCAGTGTACTGACTGACATCGTTTATTGTACCTAATTTTATGGAAGATGTCAAGGCTTAGCGCGAATGTATTTATGGAAACTTGATGACTATAAGTAGAGGCTGTGTATGTCCTGAATACCTTGAACATACATATGTTTATTTATGTAGTAGTTTGTAGCAATATGTAAAAAAGAAAACTCTATTCGCAAAGGTGCGAACAGAGTTCTACTAGTTAATTAAAATGGCGACTAGATAACAACAGCACCCTGCTGGTCAATCTGCAGAATTTGATAGCTGGCTTTTACTTTATGGATATTAAAGGCTTTTACCATAGCCTTTCCTATTTCGTCGGCATCATTGGTAGCAAAGGCTAACAGGCAAGGGCCTGCGCCGCTCAGGGTTGCTCCCAGTGCGCCGGTTTGACGGGCAGCTGCGAGGACTTGCGCCATTCCGGGAATAAGTTTTTCACGGTAGGGTTGATGCAGCCGGTCTTGCAATGCATGTGATAAGAGCTTCAATTCACCGGTGCATAATGCTCCAATAAGGAGTGAGGCACGGCTGACATTGAATACTGCGTCTGCATAAGGAACTGTTTCAGGCAGTACTTTCCGGGCTGCTTTGGTAGATAAATTAAATTCGGGAATTACGGCAACCATTGAAAAGTCTTGGGGTGGTAAAAACCGCAGGTAGTTGGCAGTACCACTATCCATGATGCTGACAGTGATCCCGCCAAAGATTGCGGGAGCAACATTATCAGGATGACCTTCTATGGCTGTTGCCATGTTCAAGATATCATCTTTGGTGAAATGTCCGCCAGTAAGTTCATTGGCACCGACCAGGCCGCCGACAATAGCGGCTGCACTGCTGCCAAGACCTCGGGCAAGCGGTATGTTATTAACCATGGAAAGTTTGATGCCTTTAGCTTTATAGCCAGTTTTAGTAAGAATCATTTTAATAGCTTTAACCACTACATTTGATTCGTCAGAAGGAATAAAGCCGGCGCCCTCTCCGGTTACGTTTAGCGAGATACCGCTCTCATCACTTAGGGTAAGTTCAAGATCGTTATATATTGTGCAGGCAATACCGACAGTATCAAACCCTGGACCACAATTGGCGGTTGTTCCCGGCACGCGAATTTTTATGGTATTAGGCATAATATTGTCCCTTCTGAACTTATGAAATTTCTTCTGCTTCCACTCGAATAACACTGCTTACTTTTCTTACGACCGACATACCAAGTAAGGTGCCGATGGCCAGACGGATATTTTCATCGGAAACCCGGTAGGTAATAAGAACAAGTTCAGTAGAACGTTCAACTTTGCGTTTTTGAATAACCGAGTGCAAGCTGACCTGCTGCGAACCAAAGGCACCGGAAATGGCTGCCAGTACGCCAGGCTTATCTTCAACAAGCAAGCGAATATAGTAAGGAGATTCGATCTTGTTGGCAGGATAAATTGGTTTTTGTTCAAAGCAGGTGCAAAGAATACGACTACTAACATTATGACGAATGTCGCGGGCGACATCAATGATATCGGCGGTAACGGCACTGGCTGTCGGTAATTCACCGGCGCCGCGTCCGTAAAACATGGTTTCCCCTACTGCATCACCTTTGATAAAGATGGCGTTAAATACATCATTAACTGAGGCCAACGGGTGATTCGCCGGTAAAAATGCCGGATGAACCCGGACGCTGATACCATGTTCGTCTTGCTTGGCTATTGCTAGTAATTTGATAATAAACCCGAGTTCTCTGGCGTATTCGATATCTTCAATAGATATGTTGGTAATACCTTCGACAGAGACATCATCAAAGGTTACCCGGGCACCAAAAGCAATGGAAGCTAAAATGGCAATCTTACGGGCGGCATCATAGCCACCAACATCGGCTGTCGGATCAGCTTCTGCATAACCTTTAGCTTGCGCTTCGGCCAGTACGTCAGCATAATCCATTTTTTCATTGGTCATTTTCGTAAGCATGTAGTTGGTAGTGCCATTAACAATGCCCATAATTTCTGAAATATAGTTGGCGGCCAGACATTGTTTGAGCGGACGGATAATGGGAATACCACCGCCCACACTGGCCTCAAATAAGAAGTCAACATGACTGGCTTCGGCTGCTTCAAAAAGTTCACGACCATATTTAGCAACAACATCTTTATTGGCAGTGACAACATTTTTTCCAGCCTTGAGTGCAGACAACATATAGTCTTTGGCGGGAGTTTCTCCGCCCATAATTTCAACGATAATCTTAATTTCAGGGTCTCTTAGAATTTCATCAAAATCAGTTACTAATTCAGCGTCTGTTGTTACGTTTCTAGCTTTATTAGGGTTTTTAACTAATATTTTCTTAATTACAACAGGAGAACCTACTTTTTGCGTAATACTATGGGCGTTATTGGCTAATATTTTAACAACGCCGGTACCAACAGTCCCCATCCCCAGCAAAGCAATTTTAATTGCGTCCATAGTTCCTCCTAAGCCTGGCCTAAGACTTCCAGTCTTTTTACTCCATCTACCATTCGCAGTTTATCAAGCAAGGCCTCTAGGTCAATTACTAATTCGGCAGTTTCAATCGAAATTGTCGCGTTAGCCACACCTTGTAATGGAATACCTTGATTAATTGTCAAAACACTGCCGTGTTCATTGGCAACGGTATTTAAAACCCGGGATAATACGCCGGATTTGTGTTCTAACAGCAACGCAATTGTTACGATCTTTTCTTTACTTGCTTCATAAAACGGAAATACATAGTCCTTATATTTGTAATAGGCACTACGGCTTAACTCCATTTTTTCCACTGCCTCGTTAATGGTGCGTGCTTCTCCGCGCTTCAATAATTCTTTTACTTTAATTGTCTTTTTTATGGCTTCGGGTAAAATTTCTTCCCGAACTAAATAAAAAATGGCTTTTTGTCCTGTAACCATATTTTCCCCTCCTTGTGGTACTGCTGTTGCGGATGGATATCTTTATATGGTAGACATTATATCATCAAAATACCTGATTATACAAGCAAAAATACAAAAAAATTAGTCAGTCCGTTACAGACTGACTGCTGGTCTTTGATCGAATATTAGCTTAATTAAAAAATGATGCATATTAATCCGCCACTGCCGTCATTGACGATTTTTTGGAGGGTGTCTTTCAATTTAATTTGTGCGTTTTCCGGCATAGCTGTTAATTTGTTCTGGATACCTTCACGGACAAGTTCATTTAGTGACTTACCAAACAGATTGGTACGCCAAATTTTTTCGGGTTCTCCCTCAAATTCTCGCATGAGATATTGAATGAGTTCTTCACTTTGTTTTTCAGTGCCGATGATGGGTGAGATCTCGGCCTGGACATCAGTCCGAATAATATGTAAGGAAGGCGCTGAAGCTTTAAGTTTGACACCGAAGCGGTTTCCTGTCCGGATAATTTCCGGTTCTTCCAGTACCATTTCGTCAAGTTGCGGCGGTACAATGCCATATCCTGTTTGCTCAACATCTTCCATGGCTGCTGAGATTTTATCATATTGTCGTTTAGCCACAGACAAATCTTTCATGAGGCGCAGCAAATGATGCTCGCCGGTAATGGTAAAGCCGGTAAGCTCTTCCAGCACATTATAGAACAAATCTGGTCGCGAGGTCATTTCAATAACGGCGATACCGCTCCCCAGGTCCATGTCATGTAAAATGACATCAGCGACAAAATCATAACCGGATAGATCATCAATAGCCCGGTCAATATCTCGCAGGCGACGAATGTATTGAACGACATTGTTGACAGCGCCTTCAAATTTTTGCCGTAGCCAATGATCTTTATCAAGTTCTTCGACCCATTTGGGAAGAGTAATATTGACTTCTTTAACCGGGAATTCATAAAGGACTTCCTGTAAGATGCCATAGATATCATCATGCGATAATTGAGCGCAGTCTACAGGAATAACTGGTACATCATAATTGCCTTCTAATTTTGCTACAAGCTCTCTGGTTTCTTTGGCGTTAGGTCTGCCGGTATTCAAAATCACTAAAAACGGTTTTTGGAGTTCTTTGAGTTCACTAATAACCCGGTCTTCGGCTGCAAGATATTTATCGCGCGGAAGATCGGTTACACTGCCGTCAGTTGTTACCACCAGGCCAATAGTCGAGTGTTCGGTAATTACTTTACGAGTTCCAACTTCGGCGGCTTCCTGGAACGGGATTTCATTTTCGAACCAGGGCGTGAGCACCATGCGAGGACCTTCTTCTTCTTCATAGCCTAACGCACCATCTACAGTATAGCCAACACAGTCGACCACCCGCACTCTGACATTGACATTATCTTTTACATTGATTTCTACTGCCTCATTGGGGATGAATTTTGGTTCTGTTGTCATGATGGTTTTGCCGCCGGCACTTTGAGGCAGTTCGTCTTTAGCGCGTTCTCTGTCATAGGGATCAGTAATATTAGGTAGTACCATAGTCTCCATAAAGCGCTTGATAAACGTCGATTTACCCGTGCGGACCGGTCCTACTACACCAATATAAATATCTCCACCGGTGCGTTCGGCAATATCTCTAAACAGGTCGAATTTTTCCATCTGGCGTCTCCCTCCCTGATTACGGTAATTATCATTATAAATATATGACATGCCAATCCAAATATTACAAAATTAATAAAGTATGGTAACTAAAAAGTACTTACCATACTTTATTAGTCACCATACATTTTTATGCCAAGTTTATTTAATTCCAATTGAGATTGGCAAGTGCCACTTCCTCGACTTCATGGGTCCGACTGCGAATCATTAATTCGAGGACAGCGTCTTTGGGAGATTTGTTTTGATAAAGCACCTGATAGAGCTGCTGGGTTATCGGCATATCAACCTTGTACTTGTCTGCCAGTTGATAAGCAGCTTTAGTTGCCCGGATGCCTTCTACCACCATGGAAGTTTCAGCTTGAATTTGCTCAGCCGTTTTTCCGGCAGCCAGCATGAGGCCGGCGCGGCGGTTGCGGCTGTGTACACTGGTACAGGTGGCAATAAGATCGCCAAGACCGGTTAAGCCAGCAAAGGTGAGCGGATTTGCCCCCATAGCCATACCCAGGCGGGTAATTTCAGCCAGTCCGCGGGTCATCAGGGCAGATTTGGTGTTGTCGCCAAACCCCAAGCCTTCGGCGATGCCGGCTCCTAGGGCGATAACATTCTTCAGTGCGCCGGCTAACTCGACACCAACGATATCGGGATTGGTATATACGCGAAAATATGGCAGCATAAATGTATCTTGAATGAATTCAGCAATTTTGCGCGATTTAGCGGCGATTACAGTGGCGGTTGGATAGTGTAGTGCTACTTCTTCCGCATGATTAGGCCCGGATAATACGGCAATACGATCAGCATTTGCCGGCAATTCTTCGGCAATGACTTCAGAATTTCGCATAACGCTGGTCAATTCTAAGCCTTTTGCGGCAGTAACAAGAATTGTGTCGGCTTTAACATAAGAGGCTAGCTGTGCGGCTGTTTGTCTGACAGCATGTGAAGGAATCACCAGTACAAGGAGCGCGGCGTCTGTGGCAACAGCCTCTAATTTGTGGCTGATAGTAACAGCGTTCGGTAATTTGCAGTCAGGCAAGTAATTGGCATTTTCACGGGTTACTTGTATCTGCGCTGCTAGTTCGGGTGAACGTACCCATAAGCGCACATCAGGATGCTTTTGTCCTAATACTGAGGCCAACGCTGTTCCCCAACTGCCTGCGCCAATAACGGCTATATGCATATTGGTAGTTGTCACTTCTCTTTCGTGGAACCGGGTTCAGGTGTTGTACCGGCTTTTATTTTAGATTCTGTTCCGTTTAGCAGCCGTTCAATGTTGGGACGGTGTCTAACGATGACAAAGATAGCCGCTGCCAGGCCAAAATATAAAAATTCCTGTCTGGAGTTAAGTAGCCACATTGTAATGGGCACCAGGGCAGCAGCGATAATAGATGCCAGGGAAACATAGCGGGTAAAGTATACAATAATTGCCCAGACTGTAAAGACAATCAAGGTGACTTGCGGCGAGATAACGGCAATTACGCCAAGGCCGGTGGCAACGCCACGCCCGCCCTTCAAGCCTAAAAATATCGACCAGTTATGGCCGCTGATGGCTCCAATACCACCAAGCAGTTCAGCTGCCGCTGTACCGACAAAGTAATGCCCGATAAGAACACCGGCCACTCCTTTTAGGGCATCTGTTAAAAATACCAAGAGAGCGGGTTTTACCCCAAGTGTCCGGTAAGCATTGGTTGCGCCGATGTTTTTACTTCCATATTGCCGCAAATCGACATTGTAGATTGTTTTGCCAACAATTAACCCATTCGGGATTGATCCAATCAGATAACTGGCGAGAAAAACCAGTAAATATTCCATTCTCCCACTCCCTCAATTCATCTACTCGTCTTTTTCTTTACGGCCACGAACAACCAGTTTGAGTGGAGTTCCTTCAAAGCCAAATGCTTCCCGCAATTTGTTTTCTAAAAAGCGCAGATACGAAAAATGCATAATCTCGGGGTCATTAACAAAGAAAATAAAGGTTGGCGGCTTAACATCAGGCTGGGTTGTAAAGTAGATTTTAAGCCGGCGTCCTCGTTCTGACGGCGGTGGATTGATGGCAGTTGCATCTTCAACAACCTGATTAAGTACACTTGTTGCGACACGCATGGCATGCTGATCAGCCACATATTTGACAAGCTCAGTGACCCGCTGCACGCGCTGCTTGGTAAGCGCAGAAGTAAATAATACCGGTGAATATTGCATAAAGCCCAGTTCTTCCCGGATTGTTTCAGTAAACCGCAGGGAAGTTTTGCCGTCTTTATCAATAAGATCCCATTTGTTAACAACAATAACGCTGGCTTTGCCTGCTTCATGGGCATAACCGGCTATTTTTTTGTCTTGCTCGGTTACCCCCTCTTCGGCATTGATAACCATAAGGACAACATCACAGCGGTCAACAGCCCGCAGTGAGCGAATAACACTATAACGTTCAACCGGCATATCTACTTTGGCTTTGCGGCGCATGCCGGCAGTATCAATAAGTACATAGGACTGGCCATCTTTAGTAAAATGGGTGTCAATGGCATCGCGGGTCGTGCCGGGAATATCGCTGACAATGACCCGGTCTTCGCCAATGATGGCATTGACCAGTGAAGATTTACCGACATTTGGGCGGCCGATTACGGCAACTTTGATCTGGTCTTTATCTTCAGTTTCTACGTGTTCTGTCGGCATGTTTTCAATAAGCCTATCCAACATGTCGCCAAAATTAAGGGCATTGGTGGCGGAAAGCGCTATGGGGTCGCCGAGGCCGAGATTGTAAAACTCATAAATATCGGCTTCATTCTTCATATTGTCCACTTTGTTTACCACAAGTAAAACCGGTTTGCGGGTATTGCGCAAAATCGCGGCTACTTCATCATCGGCAGTAGTCATACCTACCTTGCCGTCAACTACAAACATAATGACGTCGGCTTCATCAATAGCCAGTTTGGCCTGATTGCGCATCGCGGTCAAAATTTTGTCACTTGTTTCAAACTCAATACCGCCGGTATCAATCATGGTAAATTGACGGCCCAGCCACTCAGAATCCATGTAGATGCGATCCCGGGTAACACCTGGCATATCTTCTACAATCGACAAGCGATTTCTACCGATATAATTAAAAATAGTAGATTTGCCGACATTAGGCCGGCCAACAATTGCAACAATTGGTTTACTCATACATATCACCTTGTATCTTTCTTAATATCAACATTTGCTTTTAGCGGCAACGGCAGGGTTAGCAGCAGGTGCTTTCGTAGTTAGCGCCAGGCTGCAAGCAGTTGTTTTAAATCTTGGGCAAAGTAAGCTGTTCGTACCGGAACCTCTAGTTTGGCAGCAATCTCTCCAGGAGTCATGTCATCGAGAAATACTTGCTCGCCCTTGCGGAGTGCGACTCCCGGAATAATGATGCCACTGCGCTTCCCGGGAAGCTTTTGTAACACGCTGATAATATCGCCGCCTGTCAACAGGCCTGTGACCGTAATGTTTTTGCCAAAAAAGTTATTTGGAGCAGCAATTACTCGGATGACTAGGTTAGGAACATGAAAGTCAGCCAAGAGCGGTGCGAGAATCTTCTCGGCAGAAACACCACAAACAACGTCAATATAGTGTGTTTCACTATACCCGCTAATGGGTACCTCTGCTTGCTCCCAATCAGCCAGAAAACTGCGAATCAGACCAATCCCATTTTCCAATTGGGGAAAACCGTCGTAAAACTCGTAACTAGGAATTTCTTTACTTGCTGACAAATAAAACTCATCAGCAAGATATACAAAAGATTCCCCGCTATCTCGTCTGGATTTTTCTTGCCACTTGTGTACCAGCTCAATAACTTCACCGGCAGCTGAAGCTGAAAATTTATCTAATGGCTCACAGTTGTCGCGAAAACGGGTAAGGCCGACCGGTACAATAGCCAGTGATAATACCGACGGGCGTAAGCTATATAGATCCTGGATAGTTTTCTCCAGTTCTTTGCCATCATTAAAGCCTGGGCACAAGACAATCTGGGTATGCAGTTCAATGCCGTAGTCAGTCAGTTGTTTGAGCTGATCCATTATTATGCCGGCTTGTTTATTGTTCAACATTTGTTTGCGAAGCTCGCTATTAGTTGTATGTACCGATATATATAGCGGTGATAAGTGCAGTCGAGCGATTCGACTTAGGTCATGCGTATTAAGATTAGTTAATGTAATAAAATTACCATATAAAAAGGATAAGCGGTAATCATCATCTTTAACGTAGAGACTCTCACGCAAACCTGAAGGCATTTGATCAACAAAACAAAAAATACATTTGTTGGCACAGTGGCGTACCTTATCAAATACCGCACTTTCGAACTCCAGACCCAGTTCCTCGTCATAATCTTTTTCAAAGGCAATGACTTCCTGTTCACCCGAAACCCGTTCAACCAGCAGTTCAATTTCTTCTTCTGCCAGCGCAAAGCTTAGATCAATAATATCCTGAACAGGTTCGCCATTGACCGCGAGTAGACGATCTCCGGGCACAAGGCCGAGTTCAGCACCGATACTGTCTGGTTTAATGTTTGATATAATGCCTTTATATGTCAAAGTATTCCCCCCTTCTGTTAATATTCCGTTAGTAGCTATATTTTCCTGCAAACCGTTTGATTAAACGACAAAATAAATGGAGATTTGTATTAGCGAGAGTTTTAGAACGGGTTAGTCAGCGGACAAAATATGAAAAAAGGCAGGAAATTACCTGCCTAAATAATTACTCCTACTTATCCTGCTGTTCTTCGTCAGGCTTTTTGAAGGATGATGGAGTATTACGTTTCTTGGTTTTTTTGCTTCCAAGAAAGTTAGCAAATTCAGTAGAGGTAAAGTTTTTCAGCTTACTGCCGGCTTCTTTTAAACTGCCGGTACTCAGCAGGAGAAAAGCTGCAACGCCGACAACCAAAATTCCTAAAATCCAGCCTATTGATTTGCTGGCTCCTGATAGACCGCCGGCTGCTGAGCCTAAACCAGTATTGCCGGCAGAATTTGTTGCTCCGGCAGCATTCGGGCCGGTAGGTGCGCTGGATTTGCCAAGTATATCAGGGATAACATCAGAAAATAAAGCAATACCTTTTTCCGCAGATTCGCGGTCATTGGTGTGCGCCCCTGCCTCAAGCAGCATGGATCGGGGATGCAAATCCTGATTATAATCACCGCCTTTGGCAAAGAATATCCCTTTTACAAGCCCAGGATGTTTTTTATCTGAGGCGGCTTTAATTTGGAGTGCATAATCCTCAATTTGTTTACCGGTAGGTCCGTATTTTCCAACAACCAGTTGAACTTTACTGATGTCCTGTCCAGCAACATTTCCTTTATATACCTCAGGTGGTACGGCATCACGATGAATGTCAAAAACGGCATCAGGTTGTTCTTTTTTTACTAAGTTCATAGCTGTTCGGCGGGAACGCTCATACGCCATGTCGTCATGTGGATCGTGTTTGGCTTGGGAGTGAATTACCGTCACGCCTTTTTTTTCTAAGGATGAGGTAAAAGCATCACCTACCTTGTAAATACCGCCTGCTCCCAGAATACTTTCTTTACCATCAGTAGGCACATAAGATTCGTCTGAATGGGTATGGTAAACAGCGACTTTGCCGTTACTTCCCCCTTGTGCTGCCAGGATAAGGGGCTGCAAATAGGCTTTTAGTTGAGAAAACAAGAAAGAATCTTCTTGGTAATATGCTGACAAGTTAACTTCGCCTAATAGTTTTGCATAAGCAGTATTTCCCTCCACACGGATTACTTCATAACGACGGTTATTTTCTGTAAGCATTTGATCACCGACTTGCATTTTCCAACCGGTTATATATACAGTGTTGCCGCCTTCATCAAGTACGGTTGTGTAGCTATTATCAGGGGTTGGTGCTGCGTAGCACAATGAAGCTGTGAGTATAAAAAACAGGGCTATTATTGTTGCAAAAAGTTTATTATTCATGGTTTTTGTCCTCCTTACCGGAGGTTTTGATTTCAGGTGTCTTGCTACTTTTCTTGGAATCAAGATTTTTCGAATTGTCAGGGTGCAATTCTTTACTGAACTCATATAAGCCTTCAGGCCGGTTAGGCCCGAGCACTGGGCCGCCTTGCATTTTTTCGCGAGTTTCGCCTACCAGTTCGGCAATCATTACTGCTAAGATACCGGCAATAATGGTAACATCAAAGGCACCGGCACCACCAATTGCCGTTGTTCCCGGTATGTCAAGGCCGGAAAGTGTAACGATATGAACAATATCACTAAGCACTACCCCAAGTACCCCGCCAACAAATGCACTCCGGCGTGAACGGCCTGCCAGGTAGGCAATAAGACCAGCTGATATTCCATAGATGATTTTCGGATCAAGAAACATATTTTCCGGTTCATATGGCAAATAACGTGAACCTAGTGAAATGGTTGCAGCAACAAGCAGCGCTGCCGTTACAGCCCGGACTCTTTCGGCAGTCTCATCAGCTTTGGCAATTAAATAAATACTTAGAATAATTGGCAGTACTGCTCCGCCAACATTAATGGAAACCTCCATCGGAGAACGCATTAACGGAATGTCAATGAAACTGCCGATAACAATACCGGCAATAAACATTAAGGCTTGTTTATCTGTCATCCGCATACGATCCAAAATTCGTTGTGCTAAGCCAAAGTAAACCAGTACGCTGACAACCAGAAGTAAAATCATTCCAAGCGGCATATTCATCATGTTGTCTCACCTCTAAACATGTAATTGTTGACGCATCAACCCTAGTTTGTGCGAATGCCGCTTACTTAATGCAAAAAGCATGGCATTAAGCCATGCTTTCCTCGTTTTTTTTTCGCTCAGCAAATTGTGTTATATTAATCCCTCGGATTGTCAGCCATTCCCGACTGAAGCCGGTAACGACTATTGGGATAGTTGAGAGGTCTTTGATAGAACAAGCACCTACTAATAACATATAGCGTTTTAAGTCTGTTATAAACTGTTGATACCAGTGGACGGCACCTTCAATTCCTTTGTCTGAAAGAACTTTTACTATCGGCCCAGCAATGGCTGTCGCCCTGCCGCCAAGGGCAAGAGCTTTGGCGACATCAAGCGGTGTTCTCACGCCGCCAGAGATAATCACATTGGCGTTTTCACCGATTGCCGCTAGTACCTCGACGGCTGAAATAGCGGTGGGAATTCCCCAAGAGAGCATTTCATCGCTAAGTGTTAGCTGGTTGCGAGCGGCTTCAATAGCGAGAAAATTAGTCCCGCCTGTACCACCGACATCGATGACAGCAACTCCAATGCCGGCAAGCGCTTGCGCTTGCTCACGGGCAATACCGCAACCAACTTCTTTGACAATAACAGGTACGTTAACTTTGTTGATAATGGCTTCAATATTAGCCAGATATCCGGTGAAATTGCGATCACCTTCACTCATAATGATTTCTTGCCCGGCATTAAGATGAATTTGAATGGCCTGGGCACCAATCATTTCAACAGCGCAGACTGCCGCTTCCGGTGAAGCGTGGGCACCTAAATTAGCAAAGAGTATGCCATCAGGATTAAGTTCTCTTACAACTTTATATGATTCTGCTTCTGTCGGAGTTTCAATAGCGGAATACTGTGAGCCAACCGCCATAGCTGTTCCTGTTATGTGTGCAAATTCTGCCAGCATGCGGTTAATTGCTGTAACATCTGGCGCGCCGCCGGTGATGGCATTAATAATAACCGGTTGTGATAACGGGATTGCGGCAATAGCTGTAGCTATTTCAATATCCTCCCAGGATAAATTGGGAAGACAGTTGTGCACTAGATGAAAATCAGTAAATCCGGCAGCCGCGGGGCCGTCGTCTAGGAGAATAGAATATTTCAGGTGTTCCAATTTGCGTGACTGCCGTATCATATGAGTTTCTAGTCCTCCCGCTTGAATAAATGCGCAAATTTGTCACCAAGTGTAACACCTGATGAAGGGGCCTGGCTGGAGAGATATTCGCTGAATTCTGCGCGTTCCTTATCTTGTTCGGCTTGGCTGATACTAAGTCCAATCCGCTTATTTACTTTGTCAATAGACAAAACCTTAACAGTTACCTCTTGACCGACACTGACAACTTCATCAGCGCTTACCACCCGGCGCTCAGATAGCTCGGAAATGTGCGCCAGACCTTCTACTCCAGGTTTTAACTCAACAAAGGCGCCAAATTTGGCAAGTTTGCTGACTTTGCCTGTCAGAATACTACCTTCCGTCAGCGTTTCGGCTTCTGTGTACCAAGGATCGCGACTTGTATCTTTCAGGCTGAGTGAGAGTTTCTTGGCTGATGGATCAACTTTGAGTACCACGACAGTAACTTCATCGCCGACGTTCACAATTTCCTGCGGGTTTTTAACACGTTGCCAGGACAAATCGGAAATATGGATAAGGCCGTCTACTCCACCGATATTGACAAACGCACCAAAGTCAGCCAAGCGGCTTATTGTGCCGGTTATACTCTGCCCTACCGACAACTTAGCAAAGATTTCTTTTTCTTTGGCTTCTTTTTCCTGGGCTAACAATTGTTTGCGGGATAAGACGGCTTTTTGTTTTTCACGGTCAACTTCAATGGGGATTACGGTAAGTGTCTGGCCAACATAGGGCGTAAGATCTTCAACAAATCTAAGATCAACTTGGGACGCAGGGATAAAACCGCGCACTCCGAAAATGCTGGCAACCAAACCGCCTTTTACGACCTCGGATATTTTGGTTTCTAGCTGTTGCCCTTGAGCAAGAGCCTCTTCTAGTTTATCCCAGGCCGTTATTCGATCTGCTTGCACCTTTGACAATTTGACCTGCCCGTCTGCGCTGTCGGCATCAAGTACCAACACTTCAATAACCTGTCCTTCGCTAACAATGTCAGCAGCGGTGGCTGGTGACGGGTAAGCCAGTTCGGCTAGCGAGATAACGCCTTCGGCTTTGTAGCCGATGTCAACAAAGACTTCATCATGGCGGACTCCGACTACAGTACCTTTGACAATACTGCCATTTTCAACTTTAATAACATCAGTCATATTCATAGCTTCCATTTTTTCATATACCTCCTTGATTACCCAATCTGGGGTTGATGCCCCTGCTGTAATACCGGCCGTTTGTACACCGGCAAACCATGCTGTTTGCAGCTCATCTGCTGTTTCAATATGATATGCCACTTTGCCGGCTGCGCGGCAAACGCTGGCTAAACGAGCAGTATTGGCACTGGCTTTGCCGCCGACAACAATCATAATGTCAACTTGCTTTGCTAACTCAATGGCGGCCTCCTGCCGGAGATCGGTTGCCGTACAAATAGTACGTTCAATTTTAAGTTCCTGGCATTTTGTGTTTAAGATAGTCACAATGTCTTGAAAACCCTTAGCAGAAAAGGTGGTTTGGGCTACTACTCCCAGCCGGTCATAAATTGGCAGTTCCTCGGCCTGCTTAGGTGTTTCGATAATTATCGCTTTACTATCTGTCCAAGCAAAAATACTTTGCACTTCAGGATGGTGGGGTTCACCAATAATAATAACCTGATAGCCTTGGGTTAATAAGCTAAGAGCTGCCTGCTGCGCTTTTTTTACATGCGGACAGGTGGCATCTACGACCTTTAGCTCTTTGCTTTCAGCTTGAGCATAGATGTCAGGGCCAACACCATGTGAACGGATAATTACTTTGCCTGACGGTATTTCATCCAGTTTGTCAGCAGTGTTAATGCCTAATGTCTTAAGACGGTTTATCATCTGTGGGTTATGAATAATTGGTCCTAACGTATGTACCGGGCAAGTTGCGTCAAGGGCGCTTATTGCCATATCGACAGCACGCTTTACACCGTAACAAAATCCCCGATGGTCGGCCAAATATATCTTCACGTTAGCCTCCTGTGTGGTAGTATTGGGCTTATTTACCTAATATATTATACCCCCTTTATCTCCTGGTTTCAAATAAAACCGCCACTATTTAGCAAAGTGCTAAATAATGGCGGTTTAAAATTATATCTTATATTATTTAATTTTTGTAGTTAGTATTATTAGGATCAATCGGGCAGGCATCAAAGGAAATTTCCGTATCCATACCAATCGGTTTTTCAGTCTTTAAGAGCTGCAGCCACAACCGGATGGAGTCACCTAAGGTGATAACTGTAAGAATGATCATGACAATGCTGAGGACACCGTTGGTGTTACCAAGAGCATCGCCGCGGTTAAAGAACATTTGCACGTTCATTACACCAGCCATAATAACTGTTGCGGATAAGAAAACGAGTGGTGCAAAAGTTACCAGAGCATATGATTTCTTAGGTGCAATTTTGAGAATAATGGTGGTACCAAGTGCCAGTGCAATCAAAGCCAAAAGCTGATTAGCAACACCGAATAACGGCCAGATCGTAGCTACATCACCACTATAGAGCAAGTATCCCCAACTAAAGGAGACGATAGCGCTGGTAAACAGAATACCAGGCCACCAGCTGGTTTCTTTAAGCGGAGAGTACACATAGGTACCAAGAATGTCCTGCAGAATATAGCGAGCAACACGGGTACCGGCATCAATAGTTGTCAGGATGAAGAGCGCCTCGAACATAATGGCAAATTGATACCAGTAGCTCATCAGGTGTTTCATACCGCCAATGTTAGAGAAGATGTGAGCCATACCAACCGCTAAGGATACTGCCCCACCAGGACGATGAGCAACATCCATTTCTACCAAACGGGATAATTCTTTGATTTCAACAGTAGGAATACCTAATTTGGCGAATACAGCAGCCGGACTATTAATTGCAAAATAGTCACCAGGCATAAGTACAACTGCGGAAATAAGGGCCATTACAGCCACAAAACCTTCAGTAACCATACCACCATAAGCAATCATGCGTGCTTGGGATTCTTTTTCAATCATCTTACAGGTTGTGCCAGAGCTAATCAGAGCATGGAACCCTGAGATAGCACCGCAGGCAATGGTGATAAACAGGTATGGCCACCAAGGACCAGGAATGATGGGACCGCCGCCATTAACAAATTGAGAGGCAAACGGCATATTAACAGTAGGTTGTACAATAAGAATACCAAGAGCCAAAGCACCAATAGTACCGATTTTCATATAAGAACTTAAATAATCACGGGGAGCTAAAAGCAGCCAAACCGGCAGCACAGCAGCAAAGAAGCCATATAGTGGCAGCGCAACCGACAATTGTGGTTTGGTTAAGTTAAAGAATGGTGCAAGACCAGACCAAGGTTGCCCAGGGCTTAACCAGTGCCCTGTGAACACGGCAGCCAACACTAATAAGAAGCCGGCAATTGATCCTGAACGAATAGCGCCAGGGCGAATTTTAAACATATACAGACCGACAACAATAGCAATCGGAATAGTCATTGATAAGGTATAAAGACCCCAAGGATTTTTAAACAGGGCATTTACAACCACGATTGCTAAGCCGGCAAGAGCAACGATAATAATAAAAAGAATTGCAAGTGAAGTAGTCATACCGCTGACCGGTCCAACTTCACGGCGAGCAATATAGGATAATGATTGACCGTTATGGCGGATCGAAGCAAATAAAATAATGAAGTCGTGAACGGCACCCGCAAACACTGAACCAAGCAAAATCCACATAAAACCAGGACCCCAGCCATACTGAGCGGCTAGCACCGGGCCAACGAGCGGGCCTGCACCGGCAATAGCTGCAAAGTGATGGCCGAATAATACCCATTTGTTGGTTGGAACAAATTCACGGCCATCATTGCAACGATAAGCTGGTGTCATATTAGCATCATTTAAAACCAAAACTTTCGCAGAAATGAATGCTGAATAATAGCGGTATGCTAAAACATAAACACAGATAGCAACTACCAATAAGCTGACTGAATTCATTAACTAAGTCCTCCTTTTAAAATAGGCAAAAAATATAAAGAAGAGCCTAAGTAGTATCTACTAGCCCCCTTCCATAAGTAATTTTCTTTATATTAAATTTCTATTAGAAATAATACAGTATATTGTATTATTAAACAACATGTCTATGGTGAAATGACAAAAAACCAGGATGAAATACAGTATCATCCTGGTCAATAGCACAAAAATATTTACATAATTACAAGGTGTTACAAACCAAACAGTTTTTTTAGTTTGGGAACTTGTTGACGACTTACGGGAATTTCTTCGCTTAATCCTTCCAGTGTCAGGTTATAAGTTCCGTTAAACCAAGGGATTATTTCGCGGATTTTCTCGATGTTCACAAGATATGCACGATGAGTACGGAAAAACAAATGTTCATCAAGGCGGGATTGCAGGTCTTGCAGCGGCATGTTGGAGTAATAGCATTTATCAGCTGTGCGGATGGATAATTGTCCTTCCGTACAGTATGCCGCAATAATATCTTTGGTATTAATTACAGATGCTTTACCATTATTCTCTATGGCTAATTTTTGCAGGCTATGAGGCAACTGTTTATTGGCAGCACGCTTTTTATCAGCAGTTGTGGCTATCGAGTCGGCAAGCAGCATTCGTACTTTTTCGATACACTTCGATACTCGTTTTTCAGAGAAAGGTTTTAGTAAATAGTCAACAGCATTAAGTTCGAAAGCTTTTACAGCAAATTCTTCATGGGCAGTAGCAAAAACAACCAGTGGTACTACGCTGGTTATATTTATTTTTTCAACAGTCTGCATACCGCTCATACCTGACATTTCAATATCCATAAAGGCTAAGTGGGGATTAAGTGCCGGTATGGCTTCAAGAGCGGATTCACCACTTGAAAATTCGCCGACAATATCAATTTCTTGATACTGTCCCAATAAATATCTCAGCTCGCTGCGTGCAGGTTCTTCATCATCAATAATCATGACTCTAATTGTGCTTAGACACTCAGCCATTAACAACCACCTCGGCATCAATTGGTATATGGAGTAATACGGTTGTTCCCTGCCCTTCTACACTATTTATAGTGAGAGCATGTTTGATTCCGTATATGGCTTTCAGGCGTTCATTCACATTGGTTAAGCCGACGCCGGCGCCTTTGCCAAAGCCAGATTCCAAAACTTGTTCTTGGATCTCAGGCGGAATACCCAGACCATTATCTGTTATAGCTATTTCAACCTGCCTGCCTACTGTTCGGGCGGCAATTTCGATGGTACCGCCTGTTGCTTTTGCCAACAGCCCATGCTTTACTGCATTCTCCACCAGCGGCTGAAGGGTAAACGTAGGCAACAATATATCTAAGGTATCCGGCGAAACTTCTTGTTTAATAATAAGCCGGTTGCCAAAACGGGCTTGTTCTAAGATTAAGTAAGAGTCCACATGCTCCAATTCTTCTTTGAGTGTTACAAAGTCGCGGGCCGCTTTTAAGCTGCGACGGAAGAATTCGCTTAATTCAATTAAAAGATTGCGGGCTTTATCTGGATTGGTCCGGCAAAAAGACACAATCGTATTTAACGAATTGAATAAAAAATGAGGATTAATCTGGGCGCGCAGAGCTTTGAGCTCTGCTTTGGCGGCTAACTCAGCCGTATGCTGCAGTGCTGATAATTCAAGCTGAGTGCCAAAAACCTGGCCAAGACCTTGCGCAAATTCAATATCAAGCGCAGTAAGTGCCTCTTCATGTGCGTAATAGATTTTCAGAGTGCCGGCAATTTCATCACGACAATAAAGCGGTACAACTATGGCCGATTTTAAGGGACAGGACGGAACATTACAACCAATTTCTTTTTGGCTCTGTGCAACGGTAATTTGTCCGTTTGCCAAGCTGGCTTTAGTTAGTTTGGTAAAAATCTTCATTCCTTTGGCATGATGGTCGCTGCCTAAACCAATATGGGTGAGTACTCTCTCTAAATCGGTAATTGCTACGGCTACTGCTGAAGTCATGTTCAATATGTTGACCGCTACTTTTTCTGCCGATTCAGGATTAAGTCCCTGCCGAAAGTGTGGCAAGGTTACATTGGCAATTCGCAATGCTTTGTGTGTTTGGAGAGCGGCAATCTTGGTTTGATGTTCTTTGGCATTATGAATAATAATCATAAAAATAGCTATTCCGAGCGCATTGGACATTGACATCGGAAGAATAATTTGTGTAACAAGCGATAATGCAGTTTCATAGGGTTTTGCAAATAATAAAATTAAACCCATGCTGAATAATATAACGCAAACGCCGGTGATTGTGCCGGTAATCCATTCGGGGGTTTTAGGTTTTGTCCGTACATGGATATAACCTGCCAGGATTCCGCCAAACAAAGTAGCAATACCACATTGCACGGCAGTAAAGCCGCCCAGGTAGATGCGATGTGCAGCGCTAATCAGGCCGACTGCTGTTCCGACAACCGGCCCGCCCAAAAGGCCGGAAACAATGGTTCCGGTATCACGAACATTGGCAAGCGCGCCTTCGATTGGAATACCAAAATAAGTGCCGGCAATTGAGATGGTTGAAAAGATAAATATTAAGATAAGCTTTTCGCGTACAGAGGTGCTCTCTTTAAAAATTAATCGAAATGCTTGGGTATGTGATAAAACATAGGCAATAACAGCGATTATGGCAATTCGCTGCACTAAGATTATGGATAAATTTGTATCTAATACTTCTAGGGTAGTATTTTCCATAATTATACCTGCTTACTTATTAGTATCGGCCTGCGCCAATAGTTGATTAATTTCTGTCATTACCCGTGCGCTCATGACGTCCATACTTTCATTATTACGGTCAAACAGCAGTGGTTTGCCGAATATTACCTTGAACTTAGGTAATAAACAGCCGTTATTAAATATTTTATTTGTACCAATAATTGCAGTCGGGATAACGGGAACACCAGCTTTGACTGCAATCAAAGCTAAGCCTGCTTCAGGTGCACCTAGTTTGCCATTTTTACTGCGAGTGCCTTCAGGAAATATGCCAAGAATATTGCCAGTCTCAAGCAGTGTTAAGGCTGTACGAATAGCTGTCCGGTCTGCTGCGCCGCGTTTTACCGGGAAAGCTCCTAATTGTTTACCGATTATCCAGGCAAAGAGTTTATTGGTAAACAGCTCCTCTTTAGCCATGAAGTGAATTCGACGCCCTGGTATGGCCGTGCCAACTACCGGCGGATCCCAAAGGCTGATATGATTGGCAGCAATGATAACACCGCCTGCAGGAATATTCTCAACACCAATTTTTTGCCAACGGAACACTACCGAAAAAAGAAAGGTAAGGAAAACGCGCAATAACCCATACACTTGTCAGTCTCTCCTTGCCAACGCCAATATTTTTGTTACGGCTTCGTCAATGGATAATTGGGTAGTATCAATATTGACGGCATCTGGAGCGGCAATTAGGGGTGCCAATTCGCGTTCGCTATCTTCTTTATCACGGGCAGCAATTTCAGTTTCCAGTTCAGCTAAATTGATGGTGTAGCCTTTCTCAGTCAGCTCCAACCAGCGGCGTTTAGCACGTTCAGCAATTGAGGCGGTTAAAAATATTTTTATGTCGGCGTCTGGTAATACATGAGTACCAATATCCCGCCCGTCCATTACTACACCGCCGGATTTTGCCATATTACGTTGTAATTCCAGCATAATCTTTCTGATTTCGCCTACTTGGGCTACTTTAGGCACAAGCCGGCTAACTTCCGGGGTTCGGATGGCTTCGGTAATATCTTGACCAGCTACCGTTACCTTGGTAGTGCCATTAATATAGTCTAGCTGTAAGTCAAGGTCGCGGGCTAATGCTGCGATTGCCTGGTCGCTAAGCTCAGCTTTTTCATCAAGTGCTCGCCAGGCTACCGCCCGATACATTGCTCCGGTATCAATATAGTTATAATTTAGTTTTTGGGCGGTAAGCTTGGCTACCGTACTTTTGCCTGCACCTGCCGGCCCGTCAATAGCGATAATTAATTGTTTCATACTATAAGTGCCTCCCAGTTAACCCTGTCTTAGCGTATCTATAACAGCAAAGAAGTCAGGATATGAAATCTTTACACAATCAAAGTTTTGAATTTCAACGCCAGCAGCAGCCAAGCCTGCAATTGCTACTGACATGGCCATTCGGTGGTCATGGTGAGACTCACAAACAGCAAAGCTTAGTTTTTGTGGACCATTGATAACCAGACCATCAGGATTTTCCGTAATTTTGGCGCCCATTTTCCCTAGCTCTTGTGCAACTGCCTTTAAGCGATCAGTTTCTTTTACACGGAGCTCTTCCGCGCCGGTAATTACCGTTTGCCCTTGGGCAAATAAGGCAGCTACAGCCAGTACAGGGATTTCGTCAACAAGACGAGGAATAATTTCGGCTTCAATCGTAACCCCTTTTAATTTGGCAGAGCGAACTACTATATCAGCCACTGGCTCTTTGCCGCTCCAGCGCTTATTGGTAATGGTAATGTCGGCGCCCATTTGCTGTAAAACATCAAGAATGCCTGTGCGAGTGGGATTGATGCCGACATTGATTAATTCGAGCTCGCTATTGGGTATTATTGAAGCGGCCACTAACCAAAATGCGGCTGAACTAATATCGCCAGGTACATCAATGCGTGACGGAGCCGTTACTTTTTGCACTGGTTCCAGAGTAATGGTAGTCCCCTCTTTTTTCACCGGGATGCCAAAGGTTTCAAACATTCGTTCCGTATGGTCACGGGATGGAATGGGTTCTGTAATAGTTGTTGAACTGTTGGCATAAAGGGCTGCCAGCAATATGGCCGATTTTACCTGGGCACTGGCCACTGGCATATTATAAGTAATGCCGGTTACTTGCTCAGCTTGGCTGAGTGCCAGCGGTGCATAGCGTGATTGGCCGCGGCCGGTAATTTTTATACCCATTTGAGTTAGCGGGGTTATGACCCTGGCCATCGGACGTTTTCTAATGGAAGCATCACCTGTCAGCACAGTGAAAAATGGTTGTGCTCCAAGGAGGCCTGTCAGTAGTCGTGTGGTAGTTCCTGAATTACCGGCATCAAGTATATCATTAGGTTCGCTCAGTCCGTAGAAGCCATTACCTTTGACCGTAAGTACTCCGTCCTTGTCTTGGTCTACAGTTACGCCTAATGCCCGCATGCAGTTGATGGTTGACCAGCAATCGGCAGCATGTAAAAAGTTGGTAACCGTCACCGGTGTTTCGCTAAGCCCAGCCAGCATAATACTACGGTGGGATATTGATTTATCGCCGGGAATATTAATTGATCCTTTTAACCCACTGGTTTTTTGTATTTGAATGAGTTGATCCATACTCTTCCCTCTTTGCTGTTAAATTTTTGTTGCTATAAGTAAAAATTGACGAATTTCATTAGGATAGTCATTTTAATCATTCACAACTATCCCAAAATGTAATAATTATATTCCCTGCTTAATAAAAATCTCCTTTAATCTCTACCGTTTGTTGGCGGTTTTTTGTAAATATCTGTTTTAGCCTAGTATTACTGTTTAAAGATAACTTTTCCGATTGTGATAATATCGCTCTGGCTTTCAAGCAAAATACCGTCTACAGGTGCTACCAGGTCGTTTTTGTGGGTATCAATAATAAATTGAGCAGGTTTTCCTTTGAGTTTAGTAACATCAATTTCAAGATAATCACCATCATATACGGTGACTTCAAGCTTTTTTTTTGCAAAATCACCTGCAATTTCACCATTGATTGTTAGTATTGCGTCACCGGTAATATTAGGGGTAATCATCCGGATGGTGATATTTTTTCCGGAACGTAAGGAACGAATGGATTTAGCAATTACTTTGTTTACCATGCTGAAGGTCTTGTTGGGTTCAGTTAAAGAAATATTAGCAGCATACATTGTGCTGGGAGTCGTTAGGCGGTCTCCTTCCAGTTTGTCGACAAGGGATAGGTATTTCCGGGTTTCATCGTGTAAAAGCAGCGCTTGAACAGCTAATAACAGGATAATAGCAATTGTTGTCAGGCGGATAAGCAACTGATCAACGGTAATATAGTATTTGCGGCGGAATCTGTCATTTCTGTTCTCCATACAACTTCCCCCTACTGATGTAGCTGCTGGTATTACATGGCGGCGTATTTGCCGGCCAAATATCCGGTGGAAAAGGCGGCTTGCAAATTGAACCCGCCGGTATAACCGTCAATATCAATGACTTCACCTGCGAAGAATAATGCCTCAATTACTTTGGACTCCATAGTGCGGGCGTCAATTTCTTTAATATTGACACCGCCAGCAGTTACAATGGCTTCAGATACCGAGCGGGTTTTGGAAATAGTAAAAGTTAAATGTTGTAAAACATCTAGTAAACGAGCGCGTTCTTCTTTGGTAATCTGGTGGACAAATTTATCTGGATCAATAAAGGACAAATCAATGACTACCGGGATTAGTTTGGACGGCAGCAACTCGTGCAATGAATTTTTTAATTGTTTTCTGGCGAACTTGGCAAAATCGCGCTGCAGACGTTTGTCCAACACCTCGGCAGTTAGCGCAGGTTTAAGGTTGATTTCTAATGACACTTCTTTACCTGATCCAGTGGCAAAGAGTTCGGCAACCTTTTTACTTAAGGATAAAATAATCGGTCCGGACAAGCCGTAATGGGTAAACAGCATTTCACCAAATTCATCGGCGGCTTTTTTTCCTTCACTCAAAACTGTTGCCGTAACATTTTTGAGGGAGAGTCCCTGCAATTCAGTTATCCATTCTTCTTCTACTTCCAGGGGGACTAACGAAGGTTTAATGGGGGTAACAGTGTGGCCTGCATCCCGGGCAAAACGATAACCGTCGCCGGAAGAACCTGTACCTGGATAAGATGCACCACCTGTTGCGATAATAACTGCATCTGCCTGATACTCCCCGTTCATTGTGGCAACACCGACAGCCTGGCCATTTTTAATAATTAAATTTTTTACCGGATCATTTACTTTAACCGCAATGTTTAGTTTGTCCATTTCTTTGACAAATGTCTTAACGACATCGCGAGCTTTGTCACTGACTGGAAAAACCCGTCCACCGCGTTCTACCTTTGTAGGTAACCCGGCTTGATTAAGAAAATCAATAATATCCTGATTCGTAAACGCATTAAAGGCACTATACAAAAAGGAACCATTGCCTGTCATGTTTTTTACCAGTTCTGGAATATCACAACTATTGGTAATATTGCAGCGGCCTTTTCCGGTAATGAGAATCTTGCGGCCAACTTCTTTCATTTTTTCGAGGACAGTTACTTTAGCGCCATGCTGGGCGGCACTGACTGCTGCCATGAGGCCGGCAGCACCGCCGCCGACAATAATAACATGTTTCATACTACACACTCACTTTTCACACTTATTCTTGGAATTCATTTAACAAAAAACCCTTATTTGCCGAAATAAGGGTAAAAATGTTAGTCGTTCTTTTTTTTGCTTACTTTTTTTAATTCTTCCACTTCGCTGGGGAGCAGATGGCGGTACTGCCCACGGCGAAGACCTTCTAATGTTAAGAAAGAAATTTTAACTCGTTTCAGGTTTTTTACAGGATGGCCAATGGCTTCACACATCCGGCGTATCTGGCGGTTTTTTCCTTCGTAAATTACTATCTCAAGGGTAGTTAATTCTTTTTCCTGGTCGATACCGACAATATTGACTTTTGCAGGAGCCGTGACACCATCTTCCAGTTTGATACCGATCCTAAGCTTATCGAGCTTTTCTTCAGGTGGATAGCCATGGACTTTGGCCAGATACGTTTTCGCTATTTCGTGGCGGGGATGAGTTAAGGCATTAGTTAAATCACCATCGTTGGTCATGATGAGTAAACCTTCGGTATTATAGTCTAGCCTGCCCACCGGATAAATACGTTCAGGAATATCGGCAACAAGATTAGTAACGGTTTTTCGACCCTGAGGATCTTCTAAAGCCGTTATTACTCCTTTGGGCTTATAAAGCAAAATATAAAGATATTTTTCGGCTTTTATGAGCTTTTTATCAACAGCAACTTTGTCACGTTTGGGCTCAACCTTGGTGCCAAGTTCAGTAACAATTTTACCGTTGACTGTTACTCGGCCAGCTTTAATAAGTTCTTCTGCATCACGGCGGGAAGCAACTCCAGCCTGGGCGATGAATTTTTGCAAGCGTTCTAACATGAAATTCGACTCCTACTTTCAAAGCATAGTTTATTCTTGAATAAATTGACTAAAATCAGTCTGGACTTTACAAGTACGTACGCGTTTATTATCTTTGGTTACTTTCTGGCAACTGCCGCATATACCTTCGCCACAACACATGGTATTGTTATTGGTTGCGGCCATTGGCAAGCTGATGCCGGCAGCATGCATAACAGCAATAACTCCATAATGTTGCTCATCTGGACCGGCGCTGATGATTAAATCCGGACATTCCTGACTATTTGCCAGACAGTCGGACAAGTAGCGCATTCCCCTTTGGCGCATAGAGGTTACTTCCTGCAGTTGAACATCTAAATCAGTAAGTTCATCGGCAATGAATATTTGGCCAACTTTCCCCGGGGCGGCAATGACCTTAATATGGTTATTTTTTTTCACTAACTGGCGGACTATTGCTACAGCCGGAGCTTGACCGATACCTCCAACTATTAATAATATTTTACCATTATCTATGTTGTCAATCCAGGGCTGACCAAAAATACCGTTATAATATGGTCCGCGTACTAAAACTTGGTTGTTATTATCAGCTAGCAAGCGGGTAGATTTGGGGCCAATGGTTTCAACAACGACATGAATTAAGTTGCCTGTTATTTTCATTACGCCGACAGGAAAGTGATAAAATTGTTGGTCTGACGGCCGCCGCAAAAACACAAAAGAACCGCATTTATCAAGGGATTGCGCAAGTTCAGAATTAACTTCTATTGTTAATACATATGTATCTGCAGCAATTTGCTCTTTAATACTAAACTTTGTTTCAGCTTCCAAACGTACAGGTGTATCAATATCGCTAGTGCTGCCCCAGTGATCTTTTTTGAGCTGCCACTGTTTTTCGTATAGTATGCACACCCCGCTCCAATTGCAGTCACAAGTTGCTTCGCCTTTCAGATGACTGCAAAATGTGCAATGATTAGTTTCTGACAGCAGGCAGGGACAATATGGTGAATTGATATCAATACAGCGTGTAGGAAGTTTTATCAACATAGCTATCCCTCCTTATTATACCAGACAAGTATTATAAATATCGGTAAGGCCGGTTTTGCTTATGCGTTCAATAATTTCGCCGCGCTGCGCGGAATATAATCCCAGCGTTTTCATGTGCTCGAAATAGATGGATCCTGAGAATGTATATCGCAGCTTAATTCCTTCCTCAGTTGCCATCTGTTTATGAATAAATTGAATAAAATCACCGGAGGCCAGTTCAGTTGGTAATTCCAGGTATTTCATGTCAAGGCAGTAGCGAACCGCATTGTGGCCGCTTAGCAAACCGGTTACTACTGCTTCGGTATGTCCTACCAGGATTCCGGATTTTTCACCGGCACAGAATAAATTATCGATAGAATCTACTTTTAAGGCACTATCGCAAGGGGCAATACCGAGATACCGGATAGAGTTGCCTACGCCACCTGAGTATGGATCTTCATAACGGGCACGTTCAAGCCCCGGTATTGTTCGCAGCATATCAATCGGGAAAAACGGTGTCATAAGCTTGGCATGGCCGGTATCAATAAGCACTATATTTTCGGCGTAATCGGCAATCGCATATTGGGAGCAGGCTTTTTTTCCCAACATGCCTGATTTTTTGAGATTCTCCGGCAATGGGATTACCACCATGCCTTCTTTTTCTAATTGGTTTTTCAGTTCAGAACTTAAAGAGTCTTTGTTAATTTTGCAGGAGCCGCTCATAGCGCCATAGGAGCCATCGGCTTTTTTGCCCATTATTTCTTTAACATCTGCTTTGCTGGTAAGGCTTACTCGCGGTCCAAAGGTTGGGCAGCGAAGAATACACATAGCACAGCCATTGCCATATTTCAAACAGTTACCCATGGGTCCTGTAGTCCCTGTTGTATCCACAAAAGCATCGCCGGTAATGATTTCTTCATTATCAAAGGTGAGGTGCTGAATTTTTTTGCCATATTTAACAAGACCGGATACACGTGCCCGTGTTTTTATTTCGATACCGTAGTTTTGGAGAATCTTTTTAACTAAAGGTTCCATGGTAGTCACGTCATAAAATGATGCATGGCTGTGACCGGGAAAATTTACGCCACGGTGCCTGGTATTGGCATCCATGGCTACAAATAAATCGCCGCCCCCCATTGCAATCGCTTCTTCAGCTGCTGTAAATCTGCCATTGTTGCGAAATATACCGCCTACTAAACCGGTTCCCAGCAATAAGTCGGTACGCTCAAGCAATACTACCTGTGCGCCGGCTTTTGCTGCTGATAGCGCTGCTGCGCAACCAGCCCAGCCACCGCCCACCACTACCACTTTAATCATGGACCTTCCCTCCAGTTTCTGCTTTAAAAATCACAATATAGTGTATTCGCTGTTTGGGAAAGTGCCACAAACCCAGGCACAAAGAAAACCCTGTATAAACTCACGTAAGTGGTAATACTCAAGTCTTGTCCCATTAAATTGTTTGATAAAAATAACAGGCAACATTGTGTTACCCGTTATTACTAAACAAATATTGGCAGATATAAACTGATGCCAAGAAGCTGGCAATATCACCCGTTAACCCCACAAGTGGCGCGTAGCGGGGATTATTGACAGCGACTGCTCCGAAATATACTGTCAATACATAAAAAGTTGTGTCTGTACTGGCTAATACGGTTGAAGCTATTTGGCCCACAAGGGAATCTGGGCCGTATGTGTTGAGGAGTTCAGTTGTTAGTCCAAGTGAACCGCTGCCTGATAGCGGGCGCATTATAGCCAGCGGTACTAAATCAGAAGGAATACCCAGACTATTTAGCAAGGGAGCGATAAAGACAATACAGGCCTCCATAGCACCTGATGCCCGAAAGATACTGATAGCCACCAACATGGCGACAAGACAAGGTAAAATACGAATTGCCGTATGAAACCCTTCGCCAGCACCATCAACAAAGGCTTCATATACTTTTACCTTTCGCAAATACCCTATGACGGGAATTATGAGCAGTATAGCGGGAATTACCCAGACTGACAACTGTTCACATAGTTCAAGCAACATGACAGCTCCTCCTGCCCTTACCGCTTAAATATAACCTGGCACAGCCGGTCAATGACAAGTACAAACATTGTGGACACCAGACTGACAATAAAAGTTGAACCGACAATTGCTGTGGGATCAATTGAACCTGCTGCCGAACGTAAGGCGATAATTGTTGCCGGAACCAGGGTAAACCCTGTGGTACACAGTGCTAATAGTGTACACATAGCTGGAGTCGCCGTATCTTTTTTAGGATTAATAGTTTGTAATTGTTGCATTGCTTTAATGCCAAGCGGGGTTACGGCATTCCCTAGTCCTAACATATTGGCACTGATTGTCATAATGATGGCACCAAGAGCTGGATGATTTTTGGGTACACTGGGAAATAAGAGACTTATAAAAGGTTGCAGAAGAAAGGAAAGCAGCTTAATTAGTCCCGATATTTCAGCGATTTTCATAATTCCTAGCCATAAACACATGACACCGATTAAGTTAATAGATAATTCGACGGCATCTTTAGCGGCACTGATAGCGCTTGCCGTGACAACTTCGATACGACCGTTTAACCCGGCATAAATTATGCCACTGGCCATTAGCAGCATCCAAATTAGATTAATCATAAATATGATCACCCAGTATGATGGTATGACACACGGGTATAAGCTAGAACAACAAAAAAAGACGCGGTTAGCGTCTTTTAAGCAAAGTTGCGAAATACAAAATTCATAAAGCCAACAACTGATCCCCAAAGCATTCCAAAGAAGGATTTCTTTTCAACTGACTGGTCAGCAATTAGATCAGTGCTTGCAACTTCGATATTGTTATACATGATTTTAACCGTACCGATTTTTTGACCAGCGACTACAGGCGCGCTCACTTTGGCAGGTGCATCAATAACGGTAGTGAATTTATCGCGCTCATTATCAACCATTGGTATAAGAATATCATTATCTGCCACTAATTTGATCGTGGTGGCTTTACCCTCTTGAATTTTAACAGTTTTTAGAATATCGCCTTTAGTAATCATGGGAACTTGTTTAAGCTGAGCAAATCCATAATCTAAAAGCTTTATAGAATCATCCCACATGCGTTCGCTATCTAAAACTACGGCAACGATTTGCACACCATTGCGATTGGCTGCTGAAACCAGACAGCGTCCGGCTGCATCAGTATAGCCGGTTTTAACTCCATTTGCCCCGTCATACAACCAGAGCATCCTATTTTCGTTGTATAAATCTCTGTCATGATCTTTTCCAGGCCAGGGAATCACTTTATTTTTTGTAGAAACAATCTGAGCAAATAAAGGGTTTTTGTAACCATAGGCAGTTATTTTAGCTAGATCGTAGGCTGTAGTGTAATGGTTTTCATTAGGCAAACCACTGGTATTAACAAAGTTACTGTTTACAGCTCCGATGGCATGCGCTTTTTCAGTCATTAATTTGGCGAAACCGTCCACTGACCCAGCGATATGTTCAGCTACCGCGACTGTAGCGTCATTACCGGAAACAAGCATAATACCATATAGCATATCGTTAAGGCTAAGTTGTTCTCCGGCTGAAAGCCATAAGGAAGAACCTTCGGTGGCAGCCGCATTTGGGCTGGCAGTTATCTTATCGGAAAGTTTACCATATTCCAGCGCAGTAATGAGCGTGACAATTTTGGTAGTACTGGCAGGATAGCGTCGTTCGCTGGCATTTTTACTATAAAGCACTTTGCCGGTTGACGCTTCCATGACAATGGCAGCTTTGGCGGTGAGATCCGGTATAGAATCGTTTGCTGCTATTGTTGTCGGCAACAGTAGCAAACAAAGTAATATAAGTAAGTTGAGCTTAGTTTTTAATCGCATGGAATGTGTCCTTTCGTCCGGGTTAAGCCAAACCCTATTATATAATTATTTTTGTTCAAGGTCAAAATGAACTTATTTACATGCTTGTCTAATTTTGGTGTGTAATATTAATCCGTGGATTATTTACTGCCCAGACGGAAATAATAGTAACAAATTCAAGGAGGTGAATCAATATGGAAATGCTTGACCTCAAATCTGCTTTGCGAACCACACTTACGCAAAAGCAAGAACTTGTGCGTGATTATCAGTCTGTTGCCGACCGCGTTAATGACAAAGAAGTAGCAAAAATGTTTAAACATTTTGCGGAAGCTGAGGCAATTCATTCAACTCAAATTAAAGATAAACTTGATAGCTTAGCATAAACAGTACATTTATATGTAAAAACCCACACAGTTATGTGTGGGTTTTTATGCACTCACTGGAAGGCCGAATTTTTTCCTTGCGTTTCAGCGGTTTGGGCAAGGTATTCAAGGTCGCCCTCTTCTTCTTCCTCGTCACTTTTATCAGCATTGCCAGTAAACATTTTTTCAAATTTATTTATTACTTGTGGCACCATATCAATAAGACGATCATAAAACATATTATTTTCTACTGACATAAAACGTACACCGCTTGATGGCGAACATACTAAAAATCCTACAGGTTTAACACTAATACCTGCGCCGCTGGCACCGCCAAAAGGATGGTCGGTTTTTACCTCTTCTGCTTCATAGTCACCGCCACCAGCTGCAAATCCAAAAGCCACCCGGGAGATGGGGATAATTACTGTTCCATCAGAAGTTTCTACGGCATCACCAACGATGGTATTGACATCAATCATGCCTTTGATGCTTTCCATAGCTGTTTTCATCAAACCTTGTATTGGATGCTCAGCCACTGCTAGTCGCCCCCGTATATGATAAATTTTTCAAAACTGCAATTGTTGCAGTAATAACATTACCCAATCGTATTCTGAATATACAACTGAGTTCCACCTCAAGCTGACTGTGTTTGTAATTTGGCTGTATTTGAATTGACGGTTCGGTATCTAACATAATACGGTTGTGCATAGCCGTCAACAATAATTGAAGTACAGAACCCCATATACCCATAAACAGGCCGGTAAGTGCTGCGTCATCAAAACCGTAACTTGCTTTTAATTCAAATTTTTCACAATGGATGCCGGTCGATAGGTTATCCATATATTTTCGATAGTCGTGAAAAATCTGTTTAGCTAATTTGATTAAACGCCAAAATCGATCTGGTTCATAAAATAGTAATTTACATGTTTTCTTTAAAAACCGCTGTTCGCGATTTAGCTTAGTTTTGGCTATATTGGGCGGAGTTTCAATTTCAGAAGAAATCCATAGTAAATTGTCATGTTTGATAAGCATAATCGTGGGGATTTTTATACTATATACAAAAAGTTTTTGCAAAGCATATACCGTAACAGCCAAATAATCGTCATCCTCACGGCGAGAAAACTGTAAATTAATATAGAGATTGATACGGCAAAGCAATATCAACAAAATTGCTGTTGATGTCAAAATTAATAGCCAACGATTCATGCGCAATACCTCTTTGTCTCGCTTATGTTTAATTTTTTGCATTACAACAAGATACTATGCACTGTAAGCACTAGAGAAAAGAAAATAAGGACACTGATGTGTCCTTATTCTTCCTGATCAGCAGGTAATAAATTTGATATATCTGGCAAATCATCCAGGCCTTTTAATCCAAAACATTGTAAAAATTCATTGGTGGTTCCGTATAAAATAGGACGGCCGATTGCATCTTTGCGTCCTACTTCTTTGATTAACTGACGTTCCAGTAAAGTTGCCACCACTCTATCAGCATTAACACCCCGAATGCTTTCGATCTCCTGTCTGGTTACTGGCTGTTTAAAGGCCACTATCGACAGGGTTTCCAGTGCGGCTGTCGACAGCTTACTGTCTTGTATTTCGGCCAATTTGCTGACAATGGAATAAAGCAGCGGTTTAGTACAAAGCTGATAGCCGCCGGCTACCTCGACAGTAATCAGCCCGCGCTGGTCATCTGCCATAGCAGCATTCATATCATTGACTAATATATGAACCTGCTCAACAGTGATATCAAGTATTCCTGCAATCCTTTCTGCCGCAAGCGGTTGTCCAGAAGCAAAAAGTAAAGCTTCAATTGCACCCAGCAAATGCCGGTCAAACAAATTTATCACTCCTTTAGCGTAAGGCTAATAGGCGCAAACGGTTTAGCCTGATGTATTACTATACTTTTTAATCTGATTAGCTCCAGTAGAGCTAAAAAGGCAGCAACAAATTCCGAGTGAGAGCCTGTTCTGATAATGGTTTTGTTAAAATCCATACTTCCGCCATGATTTCTTAACAGAGTAATAATGTCATGCATTTTATCCTGGACACTAATTTCCTCAGGGGTAATAACGGCAAATTCCGGAACAGAGCTTTCCCATAGCACCGCAAACGCTTTTAACAGATCATCAAGACCAAGTCCTTCCGGCAGTGGAAATTGCTTGGCAAATTCTTGAGGAAACCGGGTAATGAATTGTTCGCGGTCAAAACTCAATTTATTGAGCAGTTGGGAAACCTGTTTGAATTTGCGATACTCAATTAAGCGTTCGACTAATTCCTGACGCGGGTCTACGCCTTCTTCTTCTGGCTCTACAACAACCGGGCGAGGTAGTAACATTCGCGATTTTATTAGCAGCAAGGTTGCTGCCATAACCAAAAATTCGCTGGCCACTTCAATGTTGAAGTGTTCCATATTCTTAAGATAATCCAGATATTGTTCAGTAATTTTGGCGATGGGAATATTATAGATATCTACCTGGTTTTTTTCTATCAAATGCATTAAGAGGTCTAACGGGCCTTCAAACGATTCTAATTTAACACTATAGGCATTTGTAGACATATTAGCCTAAATTCATGACTGCCCGGACCTCTTCCATGGTTGCTGCAGCAACTTTGCGTGCACGTTCGGCACCATAAGCCAGTATTTCTTTTAATTTGTCTGGTCTTTGCGCCATTTCCTTGCGGCGTCCATGCACGTCAGCAAGTGTAGTTACCATTTGCTGAGCCAGGCGTTTTTTACATTCTACACAGCCAATGCCAGCATTGCGGCATTGACCGGCAATTTCAGTCTGATCAGGACTGAAAATCTTATGGAAGGTATATACTGTGCAGATATCCGGGTTGCCAGGATCGGTTTTCTTAACGCGCTGCGGATCTGTAATCATAAGTCTTACTCGCGCCTGTAATTCATCAGGTTCGGCTGCGTAAGGAATCTCGTTGCCGTAGGATTTACTCATTTTGCGGCCATCAATTCCTGGCAAAAGCGGACTTAAGATAGCCTGCGGTTCAGGGAATACCGGCTTGTACAAATTACCAAAACGGCGAACAATCTCACGTGTCAGTTCAAGGTGCGGAATCTGATCTTCGGCAACGGGGACTGCATTGGCTTTATAGAGTATAATGTCGGCTGCCATTAATTCTGGATATCCTAAGAAGCCATAGGTGTTTATTTCTTTACCCATTTCTCCTAATTGTTGCAATTTGTCTTTATAGGTGGGGACACGTTCCAGCCAGGAAAGCGGTGTCATCATTGATAATAATAAGTGTAGTTCAGCGTGTTCTTTTACATGGGACTGAACAAAGATAATATTTTTTTCCGGGTCAAGACCGGCACTTAACCAGTCAAGTGCCATATTTTCAATGCGTTCAGGAATTTTGCTGGTATCTTCATAGGAAGATGTAAGCGCATGCCAATCTACGATTGCATATAGGCAATCATACTCTTCTTGAAGCTTAATCCAATTGGCAAGCACCTGATAGTTTCCCATATGAAAATTTCCTGATGGCTGCATGCCACTAAAAATACGTTTCTTAGTCAAATGTATCTCCCCCTGTTACAAAATTGTAAAAACTATTACTTTAATTATATAATCCAAAGCACTCATAAATGGATAAGTAATTATGCCAATAACGCCAATATAGACAAGTCCCATTAATATAAAGGGTCCATATTGCTCCATTTGTTCAAATATGTGTTCGTACTTGACCGGCAAGATACTTGCTAATACCTTAGAACCATCTAACGGTGGTATAGGTACAAGATTAAAAATAGCCAGTAGAATGTTATAGCTATAGAGCATTTCCAAGATCTTGACCCACTCACTGCTCAAAAAAAGCATTTTAGATAAAATAAATAAAAAATAAGTTACTAGCGCAAGCAGCATATTGGACACCGGGCCAGCCAAGGATACGATTAACGTATCTTGACGATAATTCTTAAAATAGCTCGGATTGATAGGTACCGGCTTAGCCCAGCCAAATTTGAACAACCACAGCATAATAAGACCAATAGGATCTAAGTGCGCGACTGGATTCAGAGTGAGTCGTCCCAGCAGTCTTGGTGTTGGATCGCCTAGACTTACGGCAGCCCGCGCATGCGCGTATTCATGGACCGTAAGTGCAATTAACAGAGCCGGAATCCGAAATATCATATCGGCATCAAAACCAAACAATAGATAGCCTCCTTATCACATTAGCTAAACGTACTACTAAATTATACTAAAAAAGCAGTAAAAAGCAAAATGAAATAGCCGATTATTTCTTATACTAAAATTATTAATAACTGTCCAGACTAAATATAGCTGCCGCAATGGTGTTTTTTGCTTTATTTAACAGGAGGTGTTTATTAAGATGCAGGCATCGATTCAGGTAAAGTTTGTTGTACTTCTTTTGCTCTTTTTACAGGTTGGTTTGACAGGATGTGGCAGTTTATTGTCCGGCCCTGCTCCTAAACCAGAAATTGGTCCTTCCGGTAAACCGGCAGAGTCCAAACCTAATCCAGCGGCGTTCTTAGAGCGTTTTATTTCCGCGCCGGCTGAGTTATACGATCTAGAGGCAAGTGCCGGAGTTGTGTTTGAAGGAATTAACAAAGGCGATTGGGCACAGGCTCAGGCAGGACTTGTCACTTTACAAACGTTGTGGCAAGAAACTAAAGCGGCAGCCGGCGAAAAAAAAGGTGTAAAAGAAGCTGATGCAGCAATTGAAAAGTTAACAGCGGCTATTGAAAGTAAAAAAGTAACTGATTCTTATGAAAGCTTAATTAAGTTTATGGCTAGCATCAGTGATATTGGAAAATCGTATAAGTTATCACCTGTTGCAGATATAATTGCCGTAAGCAATGGTATTCGAAATGTAAGCTTTTATATAGAAGATAAGGATTGGACAAAAGCCGCTGCCAAAGCAAAAGAATTGCAAGGAACCTGGGAAAAAGTAAAACCAAGTATGGAACAAGTTGGTATTCTGGGGGAAATTACTAAAACGCATGCTGTGGTCAATCAAATAAAAGATGCTATTAATGCCGAAAATAAAGGAGCTTTTCTCGAACAAGAAGCCAATATAAATGAAAGCATGGGAAAGATACGTGAGTTTTTTAGAGGCAAATAACTATAACCATAATGACTTAATGCCGCCTGCAAAAATATATGCAGGCGGCATTAAGTCTATTTTTTACCCTTGTCCTGTTTGTTCTTTTCTGTGCCGGAAGTTTCAAGACGATCCGCATCTTGCGGCTTGAGCACTGCCGGTCGTAAGATTTTGTTTGGTATCGGCAGGCGGAATAATACATCTTTCATGGCTTTAAAATTAAATGGCAAAGCCGGCCATAGGTAAGGAATATTAAAAGATTTCGTAGTTAGCATCAGCAGGAATACTGCTGCTAATCCGCCCAGTAAACCGGGAAGTTTAAATAGCATGACTAAAACGATAATAAATACTCTGAAGAGACGGATTGCCATGGAAAATTCCATGCTGGGAGTAGCAAAAGCGCCGACTGCAGCTACTGCGGTATAAAAAATAGTCTCATTACCGAATAAGCCAACTTTTGTGGCAATATCACCAAGCATGAAAGCTCCGATAAATCCTAAGGCTGTTGATTGGGCTGTAGGAACATGTACTGTTGCCATTCGGACTAATTCAATCCCAAACTCCGCCAGAAGAAACTGGATTCCAAGCGGTATAATACCAGGTTCTTGTGGGCCAAGGAAAGCAAGCGATTCTGGTAATAACTGACGATTCAACACCAACGCCAGCCATAACGGCGGTAAAACTAACGATAATATCACTCCGGTTAGGCGAATCAGGCGCAAATAGGAACCAATGGACACATTCTGATGGAATTCTTCAACATGTTGTACATGATGCCAAAGTGTTGTTGGCAGTATCATAATATTCGGCGATGTGTCAACAATTATACAAACATGACCTTCTAAGAGGTGTACGGCTGCAACATCAGGTCGTTCTGTATAACGGACTTTAGGTAACGGGTTCCATTTGTTGCCTTGTACGATATATTCTTCAATTGCTTTTTCAGCCATAGGAACACCGTCAATATTAATATTATTAATTCTGTCTTTAACAGTGGAAATCAGCTCAGGATTAGTTATATCTTTGATATAGCAAACGGCAATATCACATTGTGACCGCGTACCGACTTTAACAATTTCAAACCGAAGATTTGGATCACGTAGGCGTCTGCGAATTAATGCCGTGTTAAATACAATAGTTTCAACAAAAGAATCACGCGATCCACGGGTTACTTTTTCAATGTTAGATTCAGCTGGCGCACGCGTTGGATAGGCACGTGCATCAATGATCATAACCTGCTCTGCCCCATCGACAAAGAACAATAATTCTCCCGATAACAGGCTGGTTATGGCATCGTTCATATTAGCTACTAATTTTGCCTGGGAATGGGTTGTGCGCGAATAAAACAGTTTTTCTAACGTATTAATTGTCAGCTCTTCCTGGTTATAAGCAGTTAATTCTTCAAAAACATTTGATAATACAACATCATTTGTCATTCCATTAATTGAAAAAGAAGCCGCTCGTTTTCGTCCGACTTTATATTCGCGGAAGACTATATCAAAGGTTTCGCCAACTCCAAGTTTGTCTTTAATATAATTTATATTGCTGTCAAGATCTTTGTCAATTGGCTTTTCCTCAGACATGTAGGTCACTCCGTTTCAATATTTCTTCAATGGCTTTCCTGGTAATGGGCGCTCCGCGGCTAAGATCGTCATGCTTGTCCATTTTCCCTATATCCCCAACTCCGATAATAACCGGAATTTCAAGATCATTTAGCACGTCGACGGTGTCACCGATGATGTTGGATTCGCAGGCACAAGCCGGTTTGGGTTTTATTTCGCCTTTTTTATCAACAGGACGATCAATTACATGCCCATGGCAGTCAACACAGGCGTCAGCATGGATGCCTTCAATACCGGTAGTATTAGAGGCTACCGCCACTACTCCCAGCACTTCAATGTCCGGATGATTAGCGACATATTCAAGGGCCTGTTCTCCCTCTGCTTTTTCACTATGTCCTTTATCGTCAAACATCACTAGCACCGGGTCATAAGGAACTGTTTTTAAAAGATTAACTATTTTTTTACCACTGATGGGTGTTGGATTTCCCGCTGAAGCCGAAATACAGCGTAATCCCAAAGATGAGCCAATAGCTTCAACTGCTTCTTGCGCAACCTTGTCGCCGTCGGTAACAAGAATAACTCGGATTTTTTTATTTTGTTTGGTTATCTTGTTCACTTCAACACCTCATTGCTGTTGGTCATTTTCTTCTCCTAATAAATTGCTGATTTTATTGGCGATTTTTTCACTTTCACTGATTACTTGTTTGAGGCTTTGCAGGCTTGCTTCGAGTTCGTTAGAAAGTTCATATTGTGCTTGGGAAAGTACTTGGGCAGCTGTTTGTACGGCAATTGAGGAATTTTGTCTGTTGGTTTGTTGGCTGCCTTGGCCGGTTTTCTGTATTGCTTTTTGGCCGTTGGTAGTTTGTTGCTGACTGTCGCTTGATGAATTTGCTTGCTGATTGGTGAGTAAAGTACTGAACAGTTTTTTTAATTCCTGTGACACTTCAGTTTCATTGTTTGACTCATTGGCAGCTTGAGCTTGTACCGGCTGTTGAGACTTTATGTTTTGCTGCTTTGCGTCGGATTGCTGGCCGCTTTGCTGAGTCTGATTATTCGAGTTGTCATCTGCCTGTAAAGAGTTTTGCAAGCCTTCTAACTTAGTATTAATTTGCTGTAATAGCGTCAACATTTCCTGCGACGGATTTTCCTGTGAATTATTGCCTGGCTTATTATTTAACATATTCGTTTGTGTCTGCATAAAGATTTTTGATATTTCTTCAATTGCATTTGCATCAAGCTGTGAGCGTTCCAGACTTTGCGATCGTAACAGGGACGGCGCAGCTTGGTTTGCTATTTTACTGGAAAATCGCTTTGTCACTTTACTCACCTCAAATTTTCGTTTACCCTTTGGGATTAAACACAATTGCTATGGCCAGACCAAATACGATTGCAGCCGTTATTCCGGCTGATGCAGCTTTTACTCCACCGGTAAAGATTCCCCAAAAACCTACTTTGTTTATTTCTTCAATTGTTCCTGAGACCAGAGAATGGCCAAATCCTGGCAAAGGAACAGTTGCTCCTGCTCCACCAAGGTCAATCAGAGGTTGATATAAACCTAATCCGCTTAGAATGCCACCCATAACAACAAATAAAACTAAGACATGTGCCGGTGTAAGCGGAGTAAGATCCATGAGCAGTTGGCCGATTACACAAATGAAACCACCAATGACGAAGGCCATCAGATAGGCTTGCAAACAACGTACCCCCTTTACATTTCAATAGCTACAGCATGCGCAATGCAAGGTATGGAATCTTTTTGTTGGTATGACGTAGTACTGTGTAAGCTTCCGGTGCCGACAAACAATATTCGGTGCAGTTTCTGTTGCATAAGTAGTCGGTAAATATAGCCGGTAAATACAATTGCTGAACTTGCACAACCGCTGGCACCGGCATGGACATCCTGATTATCCTTAAAAATCATGCAACCGCAGTCTTCATAATTTGCTGACAAATCTACACCTTTGGCTTTAAATAACTCGATAACCAAAGCTTTGCCGACACTGCCAAGATCACCGGTATAAATCATGTCATAATAATCAGGCCGGCGGCCACAATCTTCAAAATGATGCCATAATGTATCGGCGGCAGCCGGAGCCATTGCCGGCCCCATGGCATTAGGATCTTTTAGTCCTATATCTACTATTTTACCCACTGTTGCCGCCGTAATCCGCGGCCCGTTGCCTGTGGCAGAAATAACCACCGCGCCCGAACCAGTCACTGTCCACTGCGCTACCATTGGCCGCTGCACACCTTGCTCGGTAGGAAAACGGTATTGACGTTCGGCGGCATCGTGGTGACTGGAAGCAGCAGCAATCGTTTTATTGCCAAAGCTCCCATCGATAAGTGTTGAAGCAAGCAGCATGCCTTCCGCTAACGTTGAGCAAGCTCCATATAAACCCAAAAAGGGACGTCCGATTCCGCGTAAAGCAAAATGGGTACTCATTAATTGATTAAGCAAGTCGCCAGCAAGAACATAGTCAATATCGCCTAAAACGCTGTTATCTTTATTTACAGCAGTATTAATTGCCCATTCCATCATTTTGGATTCACACTTTTCCCAACTGGAGTTACCGTCAAGTGTATCTTCCAATATCTTGTCATAGAATTCAGTTAGCTGCCCTTCTCCTTCCATGGGGCCAACTATATTAGCTGTACTTGTTATAACTGGCGGCGAGGAAAAAATGATACTCTGTTGCCCGCGTTTTTTATTCATCTGTTTTACCCTCGCTTTTTACAGACGTAACCAATATATGAACCCGATAAGTATTGCGGTAGAAATACCATACACCAGTACCGGACCTGCAATGACAAACATTTTGGCACCGATACCAAATACGTAACCTTCCCGTTTAAATTCCATTGCAGGTGCTACAATGGAATTGGCAAACCCGGTAATTGGTACAATTGATCCGGCTCCTGCTCTGCGACCAAGCTCATCGTAGATGCCTAAGCCGGTAAAAAAAGCACTTAAAAATATCAATGTCACAGAAGTCGGTCCGCTGGCTTCTTTTTTGCTAAATCCCAAACTTATATAATAATTGATTAAAAATTGGCCTAACATACAAATCAAACCACCGACAACAAATGCCCATAGTACATTTTTTAATATGGGAGTTTTGGGCTTTAATTGCTCATATTTTTTTTGAAACTGCTCTTGTTCAGCTTGACTGATTTTTTTGTCAAACAAATATATGTCACCTCCACTATTATGTGAGAAGATTCCAACAAGAAAAGACACCAAAAGAGGTGTCTTTTCTGTATTTCGCAAACAGAAAGTATCTTTCTTAACATGATTACGAATAACTACGGCTTTTGTTTATAGAAGCCGCGTTTTCCATTTCATAATTTTAGTGGTGAACCTGGAAGGCAACTCTTACATCGGCTTTGTATTCGGCAATATGGCCGTTGCCAACATTTGCGGTAAAGTTAGTGACTTCCACTCCGACAATGTCATCTAGAGTTTTAGAAGCTTCAAGAACCGCATTATCTACTGCATCTGTCCAATTATGGTGAGAGGTTCCAACTAGTTCAATAACTTTTACAACCATCGTATTCCTCCTTGATATTATGTTTGGTTGGCAATTATAGTGTGTGCATTATTTTGATTGTTATGCCACTGAAAAACTTGTTTGGCACGAAGCGGAGTTTTTTTAGGAATGTCAGAGTCAAAATACAACCAGGCAGCCGTACTGCTGGCCATTAGCAGGAATATCAAAAATAAATAAATGATGCTTTTGAATCTGAAATGACTAATAGTACGATCCATTGTATTCACCTCAGTTTTAGTGTGTCCCAAAAAATATTTAATACTATATGTAAAGTATGTTATTTATCAAAAAAAAAACAGACTTCAATTTGAAGTCTGGAGCAGCTCTCTGACTAATTTGAGCGCTTGTTTTTCTATGCGTGATACTTGCACCTGCGATAGCCCGATTGCCGCGGCAATTTCAGACTGAGTTTTATCAGCAAAAAAGCGTAAATAAATAACAGTACGTTCTTTCACGGGGAGGCGAGTTAAGACTTCTCTTAATGCCAAGTTATCAAAATAGCTATTATCCTGACCAGTTGTAAGCGTGAGTTGATCTAAGAGATGGATTGTATCGCTGCCGTCGCTACCTTGAAATGTTTGTTCATAAATAGATAACTGGGGTTGAACGGCCTCCAGTGCTGAAACAATTTCTTGGGGAACCAACGCTAACTCTGCTGCAATTTCTGTGATTGTTGGTTCACGTCCCAGAGTTCCTTGCAACCGTTCCTGTGTTTTGTGAACCCGAAATGCAAGCTCTTTTAAGGGGCGGCTAACCTTAATAGAATTATCATCGCGAATAAAGCGACGTATTTCACCAATGATCATCGGAACAGCATAGGTCGAAAATTTCACACTAAAATTGAGATCAAAGCGCTCAATCGCTTTTAAAAGTCCAATACAGCCAATTTGAAACAAATCATCCCATTCATAACCACGATTTGAAAAACGGTGAACAATACTTCTAACTAAATTTAAATTAGCTTCCAGCAGGCATTCTTTTGCTGCTGTATTTATGGAGGGGTCATTTGAATGGGCTTTAATTAAAAGTGCTTTAAATTCCTCTTCATTGAGCATGTTCTTCACCTAATGCTCTACGCTGGGCACGATCATTTTGACCATTCTTACGGTTGTACCTTGTCCAGGTTCAGAGATTACCTCCAGTTCATCCATAAATGAATCCATAAAGACAAAACCAAGGCCCATGCGTTCTGGGTCACTTGAAAATGAAGGCTGCATTGCTTCTTCCACATTGGCAATTCCCCGCCCATAATCGGTTATTACAAATTCAAGTTTATCCTGATATAAGTTCATTACTAATTCAATATAGTTATCCTTATCGACAAGTTCACCGTACCCGTGAATGACGGCATTAGATATTGCTTCTGAAACAGCAACTTTGATTTCGTCAATCTCTGTGAGTGTCAAATCCACTTGTGCTGAAAAAGCAGCACTGGCAGCCCGGGCAAAGCCTACATTTTCATTGATACTTAAGAGTGAAAGTTTAACCTGATTTTTAATCGGAAATTCCATTACTAAAGCCTCCTTAGACTAAATCAAGTGCTTGTTCTTCGGATTGGTAAATTGTCAATATTTTCATTAACCCAGCTAATTCAAATATGCGCTTAACCTGCGGCGCAAGATGAACGACTAGTATTTTGCCGCCCTGCTGAGCAATACGTTTATATCTGCCAAGAATAACACCTAAGCCCGAACTATCAATGAAACTAACTCCTTGCATATTCAGTAAGATGTGTTTGGCACCGGTTAATTCAAGTGCATCATCAACTGAATTTCGAAATTCGTTAGCTCCACAAACATCCAATTCACCGTCTAAACGTACAACCAGGATGCCCTGTTTCATAAATGTAACGACTTTCAAGAATATGACCTCCTATGTTAACAATGTATAAAAGATATTTCGATAAAAGGAAATATTTTCCTGCAAATAAATAAAAAACTGCGAAAAATTCCGCAGTTTTTTATTTATTTGTGCCTGCTTTAATTAAAAATTGTAAACATGTTAGTAAGCATGGTCTGAAAGATTTGTATTAAGCCAGCTTTCGGTACCGTTTTTTCAGCCAGCAGATCAATTTTGCCGAGTTCTTTACCATCTTTAATTACTATAAGCTCGCCGCATTTTTGACCCTGAACGATTGGAGCACTGATACTGGAGTCAGCGACTATTTTCTTTTGGAGATTTTTGTTTTGCCCTTTGGGGACAATTAAATTTAAGTCTTGGGAAGCAATTAATTGAATTTCTTTTTCAATACCTTTGTTAACTTTTAGCCGTTCCACAACTGTACCTTGATTGACGATAGGTATAGCCGAAAAGTTTGCATAACCCCAATCAAGAAGCTTCATACTCTCTCTGAGATGTGAACGTGGTTCTGGTGTGGCAAAAACCGTTGAGATAAGGCGGAGGCCATCGCGTTTGGCGGTGCCGACAAAACAGTATTTTGCTTCTTCTGTCCAACCGGTTTTGAGGCCATCTCCTCCTTTATACCACCATAATAGCTTATTGGTGTTCACCAGCCAGTTCTTACCATCGCGCAGCCATGCTTCTTTAATGCCGCACATTTCCATATACAAGGGATGAGTGATTGCCTCTTTGGCAATTAGTGCGGCATCATAGGCACTCATATAGTGATCAGCGGTTGGCAACCCATTCACATTGTTAAAATGAGTGTCAGTAAGCCCCAAGGCTTCGGAGCGTTTATTCATAGCGTCAACAGCAGATTGTTCATTGCCGTAAATATGTTCCATAAGTGCCACGGCAGCATCATTTGCGCTAACTATTGCCACGGCGGACAGCATATCTTTAACGGTCATTTTTTCACCGGGTTCTAACCAGATTTGTGAACCGCCTTGACGCCAGGCTGTTTCGCTGGTGTATATTTCCTCGGTGAGATTAATACGTCCTTGCTCAATGGCTTCAACCGCTAAGAGTAAAGTCATAATTTTGGTTACACTGGCTGGCGGTAATCGCTTATGGGCATCCTTTTCAAAAAGGATAGTTCCGTTTTCATCCATGAGTACAGCTGATACTGCACTTGTTTGTAATTGCGCATTGGAGATCGTCACCGTCGGTGCAACAGGAGCGCCGACGACCGAGGTAATAACAAATGTGACTAGAAGTAATGTTGTCAATGAAATTTTACGAAGCATTCTAACACTCCTTTCTTTTGAGTCTATAATTCCCGGTTTAAAATCAGCTTAAACCGGATTTTGCAATAAAAAAAATAACTGGCATTATGCCAGTTATTGATGATATCCATTTTTATCAACTATTCCTAAGAAAAGTGGTAAAGGCACTGCCGGTTGATCTTTATGCTGAACCGCTTCTAAAATTACCGAAGTTACCTCCAAAAGTCTTGATTCGTCGTTGGTATAGATTGTTGCCAGCGGCTGATTAGGTTGGATGGTTTGCCCCACTCGACAGTGCATTAGCACGCCTGCGGCCAAGTCAATTGCCTGACCTTTATATTCTCTGCCAGCTCCCAGGCGCATGGCCGCATAACCAATTTGAGCGGCATTAATTGCGGTAACATAGCCTTGAGAAGAACTTCTAACCTCTTGAATGAACTTGGCTTGCGGCAGCTTACTATCATCCTGCAAGATGGAAGAATCACCGCCTTGAGCCGCAATAAATTCACTAAACTTAGCTAACCCTTGCTTGTTTTCAATTAAGTCGGATAGTTGGCGATAGCCATCTGCGTAAGATTCTGCTTTGCTGCCTAGTAGCAGCATATGTGAACCAAGGGTTAAGCAGACTTCCCGCAGTGCAGGTTCGCCTTTGCCTGATAAAATACTAATAGCCTCTTTGATTTCCAGACTATTGCCGATTGCCGCACCTAAGGGCTGCTCCATACTTGTCAATATTGCAACAGTCTCACGGCCGACAAGCTGGCCAATACCAACCATAGTTTTCGCTAATTCAATAGCCTCGGCTTTGCTTTTCATAAAAGCACCATTGCCAACTTTAACATCTAGCACTATTTTGTCTGCGCCTGACGCGATTTTTTTACTCATGATTGATGAGGCAATAAGCGGAATACTTTCTACGGTAGCGGTTACGTCCCTCAGTGAGTAAAGTTTGCCATCTGCCGGTGCTATTGCCGCTGATTGCCCGGTTATGGCGATTTTATAGGACTCTAAATTGGTAATAAATTCATGATAATTGAGTGTCGTGTTAAAGCCGGGAATAGACTCAAGCTTATCAATAGTTCCACCGGTAAACCCTAAACCGCGTCCTGACATTTTTGCTACAGGAACTCCGGCGGCAGCGACCAGGGGAGCAAGTATGAGGGTAGTTGTGTCTCCCACCCCGCCGGTGCTATGCTTGTCTACTTTTATCCCAGGTATTTGGTTAAGATCAACCATATTCCCGGATGTAGCCATAGCCATGGTAAGTGCGGCCGTCTCTTTATAGGTCATTCCGTCAAAAAAGACTGCCATCAGCCAAGCCGCTATTTGATAATCGGGTATTTCATTATTCGTATATGCTTTTATCAGCCACTCAATTTCAGAGTCTGATAATTCCACTCCATCGCGCTTTTTGGCAATTATATCTACTGCCCGCACTATTTATTCACCTCGATATCTCTTTTAAAAAACTCTGACCATATGGCAGTGCAGATAAATTGAAATTATCGGCAATAGTTGCCCCTAGGTCGGCGAAGGTTGTGCGTACACCCAAATTAATGGGTTGGCCTATTAACGCTAAGCTAGGATGATAGACTAATAGCGGCACATATTCACGTGTATGGTCAGTTCCCGCTAGTGTCGGATCACAGCCGTGATCTGCGGTAATTATTAATAAATCATCGTTTTTGAGTTTGGGAAGCAGGGTTGCCAAATTCTTATCGAACTCTTCTAGCGCCCCAGCATAACCTAATGCATCATTGCGATGGCCATAAGAACTATCGAATTCAACGAGATTAGCCATGATTAACCCAGCCTCCGAATTAGTTTGCGCTAAATCAGCCAGGATTTCCATACCTTGCAGGTTTGATTTTGTGGGAAAAGATTGGGTTAAGCCTTGGTTGGCAAAAATGTCGGCAATCTTACCAATACCAGTTACCGATAGTTTAGCCTGTTTTAGCATATCAAGTATGGTAGGTGCCGGCGGTTTGATACTATAGTCATGACGATTAGATGTACGTGTAAAACTGCCTGGTTTACCAACAAAAGGCCTGGCAATAATCCGGCCTACAGCATGGTCGCCAATACATACTTGTTCGCGTGTAATTTTACATATTTCATATAACCGGTTTAGGGGGATTATTTCTTCATGGGCAGCGATTTGGAAAACACTATCTGCTGAAGTGTAGACGATGGGTTGTCCTGTTCGCAGATGTTCTTCGCCTAGTTCCACAAGAATTTCAGTACCGGATGCTGCTTTATTGCCTAATACCTTGAGGCCGGTGTAAGCCGTGAATTTTTCAATAACTTCAGGCGGAAAACCGTTTGGATATACAGGAAAAGGCGAAAACAGCGGACAACCGGCTAATTCCCAGTGTCCGCTTGTTGTATCTTTGCCTTCGGAGAGTTCTGACATCTTTCCAAAAGCAGCAAGAGGACGGGAAACTTTTGGAATACCGGCAATAGATTCGATCCAACCTAATCCCATGCTGGTTAAAACCGGTAAAGTAAGCCCGCCCTTATATTCAGCAATATGTACCAGCGTATTTGCCTCGGCATCGCCATACGCAGCGGCGTCAGGCATTGCCCCAATTCCTACACTGTCAAGTACAATCACAAATATTCGTTTAAACAAAGTTCTATGCTCCTCTATAACTGTATAATCATATTATGCTCGAGGATGAGTTTTATCATAAACCTCTTTTAAATGATTTTTCGTAACATGAGTGTAAATCTGTGTTGTAGAGATATCTGCATGACCAAGCATCTCTTGAACTGAGCGTAAATCTGCTCCATTTTCTAGTAGATGAGTGGCAAAAGAATGCCGCAATGTATGGGGAGTAATATCTTTAGTGATATTAGCCTCCATTGCATATTTTTTAATAATTTTCCAGAAACCCTGACGGGTAAGTCGGTTACCATGATGATTAACAAATAACGAAGATTCTTCATAGGTGCGTACCAATTTGGGACGTCCTTTATTTATGTATTCTTGGGCGCATTTTGCTGCAATAGAGCCTAACGGCACAATGCGTTCCTTGGAGCCTTTTCCATAACATTTGATATATCCCATATCAAGATTAACATCAGATATATTAAGATTAATTAGCTCGGAAACTCTGATTCCGGTAGCATATAGCAGTTCCAGCATTGATTTGTCTCTAAGGCCGGTAGGCTGAAACGTATTGGGTTGTTTTAGCAACTCTTCTACTTCTGCAATGCTAAGAATTTTGGGCAGCTTTTTTTCTAATTTAGGTGATTCTAAATTTACGGCAGGGTCTTTCTCCAAATGATGTTCGCGGACAAGATATTGGTAAAATGATTTTATTGCAGCCAAATTACGCGAGATTGTGGAAACAGCCCGCCCTTTAACTTGAAGATTATTAAGGTAGCTTAGGATGGTGTCGCGGTTCGAGTTCTGTAAGAAGTCTAATTGACTATTTTGCAAAAATGTATGAAACTGTCTTAGATCCCGGCCATAGGATTCTAATGTATTTTGAGCCAAGCCCCGCTCAACTGCAAGATAGTTAATAAAATCATTGACATACGATTCCATTTAATTTAACCACCCTTTTTTCTTCCCAGATTTCCAGCTAATGCATGTAACATATCTGATCTTGTTTATTAATTCAACACTAAGTTTGCTTTTCCTTTATTTGTCTACTGGGTTTTGTAGAGATTTAGCATCTTTTTGTAATAATTGCTAATCTATGACATGTTAAAAGTCAACTATAACAGAAGTGGCCATAACCCGTAATGGCTTTTCTAATAAGTGTTGGTCGCGTATTCTCAGGCCTGGGTTAACACACTCCCATAGTATAGAGATTAACTGTGGCAGAATATAGAAAATAATAAGCGTCACTAAAATGATTTTTATATATAATTTCGATTTTTTAAGGATACCGTGCCAAGAAAATGTAAGTACCATCTGCCATTACTTCCCTCCCACCCTTGTTTTAGTCTGGCTTAACTTAATAATATACGTATTCACTCACTAAGAGGTTTATTCATCTTTTGAAAATTGTAATATAGGTAATAAGACAACAAAAAAAGGCTGAGTTATATTTTCAACCTTTTAGTTTACTAGATAAATTGTGCTACCATTTTCATAAATACCGGAGAAACATATACTTCGATAAATGCTGCAGCCAACATAACTATCAGCATTGCAAGACAAAGTATTGAATAGGCGATGGAGTTATAAAATAGACTATCTTTAGTCTTAGCTTTCCGCTTTACCAACATTAAAGAAAATGTTGTTGCCGCTACCCCTGTTGCTAAAATTGCGGGAACTGCCAAGAAATTATGCGGCAAAACAGCGACAATCGCAAATAGCAAGCCTTTCATTACATATTCATTGACTAAAAAGCCAACGGTAAACCCAATTACAAATCCTCTGAGGCATATCAGAAATAGGACAAAAGGTATACCGACAATGGTAAAGCCTAACAACCACATAATAGCAATTATTTTAGTATTATTGCCGATTGCATTAGCCAGCAGTAACGAGGTATCAACAACTTTAGACGGTTGTTCTGTCAATCCCTGTAAAAAAACCTGCAGATAGCCAACAAGTTCAATTTTTTGTTCATCTGGCAGTGTTCGTACAGCCATCGCGCCAATGACTATCCCAATGATAAAAATAAGTACCATAAAAAAATAAGCGACAATATTCGCCCGGAAATATTCAACGATATTTCTGCGAAGCAGTTTTAGCATACATGTACCTCCCTGCCAGTACCTGCTACAATATATGTTTTGCTAAAACTGTTTAGACCTATTTGTCCACTATATTTTGATCCGGCCGTATATGCCGCCACCGCCCGCGCTGATTGCCGCAGTTCCAGTGCGGGCCTTCATAATATAATCGGCAATTTTATTGCCGGCTATATGGCTTAATGTCTCATAGGTAGCATAATGAATAATATTCATTTCAGTTTTAAATTCCGCCAGCAGTTTAGTCATAACTTTTTTGCCGATGCCGGGGATAAATTCCAAAGGAATCTGATAAAAATACTGTGGCCGATGTAGCGGATGATGTGGTTTAGCGTGATCAGCTATTTCTGTAATTCTTTCCCATACTCCTTTAGTTAAGGTGTTACTGTTACATTGTGGGCACTTGCTGGCAGGAACATCTTCTGTGTCTGGAGTAAAGCCGCACTCCTGACAAAAAGTGCGGTGATATTTTCCTAAGCGGGGATCCAGCCCATAGTTGGCAATAACCTGACGGTTATCCTTACGAGATAAAGCTTTTGCTATTTCCTCAAAAGATAATGTATTTAGGGAAAAAACATTGTATTCACGAGCAATCTTGTCAAGTGAATGGGCATCAGAGTTAGAGAGAAAAGTAAAATCGGTCAATTCGCTGATTTGGTCTGCCAGAGAACTGTCTGCACTTAGGCCTAGTTCAATGGCGGCCAGTTTGCCCATATCCTGATCTGAAAGGACATGGGATATTCGATTGCAGCATACGCCATAAAGGCTTTTGTGGGGTGTAAAAACATGAGCCGGTATAATCAGCGCATCAAACCCACTGGCAATCTGTATAAGCTGTTTTAAGGGCATATGGGCATTTTGCGAACTAAGAGTAATATTGCGGATAAATTGGCTCATATAGTTAGAAAATGTGGTCATAGTCTCAATATCAGGCAAAAAAACCAGTGTGTGTGCTAAACCGCCATTGGTCTCTTTGGTTTCAATTTCTGCACCAAGAACAACCAGTAAATGGTCACGGTAGAGATATCCTCCGCTGCTAACCGGTACCAAGAGGCCCTGATCAACCAATGCTCTTAAATCACCAAGCACCAAGGGTGATAAGGCGTCGATAATACCGATAATATCCATACCTTTGCGTTCAACAGCCTCATCTAAGATTCCGCAAACTGTCAAGCGGCGGGATGTAGGAATTTTGATCCACTTGCCGGCTTGGCTCATGCCTACATGAATGTGGAGGTCAGTAAAATATTGATTCAACATAACTTATATTCCTGCCAGGCACAAAGCCACTAAACTTTTGGAATCACAGAGCTCACCGGTTGTAATCAGCTCTTTGATTTGCTTGGGAGTAAAGACTTCTGTGTGTATGAATTCATCTTCATCTGGCTGTTTATCTGATTCAACAAGGTCTTCGGCCAGGTATACATGAATAATTTCATTGGAAAATCCGGGAGTAGTGTACATGGAAGTTAAGTGACGCAGTTTATTAGACGTAAAACCAGTTTCTTCCGCTAATTCACGTAAAGCACAGTTTTCCGGGGGTTCGCCCGGATCAAGCTTACCTGCAGGTACCTCTAAGAGTATTTGCCCAACCGGGTGACGGAATTGTCGTACCAAGATAATATTACCTTCCTTGGTAACCGGTACAACAGCAACTGCCCCAGGATGCTCTACCACTTCGCGCGTGGCAGTTTGGTCATTAGGAAGAATTACGGTATCTCGTCTTAGATTAATAACCTTACCTTCAAATATTCGTTCTGAGCTTACTAGTTTTTCATAAAGATCACTATGAATGTCTGACATAATGCTGTCCTCCTGTTTTTAACATATATTACCGCTAGGGTTCATATATTACCTCCATAAGGAGGTTGTCTGATGAAGATGATTATTTATAATGGTTTTTACTTTAGCGGAAAATTTAAGGATTTACTAAAAGAACTGAATAATTTAAGTAAAAAATATAAGACATTGTGTGAGCTCTGCAAGATGAATCGGCAGTAATTTTAATCTATAGCGTGCACTACTATCGAAAAAAACCGTGGCAAGCCACGGTTTTCAGCCTTATAGTAACATCACATCATCCAGGGATAATGCGTACAAGGTGTCAAAATAAATAGTGGCGGTTTAATTTCGTCGGTAAGCTTTAGCCAGTCAGGTACAACTACCCAGGTAACAGGCAAAGCTAATTGTTTTGCAGCTTGCTCAACAACAGCCAGGCCCTGATAGATATGTTCGGCAGTAGTGTCCGATCCCAGATTGGTATTGCTGACTATACCACTGATTTTAAGACGCGAAATCTCTTCAATACGCGCAAGTGTTTGGATGATACCTTGTGGGTCGCGTGTAAATGGTCGCTTAGTATTAACAACCAGTAAGGCTTGATAGCTATATTTGTCAAAGTAGCGTTTTAGTTGCCCGAGCGCGATTGACGCATCGCCACCACCAACATCCATAACGACCTTAGTCTGTGTTTGGGACAAAGCTTGAATTAAATTCTGTGGTAATACCGGCAAATCAGCATGTGATAAACGCGCGTCAGGAGCAACGACTCGTACCCCTCTTTTTTCCAGCAATTCGCGTTGTTCCCGCGTACGGAAATACGGCTTTACTAAATCCATATCCACAATGGCTGTATCCATACCGGCTGCATTTAACTGTAAAGTATAATTGACAGCTAGTTCGGTTTTGCCACTGCCAAATTCACCAACAAAGATAGTGATATGATTATTATTCATAGTTTCTTTTACGTCTATGCTATTCATAGACCTTAGCCTGTTCTTCACCGCGTAATACCCGCAAAGCGCTTTCAATTAAAGCCTGGAGTTCATCTTCACCAGGATGCACGATTATGTTGCCAATAAATTTTATCCGGTCACTAATCATATTTACTAGTATTTCTGAATAAGCCAAGCCACCAGTGAGAACAATGCCATCAAGATCTCCCTTTACTACGGTGGCCATAGCGCCAATTTCTTTGGCAACTTGATAGGCCATGGCTTCATAAATAAGCGCTGCTTTTGCATCACCGTTTGCAATACGGCTTTCTACTTCGCGGCCGTCACTGGTTCCAAGATGAGCTATTAACCCGGCATTGCCAATTAGTTTTTTCTTGATTTCATCAAGCGTATATTTGCCTGAAAAACACAACTCTATCAAGCCATAGGAAGGGACAGCTCCGGCGCGTTCAGGTGAAAAAGGCCCAAGATCATTAGGATTGGTTACGTCGATCATTTTCCCGTTTTGCTGTACACCAACAGAAATGCCACCACCAAGATGAACTAGAATTAAGGTAAGAGCCTCATAGTCTTTATGTAAGCTTTTGGCCACACGATGGGCTACTGCTTTTAAATTGAGAGCATGAAATAAGCTGCGGCGCGGAATTTCGGGTAAGCCGGAGATTCTGGCTAATGGTTGAAGTTCATCTACACTAACAGGGTCAGCAATAAAGGCAGGAATATTAACCTGATCGGCGATACCTTTGGCCAATATACCGCCTAAGTTTGAAGCATGCTCGGTTTGTACTTTGGTTTTTAAATCTTCTATCATAAGATTGTTTACGGCATAGGTACCACTTGCTAACGGTTTTAACGGTCCGCCACGTCCGACAATAGCGGATAGGGTTTTAACATCAATGCTATGATCTACAAGTGCTTTTTCTACTAAATGCAAGCGGTAATCGTATTGATCGTAAATTGTTGAAAATGGTTTAAGATCCTCAACACTGTGACGGATAACTTGTTCAAATTCAATTGTTTCATTAGTATATACCGCTATTTTGGTTGAAGTTGAACCAGGATTAATGGCAAGAATAGTATGTCGCTGCATGCAATTGAACCTCCGCACTGAATAAAATAATACTGTTATTCTATTCAGTGCAGGTAAAAAAAATCCTGCAATAAAGTAAGACAAACCCTCAGACAAAATGTCTGAGGGTTTGTTTGTCTACACAAAATAATATCAGCTGGCACGCATTTCCATGCGCAGTTTATCAGCAATCATAGCCATGAATTCCGAGTTAGTAGGCTTGCCCTTATCAAGCTTGATGGTATAACCAAAAAGTTTATTAATCATGTCAATGTTACCGCGGTTCCAGGCAACTTCAATGGCATGACGAATAGCCCTTTCTACCCGGCTTGGGGTAGTTGAATACTTTTCCGCAATCATTGGATAAAGAACTTTAGTGACGGCACCCAATAACTCGACTTCAGAAATAATCATCATAATTGCATCACGCAGGTATTGATAGCCTTTGATATGTGCAGGAATACCAATTTCTCTTATGATATTAGTCACTTCTACATCCATCGGGCGAGATTTAATAACAGGAATAGTAGCGGCCGCCGTTACTGGGCGGATTGTAGTGCCGGTACCAGCTAACTGCCTGATTCTACTAATAAGCACATCCATGTTAAATGGTTTTAAAACATAATAGTCAGCACCTAATTCTACTACCCGTTGTGTTATTGTTTCTTGGCCAAACGCCGTAAGCATAATAATTTTAGGACGCTTGTTGTTTGAAACATTAAGCCGCTCTAAAACGCCAAGACCGTCTAAATGCGGCATGATGATATCTAATACGATAACATCTGGTGCTGTCTCCTCAATAATAGACAAAATTTGTTCCCCGTTATACGCTACACCAACGAGATCAATATCGGGTTCTCGGTTAAGACATTCCTGTAAGATATCCGAAAACTCTTTGTTGTCGTCAGCAATAGCTACTTTTATTGTTTCCCTAACCATTGTTTCGCCATCCTCCCAACGCATCTTATATGTATAACAAACGTATTCGACAAAAGCGCGCCAAATCCTTCCTTCATTGGAAAAAAAAACCATATATTTTATTATTTACTTATTATATCTTTAATTATATATGATATGGTTAATTAATGACAACTAAGTATGAAAAAAACTGCCAGAAAAACTAAATAATTTTCTGGCAGTTTGACGTTCTTTTTTGGGAATTATGCCACTTTCCATCAGCATCCAATCTACAAAACAGCCATAACCGCTTGTAGGATCATGGACAAATACATGAGTAACCGCGCCAATAAGTTTACCATTTTGGATAATCGGGCTGCCGCTCATCCCTTGAACAATCCCCCCGGTTTTTTCAATAAGCCTTGGGTCAGTAACCTTGATAACCAGCCCTTTACTCTCAGGCGCTTCCTGCAGGTTAATCTTTTGAATTTCGATAGTAAACCGGTCAATGGTTTGCCCGTCTACCACGGTTAACATTTCTGCTGGCCCTAATTGAATCTGATTCATAGAGGCGACCGGAATCGATTCTGTATATTTTTCATTTGTCAATTTTGCATTCAGTTCTCCATAAATTCCAAATTGAGTATTTTTTTTAATGTTGCCTAATAATTGATCCTCCTCGATAAAGACGCCAATTTTTTCACCAGGATGCCCTCTTTTGCCATGTTGAATGCCAGATACGGTTGCCAATACAATTTTACCTTGTTCACAATCAACCGGCTGATTGGTATCGCTATCTGTAATAATATGACCCAAGGCTCCATATACTTTGGAATTGGGTTCATAAAAAGATAATGTTCCTACTCCGGCGGCACTGTCACGTACAAATAATCCAATGCGATAACGTTTGGTATCTTGACACAAAACCGGAGATAGCGTGATATTTTGTTGTCCGTCACTGCGCTTGAGCAAAATATCAATGTTGCGTTTAGCTTTGCCGCTTTCATCAATTATTTCTGCTACTTGAGCATCACTTAGCACTGCGATGCCATTAATACTGATTATGGTATCGCCGATTGTAATGCCGGCATCTTTGGCCGGAGTTACATACTGGCCACGCATAGTTAATACGGGAGAGTTTCCAACGACAATAACACCTTGAGATTGAAGCACAACTCCAATAGAATGGCCGCCGGGAATCAAACGAATAGGTGGCAGCACATCGACTTGTACACTGCGCAAAGGTATTAGACCCAATAATTTAAATTCTATTGTAGATTGACCAAGTTTGGCTGGTTGCAATGATACTGAACGTGCAAATGTCATTATTGGAAAAAATCCAGGGGTTTGTAAACCAATACTATCGCTGTTATTATTATGCCTAACTTTAACTGTAAGCGGAAAGTTTACGTCAAAGAAAGCCGGTTCTCCTTCGATTACTCGAATATGCATAGGAAGACCGTAAATACTTCGGAATTGTGGAGAAAGACAAAATGCAAAGATTGCGCCGATAATCAATATTGCTCTAAGTAGTTTGCTGCTAAATAATTGATTATATCTTGTCATGTTTTCTTTCATCACTCCCTATTACATTCTTCCCCAAATTACAGCTTTAGCGTTCACCCCTTAGATTATTTTTTATATTAAGCTGTTGTAATTTAGAATTTCCCGAATCAAATAGGGATTATTCCGGAATTATTGGGATTAAATGCTTTGGAAAGCTAAAAATGCTCATATTTTAAAAAAACAAAGCGTAAGCTCATGCTTACGCTTTGTTTTTCCAATTTTCTTTTTTGTGTTGAGCTATTTCTAACATTTGAGCAGCATTATCCATAGAAAGTTTTGTTATTTCACCAGATGACATTCTAGCCAATTCAGTTAATTGACCTTCAGGTGTGAGGGGAATGACACGGGTGGCTGTCCGTTCTTCTTCAACTACTTTTTCAATATAAATATGATGATCCGCCATTGAGGCAATTTGCGGCAAATGGGTTATACATAATACTTGTTTGTCAAAAGCCGCAATTCTGGCTATTTTTTCGGCGACTTTCTGAGCCGTTTGTCCACCAATGCCGGCATCTACTTCGTCAAAAACCATAGTAACCGTTTCATCCCGCTCTGAGCATACTGTCTTGATAGCTAGTGCTATACGAGACAATTCACCGCCGGAGATAATCTTAGGCAATAATTTGGGTTCTTCGCCCAAATTTGCTGAAAACAAAAAAACAATATCATTAGCACCATTAACAGTATAGTGCTCACTCTTTCTGATATCAACTGTAAATTTAGCTTTTGGCATACCCAGATCAGCTAGATGGGTTGAGATTTGACGAGATAGTTCCTGGCCTGCAGTCTGCCTAAGGTTATCAAGTATATCAGCCAACTTCCTGATTTCTTTTCCCAGGTGAGTTTCCAATTGCTCAAGCTGATTTAGGCGTTCATCATGATTAGTTATATTCTCAAGTTCAGCTTTAGCTTGCTCGTAATAATTCAGTATATCTCTAATTGTTGCTCCATACTTTTTTTTCAGTTTATGGATGACATCAAGCCGATCTTCCAATTTAGCTAATTTGGCCGGATTAAAATCAATATTTTCCTGATAGTTTCTAAGGTCGCCCATCGTTTCTTCAAGTTGGTATAAAGATTCGGTTACTGCCGTTAATTGGTCATTTAATGCAGTATCATAGCGCACTGCGGTTTCAAGATCACGCTTAATATCGGCAAGGCAGGACACAACACCAGTAAAGCCTTTATTTCCCTGACTCAAAAGCATGTAGGAACGCGAAACTGCATTTGCTATTTTTTCGGCATTAGCTAAAACCTTAACATTGACTTCGAGGCTTTCCTCTTCTCCAGGAGTCAGAGCGGCAGCAGATATTTCTTGTGTTTGCCATGAGAGCATCTCTTCACGCTGCAGTCGTTCCCTTGAATCTTGGGTAAGTGAAGTTAGTTCATTTTTTACTTTATGCCATTTTGTATAAACTTGGCGGTATTCTTCGAGCTTAGGGGCGATTTCGGGTGAAAACATATCTGTAAGTACCTGATGAACCTCAGTCCTCAGCAAAGCCTGATTTTCGTGTTGGCCATGCATATCAACAAGGTGTTCGCCTATTTTTCGCAAAGTGGTTAATGTTGCCTGGCAGCCGTTGATGTGAATAGAATTTTTTCCATGCTTGCTTAAGCGCCGGGTTAGAATTAATGTACCGTCTTCTTCCGGAGTAATGCCCTGTTCGTCTAATTCTGTTAAGATTGCAGGAAGTCTGGTTATATCAAAAACGGCTTCGATCCGGAAGTCATCGGCTCCAGAGCGGATAGAATCCAGGGAAGCCCTGCCACCAACAATGACAGATAAAGCATCAATCAAGATAGATTTACCTGCCCCTGTTTCGCCTGTCAAAATATTGAGGCCTGCTACAAATTCGATGTAGGCTTTATCAATAAGTGCAAAATTGTTAACCGCCAGCGATTTTAGCATCGTACATTAATCTCTCCTTAAAGGCTACATTCCACTGCCCATGAGTGACTGAAATTTTGCGATAACCGGCAAAACAGCCTCGATTGGTTTTACTAAAACAAAAATAGTATCATCACCAGCCACTGTGCCTATAATTTCCGGCCATTTGACATAGTCAATTGTGTAGGCTACAGCCTGGGCTGTACCTGGCAGCGTACGTAATACTATAATGTTTTGACTGTAATCAATTGTCACGATAGAATCACGAAAGGTGCGTTCTAAACGAGCCTGAGAAAATACAATGTTTTGTTCAGGCGGAAAAGCATAGCGATAACGCCCGTCACCAGTAGGAACTTTAATCAGCATAAGTTCTTTAATGTCCCTGGAAACAGTTGCCTGCGTAACGTCAATACCTTGTTTCCGGAGCGCATCTGCCAATTCTTCCTGAGTTTCAATAATATAGCGTTCAATAATTTCCTTAATTTTCGAGTGACGTAGAGCTTTCAAGCTATTCACTCCTTCTTTTTTCTATTATGTATAGAACAGGCGGACTGTTTACCTGATTAACCATTGTCCAAGATGCAACTGTGAAGGTTTGCTGCGGCAAAGTTGTTAGATACTGATGTACCGCAGCAGTTTCCATTTTACCATGCTCATAACCGGGATAAGTCGCAATTGTCAGCAAACCGCCAACAGTAATCAATTGTAACGTTTGTTTTAGCGCTTGTAAGGTGGTTTCCGGACAAGTATTTTTGCTATGATCCCCACCTGGCAAGTAACCAAGATTAAACATGGCGATATCTATGGGGTGGCTAATGTAATTAGCAATATTCGCATGATTGTCTAAAATAAGCCGGACTTTATGGGAAAAGTCGTGCTTTTCCAAAAGTAACCGTGTATTAGCAATAGCATGTGGTTGAATATCAAAAGCCCATACAGTAGTTTCTGCGGAACTGTTTTTTGCCAAAAATAGCGTATCATTGCCATTACCGGCAGTAGCATCAATTACAAGAGTAGCATTTGCTAATCGGGGCAGTATAAATTTGTGCGCCATCTGTGTGGCATTAACAACAGCCACTATGATCGCCTCGCCGTAGTTTGGTTCGTAGAGTTTCATAATAACTTTTGCCAGCAAATTTAATAAACCGTGCGCGAAAAGGTGAACGTCTGACAACTACGACATCATCAGGCAGCAAGTTATAGACGGTTTGACCATCGACAGTAAGCACAATATCATCATGAGTTGCCTGCATTTTTACTTTGATCTCCTCTTCTTCGGAAATAACCAAAGGACGAGATTGTAATGTATGAGGACATATTGGCGTAATGACAATTACTTTTAACTGAGGATTGATGATTGGTCCGCCTGATGATAAAGAATAGCCGGTAGAACCGGTTGATGTAGCAATAATTAGTCCGTCTGCTGGATATTCTGCGGTAAGTTCTTCGTCAATAAATAATTTCAATTTTATCATACGAGAAAATCCGCCCTTGGCAACAACTACATCATTAAGTGCGGGTGAAATATAAATGGGATTGCCATTACGAATAACAACGGCATCCAACATAAGTCGCTCTTCTATGTAATAATCGCCCTTTATAAGCCGGTCTAATGCACTACTTAAATCTGGCAACTCAATTTCTGTCAAAAATCCGAGATTCCCCATATTGATTCCACAAACAGGAATTCCGAACGGCGCAATTTCTCTGGCTGTATTGAGGAGAGTTCCGTCTCCGCCTAAGGTAATACCAAAGGTAATATCACTTTTTATACACTCCAGTTTTTCGGCCAGATTTGTATACTGGAGCTCAAGTGCTGCATCTTCAGGTAAAACGACAGCTACATCGTGTTCTTCAAAATATTGTATAAGCCGATTGAGTACACTGTTAATACCTTGCTTTTTGGTATTAGGAAATAGCCCTACAGTTAGCACAACTGTGTTCCTCCGTCATCCCGCTAAGTTGGTATGAGCTTCTGCGACTACTGCCGCGATAGTTAACTCATCCATAGGTTCTGCGGTCAAATCATTAGCTAAATATAATAGATATTCAATATTACCTTCCGGACCTTTAACCGGTGAATAAGTCAGCCCTAAAGGTATGAGTTGGTGTAAGGATGCAGTTCGCAGAACATTGTTAATAACTTCACGATGAATGGCCGGATCTCGGACTACCCCTTTTTTTCCAACTTTATCCCGGCCTGCTTCAAATTGGGGTTTAATAAGTGCAACTACTGCACCATGGGGTGTGAGCAAGGTTTTTACTACCGGTAATACTTTATCAAGGGAAATAAAGGCTACGTCAATAGAAACAAAATCTAACATTTCCGGTAAATCCCCTGGCTTTATATTACGAATGTTGGTACGCTCCATATTGATTACCCGCTCATCTGTTCGTAATGACCAGGCAAGCTGTCCGTAGCCAACATCAATAGCATATACTCTGGCAGCACCATTTTGCAAGGCACAATCCGTAAATCCGCCTGTTGAGGCACCAATATCAGCCATAACTTTGCCTGTCAGATCAATATTGAAATGAGTTAGGGCTTTGGCTAATTTTAGTCCCCCACGACTGACATAGCCAATGCTATCGCCATGAACAATGATATTGGCTTTGGAAGGAACCAAGGTACCAGCTTTATCAATTTTTTGACCATCAACAGTAACTAGGCCAGCCATAATATAGGCTTTAGCCCGTTCGCGGCTAGTTGCCATTCCCTTTTCTACCAGCAACATATCAAGACGCTCTTTTGTTCGTTCTCCTGTCATTTATGTGCTCCAAACTGTCGGACAAAGGTTTCTATGCTAGCCGCAATACCTTGGGCGTTTAAGGAATATTTATCTAATAAATAGCTGCGAGAGCCGTGTTCAATAAACGCATCAGGTAATCCAAGCCGCAACACCTTTACCCAATTAAGATTTTGTGAATTAATATATTCGAGTACGGCTGAGCCAAAACCTCCTGTAATAACATTATCTTCAACCGTAACAATAACACCGGTGTCTCTGGCCATTTGGCGGATAAGTTGTCCATCTAGCGGTTTAATAAATCTACTATTAACCACACTGACGGCAATTCCTTTGCTTGCCAGTAATTCAGCAGCTTTTTCACAAGGAGCAACCATAGCCCCCACGGCCAGTAAAGCAATATCTTTTCCTGAACTTAAAAGCTCAGACTTGCCGGGTTCCAACTTGGTAAATTCGGTTTGGAGGTTTACGCCGAGACCACAGCCGCGTGGATAGCGAATTGCAACAGGTGCATCAAGTTCAGTTGCGGTATATAACATATTTTGCAATTCATTTTCATCTTTGGGGGCCATAATAATGATATTAGGAATATGCCGCAAAAAAGAATAGTCAAATACCCCGTGGTGTGTTGGACCATCTTCACCGACAATGCCCGCCCGATCTAATGCCAAGATAACAGGAAGGTTTTGCAAACATACATCATGCAGAATTTGATCATAGGCACGCTGCATAAAAGTAGAATAGATGGCAATTACCGGGCGCTTTCCTTGACTAGCCAGACCGGCAGCCATTGTAACGGCATGTTGTTCGGCAATACCAACATCAAAAAAACGTTTGGGATATTTTACGGAAAAGTTTTTTAAGCCTGTGCCATCAGGCATTGCGGCAGTTATGGCAACAATATCAGGATTGTGTTCAGCTAATTTAATTAGCGTATTGCCAAAAACTTGTGTATAAGATGGCGCTACCCCACTGGACGCTGTTATTTCACCGGTTTCCACACAGAAAGGCCCTACTCCGTGAAATTTATCAGGATTACATTCAGCAGGTAAATAACCTTTGCCTTTATGGGTCACCATGTGAATGAGTACAGGCCCTTTTATGCTTTTGGCTTTGTCAAGTACATCTAAAAGGGAAGGGATATTATGTCCATCAATGGGACCAAAATAAGTAAACCCCAATTCTTCAAACAGTATTCCGGGAACTAACAGATATTTTAGGCTGCCTTTGAGGCGATCAACAGTTCTTGCAACTTTCTCGCCGATGGCCGGAATGCTGCGTAGCAAGAAATCAATATCGCGCTTAACTTTTGAATATGTCGGTGCTGTACGCATTTTTGCCAAGTATTCGGAAATCGCACCGACATTTTTTGCAATCGACATCTCATTGTCATTTAAGATAACAGTCAAATTTACACCAAGATGACCGGCATGGTTAAGAGCTTCATAAGCTTCCCCGCCAGTCAGTGATCCATCACCAATTACAGCAACTACATTGTAGTTTTCTCCTGAAATATCGCGGGCCAACGCTATTCCTAAGGCCGATGATATTGAAGTGCTTGAATGTCCGGCACCGAAAGCATCATGCTGACTTTCCGAGCGTTTAGGGAACCCGCTGATACCATTAACCGTACGTAGTGTTGAAAAATCAGCGCGTCGTCCTGTTAAAATTTTGTGTACATAGGCTTGGTGACCGACATCCCAAATAAATTTGTCTTTGGGGCTATCATACATTTTATGTAGAGCCAGTGTAAGTTCTACAACCCCCAAATTAGGAGCCAAATGGCCGCCGGTAGTAGATACTGTATGTATAAGAAGCTCGCGGATTTCTTCTGCGAGCTTTTCTAATTGTGCTAGAGAAAAATGTTTAAGATCTTGTGGGCCATTAATGTTGTCGAGCAGTTTACTCAAACTAGTTCCCCGCTTTCTCTGACTGGGGTCAGGTAAGTTGCTATATGTTATGGCAGTAGGTAAGAAAATGTCTCTCTGCCAAACATATTATAGCATAACTAAATATTAACAATCATCTACAAAATACATAAAATGCATATGCCACAAAGCTGCCGTGAAGTGCTCCGCCTAAAACTTCGAGCGGAGTGTGCCCCAACAATTCTTTAAGGCGGGTTTCCCGCACCTTATGTTCAATCCTCATTTCACGTACTAATTTGTTAAGAACCTTGGCCTGTCGACCAGCTGCTCGGCGCACACCGGCAGCATCGTACATAACTATTCCTGCTAAGATTACGGCTAATGCAAACAAATCAGATTGAATCCCTGACCGCAGGGCGATACTGACAGCCAAACTTACAACTAATGCTGTATGGGAACTGGGCATGCCGCCAGCACCAATCAGGCGTTCTGCATTAAAAGCACCGTGACGCCAGTAGGAGGTCATGGTCTTTAATAATTGGGCTGTAAACCAAGCGGTTAAAGCTGTCATTAAAACTATATTTTGTCCTATTCCGGCAAGGAATTCGGCCATTGATTACACCTCAGGCTTCCCGATTAATTAGATGTTCAACTAATTCACGCAGTATGTCGGCTTCAGAACCAAAACAATCCAGGCTGGCTAGAGCCTGATCTACGGCCTCTTGGGCTAACTGTTTGGCGCCTTCTAATGTGTGCAATGTTATGTAAGTTACTTTGTGATTTTTTATATCGCTGCCCACCGGTTTACCTATCTTTTCTTGTGTCCCAATTACATCCAGGATATCATCGGTAATTTGAAATGCCAAACCAAACTGGGATGCATACTTGGTTAATGCGTCAACCTGCACTTTTGTGCCACCAGCGAGCAGAGCGCCTGAACGCAATGCTGCCTTAAACAAGGCCCCGGTTTTAGCCTGATGAATATATTGCAGAGTTTTGGCATCTATAATCTTGCCTTCGGAGACAAGATCAACAGCCTGACCGCCAACCATACCGGCCGGACCAGCAGCAACCGCTATCTCATTAATTACGTTAAGCAGTATTTGTGGTTCCACCTTAGTCTGTGACAACATGGTGCTAAAAGCGGCTGTTAACAGACCATCACCAGCCAAAACAGCGATTCCGTCGCCATAAACCTTATGATTCGTCAGTTTGCCGCGACGGTAATCATCATTATCCATAGCTGGCAAATCATCATGAATGAGCGAATAGGTGTGAATCATTTCCAGGCCGCAAGCCACCGGTAAATACTCATTACCATTACTGCCAACGGCATCGGCGGCAGCCATCAGCATAATCGGCCGTAACCGTTTACCGCCGGCAAACAAACTGTAGCGCATGGCTTCATAGATGATGGGAGGATAGCTGTCTGCAAGGACATATTGAGAGAGTGCTGCATCAATTACGGTAATTTTATTTTGACAGTGTTCTTTTAATGTTTCTATTTTCATTAGTTATCCTCCACTAGGTTTAATGGCTGCTCAACCAGGCGTCCTTGTTCCTGCTGGAGAATTTTATCTACTTGCGCCTCAGCAGCATTTAATTTCTCTAAACATAATTTGGCATTGGCTATTCCTTCACCAAATTTATCTAAGGCTTCTTCAAGCGGCAGCTCAGCATCTTCTAACTGCTTCACAATTACTTCTAATTTGCCAAGAGCCTCTTCAAAACATACATTTTTTTGTTTGCTGTTTGCTCTACTAGCCATGTAAATCCTCCTTTGTCTTACTAACCGCAACCGAAAGCTGGCCTTGATGTAAAATAATATCTAATTTCTGTTCTGGTTGTACCTGGCTGGCATTGGTTATAACTTGACCGTCTTGTGTACGGACAACGCTATAGCCTCTGCCAAGAACAGCCAAAGGATTTAATACTGATAATTTTTCTGCGTTTATTGTTACGGTCTGCCGTTTGTCTGCAATAACTTTACGAACAGATTGGCCTAGACGCTCGATGTAGGAATCAAGTAATTGCCTTCTGGCTGCAAAAAGTTTTTCCGGTTGGGCAAAGACTTTGCTGCTGCGCAATTGGTTGACAATTTGGCGACGCTGCCTGATATAGGAACGCATATTGGTTTCCAGCATACTCTTAAGTGTTGTAATATATCTTTTTAGTTCATACACATCAGGTACGACAATTTCCGCGGCCTGCGAAGGCGTTGCTGCCCGGCAGTCAGCAACAAAATCAGCCAGAGTGTAATCTGTCTGATGCCCAACTGCCGATACTATCGGAATATGGGAAGCTGCAATTGCCCGCACCACCTGTTCATCATTAAAGGCCCATAAATCTTCAATAGAGCCGCCACCCCGGCCGGCAATAATGATATCTACATTTTTTAATTTGTTGAATTCACGGATAGCTTGTACAATCTGACCAGGCGCCTCTATGCCCTGCACTTGAACCGGATACAAGATAAGCGGGATACCCGGGTGACGGCGCTTGGCAACTGTTATAATGTCACGTAAGGCTGCACCGGTAGGTGAAGTTATGATTCCTACAGAACTAGGCAGAAAAGGTAACTTTTTTTTGCGGCTGTCATCAAACAATCCCTCAGCCATAAATTTTTCTTTTAATTGGTTGAAGGCAATGCTTAGCTCGCCTACCCCGTCAGGAATCAATTGATCAGCGTAAAGCTGATATTGTCCGTCTCTTTCAAAGACGGTGATTTGGCCGCAGGCTATAACTTTCATGCCGTCACGTGGCACAAATTTTAAAAATTGTGCCCGGCTTTTGAACATGACGCCTTTGATCTGTGAACCGGCATCTTTCAGCGTAAAATAACAATGGCCGGAATAATGACTTTTAAAATTAGAAAGTTCACCTTTTACAAATATCGATAAAAGCTTTTGATCCCGATCAAAGATACTTTTGATATATTTGGTTAAATCGCTGACTGTATAGATATTGTTCATAGCAATACTCCATTAAATTTACTGTTAATAATAATAACCTAAAAATGCAAAAAAAACCAGACATAAGTCTGGCTAAAGAGTTTTTAGAAGCCTTCTGCCTGGCTTGTAATTTTGCTTGTATCTCTCTAAAAGCGGGAACCCCAATAGCGCTGTATCAAGTAACCGCCAACACTTCCCACCATAAACCAAAAAAAATAGCCAGGTGGAATTAGATGTCCAACAATTGAACCAATTAGTGCACCTGTCAAAATATAAGGTACCATGGTGCCACCTCCTGGAATATACGATTTTTGTATATTATGCAAGGAAGATGGCAATGGTGAGTTACGCTATAAGAGTTTATTGATTAAGCAAGGCAAAATAAGCAGTGCCGGTTGCATTGTCAGGACTATACTCTGGTTCAGGGAAATATAATTTTGCCAAACCGGTAGTGTCAAGTTGCGTGATGAGATATTCCCGAATGTATTGATTGGCTGTTACTCCCCCCACCAGCAATACCTCGGTAAGTCCGGTTTGGGAAATGGCCTGTTTTATCATAGCAGCTACTGCCGTGGCAATACAAAGTTCAACTCCGGCAGCAATTGCCGCAGGCTCAATTGCTTGTGACAGCAGTTTGCGGATATAGGTCTCCGGACCAGAGAAACTTAACGAACAATCTCGAATAGTAACCGGAATTTTAACAGCTTGCTCATGAGAGTGAGCTGCTAATGTTTCCAGGTGAGGTCCTGCAGGAAATGGGAGACCTAACAAAACACCGACGCGATCAACTAATTGCCCAGCATGAATATCTTGCGTTCCACCCAGAATATCAATAGACAGCGACTGCGATTCCGGGAGAGTTTTTGTTACCTTAACAATCTCAGTTGTTCCCCCCGACAAATGAACAGCTAAAAAGCTGGAAGCTGTTGGGCCGCTAGCAGAGCGAATTCCGGCTAAAATATGATTCTCCTGATGGCTGATGCGATAAAGTGGGCTGGCTTGACTAAGTGCTAATACTTTGGCATAACCTTCCCCCACTAAAAATGCCGGCATATAGGAATCCGGCAATGGCCGTGGAAAAGCCGAAACCCCAATGGCTTTGAAACATATTGGGGTTTTAAGTTTTAGACATGCTTGAGTAAATAAATCAGGTAGATTGCGAGTGTGCTGAAATACCATCTCTGATTGCTGAAGCCCGCGTTTACCTGGTTTTACTATTAAGATGCGCCGGCAATCAGCGACCACTTGCAGCTGCTCATCCAGTATAGCTACTGAAGTAGTATAACAACTGGTATCTATCCCCAGGAAATAATTTGTCATAGCTTTTTATTTTTTACAATTGACCCTAAAATTCCATTAATAAAGCGGCTAGAGTCCTCTGTACCAAAAGTTTTAGCCAACTCAACTGCTTCATTAATAGCAACGCCCGGATCAAGGCACTCTTGGCCATATTTCATTTCGTAAATCGCCATTCTGGCAATATTACGGTCAACGCCAGCCATTCGATCAATTTTCCATTCGCGAGATAATTCGGATATATATTCGTCAATTGCTGCAAGGTTTTGCTTTGTACCTTCAACCAATGATTGGGCGTAAAGTCTGGTAGTTTCATTGGTATCTTCCCGCTCATGCAATACAGAATTGAGTGCTTCTTCTGTGGTAACATCTGTATTAAAATCTAGTTGAAACAGTGCCTGAACAGCCATTTCTCGGGCCTTTCTGCGACTCATAAATTACCTCTTTCTTAAGCAACTACCGATTATAACCTGGTGGCAGCAGCTTGTCCAATATTTCCATAATGTCTTCTTTTTGATCAATGCGTTTACCGACAATATAGCCGGCTGTAACACATAATGCTACGAATAGTGTGCTGAAAAAACCAAAAATAATCACAAGGATGCCAAAGACAAAGCCGAATAGAACCCCTAGAATTTTACCGCTATGTTGTGGCCAGATTTCCTCTAAGAGTCTGGAATTCAATGCTTTTCCCCCTATTCTACGCGTTGTTTAGTTTTAAAGTCATTGCTAATATTTTCTACAGTAACCTGAACATCTGCTAAGTCAATTCCCACTGTATTTTTTATATATTCATGTACGCGATTTTGAATTTCGCCGGCAACAGAAGGAACATGACTTTCTGGGCTAACAACTGCTTTTACTTTCACTGTTAGTCCTGGATTTGCTAAAGCCACGCTAACTTTTATACCTCGTACACCACGAATATGACGGGCAACTTTCTCTACCAAATTTTCCACGGCAGCAAGCGAAATATGCACATCACCCATATCATTATGATGAACAATGGTATCTTTTGCTTTGCGGGAACGTAATCCGGCTAAAAGTAGTCGAATGCTTACCAAGAAAAAAACGCCCCCTATCAGTGAAGCTTCCCATTGTCCATATATGTAAGCAAGGCTTGTCCCCGCCAATTCCAAAGGAATAAGGCGTAAAGACAGGAGAATTACAGCAATTGACAAAAATGCCAATAAAAAAGTGTATATTGATAAAATGATGCGGTCAATAATCCCCATATTGTCTCCTTTCTTTGGCCTTCCGCAATTATCTCACCCGAATATCCTCTTCTTTACCTTCGGGAGCGAAGCCTACGCCTTGAACATGAATATTAACTTCAACGACGTCAAGACCAGTCATTGATTCTATGGCACGTTTGACATTTTCTTGGACTCGTAAAGCTACATCAGGTATGCGAACACCGTATTCAACAATAATATATAGATCAACAGCTGCTTCGCGCTCGCCAACTTCAACCTTAACACCTTTTGATAGGTTTTTTTTGCCAAGCATTTCAGCAATACCACCGACTAAACCTGCACTCATACCAGCAACCCCATCTACCTCAGTTGCTGCGAGTCCAGCTATAATACCTACCACTTCATCAGCTATTCGAATCGAACCAACATCATTATGTTCAGTCTTCTCGATGCGTTCTCGCTTTTCCACTCCAACCCCCCTAACATTCATATGAGTAGTAATATCTATTAGTTAGACCGATATCTTATAACTATATTATTATACCAAGCTTTTTCCAATTTTACAATTTGGGCAGAAAAATTCGCACCTCTGTACCAACTAAGGTTTTGCACTAATAGTTATGTCTCCTGGTTTAACTCCGGAAATACGACTGATTACTTCCGCAACCTGGATTACTTCTTCACGGGTAAGCTCTGACGTTTTGACAACTGCGCTAACAGAATTGTCACGGATAAAGACTAATGCATCAGCAAAGCCCTTTGCTTTAATAAGGTTTTCCATTTCCATTTCCCGCTGTTTTTCGAGAGTCATTTTGAGAATACTTTCTTGTGCTTGCTGTTTGGCATCCTGCGAAGATGCATTTTGAATAATTTCACGTAAAAGATCAGATCGTTCACTACGAATTTTATCTCGCTCTAACCGGTATTCGGTGAAAAAGTCCGGAGCCATAACTGGCACAATTTGATCAGAGACTATCTGTTTTGACACTTGCATAGCATTTGATCTATTCGCTCTGACCTGAAGAGCGTCCTGAAAATAATTATACAGACTACTCACCAACAGGAGTAGTACGCCTAGTACTACAAGTAATGAAGCGAATTTTCCTAGTTTGTTTATAGAAAAAACCGATATTATTTTCATAATGCTAAACCTCACTTTCTTTGGGGGAGAACTGTTATTTTATATGCGGGAATTCCAAGGCCTGCCCCAACAGCTTTGGTAAGGCTTGATTTAACTGTTGAATCATAGGCGCCTTCCGCAACTACCAATACACCTTTAATGACAGGTTTATATTCTTGAACCATTACCGGTTTGTCAGCACCATTTTCTTTACTTAATAATACCTGTTCAATTTCTTTGGACTCAGTTGTGGTTCGAGTGCCGCCAGCATTGTCTTTCTCTTGTATTGTTTTGGTTTCTTTAGTGATATTGCGGGCATGTTCTTGTTTACTGCTTTTCTCCAACGTTATACTTACTGATACAGCGCCTGCTCCTTTAACCTGCGCAAGTAAGTTGCCAATTTTGCTTTCAAGAGCTTCTTCGTAGCTGCGGTTTATGGTCGGCGCAGTTTTTACGCTTTCTATGGGAAGGTTGGGACTAGGTGCAGGTGTTAATGATTCATATAGGCAGCCAAATAAAATCAATACAATTCCAAGCAGCCCTAAAGTTATTAATTTAGTATTGATTGCTCCTGATTTCAAAATTTTGTTCGGCATGCTGTTTTTTACTCCTGACAGCCATTCCTTTAACGAACTTCCTTGCGTACTCATGGTAATCGCAGTACCCCCTTAATTCATTCGTAAAACTTCCACCTGATTTGATTTAAGCTGATATAATTCGGTCACTGTTCGCGTAGTTTTATCTATAAGCGCAGCCGATAATTCATGTTGGTCCTCAGTTGATTTTGGTTTAGCAACGTCAATGGTTACTTTGGCAATTTTACGCTCGTCTTTAGCAAGACCTGGTTCGATATAAATGGCTACATTTTTAAGTTTACCTGCTTGTTTGTTCTCTGGTGATGAAGGTTCAATAGTAACAAGAACTTTCGCATTGGCAACACCATCAATAGACATAACTGTTGCTCTAATTTGTTTGGCTAAGTCTCTCGCATATAGATCATAGGCCAATTGTTCGCGTTTATCAGCCACATTATTAACTGTGCTTAAAATGTCGGCAGTAATTTTTCTGGTGTCAGCTTGAGCTGCCATAGCGGGCAGTTGATCTGCAGTTAAGCGACTCTCTAAGAATACAATTATAGGATTTAAAATAGTCAGCAATATAAATAATCCCAGAATTACCCGGACAAATTTTTGCATATTGCTGTTAGGTAGCAATATTTCAAGAAAAGAGGAAAACAATACTACAAAGATAATATCTTTGATCCAAGCTGTAATATACGCAATCATATATTGACGTATCAACCCCTATCGAAGCATTGTTGCGGCACTTCCTGTGGCGATAATCATGGTAACTACCAAGAAAAACATTAAAGCAACGGTGAGTACAGCAGCAAATACTAATAACAGATTGTTGCTCATGGCATCAAGGCATTTAGCCATTTTTTCATCACCCATAGGCTGAATTAACGCCCCCACTATCTTCATTACAGCCACCAAGGACATAAGTTTTATAAGTGGTAATGCACATAATGAAGCAACAGTCACCATACCAAAGATACCTACTGAATTTTTTAATAACAGTGATGCCCCCATAACCAACTCAACAGTATCGGCAAACATTTTACCCACTACCGGTATAAAGACCGCTGTTGCATATTTAGCAGTTCTTAGCGTTAATCCATCAGCAATACTGCCGGCAGCCCCTTGAATTGTAATGATGCCAATAAATACTACCAATACCAAACCAAGAATCATCATGCTGGCTTGTTTGAGTACTCCGGTTAGATTAGTAAGTTTGTACCGATCAGATAGATAATTGACACATTCTAAAACAGCTGTTAGAAACAGTAACGGCAAAATAATATCTTTTACAATTACGCTTGTTACACTCACAACCAGCAGCATGAGCGGAGTAAGCAAGGCTGCAGAGGTTAGCGCGCCCACGCCGGCCAACAGAGATAATAAAAGCGGCAATAATGCTTCCATAAATCCAACCATGTTGCCTACCGTGTCTTTGGCAAGCGCAAGGGCATTATAAAATGTATGTAAAGAAATTACACATAAAAAGATAAAACACACACTGTGTGCTAATAAAGATATGGATGATTGTTCAAATGAATTCTGCAGATTTTGCAAAAGTGCGCACAATACTGCCAGAAATAATAATTTCCCCAACAGATGAACATTTATTGCAAACTCTTTAAAAAAATAAGAAAGCAGCTTGGTGCCGACATGTTGCCAATTAAAGTCAAGGCCTTTAGTGGCAATGTCTTTTATTGTCGTGTTGGTAAGCAAGGGCATATCTTCATTAAGTTCCTTATTTATAAGCTCAATAAACTGGTTAACATTATTAACTGAAACACTATTAAGCATCTCTGTGGGCAAATCCGGGCTATTATCAACGGCTGCCCAGGCAAGACTGCTGGATAAAATAAACAGCAGTACTGTCAGTATTGCCTTTTTCACGTGCACTCCACCTTAAGGAATAAGTCTTACAATCGTATCTAAAACTAAAGCAATAATTGGTACTGCCAGGATCATGACAAGTACTTTACCGGCAAATTCTATTTTACCGGCAACGGCACCTTCACCAGCATCCTTACAGATCTGAGCGCCAAATTCTGTTACATAGGCAATACCAATAATTTTAAGAATCGTGTTTAAGTACATCTGGCTAATATTGGCTTTTTCCGCTAAATCCCGAAATAGCTCAAGCACTACCGTAAGTTTGGTTAAAACCATTAAAAAAATAATAGCCGATAATGTGAGCGTAAGTTGTAAAGCAAGCTCGGGACGCTGCTGTTTAATTATTAAAATTAGCAAGGTGACAACAAAACCTAATCCAATAATTTGGATGATTTCCATGCGCTTACACCTCTTAGAACAACTTGAACACATCCTGAACCGTGTTAAACAGTTGGCCTAGCAATTGCACGACCCACAATAAAACAAGGGCAAAACCGGCAAGCGTACATAAGTGAGCCATATCCTCTTTGCCTGCTTGTTTTAATGCTGTGTGAAAAACAGAAATCAAGATGCCTACTCCAGCAATTTTGAATAAAACATCGATCCCCATGCTCTAATCCCTCCTTGGTTATAACAAATGCTGATTATACTAGAATTATGACTATTGCCAGACCGCTGCAGACACCTAAATATCGGTACATTTTTACATTTTGTTCGCAGCGTGTTTCGGCCTCTTGTTGAATTCTGGATAATTGCTCATGTATTAACTCGAATGATTTTTGCTGTTCGTTGCGGTCCATGCTGCCAAGGGTTGCGCTGAAGGAAGCAAGAAGCTCCCTTTCCGGCTGATTAAAAACCAATTGCGTTGAGTCTTTGAGAACTTGAGTTAAAGCAGCTTGTGGTGTTAACCAGGCGCTATGCGATAATAATAATGACGTCGTATGAAAAAAATCAGCGACAGGTCCGGTTAGTCCGCAGGTGCATTGGGACAAAGCTTCCGGTAATGGCACTGCCGCATAATTGATATGGGATTTTAAAGCAGACAGGCAACTAATTAGCTGCCTGATTTGACGTGGGCGTTCAGCATAACGAGAAGCTAGGCTGAAGCCTATATAGGTGCTTGTAATAATAACTATGATACTGCCTACCAGTTTCAGCCACATACTTTTACCTCATTCGAATAAATATGTATTTTTTCATGGTTAGCATTATATATTTCTTCAATTGTCCCGGGGCCTAGACGATTACTCAAAATAATATAACGGTCAAACGTTTTGTGCTTTACCAGTTCGCCGATGTAGGGCCGCTCATATAGGTCATGGATTGTTCTGCTATGAACAGTGGTTATTACGCTTACGCCAGCATGAATGGCTTCCTGTATTGCAGCAACATCTTCCGCCCGCCCGATTTCATCTGTAGCAACTACTTCCGGCGCCATAGAACGAATCAGCATTAATAAGCCTTTGGCTTTCGGGCAGGCATCAAGAACATCAACTCGGGGGCCTAGATCAATGCTGGGAATGCCATTTTCACAGGCGGCAATCTCTGAGCGCTCGTCAACAAGACCTATTTGTACGCCAGAAATCCCCAAATCAACATTACCATTACTTAATTGGCGGATTAAATCCCGTAAAATAGTGGTTTTGCCACAGCGGGGTGGTGAAATAAGCAAAGCATTATAGATTCGTTTGTTAATACGGTCAATAACAAATGGCAAAATTGGTTTGGCGCAGTCAGGGATACTTCTAGCTAGCCGGATATTTAAGGAACTGATATGGGTGAGTGTTTTTACTGTTCCGTCAATTACTGCTGCCTGTCCAGCCAAACCAACTCTATGACCACCGGTGATAGTTAAGTAACCTTGTTGCAATTCGGGTTCAAAAGCATATACAGAGTTTTTACACATCACTTGAAAAATCCTAAGTAAGTCTTGCCTGGTAGAGCGATATGCCTGGGAGGGGTTAGTTTCCTGACCAGCATCAGCAACCATGATATCCTGATTGCCTGTTACCAATAATAATGGCTGATTTATTCTTATACGAATTTCAGTAACATTGGCTAATAACTTGACAGGTAGTTTCATTAATAATTGCGCAATATGAGGTGGCAGCATTGGATAAATATATTTTGTTAGAATATTTTGGATATTTTCCATGGGCAACCATCCTTTTAAAATCTTGGAGAAGCAATTTTTAATTTAATTTGTGTTTAGTAATTTTTCTTTACATAGATATGTTATTTTCATAAAATTTATTACACAAAAAAATGATGCGGCCTTGGCGCCGCATCATAAAGCTATCCGAGAACTTTCCCTGGATACTAAAGTTATATATTTAGAGGGGTTTCCTTATATGCCAGGATGCATAATATGATTAGATTGAGAGATATCATGGCGGTTATCGGCAACAAAATCCAGTGTGTTGTCATAAACGACACCCCCACAGTAAGGGCAAGTTACTTCTATGTCATCATCTTCATCCAGTATACCGGATTCAAATGTAACAAGTTCCTGACACTTCGGACAAGCTACTTCAACCATATTATCATGATCCTCGTCATAATTGTCTTCCTTTTCGTCATAATCCAACTCTTCATAAATCTGGTCTTCAAGATCGGTTAGATCTTCATCAATTGATTCAACATAATCTTCAAGTTCTACTTGCGCTAAGTTGACATTTTGAACTTCATCCGCAAAAGAATCCAGTACGTCAATAACATTGAGCAAAATTTTCCCCTCTGATGACTGCGCATTAACATTAAGTCCTTGTGTCAAGCCATGTAAATAGGCCACTTTCTCCTTAAGGTTTCTCATAAAAATAACCCCCTTTAGCTATGTGTCATAAGCATTGGCTACTATTTGTAGTATGTCCAATGCTTATTAAAACATAACCGCCGGAGGTTAGTGCAATTAGCTGTTATTAAGCGCGTTCGATATAGTCACCGCTACGAGTATCAATTCTTAGTACTTCACCAATATTAATAAAGAGTGGTACACGTACGACATGACCGGTTTCCAGTTTAGCGGGTTTAGTGCCGCCGGTAGCGGTATCGCCACGAATTCCCGGATCGGTTTCAACAACAGTCAACTCAACTGACATAGGCAGATCAATGCCAATTACATTGCCCTGGAAAAATAATACAGCAATATTCATATTCTCTTTCAAGAATTTTGTTGCTTCACCCATTTGTTCAGCGGATAATTCAATTTGTTCAAAATTCTCATTATCCATTAGGTTATACATGCCGTCACTCTCATAGAGATATTGCATTTCGCGGCGATCAACATGTGCTTTTGGCATTTTTTCACCAGCGTTGAAGGTGCGTTCAACAACAGCTCCTGTACGGCCATTTTTTAGTTTAGCTCTAACAAATGCAGCGCCTTTACCTGGTTTTACGTGTTGGAAGTCAACTACCTGCCACACATCACCATCAATTTCAACAGTTACTCCAGTACGAAAATCATTAACTGAAATCATTAATTAGCCTCCCCATAGTTCGGTCAAATTAGTTTAATTCTATTAGTTTCTTATTGCTGGCAGTAAGAACTTGGCAGCCAGCAGCAGAAATAACAACTAAATCTTCAATACGTACGCCGCCCCAATCAGGTAAATAGATACCTGGTTCAACAGATACCACCATGTTGGCAGCCAGTTCGTCGGTATAGGCACTTGACAGGCGGGGTTCTTCATGGATTGCAAGACCAACTCCATGTCCGAGCGCATGACCAAAATTGTCAGCATAACCGGCATCGGCGATTATTTGCCTTGCTATCAGATCAATTTCTACACCTGTTTTAGTGGCTGTTAACGCTGCGATACTTGCCAACTGGGCGTTTAAAACAATATCATATATTTCACGCTGTTTGTTGGTAGCTTTTCCTGCCACAACTGTTCGAGTAATGTCAGAATGATAACCTTGATAAACAGCACCAAAATCCATTGTGACAAAATCTCCGGCTTCAATGATTTTGTCAGAAGCCTGACCATGCGGTAATGCACCGCGAAATCCAGAAGCAACAATGGTATCAAAAGCTGGTTTTTCTGAACCAAGTTTGCGCATTTGATACTCAAGCTGCAGGGCAATTTCCAGTTCGCTTATACCTGGCCTGATTATCGTCAAAATATGATCAAAAGCAGCATCGGCAATTTGAACAGCGTGCTGGATTAGTTTAAGTTCAGCTTGCTCTTTAATTTTGCGCAACATATCCAGATTAATTGGACGCAATTCTAGCCTGCTTAGATGCTCAATCAGCTTTTGGTGAGTATCCCAAGTTACATAGTCACTTTCAAAGCCAACCCGAACAAATTCCCGTTTGTTTATGTGTTCGGCCAGCGTAGTGAACATAGAAGCACCATGACGGACGATCTCATAATCAGGCGCTTGTTTTTTAGCTTGTTCAATATACCGAAAATCGGTAAATAATATTTGGGCTTGCTCACTGATTAACAGCATGCCTGCTGAGCCTGAAAAACCACTAAAATACCGTCGGTTTTCCGGTTTAGTTACAATAACGGCATCAAGTCCCTGCTCTGCCATTAGTTTACGCAAATGTATCAAACGTTGGTCAGTCATAGCATGTGCTCCTTAGTGAACTGGTGACTATGCGAATTCACTATATGTACTAGATTGGATACTAACTTTACTATTTTAGCATATAATTTAGAATTTGACTACAGTAAAGCTACTTCTTGTTTGTTCGTATAAATATGGTTAGTCAATCATACGAAACGCTAATTTTTCAGAAGATCGTTTGCTATTTCGTGGAAAATGGGTGCAGCAACATTGCTGCCGGACATGCCTTCTTCTACAAATACTACGATTACATATTTGGGGCTGGTAAGTGGTGTAAAACCTGCAAACCACGCGTGATTTATACTGGTACCGGCGATGTTGGTTCGGCCGGTTTCCGCCGAGCCGGTTTTCCCTGCAGAACCAAAAACCTCAACATAGGCTGCTTGCCCGGTGCCATACTGCGTAACTGCTGCCATCATAGCACGTAACTTTTCCGCTGTTTGCCTGGATATGACCGGAATTCCTTGTTTTGGTTGAAATTTTTTAACAACCTCACCATCTGGGGTTGTAAGCAGACTAACAATATAGGGGTCAACTTTTATGCCGTCATTTACAATTGTGGCTATTGTTTGAGCTACCTGCAGCGGGGTAGCTTCACAAAAACCTTGACCAATAGCTAAATTAGCCAAATCACCAGGATACAATTGATCACTTTCTGGCAAGTTACCATCACTTTCGCCCAAAAATCCAAGGTTGGTTTTGGAACCATAGCCAAACTTTGCAGCCATATCAATAAGTTTAGCTGCTCCCAGTTTTAACGCCACCTCGATAAACACCGGATTACTGGAATGAGCCATAGCTTCCGTAAGTGTTAGTTGCCCTATTGGTGCTTTATTATAATCCCAACCTTGAAAACGAACATTATTGACATCAATATAACCAGGATCCCAAAATATATCATTCATTTTTACTGTTTTATTTTCCAGGGCAGCTGCTGCGACTACCAGCTTAAATACAGATCCAGGATGATACGCAGATATTGCACGATTTAATAAAGGAGCACTGTCTTGATCTAAATAGCGGCTAAGGTAATTGGGATTAAAACTAGGTCTTGATGCCATCGCAAGAATTTCTCCGGTTGTTGGCTTCATAACTATAACTGCACCTTTAATTATCGTACGGTCCATGATAGTTTCGACTTTTTTCTGAATTTGTCTATCGACAGTTAATACTATATAATTTTCTCTGCTGTTTGCGGTTAGTTTTAGACGCTTATAACCTAACCCAGGGATAATTTGCTGATCAGCATCAACAAGTGCCGCTACATATTCGGCCTGGTTACCACGTAAGAATTCGTCATACATGCCTTCAATGCCGCTTACTCCGCGGTTATCGGCAGAGTTTATGTAACCGAGTATATGACTGGCAAGTATTCCATGACCATACCGTTTTTTTTCAGCAACTGCCACAACTCCTGGTATTTTTAGTTCGTTAATTCTTTTTGCAGTGTCACTGCCAATATCTTTAGACAGTCTAAAGGGGTATTCACCAGAGTGTATGCCGTGGGAGATACTGTCAAGCTGCTCATTCGGTAGATCTAAAAGTGTGTTAAGTTTACGGAATATTTGCGTTGGGGTATTTTCAATTTGCCCAGGAAAAATGATGACACTGTATTGTTCCGCAGTATTGGTAAGCGGCAGATGGTTGCGATCCAGAATCTCGCCTCTGGCAATGTCGACCTGTAGGCCTTGAACACGGATATTAAGTCCTGCTAATGCTAGTTGCTGACCTTGAATAATTTGCAGATAAAATAATCGCAGCAGCAGCAAACTAGAAATTGTCAAAAAAAATAAAACCAGTCGATGAATGCGTATACTGGAATAAGCCATACTTCTACCTTCCCTTGCTGTATAGATAGATATAGTATGGCTTATAAATGAGACTTGATTCAGAGGGGGTTTTAACCCCAACTGAATTTTAGTCGAATTATCCTAACGTCTGGGATAAAAGCAAATAGTTATTCAGGGGTTACATAGCGAACCGCAATCGGAAGATGCGCTAATATATCATGGACTTCTGCTATTGTATCAGGCGTTACCCGGATTACGACTATTCCTTCTTTGCGATCAAGAGTGCTAACAACGCCTAAATATTCGTATCCTTCCATAATACGGTTTATATAATTAACATATTTGGGTTCAAGCTGAATATAGATGGCGGTATTTTTATCTGTTTCCATTACTCTAGTTCCTGCCTTGTATCCGGGCGTCTGAGCATAGCATACGGTACTACCGGCTCTACTACCGGCATAGTCACAATTTGTTGTGGATGAGGTGCCACAGTAATTGAATTGCCTTCTTCATCAAACATTTGTGTAATTGTTTGCGCAAAATTATCCATTCCTGGCTGCATAAATTCGATTTTTTCGCCAACCTTCATATTATTGCGCTGTTCGACTGTTGCCATACCGGTGGCTGGGTTATAGTCTTTAACAAGACCTATAAAACTATGGGTTTGAGTATAGCTTGATGAAGAATAGATCTGGTCTTGCTCTGTTGTTTTATTAAAATAAAAACCGGTGGTATATTTACGATGTGATATTTTTTGAAGTTCAGTAAGCCATTCCTCTTTGATCGTAAACGTAGTCGGGGAACTGATATAACTGTCAATTGCTTCCCGGTATGTTTTGACAACAGTAGCCACATAATGGATACTTTTCATCCGGCCTTCAATTTTAAAACTATGCAGCCCGCTGTCAATGAGTTCAGGCAAATGGTTAATAAGGCACAAGTCTTTGGAATTAAATAGATAGGTGCCCCGTTCATCTTCGTGAACCGGAAAGTACTGTCCGGGACGGTTTTCTTCCGTAATATGATATTTCCAGCGACAAGGCTGTGCACATTCTCCTCGATTGGCATCACGCCCGGTAAGATAATTGCTTATGAGGCAGCGGCCTGAATAGGAAATACACATGGCGCCATGGACAAAGGTTTCGAGTTCAATAGCAGTCTTTTGCTTGATTAGTTTTATATCTGCTAATGAAAGTTCTCTTGCTAAGACCACCCGCGAAGCGCCAAGTTCTTGCCATTGCTCAACTGTAGCCCAATTAGTAGTATTCGCTTGTGTGCTAATATGAATAGGCAACGAAGGCGCTGCCTGCCGGGCAATACGAAACACACCAAGATCAGACACAATGATCGCATCTGCGCCTATAGCGGCGAGCTGTGCAATATAAGCAGGTAAACCAGGCAAATCGTCATTATGTGGAAAAACATTGACGGTTATGTATGCCTTTTTGCCAAGTTTATGCGCAAATTCAATTCCCTGTTGTAGTTCAATATCATCAAAATTATCTCCAAAAGCACGCAAGCCAAACGACTTACCAGCCATATACACTGCATCGGCACCGTAGTTAAGTGCTATTTGGAGCTTCTCTAAGTTTCCGGCAGGTGCCAGAAGTTCTGGTTTATTTTTCATGTTTTTGTTCTCCTTGATAATGCGATACAGCCACACCATCACCAATATGATGGATTACCGTGTCAAACCGGACATCATTACTTACAAAATCGAGATAAGCCTTCAGACGTTTTACTATTGTCCGAAATCGCTTTGGTATTGTTTCACTGCCTAATACCCAGCCTCTAAATAATACATTATCTGCAATAACAATGGCTCCCGGGGACAGCTTATCCATAATTTTAAATAAATAATCAAGATACTGTCCCTTAGCCGCGTCAATAAATACAAAATCAAATTTGCCAGTTAGTCCAGATAATACTTCACCGGCATTGCCGGTAATAAATTCGATTTCATTATTAATACCTGCCTGAGAAAAAAAACGTTTTGCCATGGTTACTCGCTGCTCATCTAACTCAATTGTAGTGATTTTTCCATGAACAGGCATGGCAGCAGCCAGAAGTAAGGTTGAGTAACCAATTGCTGTGCCTATTTCAAGAATTGATACAGGTTTGTTTGCGGCAGTTATCTCGCAAAGGAGCTGAGTACTCTCCTTTTGAATAATTGGAACATTATGGGTAACGGCATACTGTTCCATTTCAGATAATATTTCGTAGATTTTGTCTATCATGGTTGTACCTGGTTAATTGCAGCTAAGTGCTCTTCATAGGTATTGCTAAAATGATGCTTACCTTGTTTGTCGGCTACAAAATACAGAAAGTCTGTTTTGTCCGCCGATATTACGGCTTTGATCGCAGCAGCACCAGGATTGGCAATTGGGCCTGGGGGCAGTCCCATATTTTGATAAGTATTATAAGGTGAGACGATTTGCGTATCCTGAATAGTAAGTTCGGCTTTGGGATTACCAAGAATATATTGGATTGTAGCACATGATTGCAAAGGCATGTTAAGTTTCAGCCTATTAGCAAACACTCCGGCAATTATTGGTTGTTCGTTGCTTAGTTGGGCTTCTTTTTCCACAAGGGAAGCCATAGTAATAACTTCGCGGATAGAAAGTCCCAGTTCGCTTGCACGTTGTCTGTATTCTGGTGCCAATTTGGCGTCAAACTGCTTAACCATCATTGTAAGCAGCGCTTCTTCAGAAGTTCCTCTAGCCAAGCGATATGTATCAGGAAACAGGAAGCCTTCTACGCTATATTTGGTATTAGGGTTGGCTTGCATATAAGGAAATGGCGTAAAATTTTTAGCCAGTGCCTTGAATTTTGTAGGACTTGCCAATTTTTTCTCAGCCAATAGGTCTGCTATTTGATCTACCGTATATCCTTCCGGAATGGTAATTTGTTGATAGGCAGTCTGCCCCTGTGACATCATAATAAGCATTTGCCGTATAGGCATGTTTGGGCTTAGAGAATATTCACCAGCTTGCAATGAATTTTCCACTCCCTGCAGTTTGGCAATAAAACGAAACACCAACGCATTTTTAATCAGATTTTGTTTCTCTAATTCTTCGGCAATAATTTTTGTCGGTGTACCTTGTTTAATAGTTATAAGTACTACTTCACCTTTAGTGCCGGCCGGTTGAGAAAGCGTCCAACCAATAATAGCGCTAAAGCCGACAATAACGACTGCTGCTATTCCAAGTAAGGTTTTCTTGGAAACTGTATTATTTAGTATTAACATTTACTATCATCCTTATATTAAGTCTAGCTATTATATATTATATTCTATCGTGACTCATGAAACAAATGTCATTAGCAAAGATGGCCTTTTCTTTCTGTTAGGGCAAAAAAAGAAGCCTGTCGGCTTCTTTTATTCTTCTTCTTCTTCAAAAACCAACTCTTCGTAGGCTTTACGAACTTCTTCAAACTCTTCGTCAGTAGGGTCTACATAAATTTCTTCGCCAGTTTCGTCGGTATCAATCCGAGCGATAAATACATCGGTATCATCGCCACAACCACAACCGCAGCTAGAGTCACCGCATTCGCAACCTTCTTCATCCATCTCAAGTGGTACCAGGATAGCGAAACGCTTATCTCCAACAGGAACGATCATATCTTCGCGGTAATAGTATTCATTGCCTTCTTCATCAGTCATGACTACTACGGGCTCATCAAACTCCATAATGTCGTCTTTTTCATTTTCAGTCATATTTTTCACCTCTTTTTAGACATACACAACATAATTTTATCCTAGAAAAACTATCCTGTCAAGGGACTCTATGGAAGACTAGGCAGACGGCAAGCTGTCAAGATACCCTTGCAAAATGAAGACAGCCGCCATTTTGTCGATAACCTGACGACGTTTGGCCCGGCTAACATCTGCAGCTATTAGTGATTTTTGTGCAGCTACAGTAGATAAACGCTCATCCCAAAAAACAATTTTAACTTGGGGAATAGCTTGTTTGAGACTGTTTGCAAATTCTTGAACAAGTTCTCCCCTTGGACCAATACTTCCATTCATGTTTTTAGGTAACCCAACAACAACCAGTCCGACTTCATACATGGCAACAAGCTCACTAAGTCTGCCAAAATCTTTAGCCGGCGCTGTTCTACGAACAACTTCAACTCCTTGAGCAGTTAGCTTAAGCTCGTCACAAACGGCTACTCCAATAGTTTTGTCCCCAACATCAAGTGCTAGTATGCGCATTTGTCCTCCCCGTTATTACAAAAACTTGTAGTAACATCCTGCAATTAAATTATTTTCAGGCAAAATTCCGGGCAATAGGCCCCGCAATACCCGCATAATACACACGCGGCAGAATCAACATGTGCTTTATCGTTAGTTATGGTTAATGCTTTCATTGGACAGTGGGCAGCACACTCTCCACAGCCAATACACCAATCTTCAATAAGCAGTTTTCTGGGGACATTAGAAACTTTATTCCATAGCTGTTTATCGGGTTCTTGACCTGAAAATATACTGGTATTAAGGATGACTTCATCAATGGTTTGCATCCCCACTGCAATAGAACTAATGCCTTGCTGCGCAAGTATCCAAGCGAAGGCCTCTTGAGCCATACTGTTTAAGTGACCGCCGCCTAGTGCTTTCATAGCATAAATACCTTTACCACAATCAATTGCAGCTAATGCAATTGCAGCTAACATCTCCTCAGCAGTACCATCCGTGATACCAATGCCTTTGCAATTAATGATTGGGTGAATTACATCTATATCTTCCATAAGAGCTGCTGCTTTTACCACATCAATTGTATGGGTCGACACTCCTACCGCCCTAATTATGCCTTGCTGTTTTGCATCACATAAATAAGCCAAGGCATCAGCATGGCCTTTAAGCGTCATCCGGGAAGTCTGTTCATGCAGCAGGAAAAGATCAATATAATCCCGGTCTATTTCCTTGCAGGCAGTTTCTACACTTTGCCGCATGTCGTCATAAGTATAAGCATATGACTTTGATGCAATAATCACATCATGTTTTCTACCGGAGATAGCCTGACGAATATAAGGATAGGTACCATATAACTCGGCTGTATCAATGAAATTGACCCCTGCATCAAGTGCAGACCGAATAACGGCAGCACCCTCGGCCAGAGGCCGGTTTGATTGCAAAGGGCCAATAGTAAGTCCGCCAAAACACAATCTTGATACGTTAAGACCGGTTTTTCCAAGCGCATGATAGAGCATCTTATTTGTCTTTCAGGTAGGCTCGCACCAATTCCTCAATAATTTCATCGCGTTCCAATTTGCGAATAAGGCTGCGGGCATTATTATGGCTGGTTATATAGGTCGGATCTCCGGATAAAAGATAGCCAACTAACTGATTTATTGGATTATACCCTTTTTCCTTTAAGGATTGATAAACAGTGGTTAGGATTACTTCAGCCGCATTAGTTTCATCATTATTTACTTTAAACATCATAGTTTCTTGCGATATATTGGTCATGAAGCCTCCTCCTTCCTTATATTATCTACAAAGTATAGTTCTATATATTCTACTTGCCACAAATATTTTCCTGTTGAATTTTATAAATTTTTACAGGCAGGCTTGAAGCCTGCCTGTAAATCGTTACTTGATTTGCGTTTGGATAATCTGCTCAGCAGTTTTAAGTGCTTCCGATAATTTTTCCGGTTGCTTACCGCCGGCTTGCGCCATATCGGGTCGACCACCACCGCCGCCACCAGCAATTGCAGCGGTTTCTTTGATGATTTTGCCAGCATGGATACCTTTAGACACACAGTCGGCTGTTGCCATAGCGACAAAATTAACCTTGTCGCCACTGATTGCACCTAGCACGACAACACCGGACTGTAACTTATCACGGACCATATCACAGGTAGCCCGCAGATTTTCCATATCAGCAGCAACCACTTGGCCGATAACAACCTTAATATCTTTAACCGTTGTAGCCTTAGCAAGGAGTTCTTCTACTTCATTTTTTGCTAATTTGGTATTTAAGGCACCAACTTCTTTCTCAAGTTCCCGTACACGGCCATTTAAAACATCAATACGAGCGACAATTTCCTCAGGACGGGTTTTGAGCGCAGCAGCAGCTTCTTTTATAAGCTCACTTTGCGATTTCAAATACTCGTGAGCACCATAACCGGTAACTGCCTCAATCCGGCGCATGCCAGCGCCAATACCGGCTTCACTAATAATTTTAAATAGACCAATCTCAGCAGTTGAAACAACATGTGTTCCACCGCATAATTCTTTACTAAAACCATCCACAACAACTACCCGTACATGTTCACCATATTTTTCCCCGAAGAGCGCCATGGCTCCCATTTCTTTGGCAACATCTTGTGTGGTTTCAATAATGGCTACCGATGTATTGTTTAAAATAACATCATTTACCAATTGCTCAACTTCGGCCAATTGTTCGGGTGTAACAGGAGCAAAGTGAGTGAAGTCAAAACGCAGCCTGCTGTTATCAACAGAAGAACCGGCTTGATTAACATGCCCCCCCAGTACCTGCTTTAATGCAGCTTGTAATAAATGGGTAGCAGTATGATTGCGGGCTATATGCTGACGTCTGGCTATATCAGCAGTCAATTGCACAGTTTCCCCGGTTTTAAGTGTACCTTCACTTACATGGCCAAGTTGATAGATGGTTCCATCAGGCAATTTTTTGGTATTAATAACTTCAATTTTGCCAAGAGAACCGGCAATTATTCCGGTGTCACCTGCTTGTCCGCCGCCTTCGGCATAAAACGGTGTAACATCTAAAATTACCGCAATTTCATCACCGTCAAAGGCTTCTTTAACAACACTGCCCTCTTTTAAAATTAAGACTACTTTTGCTGTTTCGGCTTCAGGATTATAGCTGAGTGAATCTATTACCAAACCCGACAAATCAGGAATGGTTACGCTTTCTTCATTATCCTGACGCGCTGCACGAGCGCGGTCACGCTGCTCGGCCATTGCTTGGTCAAAGCCTTGTTTATCTAAGGTCATGTTATGCTCATTTAAAATTTCTTCCGTAAGTTCCCAAGGAAACCCAAACGTATCATAAAGTTTAAATGCCATAGAACCATCAAGCACTGTTTTGTTATCCTGTTTAAGTTCCTCAACATGCTTGTTTAATAATTCAATACCTTGAGCCAAGGTAGTATGGAAACGCTCTTCTTCTAGTTGGATGACTTTCTTTATGTAGTCTTTTTTGTCGGTAATATCAGGGAATGCCTGAACAAAAATGTTGGCAACAATATCAACAATGTCGGTTAAGAATGGTTTGTCAATTCCCATCAAACGACCATGTCTAACTGCCCTTCTGAGAATTCTGCGAAGAACATAGCCGCGCCCCTCATTGGAAGGCAATACACCATCACCAATCATAACGGTCATACTGCGACCATGATCGGCAATTACCTTTAACGATACATCGTTTTTAGTTGACTGCCCGTAAGTTACTCCGGCTATTTTAGCGGCATATTCGATAATGGGAAATAATAAATCGGTTTCAAAATTGGAACGCTTATTTTGCAATACAGAAGCAATGCGTTCAAGGCCTGCGCCGGTATCAATATTCTTCTTGGCAAGCGGGGTATAGTTACCGGCTTCATCGCGGTCAAATTGTGTAAATACCAGGTTCCAAATCTCTAAATAACGGTCACAGTCACAACCTACAGCACAGTCAGGTTTGCCACAGCCACGCTCTTCCCCTAAGTCAATGTGGATTTCTGAACAGGGGCCACAGGGGCCAGGACCAATTTCCCAAAAGTTTTCTTCCATTCTGATAATGCGGTCAGCAGGTACTTTAATATCGTTATGCCAGATATTAAAAGCCTCATCATCATCAGTGTAGATCGTTATCCAGAGTTTGTCTTTGGGTAACTCCAGATATTCAGTTAAAAATTCCCATGCCCAAGCAATTGCCTCTTTTTTAAAATAGTCACCAAATGAAAAATTGCCAAGCATTTCAAAAAAGGTATGGTGACGAGCTGTGCGGCCGACGTTCTCTATATCCCCGGTCCGAACACATTTTTGGCTAGTTGCAATGCGCGGATGTGGCGGTTTCATTTTGCCGGTAAAAAAAGGTTTAAAGGGAGCCATCCCGGCGCCGATAAGTAGTAATGTCGGATCATTCTCGGGAATGAGTGGATAGCTTGCTTGAACTAAATGGTCTTTGCTAGCAAAAAAATCCAGAAACATTTTTCGTAATTCGTTTCCGGTTAACTGTTTCAAAATGATCAGCTCCAATATATAAAATTAATCCGTTATTCTGCTGGAATTATACTACAACTTAAGATTTTGTGTCAATATTTGGGTCAATAGAGTTCCTTATATTAACAGCTTAATACTGTGCTTTATGACAACTTTTCCAATGGCTGCAGCCGGTACTCCCAGCAGCATGCCGGCAACTCCAAACAATTCTCCACCGGCAAATAAGAAGAAAATAACGGTAAGTGGGTGTAATCCCACATTCTCTCCTAAAATTTTCGGGCCAATTATGCTGCCCTCCAACTGATGAATTACAAAAAACAGTACAATAACTTTTACTGCCAACAGCGGGGAATCCAAAAGAGCTAAGGTTATAGCCGGGGCAGCACCGATGAAGGCACCAAAATAAGGAATAATATCAAGTAAGCCAGCACTAATTCCTATTAATAAGGCAAAAGGAACATTAAAAAAATATAAACCGGAACTCACCAGCATGCCAACAATTATTGCAATTGTAATTTGTCCTCTAATGACGCCGCTTAATACTTTATCAATATCTTTGAGTGCTAATGCGAAATCTTGACGTAGACGACATGGTATAAGTGAATGCAGCCCCTCTTTGATAGCCTGCCAATCATGTAAAAGATAAAAAGACAGGATCGGAGTAATCGCAAACCCAATAAAATGAGTAATGAGCCCCATAATTCCATTGACTAATTCACCGACAAAAGCTTGTACCGACTGTTGTAAAGATAAAATTGAATTATCAATAGCTATCCGAATTGAATATGGCAAAACTGAATTTTGATAACGGATTTGGATAAGATAAAACAATTCTTCTCCTTTTTCCAAAATATGCGGCAACTCTTTGGAAAAGCTTTCGAGATCTCTAATAAAAATTGGTACAAGATGAGTCCCTCCTACCACGATAATAACAAATAAAGCGATATATAGAACTAAAATAGCAAGAGTTCTGGATAATCCTTTTGTTTCAAGATAACATACTGCCGGATTTAGTAAATAGGCCAATAAAAAAGCAATAATAAACGGATATAATCCACTGCGGACAAGCCAGAAAAAATATACAGTTATAAATACAAACAGACATATAATAATAAATCTGACATGTTTTTTTGTAAGCTGCATAGTTTCTCCTTTATCTTTCAATAAGAAAAAGGAGACCGCACAGGTCTCCCCTAGTACCGGATACACTAATCCAACTTTTTCATCAGTCTTTTGCGTGCCCGGCGTGCGTTACGCATTAAGTCACGGGTAGTGTCGGCAACTGAATCAGCACTACGTTCAAATAGCAGCTTTTTTTGTGGCTTAGCGATGGGACCTATGATGGCGCCTAATGCTGTTCCTACAAGTCCACCGAAAACCAAGCCTTGCCAAAACTTGCCGCGCATCATATCACCCCTTTTGTACCTCTAAATTAGCAGTACTCTGCAGTATGTCATCATAGAGCGTTAAGGTACCATCAACCTCAACTTGATACATCTTTAACTCCTGATTTCGTACCATAAACTCCATACAACAATCCCAACAGTAGTACTGGTCGGCACCGACTTTGCCTATACCTCGCTGCCCGCATAGAGGACAAGTTGTCATACGTTACACCTCACACCTTTTAGATTCAGGTATAAGAAGATTGGTCATAGAATCAGGTATGATTATTCTGTCCTGATTAACAACTTGCGCTTGCGGCAGAGGCATAATTTTGCGGCCATACAATAAGTCAGCAATAAGACCCTCAGAAATTTCATAAGCCTTTATCTCACCGGTTGAACTATCAAAAAGCGCATCAGTCAATATACCACAATGTAAGCCTGTGTCTGTATAAATTTGTTTGGTTAGCAAATCCCCCAGACAGCAGACCGTTCCGGGCAGCATAGCCGGCGTTAACTCACGCACAGCATATGTGGTTCGAAGCATTACGGCATCTCTTCCTAACCTAAAAACATCCTCAAGTATAACGCCCTGATTATTAGCAAACCAATGAACACCGGCAAGAACAATACCAAGCACAGCCGCTCGCTCTAAGTTCAGAAATACTTCTTTTACCTCGCCAATCTGCGTTCCAGTGCCGGTAATAAGCACCGGCAGGCCAAACAAATTGCTGAGTTTTTGCATTAGTAGGCCTCCACAACAGATTGTACTAATAGTATGGCCAAACTTACGACTGTTTATCGGTATTATTCTATATAATTTTTAATACTTGTCTGTAATGATGTTCTATTTTACCACCTTTAATATAATTCCGCCGCCTACAACATCCTCTCCATGGTAAAACACAACCGATTGTCCGGGCGTAATTGCCCGTTGCGGCGCAGTAAACCTTACATGCACTTGGCCATTACCCAGAGGGGTTACTATCGCTTGAGCTCCGGGAGCACTATAACGAATTTTGGCTTCCACGGTAAGTGGTGTGTCAAGTGAATCAATAGTTATGAAATTGAGATCACCGGCAATGAGTTCAGAAGAAAAAACGTCCTGATCTGAGCCTATCACTACTTCGTTTCGCGCAGCATCAAGGGATATTACGTATAACGGCGTACCAACTGCTAAACCGAGACCTTTGCGCTGCCCTACCGTATAAAGTTGTACTCCTTGATGCCTGCCCAAGATGTTACCGGCAAGATCGACAATGTTCCCAGGTTTCAAGGCTTCGGGAATACGATTTTTTAAAAAAGTTTTATAATCATCATTTGGAACAAAACAAATTTCCTGACTGTCAGGTTTATCGGCAACAGACAAACCTAATTCTCTGGCCATTTTTCTAGTTTCGGTTTTGGCAAACTTACCCAGAGGCATTAAAAAATGCTTAAGCGTATGCTGATTTAGGTGATATAACGCATAAGACTGGTCTTTGGTTGCATCAATACCTTTACGTAGAAGATAGCGATCACGATTATCATCATAGATAATTTGTGCATAATGACCAGTGGCTACATATTGTGCACCCAGTGCTAACGCTTTATGTAGCAAGCCTTCAAATTTTACATAACGATTACAGGCAATACAGGGATTAGGTGTCCGACCAGCAGAATATTCTTCCATAAAATAATTTACTACTGTGTCTTGAAACATATCCCTGAAGTTAAGTACATAGTAAGGAATACCTAGTTTATTCGCAACCCGGCGGGCGTCGTCAACAGCCGACAGTGAGCAGCAGCCCCTGCTGTCCGGATCTTCATTACCCTGATCTTTTTCCCATATTTGCATTGTTGCGCCAATTACATCATAGCCTTGATGAACAAGAAGGGCGGCAGTTAGAGAACTGTCCACCCCTCCACTCATGGCTACAACCACTCTGGGCTTGTCAGCCATTTATATCACTTTCCTTTTTTAGCAATGTAGTCTTTAATAGCTTCGTGTAATGCATCGGCTGCTAAGTTAGAACAATGCATTTTAGCTGGCGGCAAACCGCCTAATGCTTCAGCTACTGCTTGATTGGAGATCTCCAGGGCTTCATCTAGGGTTTTGCCTTTAACCATTTCAGTTACCATGCTGCTTGTTGCAATCGCAGCACCACAGCCAAAGGTTTTGAACTTTACATCTGTGATGATGTCATTTTCAACTTGTAAATATATCCGCATAATATCGCCACATTTGGCATTGCCCACTTCGCCAACGCCATTGGCGTCTTTTATTTCACCGACATTACGGGGATTGGAGAAATGATCCATAACTTTTTCATTATACATAATTATTCTCTCCTCTAACTAAATATTATTTTAGTGATGATGGTGACAACTGGTGCAAGGATTTGAAGGCTTGAAGTCAGCTGCACTGCCATATAATGGCGACATGCTACGAAGCCGTTCTACAATTTCCGGCACTATTTCCAAAAAGTAATCTACTTCTTCTTCTGTATTGTCTCGTCCAAGTGTAACTCGTAGTGATCCATGTGCTACCTCATGAGTCAGCCCCATTGCCAACAGTACATGTGAGGGGTCTAATGATCCGGAGGTGCAGGCTGAACCGCTGGAAGCAGCAATTCCTTTCATATCGAGATTTAGAAGTAAAGACTCTCCCTCAATATAAAGAAAACTGAAATTAACATTGCCTGGCATTCTAGATTGTGGATGACCATTAAGTTTGACATGAGGAACTTTTTCCATAATGGCAGTTATCACTTTATCGCGCAAGCTTTGGACATAGCTAATTTTTTTCTCCATATTACGCCCGGCAATTTCCGCCGCTTTTCCAAGTCCGACAATCCCTGGTACATTCTCGGTACCGGCACGTAGATTGCGTTCATGTGCACCACCATGCTGGATTTCTTCGATTTTTACACCACGACGTATATAGAGAGCACCAATACCTTTGCTGGCATGGAATTTGTGACCTGACATAGTGAGTAAATCTATATTAAGTTCTTTAACATCAATTGGATAATTACCGACAGCCTGCACAGCGTCAGTATGGAAATAAATACCTTTTTCCCTGGCGAGTTGTCCAATTTCCTTTATAGGCTGAATTGTACCTACTTCATTATTAGCAAACATGATGCTGATTAGAATTGTTTTGTCAGTAATCGCGTTTTTTAAGTCTTCCAGGCGTATCATGGCATTTTCATCAACCGGCAAATAAGTAACGGTAAACCCTTGCTTTTCAAGATATTCGCAAGTATGTAAAATAGCATGGTGTTCAATAGCCGTAGTGATAATATGATTGCCTTTCTTGCGATTAGCATAGGCGACACCTTTAAGCGCCAGGTTATCCCCTTCTGTACCGCCACTGGTAAAAAATATTTCTCTGGGGTCAGCGTTAATCAAAGCTGCAACCTTTTCACGAGCTTCTTCCACTGCTTTACGGGTTTCACGGCCAAAAGAGTGAACGCTGGAGGGATTGCCGTATTTGTTTGTCATGTATTCCAGCATCAATTCGGCGACTTCACGGTCAACCGGGGTAGTAGCCGAATGATCAAAATAAATACGTTTCATGCTACTCATCTCCTTGTTTCTTTTCTTCCTCTTCTTTGCATAAATCATCGAGAGTAATTGCATCCAATACTGAAGTGATACTATCTCTTACTTTTGCCCATACACCGCGGGTTACACAGATATCAACCCGTGAACAGAATGTTCTGCTTGCATCCTCTGCCAGCAAACAATCTACTGGAGCAATCGGCCCTTCCATAACTCGGATAATATCTCCAACCGAAATTTGTGCCGGTTCTTTCGTTAATGCATACCCACCTTGCGCACCACGTACACTTTTTACATAACCGGCTTTTCTTAGTGTGCCCATCAGCTGTTCGAGATAGTGCTCAGATATTCCCTGACGCTGAGCGACGCTTTTTAACGAGATAGCTCCCTGCCCATAGTGAAGTGCTAAATCATACATTGCAGCAACTCCATAACGGCCCTTCGTCGATAGTTTCACAACAATCTCTCCCGCTCCGACTTTTCTTTTCCGACTATTATGATGGGTTTTCTTGAAATAAATATATCAAAATTTTAAACCCTTGTCAAAGGTGAAAATCACAGTTATTTTAATAAATTATTTGTCATAACAATTCCAGATATGTATTCTTCATATTTGCATGTATTTACCTCCATTTTATGGAAAAACATCACATAATTTTTGGAATTAAAATACAATTTAAATAATATTATTGACACAAATAACGGACTATGATATTTTTTATGTACTATGCGTAGGGAGGTTGTATATGAGTATTGATTCTGGCAACACACAATCCGTAAAAATTGTTACCGCTGATCCTGGTGGACTGGGTCTGTTCGGCCTAGCCATGGTTACCCTGGTAGCCTCATCCCAAAAACTTGGTTGGACTACCGGCGTAGCTTTTCTGGTTCCATGGGCTATCTTTTTAGGTGCTATTGCTCAATTAATTGCAAGTTTTAACGATTTCAAACACAATAATACCTTTGGAGCAACAGCTTTTGGTGCTTATGGATTGTTTTGGATTTCAGTAGCTGCCTGCTGGCTGATAAAATTGGGAGCTTTTGGGCCTGCCTTAGCCGCTAATGTTGATGGCAAACAACTCGGGGTTGCCTTTATTGGCTATCTGATTTTTTCAGTATTTTTGACTATTGGCTCAGTGGAAACTAATAAAGTTCTCTTTTCTATTTTCTGTTTGATTGATGTATTATTTATTGGTCTGGCAGCCGATTCCTTCGGTTTGGGTCATAGCTGGCATACAATAGCTGCTTGGACCGAACTCGTAATCGCAATTTTAGGATTTTACGGTGCTGGTGCCGCCACTCTTAATGTTCATTTTGGAAAACCGTTTTTACCAGTAGGTAAGCCTTTCGGCATTTTTAAATAAGAGAAAACCATGAATAAATAAAATTATGCCCCCGCAAATTGCGGGGGCATAATTTTATTTATTCATATTTTTTTTGTGTGCAAGCTGCTGCATTCTTGAGACAATATCAGCTTCCAAACCATGACCTTTAGGCTGGTAGTATGTGCGGTCTTTCAATTTATCTGGTAGATATTGCTGGTCAACAAAACCATCTTGGTAATCATGAGGATACAGATAGCCTTTGCCATTATCAAACTTTTGAGCGCCAGGATAATGAGCATCACGAAGATGAGCCGGGATACTTCCGTAATCCAGTTGGCGGACATCTGTAAGAGCCTTATCAATCGCCAAATAAGCCGCATTGCTTTTAGGAGCGCAAGCCAGATAAGTAACAGCTTGTGCCAAGATAATCCGACTTTCCGGCATACCAATAAACTGAACAGCCTGAGCCGCTGCCATTGCTACTACAAGTGCCTGAGGGTCAGCATTGCCGATATCTTCGGAAGCACATATAACCAGTCTTCTGGCAATGAATTTAACATCTTCCCCGGCGGCAAGCATTCGCGCAAGATAATGCAGCGCAGCATCAGGAGAAGAGCCACGCATACTTTTGATAAATGCCGATACTACATCATAGTGGTTGTCCCCTTTTTTATCGTAGGCTTGTAGTTTCTCGCCTGCGACTGTTTCAATTATTTCCGGAGTAATTTCCAGGGGTTGATCGGTGTTAAGCATGGCGGCTGCTTGTTCAAGTATATTGATGGCTGTGCGGGCATCACCGCCGGCAATGGTCGTAATTTTACGCAAATTATCTATACTGCAACTAATAGCTTGCTGTCCTAACCCACGTTCTTTATCTGTAAGTGCCTCTTGCAAAATTTCAATAATCTCCTGCTCATTAAGGGATTTCAGGCGTATTACTCGCATCCGGGAAAGTAAAGGAGAATTTACCTCAAAATAGGGATTTTCCGTAGTCGCGCCAATTAAAATGACTGTGCCATTCTCAACGTAGGGCAGTAAAACATCTTGCTGTCCCTTGTTAAATCTATGAATCTCATCCACAAATAAGATAGTCCTGCATTGCTGGGTCCTTAATCGTTCTTTTGCGCTTTCAACGACTTTACGGATATCAGCCGTGCCGGCAGCTACGGCATTCAGTTTTTCAAAATGGCTGCCTGTTGTTTGGGCTATAATATGAGCTAAGGTTGTCTTGCCAGTTCCTGGTGGGCCATAAAGAATGATAGACGGTATATTATCAGCTTCAATCATTCTCCTTAAGAATTTTCCCTGCCCAAGAATTTCATCCTGTCCTTTGTACTCTTTTAACGTCCGTGGTCGCATACGCACAGCTAAAGGACGGTTATCTTTTAATTGGGGTTCAAATAAATTTTGCGAAAATAAGTCCACAGGATCACCCTTTTACTATCGATGACAGTTCATTAATTGTGTAATTAACATCATCAGCGGTAATTCCATAATGAGTTACCATGCGGATTTTATGTTCGCCAAACTGGCTGACTTTAATGCCTTTCTCTGCTAGTTTGTGTGACAGTTGAGCTGCAGTTTGGCCAAGCGGCAGCGTATCTATTATCACAATATTGGTTTCAACAGTATCGGCATCAAAAGCAATTGCCATATTGGCAAGACCATCGGCAAGCAGGCGGGCATTTTCATGATCAATATACAGCTGTTCTACCATCGAATTAAGTGCCACTATGCCTGCAGCAGCAAGGAAGCCTGCCTGCCGCATTCCCCCACCTAGCAATTTACGTTGGCGGCGGCATTTTTCAATAAATTTTTTAGAGCCTGCCACTAAAGAGCCTACGGGAGCGCACAGCCCTTTTGACAGACAAAACGTAACAGAATCAGAATAGCAGGATATTTTATCTATGCTGACATTTTGTTTTACCGCTGCATTAAAAACTCGGGCACCATCCATATGAACATGAATATTATTTTTTTTGCTTAGTTCATAAATAGAGGCAAGTGTAGAAAGCGGATAACAGGTCCCTCCGGCTCTATTATGGGTATTTTCCAAACAGAGCATAGTAGTTGGCGGCTGATGAATGTCCTCAGTCCGTATGACAGATGCGATTTGTTCAGCAGATAAAATCCCCCGGTCACCAGTAAGCGTTCGCGCCTGAACCCCACTTAAAACGGCAATACCTGCTGCTTCATAATAAAATATATGTGACTCAGTTTCGCAAATAACTTCATCACCACGCTGCGTATGGGAAAGTACAGCCAATTGATTACCCATGGTACCGCTAGTAACGAATAAACTGGCTTCTTTACCTGTCAGGCGGGCACCTAATTCCTCAAGCTCATTTATAGTCGGATCTTCACCGTAAACATCATCGCCTACAGCAGCATGATATATTGCTTCACGCATTTGGGGCGTTGGCATTGTAACCGTATCACTTCGTAAGTCAACTACTCTCACTTAGGTCACTCCCATCAATAATTTATTGTTGTATGGTATTCTGTATAAAAAACGGAAATTCCTTGATAAATGGAGACTTTATTCGGACGCACTTTAAATTATATGTAAAGAGACCATCACTTGGTAAAATACCGGAGTGATGGTCTAAAGCTTAAAAGATATTTTCTTGAAACGCCCAATCCCCACTATGCCGTATCGCCTCTGTTTTGAACCTGCCCTCGGCAGGTGGGTGCCCGCCTATTTATTTTATGTGTCCCCTCAAAACAGGGCATACACGCCATAACTAGAGACGAGGCTCCCGCAGTAAAAGTGTTGGCTCAAAACATCGACATTACACGCACACAGCAGGGCTGAGCGCATATCTTTAGTTCGCTTTAATATTATCAAATAAATCACACAATTGCAAGAGTCATGGCTGTGGAATATTATGCCATGACAACAGCCTACTTTTTGGCAATAACTTCAGATTTGATATAGAGTTCTTTAAGCTGTCTGGCCCCAACATCTCCAGGTGCCTGCATCATGATATCAGAAGCACTTTGTGTTTTCGGGAAAGCGATAACATCCCGAATAGAGCTGCGTTTAGCCATCAGCATAACCAGACGGTCTAAACCAAAGGCAATACCACCATGAGGCGGAGTACCATATTCAAAGGCTTCCAGTAAGAAGCCAAATTTCTCAACAGCCTCTTCGGGTGACAGGCCAATTCCTGCAAATACTTTTTCCTGCAGAGGTCGGTTATAAATACGCAGGCTACCTCCGCCTAATTCAATACCGTTAAGAACCATGTCATATGCTTTGGCTTTAATTTTGCCTGGATCATTTCCTAAGAACTGCACATCTTCGTCACGCGGCGAGGTAAACGGGTGATGCATTGCTACCCAGCGCTTATCCTCTTCATCATATTCAAACATAGGGAAATCAACAACCCATGCAAAAGCAAGCTTATTAGGATCAATCAGGTTAAGACGGCGTCCCATCTCCAAACGGAGTTGACCTAATGCCGCAGCTACCACTTTTGGCTTGTCGGCAACAAACAAGAGTAAGTCGCCAGTCTCAGCTTTGGCTGCAGCAGTCATTTTATCAATGGTTTCTTGGCTAAAAAATTTGGTAATTGGCGATTTAAGACCTTCTTCAGTGTAGCTTATCCAAGCCAAACCTTTAGCGCCATAAGTAGCAACATAGTCAACAAGACCATCCAGTTCGCGGCGCGGCGCATTGGCGTACCCCTTAACATTGATAGCTTTAACTTGTCCACCACTAGCTAATACCGAATCAAATACTTTGAACCCGGAATCTTTAAAGATTCCTGATAAATCTATCAGCTCCATGCCAAAACGAAGGTCAGGTTTGTCAGAACCGTAGCGAGACATGGCATCTTCATAGCTTAAGCGAATAAAAGGTGTAGGTACATCGGCATCAATACCTTCTTTAAAGATATAAGCAATCATATTTTCCATAAGTGCTAAGATATCTTCACGGTCAATAAAGGACATTTCAATATCCAGCTGAGTAAACTCTGGCTGGCGGTCAGCGCGCAGGTCCTCATCACGGAAGCATCTGGCAATTTGGAAATAACGCTCCATGCCGGCTACCATTAAAAGTTGCTTATAAATTTGCGGCGATTGCGGCAATGCATAAAATTTTCCGGCATTGACCCGGCTAGGCACAAGGTAGTCTCTGGCACCTTCCGGCGTGCTTTTGGTCAAAATCGGAGTTTCCACTTCGATAAAACTATGTTTGTCTAAAAAGTCACGCATGGATTTGGTAACCCGGTGACGGAGTTTAAGATCGTTTTGCATTTCGGGACGTCTAAGATCAAGATAGCGATATTTTAAGCGTAAAATTTCGTCAACTTCAATATCATCCTGAATATAAAACGGCGGTGTTTTGGCAGTGTTTAATATTCTTAACTCATCACCAAAAACTTCAATTGCACCTGTTGCCATATTAGGATTAACTGTGCTTTCAGAACGGCTTTTTACCACGCCACGCACTGCCAGCACATATTCGTTGCGAACTGCTTCGGCTTTACTAAATGCATCTTTATTAACATCAGGTGAAAATACCACTTGAACAATACCGGAACGATCACGCAAATCAATAAATATAAGTCCCCCATGATCACGACGTCTTGAAACCCAGCCACACAGGATAACTTCTTGTTCTGTGTGATTTAGGTTTAGGTCATTGCAAGCATGAGTACGTTTTAACCCCTGCATTGTATCAATTTTGCAACTTGTTGTTTCCATTTGTGCCATTACTTCTCCATCCCCTCTAAAATCATATGTACCAGTGCTGTCATGTCCATAAGTTCTTGACTGCCGGTTTCCATATTTTTTAACATTATTTTTTGCTGGGCAAGTTCATCTTCGCCAATAAGTGCGACAAATTTTGCCGGATATTTGTTAGCATACTTCATTTGTGCTTTTAAACTGCGGTTCATAAAGTCCATGTCAGCCGCAATGCCTGCATGACGAAGCTTGCTTAATAGCTGAAAAGCTGCTGCCTGGGTTTCTACTCCCAGCGGTGCGACAAAAACATCAATTGTACTATTAATTTGTGGTAGTAATTCTTGTTTTTCCAAAGCTAACAGTACTCGTTCAATACCAATTGCAAAACCAATACCAGGTGTTGGCTGTCCGCCACATTCGGCAATTAGGCCGTCATAGCGACCGCCGCCACAGACCGCGCTTTGTGCTCCTAATGGCGAATACTGAATTTCAAAAGCTGTTTTTGTATAGTAATCAAGCCCACGTACTAGACGGAGATTGATTGCAAAATTAATGCCTGCTGCTGTCAGTAGTTTTTGCAAACCCGAAAAGTGATCACTGCATTCCTCGCACAGGCAATCAAGCATATGCGGGGCTCCCTGGGAATACTCGGCACAGGTTTCATTTTTGCAATCTAAAATACGCATAGGATTGCGGTCATAACGCGATTGACAATCAGAACATAAATGAGCTACATTATCTCGGAAAAAATCCTGTAATTTAGTCCGATACACCGGACGACACTGTGGGCAGCCAACCGAGTTAATAAGTAAATTCAAATCATTTAGTCCCAGTTTTTTTAGTAGTGCCACAGCTAAACTGATAACTTCGGCATCAATGGACGGTCCTTGCGCGCCGATAGCTTCAACACCAAACTGGTGGAACTGCCGGTAACGTCCAGCTTGCGGGCGATCATATCTAAACATCGGACCAATGTAATACAATTTTGTAGGTTGTGGGCCGCTATAAAGCTTGTTTTCAAGATATGACCTAACAACAGCGGCAGTATTTTCCGGGCGTAAGGTAATGCTGCGCTTGGCCCTATCGCTAAAGGTGTACATTTCTTTTTCAACAATATCTGTGGTATCGCCGATACCACGCAGAAAAAGTTCAGTATGTTCAAAGACTGGAGTACGAATTTCCTGATAAGCAAAATTTTGGCATACTTCGCGTATTGTTTTCTCAACATACTGCCAATATCCACTGCTGTCAGGCAATATATCTTTAGTCCCCCTAGGTCCGCTTGTAAGCATAGTTAGTTATCCTCCTCATGATCACCATACAATCTTGAAAGCAGGTTTTGTCTTTCACTTAGATATATATCTAAGTTTTTTATGTATGAGTTAACGTCTTTGGCATTATAGCAGCTTTGCAGCCGCCAGTGTTTAGGAGTTACTGCCTTTGTTCCGGCAGCTGGCCCAATGCCGATAATAGTTTGTCTTTCCTCCATTATTTGAATATTATAAAGGCAATCTGTATTGGGTTTTGCATAACCAACATTTTCAAGATTGCCTGTCATATGCTTTTGGCGATATAAATAATAAGGGTGCATATTCATTTTGGCAGTATATGCAGCCGCTGTCTTAAGCATCGAGCAGGTTACCGACTCATCCGGTAATGCCTGTTCTGCCATTAGCCCGGAATCTATTGATTCTTTGAGAACAGAACCGCGTTTCAGCGCCAAAGTATGAACAGTTATATTTTCAGGATTAAGCATGCAAATTTGCTGCATGGTATTTTCCATGTCAGCTCGGGTTTCGCCAGGTAATCCGGCAATAACATCCATATTGATTACAGGTATCTTTGCTGAACGAATTTTTGCGAATATGTCTATTATATCCTGAACAGTATGCCTTCGTCCAATTTGTTTTAAAGTTTTATCTTGCATTGTTTGTGGATTGATACTTACACGGTTGATGTTACAGCTTCGTAAAACATCAATTTTCTCATCGTTTAAGCTGTCTGGCCTACCCGCTTCTACCGTAAATTCCTTTGTTGCAGTGCCACAAAAGCTTTGTTTTACTAAAGTCAGCAAGTTAAACAAATCATTCGCGGGGAGACTGGTAGGTGTTCCGCCGCCTATATAAATGTTTTCTACAAATAAGTTATGTTTTGTTAATAAATAAGCAGCACTTTCAATATCTTTTGTAATTGCCCGCAGAAAAGTATCTACTGGTTCACGTTGGTCGGGCAGTACGTTAGCGGGAAATGAACAATACAGGCATCTGGAAGGACAATAAGGTATGCCTAGGTAAATACTAATTTTTTTGCCGCCGGTTGGTTTGGCTGGCGTAGCAATAAAAGGCCGCTGATATACTGCTATGTTAGTAACTAACTCAGCTTTCTCAGGGGCAGGCGCATATTCTTTGATAAGCTTAGCGGTAATTTCAGAAGGGCTATGGCCATAATCCAGCAGCCGATGAACAATTTTTGTAGGGCGAACACCGCGCAATATTCCCCAAGGGGCAGGATCAAACCCAGTTATTTTTTTCATCAGTTTAAAGGTAGTTAGTCGAACCAAACGTCTTGTAAGTGCCGTTATATCTTCAGTTTCATTGTTATGCAAAGTATCTTGAAGCTGTGAACGTGTTTCACTGTCAGTCAATTGATGTAAGGATGATTCGGAATCGTAAAAACTGATGGTAATTTTGACATCGACACTATTGTTCTCGCATGTGACTGCACAGGTTACGTGTAGCCTTCCTGGCTGGAGTATATCTGCCTGCCCTGCGTCGGCAGCAGTGATATTAAATAGTGCCATCGTATCACGCACGGCGGCTACAACATCAATGTTTGTGCCGCTAGCGGGCGTGAATATGAAATCTTCAATCTTCACGTTTGTTCCGGCACTCCTGGCAATATCCATAAAACTTTACCTGATGATCAACAATTGTAAAGTTACTGTTTTTGGCAATGATATTTTCCAGGTCTTCCATTAAATCATCTGCAAACTCAATTACTGTTCCACAGGCAAGACAAATAAGATGATGGTGATGATGGGGACTTGTGCTTTCGTTAATTTCATAACGGCTGCGTCCATCACCAAAGTCCATTTTTTGCAGGATATCGAGATCACTCAATAACTCCAGTGTACGATATACTGTTGCAAGTCCAATATCATTTGACTGTTGACGCACAATGTTATGAACATCTTCAGCACTTAAGTGTTTATCCCGATTGTCAATAAACACTTGCAAAATGATTTGACGCTGCGGTGTAAGCTTATAGTCGCGATCTTTAAATTTTTGGCGCAAATTAGATAAATCAAGATTCATACAATTCACCTGTCTTCTTTATCATCATTAAGATACCAAAGGTGGCGAAGCAGCACCTTTAAGAGTGCGGCAACCGGTACAGCAAGAATCATTCCTGAAATACCATAGAATTGACCACCAATTAACAAGCTAAGGATTATTAGAGTTGGATGTAAATCAATAGTATGACCCATTATATTAGGGACAATGATATTATTTTCAACTTGATGGATAAGTATATAAAATGCAGCTACTTTGGCGGCTAGTAGCGGTGATACCAAAGAAGCTAACAATAGAGCCGGAATAGAACCAATGATTGGTCCAATTATTGGAATGGCCTCTGTTAGAGTGGCTAATAAACCTAACACCAGAGGATAATCTACTTGCAAAAAATACATACCGCAAAACACTAAAAATCCAATTATAACACTGATAAGTACTTGTCCTCTAATGTAACTGCTTACTACACCGGCCATTTCTTCAATTATGGTTATAACTTGCTGTCGCATCGAAACCGGGCAAAGTGCAATGACGCCGTCCTTTAAGCTTCGCCAATCTTTTAAGAAGTAATAAGCCAGTACAGGAACAATAATCAATTCAATAATTTGTGTTGCAAAGGAAAATAGCGTGTTAAAGGCATTACGCGTCAGCCCAACAGCGTAAGAAGCTGCTCCACTTAGTCCATTTCCAATAATTTGGCGGATATTATCAGGGATTTGCGCCGAATTGGCGTGCTGTTGTATTAATAAAGTCAATTCTTGGATTTTAGTTACAAGTTTAGGCAAATCAACAACAAATTTATTAAATTCATCGATAAACGGAACCAAAATAAAGGTGGTAACAAGCGTAAGCAATAGGCCTGTAAAGAAAAATATTAATACAATCGCAAGTCCGCGAGGCAAGTGATATTTGCCTGCACTAAAAGGAATGGCAACTAACGCATTCACAAAAGGATTAAGTATAAAAGCAACGATAATTGCAAGGATTAGCGGCAGATATATTGCAGTTACCTGACTTGAAAAATAAATGCCTAATGCTAAAATTATTATTTTTATTATAGCGGCAGGTGATTTAATCATATAATTAATCCCTTCACTGAATAAAAGGATTGTGTTTACGTTCCCAGCCAATACTAGTTGCCGCTCCATGTCCAGGCAGGACTTTTACTGCATCTTCAAGACTCAGCAATTGGTTTTTTATACTACTAATAAGCTGGCTGTAAGAACCGCCGGGGAAATCTGTCCGTCCAATTGATTCTTCAAACAAGGTGTCGCCGGCAATAAGCACATTATCACTTAAAAGACAGATACCGCCAACTGTATGACCCGGAGTGTGCAGAACTTTAAAACTAATACTGCCAAAAGTAATAATATCGCCGTCGTTGAGCAAGCGGTCAGCTGCTTGACACACAATACCGTCACCAATATACATAGATAAATTAAGCTGAGCATTTGTTAACATCTTTGCATCTTCATGATGAATCAGTACTTGAGCACCAGTAGCTTTTTTAATGGCATCATTTGCGGCAATATGATCGGCGTGGCCGTGGGTATTGATGATATATTCAACTTTAAGGTTGGCGTTGTTAATTTCATAAAGTATGGTTTCTTCACTGCCGCCGGGATCAATTACGGCCGCTTGCAAGGTTTGCTCGCAAAACACTATATAACAATTAGTTCCAAGGTGGCCAACTCCCATTTGAATTATCTTCATATAATCACTCTCCTGTTAAAACTGCCGTTTGCTGTCTAGCAGCATAGTTACCGGTCCATGGTTAGTTAATCTGACAATCATTTCAGCCTGAAACTGCCCGCAGGCTACTCTTACTCCTAAGTTACGGCACAGTTTCATAAATGTTTCATAAAGTTCAATCGCTATTTGCGGCGCAGCGGCTGAATCAAAGCTGGGACGTCGTCCCTTACGGCAATCGCCGTACAAAGTAAATTGAGAAACTACCAAGAGGTCTCCGTCAATGTCTTTAAGGGATAAATTCATTTTTCCCGCTTCATCATGAAAAATTCGCAAGTTTACAATTTTTTCCGCAAGATAATGGGCATCTGCCTCGGTATCATCTTGACCTACACCTAAAAAAACTGTTAAGCCTGTCCCAATCGCTGCTATTTCTTGCTCGTCTACTGTTACACTGGCACAATCTGATAATTGGACAACCGCTCTCATGAGGTGCCTCCTAACGCTTGGGTAGTGCGATGAACCGTATATACATCTTGAATTCTACGCATTTTATTCATAATATGTTCCAATTGCGTTAAGTTACCAATGTCGATATCCATATTAATAATGGCAGTTTTATTTTTTTGTACCCGGGCATTCAGGGAACCTACATTAATTTTTGCATCGGCAGCCACCATCATGATATCTGACAATAGATTATGCCGATCAGTACCTGTGATTTCAATAGAAACCCGATATAATGTATCGCCGGGAATATCCCAATTAACTTCGATCATACGTTCATATTCTTCCGAATTATTCAATATATTAAGACAATCGGCGCGATGTACAGATACCCCCCGACCTCTGGTAATATAGCCTACAATAGCATCACCAGGCAGCGGATTGCAACAACGGGCCAATCTGACCATGAGTCCGGCTTCGCCGTTAACTAGGATACCATGGCTGACTTTATTTTTGAGACGTTTGGGTTTGAGTTCGGCCAGCATTGCTGAAACATCTGGGGGTGTCGAACTCTTTAAATCTTTTTTGTGTAATTCAATAAGTTTGGCAATAACGCCATGTAAGGTTACTCCGCCGTATCCTAAGCCCTCAAACAGATCTTCCTCATTTAAAACATTTAATTTTTTTGCAACTTCACTTAAGCGGTCACCTTTTACAAGCTCGCGCCATTCATAGCCGAGTTTTTTACTTTCACGCTCAATCATCTCTCGGCCTTTGGCAATATTCTCTTCGCGTTTTTCTTTCTTAAACCACTGGCGAATTTTATTTCGGGTTTCAGAAGACCCAACAATATTCAGCCAGTCGCGACTGGGGCCATTCCCCTGTTTTGCAGTAATAATTTCAACAATATCACCATTGGTAAGCTTATACTCTAAGGGTACTATTCTGCCGTTAATTTTGGCACCGACACAACGATGGCCAACATCGGTATGAATGCGATAGGCAAAATCGATAGGAATCGACCCGGCTGGCAAGTCGAGAACATCGCCTCGAGGTGTAAATACAAACACTTCATCGGCAAAAACGTCCATTTTTACGGTTTCAATAAATTCGCGTGGATCCCGCAGATCCCGGTGCCACTCCAAAAGCTGCCTGAGCCAGGCTAATTTTTGATCACTATCCTTGTGAGCAGCACCCTTAGAACCTTCCTTATAGCGCCAATGGGCAGCAATACCGTATTCTGAAATCCGATGCATCTCTAATGTGCGAATCTGAATTTCCAGAGGCTGGCCGGATTGGCCGATAACAGTAGTATGTAGCGATTGATAACCGTTAGATTTTGGCATGGCAATATAATCCTTGAATCTGCCAGGTAGCGGTTTCCACAAAGTATGCACAATGCCTAATGCACCATAACAGTCTTTTAAGGAATCAACAACAATACGAATAGCGGATAAATCATAGATTTCACTGACATCCTGCTTATGACTTTTCTTCATTTTTTTATAGATGCTATAAAAGTGTTTGGGGCGTCCTTGAATTTCGGCTGCGATACCAACAGAATCAAGGCGCTCTGTCATCAACGCGATGGCGTCGGTAATAATCTCCTCGCGTTCTTTGCGTTTCTGTTTTACCTGTTCTACAAGCTTATAATATTTATCCGGTTCTAAAAAGCGAAATGACAGATCTTCTAATTCCCACTTTACACTGGAAATACCTAAGCGATGTGCAAGCGGAGCAAATATTTCCAAGGTTTCACGAGATATTTCCGCTTGTTTGCGAGGCGACATATATTTTAGGGTACGCATATTATGAAGCCTGTCGGCAAGTTTTATTAAAACTACCCGAATATCTTTAGCCATAGCTAAAAACATTTTACGATAGTTTTCTAATTGTTGTTCTTCTTTTGACTTATATTCAATCCGGCTTAATTTAGTGACCCCATCGACAAGCATAGCAATTTCTTGATTAAACTCTTTTTCGATCATATCCAGTGTAACATTCGTGTCTTCAACGACATCATGCAGTAAACTGGCACTGATGGTGACGGCGTCAATCTGTAGATCAGCCAAAATGGTAGCAACGCCGAGCGGATGACATATATATTCTTCACCTGATACTCTCAATTGACCATTGTGAGCACTATGAGCAAGCTGGTATGCTTTATTAACCAATTGTAATGGCGCGTCAGGCTGGTAGGTTTTAATCTTATCAAGTATATCTTCAATATTAGGTTTATTTTCTTTGGTACCATTTACATCACTGTTGCCCATGACTCACCTCTACTACAATCTCATTGCTATAAAGTAGGTTATATATGCGAACTTGATCTATTTATGCATATTGAATTAACGAGGTTATATCATAGCCGTCCAACACCTGGCGCCCATTTAAAAATGACAGTTCAATTAAAAAAGCTAAGCCAACAATACTACCGCCTAATTGCTCCACCATTTTAACAGTTGCCATAGTGGTACCGCCAGTTGCCAACAAGTCATCAACAACCAGAACTCGATCCCCTGGCTTAATGGCATCTTTATGAATTTCCAGAGAATCTTTTCCGTATTCCAAGGAATATTCATGACAGATGGTTTCCGCAGGCAATTTTCCAGGTTTGCGAATCGGAACAAACCCTGCACCCAAAACATAGGCTACTGGAGCACCCACGGCAAATCCGCGTGCTTCCGGACCAATAACAATATCAATCTTTTGATCCTGATAAGGTGTTGCTAGCATATCTATAGCCAAACGGAAGGCGTCCCGGTCTTTTAATAGGGTCGTAATATCTTTAAACTGAATGCCTTCTTGCGGGAAGTTAGGCACATTTCTGATTTTTTCCTGTAAATTCATGATGAACCTCCTCTAACTAACTATACTGATTCAAATATTCCTCACGCAGCAATAACCCTTTTCTAAAGGTCGGCGAGGTACTCAAATCAAGCTTACTGTGGGGGGCAGAATTAAGCTCAATAGTAATGCCTCCCGTCTCATCTAGCTCTTTGCTTATTAACTGTAGTTCCACTAAAATAGTTAACGCCATTTCCAGAACATTATCCGGCAAAACTGTATTATAGCTGCATAAAATTTTGTTTTTGATGGTTTGCAGGGCTAAAGGACTTTGCCCTGACTTACTATATTCTTTAAGCGTTAAATAAACCTGAGCAATACAATCGCGGTCTGGAGCAATTGTATTAAGGGCTGTTTGGGTTTGACTATCAGGCGATTGCCTAACATCATGAGCGGTTAATTGTAAGTTTTTTTGCCCCTGCCATTCATTAAATTTCGGAACAAATACAAGATCTATAGATCTGTCACAGATAAGGCTTGTTGATAATTCTGCCATATTCCAGGCAATCACATCTTTAACGGTTGCATGCTTTAATTTGAGTTTCAAATGGCGGTTTGCTTGTCCAATAACCTTCTTTTCTTTTAATACAACATTATGACAAGCAAATATCGGTGAGGGATTTCCATAACCATAAGGCTCAAGACATGCTAATTGTTCAATAAACGCAGCATTGACTTCTTCTAACGGCAATACAGAATCAATGTTAAGTACCGGAATGTAGTCTGATGCTGATAGTGTTGCGGCCGCAAAAGAATTTAAGCGCTCACAGAGCATTGCAATATTTTGCTGTGGCAACGACAGGCCTGCAGCCTGACGATGGCCGCCAAACTGTGTTAGTAAATCAGAACAATGGGCTAACGCTGCATACATATCAAATGCCGGGATGCTGCGACAAGAACCTTTGCCCACTCCATCACGGATACTAATCATGATTACCGGTTTATAGTACTTATCTACCAGTCGGGAAGCAACAATACCAATTACACCAGAGTGCCACTCCTCACCTGCTAACACCAAAACTTTAGCTGCATTTACATCTACCATTTCCAGTTGTTCTTCGGCTTTAGCCAATATTGTTTTTTCTATGTTTTGCCGTGCTATATTTTCGCTATCAAGCAGTTTAGCCAGTTCGTATGCTTGTTCATAATTGTCGGTTATTAATAATTCCACTCCGGCAGCGGCCTGACTGACACGCCCCACCGCATTGAGACGAGGTGCAATTACAAAACCAATAGTGCCGCTGTTGATATCTTTATCAGCTAAATCGCATATCTCCAACAAGGATTTTATTCCTGGGTTATTTGTATTACTTAACTGCTGTAAACCCATTTTTACTAAGATTCTATTTTCGCCGGTTAGCGGCACAATATCAGCCACTGTACCGATCGCTACAATATCAAGATAATCAAAAAATGCAGCCTCGGTTTCATTGTAGTGTTGCCATAACCCCTGACACAGCTTAAAAGCTACACCAACTCCGGCTAAATTTTTCTCAGGATACAAACAATCTGGTTGCTTGGGATTTATTATAGCTACAGCCACAGGAAGTTCAGGCGGAGGCTGATGATGGTCGGTTATGATAATATCAACTTGTCCGTTAACAGCGGCAATTTCCTTAACAGCACTAATGCCGCAGTCAACCGTAATAATTAATTGGGTCCCGGAATTGATTAAGTTATGTAAGGCGGCAGGATTTAGACCATATCCTTCATTTTGCCTGTCGGGAATATAAAACTCCACCAAGGCACCTAGTCTGGTTAACGTTTTATATAATGTAGCGCAAGCAGTAATCCCATCAACATCATAGTCGCCGTATATTGTGATTTTTTCCTGAACAGCAATCGCTTCAGCAATTCGGTCAACCGCTGATTGCATGCCTTTTAAACGATAAGGATCGATAAAATTTTCCGACCCGGCAAATAAAAAATCTGAGGCCGCTTGCTCATCAACAACTCCACGATTTATCAGTGTCTGTGTAATATACTCTGATATATTAAGCTTCTGGCTGAGCTCTTTTGCCAATTGACTTCTAGTCGGAAACAAATTCCATTTTCTTTTAAGCCTAGCCATAATAATGTTTAAAGACCTCCATAACCTGTACGATATACAACGAGCCAAAGAAGAGTTTACATTATAATTGCATTGTACATGATAATTGTAGTATACAGTGTAATATTTTGCAACTTTGACAGCTTTCACTTTAAGCTGTCTTGTTTACACCCTATGTACACATACATGCATTACTATTCTCGTAAACCGCGCAATTTTCCTTTAATCTTGGCAATAGTAAAATAAATCTTGCAGGAAATAAAAAGCTAATACATTAGACAAAATGATTCAAATAGCTTAATTACATAAATATATACAAATGTATAATAATAATCATTATGCAGCCGCAAATAAATCTCACCCCTGCCACTGCGGCCAAACGGAGCAAAACTTGTACAATTGTGTTGTTGCGTGGCACAAGGGTTTTACCGGCGACCAACTGCCATAGTACAAAACCCGACAGTGATCCTAACAGCGCGGTACATGCCAGCATACCGCCCAAATGACACACAATACTGTTAATGCTAAAACTCCGTGATAAGGCGCAGTTGTCTGTCAGGGTTATTCGCAATATTCTCCCGCCTAATTCGCTTACTGCGGAAATGAATAATAACAAATAAATTTCCCAAGGAAGGAACGTTATAAAATCAGTATATATACCATAAACAGCAGCTCCGATTAAAATTAACAAAGTTCCTGGTACTTTTGCCGAAAGTGTAAAGAAAAGACCTATTAGCATAATGAATGTTACAATTAATTCACTCCACAAAAGTCACTTACCCCGTTTCGGATTAATATAACTGCTAGTATATTATTTTAACTTATTCTCTCTTTGTTTATGTAGAAAGTAAGCCACTACCCCAATAAAGACAATCATGAAGAGCCCGGTGACACTCATAAGCGTAAGAATTAACTCCAAACTGAAAAGACTACCGGCCCATACTAATAAAGCTGCCAAGATTAACGTATTCTTAAAATGCAGCCTTGTAATTATGCTGAGTTGTTTTGCGTTTACCAGCATGGCTGGAACCATCGTGTTAAGCAATATGCTTACCAAAATACTGTTGAAAGCAAAAGCCAACCAGGAACCAAAAACCTGATTGGCAATTTTTGATAAGGGTATAAAACCTGAGCCACCGCCTGACACAGCGATATGTGCTAATAGTAAGGTGAAAAAACCTTCAAATATCTTAGCCAACACCACTAAAAAGACTCCGGTGTAGTTTTTGTGGGAAAAATAAGTTCCTGTTTCAACAATCAATATCGAACGCATTCCGCCGGCATTATAGCCAATAAGCGCAATTACTAAAGGCCAACTAATACAATCTATTGTTAGTACATTAACAATAGATATAGCACTATTGATCTCAGGTAATTGTATTAGCATAATACCTATAATGGGAATAAGTAAAAGAGCTACGTAGTTAGAAATATACAGCAGCTCTTTCCCATAATCGGCGGCTAAAATACAGCATAGTATAATATAAATAGGAACCAGCCATTTATAGGATATGCCAGTTAAGTCTTGCAGCAATTGTCCGGCAAAATAACCGCCGGTTAATGCGCTGGCCGGTAATGATACCGCCAGTATAGCCAGTGCCAGCATTGTTTTTCCGCGTATCCCGAATAACTGACTTACCACTGTGGTCAGTTCGTGTTTACTTTTTACCCCTATCCAGGCAGATATACCAGCAACTATCGAGCCAAATATCATATACGCAAAAAATACAGTGGAATAAATTCCGTTACCCAGCAATGCAGCCATAGCCGGCACTACGGCCACATTATCGCCGGCAATATGCACAATAGCCAATGACAGCGCCGATAAAATAACCCCCATATGTAATCGCCCCCCTGCTTGCTTATATGATATTGATGCAGGGGGTCATTTGTGCAAAAGAGACGGACTTACTTTTAGCATTGCCCTAAAAGTAACAAAAGGTCTAGGCCTAAAACCTCCACACGCTAACCTGTTCCGCTAGAGAGCAGCTTTCATTGCTGTATGATATAGTCTCCATTTCCATGCACGGATCTGAAAATCCGGGCGATATTCCTAAAACCCGTAAACTCGCTGCGCTCAAACAGTACGGGTTTCTTAACGGAATATCACCCGAATTTTCCCCTGCGGACCGCTTTTTCCGGCAAAGGCCGTTGGGTTACGGGAGTTACGACAGGACCGCGGTGCCGCCTTATAGGAGGCACCATTTCTTTGAGGCTATACGTCTTGTAGTTAAGATTATCATTTTTAAGTCATCCCCGTCCCTCAAACTTATAATATATAGAAAAAGCCATCGCGCTAATTACTTAGTGCGATGACCCCTTTGTTAGACCTATATGATTACTCACCTTTAATGCGTTTTTCCGTTCTGCGCTTTTCGTCATATTCGCGCCAGGTTACCCAGATTTGGCTGGCGTTGAAGATTGAAGAATAAGCGCCACTGGCAAAACCGATTAATAGCGCCAGTGAAAAGTTTTTGGTTGTTTCGCCGCCAAATATATATAAGGCAGCAGTTGCAAAAATAACAGTAAGAACTGTATAAATGGAACGGGTCATGGTTTGCCAGATACTGCGGTTAACAAGTTCGGCAAGGCCATCACTTTTCCTATAGGTTTTGAGATTTTCTCTGATACGGTCAAAGATAACAATAGTGTCATTGATGGAGTAACCGACTATTGTCAGCAGCGCGGCAACAAATGTAGCATCAATCTCTTTTTGTAAAATAGAAAATACACCAAGTACAATAAATATATCATGCACCAATGCAGCAATACCGGCAAAAGCAAATCTATATTCAAACCGGTAACTGATATACACAATCATCAACACCCATGATATTATTAGTGCCAGAATAGCATTTAATGTTAATTCTGAACCAATTACAGCACCGACTTTTTCCACTCTTAGAACTTCGAAAGCTCCAAGTTTTGTTTCTAAACCACCAAGAACATTACGTCGTTCTTCCTCACTGAGTACGTGAGTTCGAATGAACACATTATTGGCCTTAGTTTCCTGACCAGTTAAAGATAGCTGAATGGTACTGCCTTCCAGTTGGTAGTCTTTTAATACCTCTCGTATCTCGCCCACCGCAACAGGCTGTGCAAACTTGAGATCAAGTAAAGTGCCGCCGGTAAAATCAATTCCTAAGTTAAAGCCTTGTATTGCCATTGAGATTAATCCAGGAATTAAAAAAAGCGCAGAGAGTAAAAACCACCATTTGCGTTTATGAACAATATCAAATTTCATGTTTTCTCCCCCCCTACGCCCCGTACAACTTGCCATTTTTAATAATATTGGAATGAATCAGCATTTTGAGTACATAACGCGTAACCGTTATGGCGGTAAACATACTTAAAACGATCCCCAAGGCCAAGGTAACAGCAAACCCTTTAACTGTACCTGTTCCCAGGAAAAACAGCACGGCAGCAGCAATCAAAGTGGTTATATTAGAATCCCATATGGTAGCAAAAGCACGACTAAAGCCTGCATCCATAGCTGCCCGCAGTGTTTTCCCGTTACGATATTCTTCTTTAAACCGTTCAAAGATAAGCACATTGGCATCAACAGCCATCCCCATTGACAGGATGATACCGGCAATACCCGGCAAGGTCAATGTGGCATTAAGCATTTTTAAGCTAAATAGCAGTAACAACACAAAGAGAATTAGTGTTATATTGGCTATAAAACCGGAAATCCGATAAAAAAGCAGCATGAAAATAACGATGGCAGCAATGCCAATTACAAAGGCCTGCATACTTTTTTCTTTAGAATCTTCCCCTAAACTAGGACCAACTGTCCTTGTTTCTAAAACATCAACCTTAACCGGCAGCGCACCTGATCTGAGGAGAATTGCCAGCCGCTCGGCTTCTTCAATAGAACGATTACCGGAAATAACCGCTTTACCGCCAGGAATCGGTTCATTTACTACCGGATTTGTCAATACTTGTTTGTCTAAAAGTATTGCAATATGTTTACCAACACTTCTTGCAGTCAAATCAGCAAACTTTTGGGTACCTTCTGATGTGAATTCGATAGACACCAGTTTTTGGCCGCCTTGGTCAATCTGTGCTCTGGCGTCTTTTAAGTCTTTACCGGTTAATACTACGTTACCGCTCTCATCCTGAAACTCCATTAAAGCGGTGCGGCCTAACATCTCAATTGCTTTTTCAGGGTCTTTAACACCGGGGAGTTCAACAATAACCCTGCGGTCCCCCTGGCGCTGAACAATTGGTTCAGTAAGCCCCAGCTCGTTAATACGGCGTTCAAGAATACTAACTACACGTTTCATAGCATCGTCATCTACTTTGGTATCAACCGTATCAGAAGCTTCCAATACAACATGTGTTCCGCCCTGTAAATCAAGCCCTTGCTTGATGGATAAGGCTAGTGGCTTCATATAAAAGCCGGCTACAGCGAGAATTGCAACTACAATCACTAAAAACTTGGTGAAATTTTCCCACCTCAAGAGTTTATCCCCCAATCTTGCAAAATATAAAATTGTAATGATTACAACAAATCATAATCATTAATAACCAGCTTAAACTGACAGTCCAAGAATTCGGCGGCACGACGACACATAACCATTCGCAATAAGAATATTTCAAAATACTCCATCACGGGGCAAATTGCCACGTCAATTTTAACCTCAAGCGTTACCGTACGGGACAATTTATTAATCAATAATTTACTGCTTTCGGCAGCATAGTTTACCCTGTCATGAATTTCAAATTTGGCAAAATCGCGATTGGTTACTCTTGCCCGGTGTACATCTGATTTGTCAGCAAGGATCAGCGCAGCAGCCACATGATTAACCGCATTCCCACGTTCTTCCTCATGATTGCCGATTGCTGATATTACAAGTGCAACTTCTTCGGGCGGCATGCCCATTCTGGTAAGAATGTTAAATACCATAATGGCGCCCGACCCACCATGATTGTATCGGTTAATCATATTAGCAATATCATGAAGATAACCAGCTATAGCGGCAATCTCACAGTCACGTACAGGATAATCGAGTTCCTGCAAAACCTTATAGGCCAAAGCCGAAACAATTCCGGCATGTCTGAGACCGTGCTCGGTAAAACCAAGACTACCAAGATATTGGGTGCTGCGCGTCAAATACACATTTACTTCATGATCTGCTTTAATTTGAGCAAAAGTAAGTGGGGCATCAACAATAGCTATTGACATCGGCTAGTCCTCCATTTAGTAAAAATAGCCTTTACCTGTCTTATAGCCAATTGACAATGACAGGATAAAGGAAAGTGCAATTACTTACATTTTCCCTTACCTGCGCTTAAATATGCCTTCTTCCGTAACTAAATAGTTTACCGGGCGGTCATGCTCGTCTGTCGGAACTTTTTCAAGTATTTGCGCTGCCCAAGCCGCACCAATAAGTTCAGTTTTGGCGGCTTTAAGTAAGAAACGATCATAATAACCGGCACCCATCCCTAAGCGGCGTCCCTCTTTATCAAAAGCTACTCCAGGAACAATAATAAGATCAAGTTCACTAGGATCCAGTAGCTTTAAAGTTGCTGGATTAGGAGTGAGCAAATTAAACTGTCCTACCACCAAATCATCAAGATTGGTAATGATAGCCGCATCCATTAACCCGCGTGTCTCACGCATGTGCGGTACACAGAGTGTTTTGCCTGCAGCCAGAGCGTGAGAAATTACTTTATCCATATGAGGTTCATCAGGCATTGCCAGATAGAGCATAATATTTTTAGCAGATTGATAAACCGGCCAAGCACATAGATGATCTGCAAGTTTGGCGCTGCCGGCAGCAACTTCTTCTGGGCTCATTCCCCGTCTGACAGCTAAAATGTTTTTACGCAATTCTTGTTTGGCACTTTTATTAACTTCCATGATGTTCTCCTCCCTATAAATGGAAACTTGATTCAGATGGGGTTTTGACCCCACCTGAATCTTAGTCGAATTATCCAGGGATTTAGCCGTTCTTTACTCCCGCCTAAAGAGGACGGGAGTATTAGAACTGGTTAATCATCGGATAAATACACACGCTTTGGGTATGTACCATTGACGGCAGAAGCCGCCTGTACCTTAAGTAAGGTATAGGCGGTTTAGCTAATTGTTATAATTCAGTTATTACGGTTTAGGCTGATTTTGATTGTGGCTTACAGCGCTACGGGCAATATCAACTTCAACTTTATCAGCAATTTTTATGGTAACTACTTTCTCACTTAATGCAGTAATAGTTCCATACAACCCACCAATGGTAACAATTTTTTCTCCCTTTTTGAGATTATTTAAAAGTTCCTGACGGCGCTGCTGTTCTTTCTTTTGCGGACGATACAGTAAAAAATAGAAAATAACACCCATTAATACTATCGGCCATGAAGCCTGAATGGCTTGCATTACTTCAGGTGAAAGCTCTGGCATGTGTTTATCACCTCCTATTGTCTGTTAGCAGTAAGTATATTCCACACATTTACTCTAATTCCTTTTATTATTTACTGTAATGAGCCCAAAACTCTTCGCGAAAAGCCAAAAATCGGTCTTCCAGAATAGCTGTGCGCATTTCTTTCATAAAGTTTAAAAGGAAATGTAAGTTATGTGTTGTGGTTAAGCGTAAACCAAAAATCTCTTCTGTTTTCAATAAATGCCTAATATATGCACGAGAAAATTTTCTACAGGTATAACAGCTGCAGTCAGAATCAATTGGGCGAAAATCGCGGGCATATTCGGCATTTTTCACAACAAGCCGCCCGCGGCTTGTCATTACTGTCCCATTGCGTGCGACGCGTGTAGGAAACACACAGTCAAACATATCTACGCCGTGCATAACCCCTTCCACTAAGCAGTCAGGCGTACCTACCCCCATTAAATAGCGAGGTTTATTTACCGGCAGTAAAGGTACGGTGTGTTCCAGCATTTCATACATAAGAGGTTTTGGTTCCCCCACACTGAGACCGCCAATGGCATATCCCGGAAAATCCAAGGAAACAAGATCACGTGCACTCATTGACCGCAGATCTTTGTACATGCCACCTTGAATAATACCAAACAAGGCTTGATCTTTTCGGGTATGAGCCTTTTGGCAGCGCTCGGCCCAGCGAGTTGTCCGCTCTGTTGATTGACGGGCATATTCATGATCTGCCGGAAAAGGAACACATTCATCAAACGCCATAATAATATCGGCACCTAATGCCATTTGCACTTCAGTAGCTTTTTCAGGAGATAAGAAATGTTTTGAGCCGTCAATATGTGAACGGAATGTCACACCCTCTTCTGTTATCTTACGAAGCGGCCCTAAACTAAATACCTGAAACCCGCCGCTGTCTGTTAAGATACCACGATCCCATTGCATAAATTTGTGAAGCCCGCCAGCTTCTGCCACTAAATCCGGACCGGGTCGCAGGTATAAGTGATAGGTGTTACTCAAAATAATACCGGCACCCATCGCTTTTAGTTCATCAGGCGACATAGCTTTAACAGTAGCCTGTGTGCCAACAGGCATGAAAATAGGTGTATCAAATACACCATGAGGCGTATATAACCGCCCCACCCGCGCTCCAGTTTTTGAGCATCGTTTAATTAGTTCATATGTAATGGCCAATAGCTACACCTCCAATAGAAAACAAAATTAACGAATAAACATGGCATCGCCAAAACTAAAAAAACGGTAGTGTTCGTTTACCGCTTCTTTATATGCAGTAAAAATATGTTCGCGGCTAGATAATGCACTAACCAGCATTAACAAGGTAGATTTAGGCAGATGGAAATTGGTAATAAGTGCTTTAACGATTTTGAATTCATAGCCAGGATAAATAAAGATTTCTGTCCAACCGCTTTTGGCTTCAAGTTGTCCACCGGCACCGGCAGTTTCCAAAGTGCGGACGGCAGTAGTTCCTACCGCGATAACCCGATTGCCGGCAGCAAGTGTCTGATTGACAATAGCTGCTGTTTCTGGCGGAACAGAATAATACTCTCGGTGCATTACATGATTGGTTATATCATCTACCGCCACAGGACGAAATGTTCCAAGTCCAACATGGAGTGTGACAAAAGCTAAGTTCACACCCATATTCTTACACTCATCCATAAGTTGATGTGTAAAGTGCAGTCCAGCAGTGGGGGCGGCGGCTGAACCGCGTTCCCGGGCATAAACTGTCTGATAGCGTTCTTTGTCTGCTAACTTAGCTTTAATATAAGGCGGCAAAGGAGTTTCACCTAACACATCCAGAATTTCTTCAAAAATCCCCTGATACTGAAAACGTACTTTTCTGCCACCAAAATCAGTTCCTTCCAGAACTTCGCATTGTAAGGTATCACTAAACTCAATAATCGTACCGGGTTTAGCCTTTTTCCCTGGCTTAACCAGTACTTCCCATTCATCTTTTGTTGTACGATTTAATAAAAAAACTTCTATTTTTCCACCAGTGCCCTGTTTAGTTCCAAATAATCTGGCAGGTATAACACGGGTATCATTAAAAACCAGGGTATCCCCTGGTTTTAAATAGTGCAGCAGATTATGAAACTTAGTATGCTCAATATCCCCATTCTTGCGGTCAAGCACCAGCAGCCGCGATTGATCGCGTGGCTCTACCGGTTGTTGGGCTATCAGCTCTTCAGGTAAATAATAATCAAAATCCGAAACCAGCATATAAATCCCTCATTATGGCCTATCAGTAGGCTTTTTTTATTTCTACACCTTTGTAGTAGTGTCTCAAGATATCCTTAAAATATTCGGTATTTCCAGGATGACCCATTTCTGCCATAGCCTTTGCACCCCATTGGGAAAGGCCTAAACCATGCCCCCATCCATAACCTGTAATGACGACAAAGTCCATAGGTTCAATAGTTGGAGCAGGGGAAATAGTAATTTTATCAAAATTCATTAAAAGACTATGGTCTGGAGACAGTTTTTTTCTATCTGCGCTTAACAAAGGAGGCATGACAAATTCAGTGGTACCTTTTTCTATGGCAATATCAAATAACGTACTTTTTAGGTTAAGCATTGTTCTTACTTTCGTTCCTGACAGCTGAATATTTCCAGTTGTCCCTTTTAAAAGCACAGTTTTTACCCGTCCAGATATACCGCGGTCTGTACTAGTAACCGGCGGGCTAGTAAGCGGTGACACTTCAATAGCTTGAAGTGAACCAATGTTATAACCATTTTCTTTAATAACTTGATTTAATTCAGCGAGTGATAATTTTTTTTCCCATTTATAATAGGGACTATTCTGGTCATAATCGACCACACCACGCAAATAAGGTTGTGATGCCGACCAAACATTTTCGCTATTTTCTGTGTAACCGCCTGAACTGCTATGAAAATAGGCATTAATCAATTGGCCTTTATACGTAAGTACTAGCCCACGGGTTGCATCAACCGCTTCAAGTGCTTTGGGCGCTTCGCTATCTCGCCCTCGATATACCTGGCAGTCAGTAGTTGCACATATATCAAATCCTTCGGCTTGATGCTTAGTGTTGTTTGTTAAGGCATAAGTACGTGCTGCTACCGCTTGCGCTTTAACCGCTTCCATTGGCCACTCCGGTGAAATTTCGTTTTTTATTACCCCATATAGATATTGTTCAATCGGCAGGGTGTTTACCACCGTTATTCCTGATTTATCGGCAGTACGCTGGAGAGTTAATCCGCCACGATACCGCCGCTTGTTAACTGCTAAATATTGTTCGCTGAAATTATAAGATTGCTTTTGCATAACAAGCTCTAATTTCCCGGCATTTATTGGTTTGTTATTAATACTAAACCCGTTTTTTCCTGTGGTAATGGTTACTGTATCTTTTGCTTCAAAGGTTGCCAGAACTTTAGCAGAGTCGGGGTTAATAATAGAAAATTTGCTGCTGGCCGAAAGTTCTACACTAGATTGGTTAGTTAAGATTCCCACGTGCAATATAGGTTCGGCGGTTGATAATACTGAACTTACTGGCTGAGCATGTCCAGCTAGAGGAAAAATTAGAAATACAGCCAGTAGTAACCAAAGTTTTATATGTTTATACATTTTCCTTCTTCCTCAGACTTTACTATTTTCGCAAGATTATATTAAGAATCACTGTTAAAATAATACTCACTATAATTGATGTGACAATCGGAAAATGGAAATTGAAATTTCCTTGGGTTATATGAATGTCCCCTGGTAATCGACCCAACCCCAGAAACTTGCCGCCAAAGTGGAATACTGCGCCAGCAACTAACAAGATTAACCCTAGTAGCATTAGCAGCTTTCCCGGTGAATCAACCCCTCCAGGCATTAGCCTTGCCCCTTTCGCGATTTGTAATAACGGTCTCGTTCACTAAATACACAGCCGCAATAAGGCTGCCGATACATTTCAAGTTCTCTGCTTATAGCGACTCCCTCTTGCCAACCAGTTCGGAAGTCACTATAAAAAAACGGTATACCTTCGTCAGTTGCTGCTTTTTCAGCAGCTGCTTTTATTAACTCATGCTGCTGATAAGGGCTGACTAATAACGTAGTACTAAAACAGTCAAACCCCTGCTCTTTGGCATAACGGGCGGTTTGCCTCATACGCAGATCATAGCAATGCGTGCAACGTCCGCCTGGGGCTTGTAGTGCATTTTGCAAAAATTCTTCAAGGGTATAACTTTCATCAATGACTAAATTAGCAAGGCCAATTTTATCAGCAAACATTTTAAGAGTGTCCAACCGTCTGGCAAATTCTTTATACGGATGAATATTAGGATTATAAAAGTAGCCGGTAATATCATACTCTGGATATTCTTCCCGTAATTGTTTCAAAGGAAAAACAGAGCATGGACCGCAACATACATGCAGCAACATACGCATACCTAAGTCACCTACCATAATGTACTGTTTTTATCCTCATAAGGAATATTAAGATGCGCATAAGCTGCCGGAGTAGCAACCCGTCCGCGCGGTGTCCGGGCAATATACCCCATCTGTAATAAAAATGGTTCATATACATCTTCAATGGTTTCGGTTTCTTCGCTGATAGCCGCGGCTAATGTATCTAATCCGACCGGACCGCCATTAAACTTTTTAATGATAGCATTCAGCATGCTGCGGTCAGTTTTATCTAGTCCACGTTTATCAACTTCCAAAAGATCCAGCGCTTTATCGGCAATGGCATCTGTAATTACGCCATCGGCAGTCACCTGGGCAAAATCCCGTACGCGCTTTAATAGACGGTTGGCTATACGCGGCGTACCTCTTGATCTTTGGGCAATTTCCCGTGCGCCGCGCGGCTCAATATCTACCTGCAAAATTTCAGCAGCGCGATTTACAATACATTCAAGATGCTCAGTTTCGTAAAATTCAAGACGACAAATGACGCCGAATCGGTCTCTAAGCGGTGCAGCCAGCGCACCCGCTTTAGTTGTTGCGCCAATCAGTGTGAATTTGGGCAAATCAAGCCGAATTGAACGGGCCGAGGGTCCTTTGCCAATAATAATATCAAGCGCATAGTCTTCCATAGCTGAGTACAAAACTTCTTCTACTGCCCGCGATAAACGATGAATTTCATCGATAAACAACACATCTTTTTCACCCAGATTTGTTAACAGTGACGCCAAATCCCCTGGTCGCTCAATGGCCGGACCTGAAGTAATTCGAAAATTAGCGCCAAGCTCATTGGCAACAATACCGGCAAGCGTAGTTTTACCCAGGCCAGGCGGGCCATATAACAATACATGATCCAGTGCTTCATCACGGGCAAGTGCTGCCTGCACAAAAATCGAAAGATTGTTTTTTACCTGGTCTTGACCAATATATTCAACAAGCCGGCGTGGCCGCAGACTATACTGCCAGGAATCAACATCCTGTTCCCCTGGCTCCACAATGCGTTCTTCCACCAGTTAGTTACCTCCCAATTACCTCCGGCCAAACTCTTTTAGCGTGAGTCTAATCAATTGTTCTATGGATAATTCAGTTTGCGTAGTGTTTTCTCGTTGGTAGACCTTCTTAATAACAGGAGTTATTTCGGCATGGTTATACCCCAGCGCTAATAAAGCCTGAATGGCTTCTTGCAGGATATCTCCCGACAAAATACTATCTGTTGGCGATTGGCCTGCAACGCTCATATCTTCCGCCACACCAATACCAATTTTATCTTTTAATTCAAGAATAATTCGTTCCGCAGTTTTTTTGCCGATGCCAGGCAGTTTTGTCAACATAGCTGCATTATTTGTACTAATTGCACCGCGGAAATTCTGCGGTGTGATGGTAGATAAGACTCCGGCAGCAACTTTTGGGCCAATACCCGATACCGAAATAAGACTTAAAAAAAGATCATACTCTTCCTGGGTATAAAAACCATGGAGAGTCATTGCATCTTCACGTACATTCAAATATGTAAATAGGGTGGCGGTTTGGCCAACTGCCAGCTTTTGGCGGGTAGAGTTTGGTATAAATACCCGGTAGCCTATTCCCTGTACATCCACAAAACAATAATCGGTGAATAGATGTGTAACTGCTCCTTTAACGTAGCCTATCATTCGTTACCCTCATCTTATTTATATTCCCGCAGTGTATGGTAGCAATAGCTATCGCCAAAGCATCTGCAGCATCATCAGGATGCGGCTTGTTAGGCAAGTTTAATAATCTTTGCGTCATATAGATAACTTGCTCTTTTATTGCTTTGCCATAGCCGGTTACCGCCTGCTTTACCTGTAATGGAGTAAATTCTGCCAAGGGAAGGTCATTTTGCGCCGCTGCCAATAATATTACCCCTCTAGCCTGTCCTACAGCCATAACGGTACGGACATTTTTATTCATAAACAACATCTCAACCCCCATAATAGTAGGTTGATACTGTTTAATCAAGACATCAATTTCATGATGAACTTTTTTCAAACGCATAGCAGGCTCCATGTCAGGGGTGGTTTCAATAACCCCATAAGCAATAGGTTTTAGTTTGCTTCCTTGTGATTCAACCAAACCATAACCGCATATTGCCGTACCGGGGTCAATTCCTAATGCAATCATCTGTTACCCCCTTTTATTATTACATTCGACAGCTATATATTATATTCCTGTTAAAACAAAGCAAAAGAGAGGCTATAACCTCTCTTAGCGTGCCTGCATTCCCTCAAGTGTCCGTAATAATTCTTCTTTGGACTGTATTATTAGGCCCTGCCGTAATTCTTGTACATCCTGGGGCATTAAACCATTTACCGAAATTGTTGTTACTTCTTTTATAATGGCTTTGGGACCAGGTACTCCATAGAAAACGGTAACATAACCATCATTAATGCCAATAAACATATTATTGGAGTGTTCGCGGCATAGACTATCTACTGATAGTGTCATTTCTATTTCTTTTGTATCGAATTTTTCAATATTCCAACCCGAGTAAATTTTCTGTACCTGACTAAAATTAAGTCCAATTAAATTATCCGGTGGTTTAGTTCGGAAAACCTCATTGTCTTTACATTTACTGTACGTTATGGTTTGTACCAAAACAGCATCAGGTGAAATTTTGATTTTTCCATCTTGTTTAACCAACTCGCTGTTTTGTTGGGGAATAAAAAAATTGTCTTCAGGGTTTATGATTAAAGAATAATATCCAATGCCAGAAAGTAATAGCAGTAAACATCCAAATAAAACTGGTTTAAAAACAACGGTTCTATTGAAGAATTTCACATGATGCGGCAAAGATAATTTGGCTATAAGCTTCGACAACATAGTAGCAACACGCCTTTCTTTAGTGTTGTTTCTATGATTACCAAAATATACAAATTCTATTCATGCTTACCAGTTTTTATTTAATCTTCATCCATATCTTCCGGAATATCAAAATTAGTATACACTTCCTGAATATCATCATGATCTTCAAGTGCTTCTAATAATTTCATCATTTTTATTGACTCATCACCAGCCAGAGCAGCCGTAGTTTCCGGTATCATCGTAATCCTGGCAACTACTGTTGGTATATTGTTCTTTTCCAAGGCTTCCAGGACCTGTTCAAAGTCATCCGGATCAGACGTAATTTCAAACTCGCCTTCACTTGCATCAAAATCTTCCGCGCCGGCATCAAGCGATAATAGCATTAACTCTTCTTCTTCCGCTTGACCATGTTCCACGACAAATAAGCCTTTTTGCTTAAACATCCAAGAAACACAACCGGTTTCACCCAAATTGCCACCATATTTCGAAAACAAGTGTCTTACATCAGCCGCAGTACGATTACGGTTATCGGTCATGGCATCAACCATAATGGCAACCCCGCCCGGTCCATAGCCTTCATACTTTATTTCTTCGTAGTTGCTGCCTTCAAGCGCACCTGCACCTTTTTGAATAGCCCGTTGAATATTTTCTTTTGGAACATTATTTTCTCTGGCTTTTTGCAATGCTAATTTCAAACGCATATTGCCAGTTGGATCTGAACCACCAAGTTTAACCGCAATAGTGATCTCCCGGCTGATTTTAGTTGTAATTTTGCCACGTATGGCATCTACCTTACCCTTTTTATGTTTGATATTTGCCCATTTTGAATGTCCTGACATCTAAAATACTCCTCTCAGCTATGTGAATCGCCAATATTGTAACATAATAGCAAGTAATTGGCAAAGTGCATTTTTAAATCCATTCAATGATGACTTCTTTCCCCTTATCTTCCAAAACAGATTTTAATTTATTCAATACCTGGGCTTTAATATTCATTTGCATAGGAAAACCGGGATTGTGGTGAGCAGGGTTAACAGCCAGCCCCGCAAAAATTTTAATTTTATCAGCAGTATTTAATAGTTTAGCGAGCAAAGTAGCACCATCTTGTTTCCTGGAATCACGCAGTTTTTTTATATCATGTAAGCGTTCAATGGCTGCATTCAAAGTCAGCACTCCCTCTGTAACCAAATCAACGCCGTCAAGATAAGCAATCGGTGGTATTTGCGGGTCATGACAGGTTAAATCAACCTTAAGCTGACAGCCGATAATCCGACTGACAATTTGAGCAGTAGTTCCTCCAGAAACAACTTTTTTCCCTGGCTCTGAAAAAAGTCGCCAGACAAGGTCGGCATCATGCTCTGCATTTGCCGGCGGACCGGTAAGCAGCGTTAATTGCTGCGGATAGCGCATCTTGACAACTAAAGCAGTGGAATCATCACCCGGACAACCAAGATAATAACCTTCACAACAGTCTATCAGATGTTGTCCGATAATTTCTGTCTCACTATGTTCATTACATTCTGTATCAAGCGTTTTGGCTACTTCTCTCCAGCCCCAACCAAGTTTAAGCAGTCCGCCAATACCGGCATGAATAACACCATCAGTTACGGCAACTAACAGATCATTTTCCTGAAGACACAGTTCGCCTACACGAACAATCTTATTACCAATTATCTTTTCTTGCGTAGGAAACTGAATTGTTTTGTTATTGCGCACCAAAAAAGTGGCCGGACAGTCAAACTCAGCAATCGTGGTTTGGCCGTCAGGAGTAATCATAATAATATGCAAAGTTGAATAGGCAATTTTACGCTGGCGGCAAACCGGCAATGTTTCGGCAATGGTATTAATAACATCTTCCAGTGGTATTCCACGTTTAAGCATCCCGGTAGCAATTTTCGTTGTAAGGGTTGCCAGTATATTGGCTTTAACGCCACTTCCCAGCCCATCAGACATTACAATAATTGTTGCTTCGGCTGTTCTGACAATATCAACATTGTCTCCACAAAGTTCTTCACCGACTTTTGACAATTGTGCTAAACCAACTTCGGCATGAAGATACTGCATTATGCTTCCTCCTTGCCTTTTATCAGTGCAATCAACTCTAAAAGAGTTGATTTGGTTTCTGCCGTAGTTTCGCCTAATAAGCCGGCAATTTCTTGGGCCACATGCATCTGTTTATTGATGATTTCAGTGGATTTTGCAATTGTATCCAGTTTCATTTGCTGCAGTTCTTGATTTTTCTTTTCAAGAGTGGTTACATCCGTAATAATCGCAATGATCAGGCCATGTTTTGGCACAGGTATTATCATCTGTTCGGTAATAATACCATACATCGGATATTCAATCCGTTTACCGACAATTTTCTGCTCATATTTTGCAGCTGTTATAAAATCCGCACAATCAAACAGTTCTGTTAAGTTCATTCCTTTGTATATTTCTTTTGCAGCACCAAACATCCGTTTTACAGCCGGATTAAATTCTTTGATAATCATTTTTTCATCAACCGCGACTATGGCATTCAATGAGTTCTCTACAATGATGTTGGCAAATGATTCGGCCTTAGAACGCATATAAGGTACACACATATTAATTTCTGCAATACCTTGAAAAACAGCCACCGCCTTATCACGGCAGGTATCATACCCGCAGGCACCACAATTCTTCTCGTCTGCAGGGGCAAATTTACCTATTTGTTTGAGAATTACCTGAATTTCAGCTTCTGAAGGTATATTGCTGATTATCGGTTTAGGTATATAAGAACGCAATAACTCTTCGGAGTCTATGGCGGTTACCATTTCGCACTCATTACAGTTAGCCGAACTTTTAGCATAGCTGATTACTTTATTTCTTTTTGTTTGCAGCAGCTGACGTGTTCCCATAGCTGGACCATTAATACAGCCGCCGGAACAAGCCATGGCTTCAACAAATTTTGGCGCAAATTCCAAATTACTTAAACCTTCAAATACTTCAATACAACCTTCAATGCCGCTGACTGCAATAGCATCTTCGGCATCACCATCAGCCTCAAATGGCATCAATACACCACCGGCAATAGGAAAACAGCGCCCCACATAGGTTGATGAATCTATATGGTTGGTTTCTATATTGAAATTTGGCTGATCTTGCTGAGTCAACCATTCTTTTAGTTGATCAAAGGTGATAACTATATCTATTTGCGAAAATTGGGAATTTCCTTCAGCAATTTTCGCGATGCAAGGGCCGGCAAACACAACGATGCTATCTTGTCCAAATTGTTTTTTAATTAGTTTGGCATGAGTAAGCATAGGCGACAAAACAGGCGCAAGGTTGTTAACCAACTGAGGATAATATCTTTCAATAATATTTACAATAACTGGGCAGCATGAGGAAATAACTGTGTTATTAACAGGATTGGTCTTTTTTATATATGTCGCATATATCTGTGAAGTCAGCTCAGCTGCCGTGGCAGTTTCAGTAACAGCAGTAATCCCCTTGCTTAACAGGCGAGCAGTTAACTCTTCACCGGAATATTCAGGAAACGCTGCCACATATGCCGGAGCTAAACTTATGATTATTTTTTTTCCATTAATAATAGCCGCTGTTAATTTATCGAGTTGCCGGTCTATCACTTTCGCTTTTTGCGGGCACTCGGTAACACACCGTCCGCACAGAATACATTTTTCCTCAATAACTCGGGCATGACCGTTAATTATACCAATTGCTTTAACCGGACAGGCCCGCACACAGCGAAAGCAATCCCGGCAATTTACTTTGCGCGTTATGATGGTATTAATGATGTTTACCTCCCAACACTTTCTCCATAAAAATGTTGTGTACTTTTTCTTTAGCTACATTAGTAATAATTTCATCATTTAATTTGATAACGACACCTTCTGTACATTTTCCCTGACAAAAATTCCCCTCAAGATCAATTTGGCTTTGAACTTTATATTTTTCAATTAATGCTTTAAAAGCATTTAAAACACTGTAGGCTCCTTTTAAGTGACAAGCACTTCCAAAACAAATAGATAATTTCAGCATGTAACTATCCCCCATAATATAAAGTGAATTATTTCACTTTAACAGTTATTATATACTATAATTTCGCTATGTTCAACCGGTAAACCTAAAAACATGTAAGCCTAAAACAAAAAGAAGCTTTGCTGAATACCCTGGCAAAGCTTCTCTCTCATTATGAAAAACATTTAGTTTTTTACACTGCCATTATTAGGTGAATTGTTTCCGTTTAGGCTATCAGTATCAAGCGGGAATGGAATCTGCACATAAGTATTTGGCACTTCACCAACAACAACATATTCAGCAATAGGCACCTGGGTATTAACACTAACACTCTGGCTAACCAACGGGACGACAATACGGATTTGCGTAGTAGCCGCTAAGTAGACCATATGTCTGGTCTGATTGATACCGGCTTGTTCAAATTTATCGACAACTTTGACTTGAACTGTACCAACAGGAATAATAGTAACCGTGATTTTGGGTCCCATACTTGCCAACATCTGACTGCCTAATACCTGCCCTATCGGAATAGTAATCTTTTCTTCTGCTATCTCCTCCAAAGCGCTTTGCACTTTCATGGTAGTATCGGCCGCCAAACGGTTAAATTCCATTGTATTAGGCTGTATGAGCACTACCCGGCCATGTTCATCTAACGTAACATTTACTAGTGTTTTCGGATCAACGGTAAGACTTACTCTGGTATTAATTACATTGTTGATAGCTTGCGTCGCAATACGAGTGGCTCTTGTTTCTGCAATGGCCATTAGTGTAGGTTTTAAATGAGTTTCAACGCGCCAAAAGGAGAATACCGCTATAATCACAATAAACAGTGCTATTAATGGAAAGAATGGTATTACCCGTTTGCGTCTTACGGAAAACCTCATTTCTTTCCCACCTTCCACTCATCGGCTTTATCTGATTATATATATGGCATAACTTATCTACTGGTTACTAAAATATATGCAATAATTTATAATTAATTTTTGCCGGAGTAAAGGAAAGTGTAAGTTTGGTTTATAAAGAAAACACGGCTTGCGCCGAGCTTTAGCGAAAGTGCAAGCCGATGTTGCCCTTATCCTGTTCTTAAGAAAGTTATACTTTCTGTTAGGGTAGAAAAACGGGCCGCTAATGCGACCCGTCATTTACTCTATGATAATACGATGATAATTCTTTTTACCTTTACGGATGATGAGGGTATTGTTTTCGAAGAGTTCGGCCGTTAAAGGCAAGTCAGGATCAGCTACTTTAGTATCACCAAGATAAAGTCCGCCCTGCTGAACCAGGCGACGGCCTTCACTTTTCGATGCGAAAATACCGTGGTTTGTAAGAATATCTAATAATTTTGTGCCCAGCACATCGGCAGTAATAGAAACTGTCGGTGCATTATCCAAATTTCCGGCTCCACTGAATAAAGCTTCTGCTGCTTGTTTAGCCTTCTCCGCTTCTTCCTGTCCATGTATCAGCTTTGTGACTTCAAATGCCAGCGTTTTTTTAGCAATATTGATTTCCTGATCTTTAAGGGCACCTAGTTTCTTCACTTCCTCCATTGGCAAAAAGGTAAGAAGGGCCAAACATTTTTCAACATCATTATCATCAACATTACGCCAATATTGATAAAAATCATAAGGGGAAGTCTTTTCAGGATCAAGCCACAGGGCACCTTTTTCTGTCTTGCCCATCTTGCGTCCGTCGCTGGTGGTTAATAAGGTAAATGTCAGGCCATATGCTAATTTGCCTTCTTTGCGTCGGATGAGATCTGCTCCGGCCAGTATGTTAGACCACTGATCATCACCACCCATTTGCATAACACAGTTGCATTGGCGGTTAAGCTCGAGGAAATCATAACCTTGCATCAACATATAGTTAAATTCAAGGAAAGATAAACCTTTTTCCAAACGTTGTTTGAAACATTCAGCAGTTAACATCCGGTTAACTGAAAAGTGTACACCGACATCACGCAGAAATTGTACATAATTCAACCCTAATAGCCAGTCAGCATTATTTAGCATTAACGCCTTGCCATCAGAAAAGTCAATAAACCGTTGCATTTGCTTTTTAAACCGTTCGCCATTATGCTGGATATCTTCAAGTGTCAGCATTTTTCGCATGTCGGCTTTTCCAGAAGGATCGCCTACCATGGCTGTGCCACCACCGATTAGGCAAATTGGCCGGTGACCAGCCTGCTGCATATGGGCCATTACCATCATTCCTAAGAAATGCCCTACATGCAAGCTGTCTGCAGTGGGATCAAAACCAATATAAAATGTAATTTTTTCCTTATTTAATAAATCCGCAATTTCTTCTTCATGTGTTAGCTGTTGAACAAATCCTCGTTCTTTGAGAACATCTAATACTGACATTGTTAAAATCCTCCTCATTAACCAGGTCAATTTATTATTTTAATGTATCTACGGCCAAATTGTCAATTTTAGTTATGCTTTGACAAGCATTTATACACATACTTTACCATAATATTATAAACAAATAACAAAGAAATACTAATACTAGCGCTTTTATGTTATAATAATTAGCGTATCAAATCCTCTAGACCTAATTTTAGTAAAATTAGGTAATTTATAATTGAATTTGTTAGGGAGGAACATATGCAAGAACAAACTAATGAAACTAAGGATAGTAGCCGCCGTAAGCCCAAGAAAAATAAACGAGCAATAACGATTATTGCCGTTCTCGTTTTTTTGGTTATGTTGACCGGGGCTGGTTTAGGCTTCTTAACCGCCAGCATTCACACTATGCCTAGCCTAAAAGGAGATATACGCCCAGCCGTTTCTTCCCAAATTTTGGACGCCAACGGCAAACTTATTACCACAATTCATTCTGTTGAAAATCGCCTGCCGGCATCGATAAATAAAATACCTAAAAATCTGCAAAATGCATTTATTGCAGCTGAAGACGCCCGCTTTTATCAACATAGCGGCATCGATCCGCGCGGCATCCTTCGAGCTGTCTGGTCAAATTTAACAGATCGGGGTATCTCTGAAGGCGGCAGCACAATTACCCAGCAGTTAGCCCGAAATGCTCTGCTTTCTCAAGACCAAACAATCAAGCGCAAAATCCAGGAAGCCTTTTTATCTTTACAAATTGAACGTCAATATAGTAAAGACGAAATCCTGGAAATGTATATGAATCAAATTTATTTTGGTCAGGGCGCTTATGGTGTCCAAACTGCTGCTCAAATCTATTTTGGCAAAAACGTTGAAGATTTGAATCTAGCTGAATGTGCGATGATTGCCGGTATTCCCAAAAGTCCTAACTATTATTCGCCTTCAAGCAATTTAAAAGCCGCAAAAGAACGTCAAGCTGTTGTACTTGAACAAATGGTCAAATACGGTTATATTGATTCACTTTCAGCGTCCAAGGCAAGAACTACTGAAATTAAGGTCGCCAACCGTCAGACTACCACTACTACACCGGCCTCCTACTTTACTGATTATGTAGTACAGCATCTTATTGATAAATATGGTGCTGATGCAGTATATAAAGATGGTTTAAAAGTATATACAACATTAGATCTTGATATGCAAAGCAAAGCAGAACAGGCAATGCAGCAGCTCCCAACAAGCCAAACCACTGAAAATGGCATCAAACAGCCGCAAGGCGCGCTTATAGCGATTGAACCGCATACCGGTCATATAAAAGCCATGGTAGGCGGCCGCGGCAACGACCAATTTAACCGTGCTGTTTTAGCCGAACGCCAACCTGGTTCGGCATTTAAACCCTTTGTCTATTTAGCTGCCCTTGAAAGCGGACTTACACCGGCAAGCATTATTGATGACAGTCCTGTAAGTTTTGGCAGTTGGTCGCCAGTGAATTATGATAGAAAATTTCGCGGTCAGGTAACAATGCGCTCTGCACTTGAACAGTCTTTAAATGTGGTAACTGTCAAACTCGCGCAGCAAGCCGGCATTGACAAGGCTTTATACTATGCACAACAAATGGGGATATCCACACTGGTACTTAACGGTAATATCAATGACCGCAATTTAGCCATGTCATTAGGTGGTCTTACCCGCGGAGTTACTCCGCTCGAACTTGCCAGCGCTTATGGCGTACTTGCAAACAACGGCGTTCGGGTTGAGCCGACCGCTATTATCAAAGTGGTTGATCGCAATGGTAAAGTACTTGAAGAAACTGTACCTAAAGAGAAAGTTGTTGTTAATGAACGGAGTGCCTTCCTTCTCACCGATATGATGAAAGGTGTTATTACTAACGGAACAGGTACCGGAGCTTACATTGGCCGTCCGGCTGCTGGCAAAACAGGTACTACCAGTGATTATAAAGATGCCTGGTTTGTTGGCTTTACTCCTGATTTAGTGGCAGCTGTCTGGATGGGCTGTGATAATCCAGAATATCTTGGTGATATTACTGGCGGCACGATTCCCGCTAGTATTTGGAAGAATTTTATGAACGGTGTTGCAACCAAATACGCAGCCCGTGATTTCGTCAGACCTTCAGGTATTGTCGCAGCCAGGGTATCTGATAAAGATGGATTGTTGGTAACCGATCCTAATAATAAAGATGGGCACACTGAGATTTTTGTTGAAGGTACTCAGCCTACAAAAGTGTCAACCGTTTCAACTACAAAGGATCCCAAAGATAAAGATGCTAAAGATACTAAAGGTTCAAATCCAACCAATAACGGAGCAGATAATTCATCTACTGCCACCGAATCAACCTTACCACCACCGCCATCTAAAAATGATAAGTCTGGTGTTACCCCAACCCCTCCTCCGCCTCCCAAAGGCAATGATACTAAAAAGAATTAATTAAAGAAAAAAAACACGCGTAAATTACGCGTGTTTTTTCTTTTTTCGCATATACATTATCATAGATACATTAACCAGTAATTCCGGTATCCTCTTCACCCAGCCAGAATAATAAAATGATGATAATAATGATAATTATCCAACTGCTTCCAAAGCCGCCACAACCTCCAAAGCCTCGAGCCATTTCTATTTCCTCCTTTCATGATAGTTAAAGAGATCCTTCTCTTTACTGCAATATATGAACTTTGTGTTTTTTTGGTCACTACCCGAGAAGCTAACAATATTGTTCTTACCGTCTACTGTTGCTGCAGTGTGGTAACCAAGCTATAGTGATACCGGAACTGCCTGTAATACGGTTATATATATTCTAATGAAGGGGAATAGAAACACGCTTTGCAGCGTGTCCTTTAATGTAAGTAGAAAAATTATAAACTAGTGTCGTCACCTTCAAAGAAGAACAGTAGCAAAATGATGATGATAATCCAGATGACCCCAAAGCCATTACCGCCAAATCCGCAACGAGACATAAAAACTACCTCCTTACTTATCAAAATGAGGGCGAAGATTAGGCGCCCTTCTACTTCAATATATACATTATGACGGCAAAGTGTTACTGACAGATAATTAGATTTTCTTGTTAATTGTCATTTGTTTCAAATAGCCTTCTAATTTGTTTTGGCGCTTCTGTCGCTACTTTAACTGATTGCATTGTATTATTTATGACATCAGTAATATTGCGTATTTTATCAACGGTTGATGACATGGACTCAATGCCTCTGTCCATAGGAAAATTGCCTGATGCCAACGTTAACACAATTGTCATTAACTGGATATTTAAATTGGGGTTTGTCATTATTTTTCGAAAAAAATCAGTTGGTTTTCGTGAAGTTTGCTTTGGCGACTTTTTAGAAGGTAAAACCACAGGTTGTGTATTTGGAGTTTTTATATTTTTCATATCCAGATTCTCGGCATTATCAGATTTTATTTCAGTTGAAATTCTAGAGTTTTGGTGATATTTCCGCACACGCATATGTCCATCACCTTTCAAAACATTTTTCTACTCCAATATATGAATTACATCTGAATTTGTTCTCTGTCACCGGTTTGGACACTCACAAATTTTGCGTAATTGAATAAATTAGGTAAAGAAATACAATGGGAGGTGCTAGCAATGTTTGAACAGTTTGGTGGTGTTATGGAAATGCTAAAGAAAGTACAGCAAAATATGGATACTGTACAAGAACAGCTTAAACAAGAAAAAATTGAAGTGTCTAGCGGCGATGTAGTTAAGATTATTGTTAATGGCCAGCAAGAACTTGTAGCCATTCAATTAAACAGTAAATATCTAACTGCTGAAAATGCCGCGTTATTACAAGATTTATTAATAGCCACAATAAATAATGCGTTGACAAAATCCCGTGATTTAAGTCAAACTGCCATGGGGAAACTTGCTGCCGATTTGAATTTGCCTAAAATTCCAGGTATTTTTTAAGGAGGCGGTTTTATGCCGAATGATGCCAGTACTACCGGCTCTTCATCATTGCTAAACTCGGTAACCAGGCTGCTAGAGTCAAGTCTTACAGCAAATACAGGGCTTGATAATATCATTACGGTGTTATCATTGCTCTGTCTATTTTCAATACTAAGTCGTAATACTGCCGCTAAAGACCCCGTACAGGTTCAACCGGCAGCCAGCACCAATCCTTTACATAAATTATTGGGTGATTTATCCAAAAGCAGTGATGGCGGCGGTGGTGGCTTTTCGCCTGATACTTTAATGGCGCTTCTACCGCTTTTAAATAACCCACAGCTTAAATCCAAACTTAATCCCAACGCAATAGGCACTGTAATGGGTTTAATAAATAATCTAGGTGGCGGCAATCCATCACCGGAAAAGCCAAAGCCAGAAACAAAAACTGATCATTCTGTGGAAGACGTCAATCAACCAACAGAACCTCCCCCCACTCCTCCCTCGCCAAATGTCGTACAACAAAATCAAACTAGCAATTCGCCGTCAGTTCACGCAAACGAACCTATGGATGAAGATACAGAAAATAAAAATTATGGACGATATTTAAACTGGAAAAATAATTTCTAAATAAAAGCAAGGGTTCGTCTCTCTGTTTAGCGAGATGAACCCTTGTTTATTTGTTAACTATAACTAAATGACTAATTTTCTTATTAAACCCACGCAAGCTAAACTATTTTAGCGACAGTGGCACCTGTGCCGCCTTCATTAAGATCAGCTATGCGTATTGTTTTAATGTGGGAATGATTTTCCAGGTAGGATTTTACACCTTTACGCAGCACGCCTGTTCCCTTACCGTGAATAATGAGCACCTCGGTTAAACCAGCCAATACGGCATCATCAATATATTTACTAAGTATTATTTCGGCTTCTTCAATATTCATGCCCCTGATATCGATCTGCCGTGCAACAGCATCTGTTCTGGTAATGCTGCTAATATGTTTTATTGGGGGTTGTTCTTGAGGTTTACCTGCTCCAGCAAGGCGACAGGCCGATAATCCTACTGTCAGTTTCATAGCACCAAGTTGGACAGTTACATCATTGTTGTTTATCGCCAGTACTTCTCCTTTTTGCTGTAATGTCACAACATAAACCGTCATACCAGGTTTAATATCATCTGCAGTCAATTCAGGCTGTGACTCTTGGCCGGTTACATCCAATTCATTGACTTCTCTGCTGCTTGTTTTCAGTTTGCGTCGGGCAGCTTCAATAGCTTGCTGACGTTCACGCCCACTATGCTCTGAAAACTGTGCCTTTAATTCATCAATAACTTCTTCGGCATTACGTCTGGCCTGTCGAATAAGAGCTGCCGCCTCTTCTTGTGCCTTAGTTAAAAGTGTGGTTCTTTTCTCAGCAAGGGCCTGTTCCTCAGCGGTTACTTTGGCTTTAGTTCTGAACATTTCCTGTTCTAAACGGGTTAATTCGTCTGATCTTATCGTATAGGCCCGTTTTTGTTCTTCCAATGCATGTAAAACAGCTTCAAAATCGGCGTGTTCTTTATTGATTAGTTCTTTGGCACGGCCGATAATGCTGTCTGACAGCCCTAGACGCCGGCTAATAGCAAAAGCATTACTGCTTCCAGGGATACCGATCAGCAATCGATAGGTTGGCCGTAGGGTTTGCACATCAAATTCTACACTGGCATTTTCTACACCAGTTCTGGAATAGGCAAATGTTTTTAATTCACTGTAATGGGTGGTTGCAATGGTTTTAGCACCAATGCTATGAATATATTCTAAAATCGCCATTGCGAGAGCAGCACCTTCGCTTGGATCGGTTCCGGCGCCAATTTCATCAATCAGTACTAAATCGTGAGCTTGTATCTTTTTTAAAATTTGCACCAAATTGGTCATATGGCCGGAAAATGTACTCAAACTTTGCTCAATGCTTTGTTCGTCGCCGATATCGGCGAAAATATTTCCGATGACCGGCATTTCAGAATCAGCTGCGGCCGGAATAAATAAGCCAGCTTGTGTCATGAGGGCAAATAAGCCTACTGTTTTAAGCGTCACTGTTTTACCACCTGTGTTGGGGCCGGTAATCAGCAATGTGGTAAAATGACGCCCCAGATGGACATCTGTGGGCACCACCTGCTCCATTGGAATTAATGGGTGTCTGGCCTGGATGAGATTAATATAACCTTGCGAATTGATAATTGGCTGAATGGCTCGCATATCAATACTTAGCTTGGCTTTCGCAAATACAAAATCCAACTGAGCCAAAATAGCCAGGTTTTCGCTGATGACAGTAGCGATTTTGGCAATCTGCCCGGTTACTACGGTTAGAATCCGCTCAATTTCGTTCTTTTCGGCAGCCATAAGCTGTTTTATATCATTGTTTAAATTGACGATAGCAATTGGCTCAATAAATAAAGTGGCACCACTTGCCGACTGATCATGAACAATGCCGGGAAAATTGTGGCGGAATTCTTGCTTAATAGGAATAACATAACGATCACTGCGCATGGTGACAAGCGCATCCTGAAAATACTTCTGATATTCACCAGAGCGTAAAATACTATCTAATTTTTCTTTTACCCGACTTTGCGCCTGTTTTATCTCACGCCTGATTTTTTGTAATTCACTGCTGGCATCATCACGAATTGAACCTTGCTCGGTAACGGTAGTTTCAATAATTGTTTCGATATTTCTGAGAACCATAATTTGATCGGCCCTCAGCTGCAAGATCGGTGCTTCAACAGGCAGGTCAGCAAAAAAACCTTTCATTCGTCTGGCTGCATACAACATACTGGCTACAGCTAAGAGTTCATGCGGCTCCAATATCGAACCAAGCTCAGCTCTTTTTATAGTGACCCGCACATCGCGAATCCCTCCGAGCGGTATACTGGGGACATTGTTCATGATCTCACGGGCTTCGGCAGTTTCCGCAAGACGTTCTTGTACTTCACGAACATCATTACTGGGTACAAGTACCTGAACAAGTTCTTTTCCCATCACTGAGCCTGCGCGTTCAGCCAGCATTTCGCGAATTTTATTATATTCTAAGGTCGATAGTACGGCTGATTCCATGCATTTTCTCCTCTTGCAAACTATAATACTCCTCGGAAATAATGTCCTCTGGTAATGTCTTCATGTTCGACGCTGGCAATTTTATCTTCAACTAACAACGGATGCTGATCTCCCAGATCAATTAATGAACGATACAAGCCGGTAATTCGGGCGACTTCTTTGAGCGGACTATATTTAGCTTCAATGCGCAGGCGGCTAATGCCGGAACGCATGAGTCTGGGTACATGCGGCAGCATGGATAATTCTTTGGCGTTAAAGATATGCATCCGGCAAAATTGATCGGTAGAAATAGGAAATACTTCCTCTTTCCGGTCTTTTAGCCAGTATTGACCGCGCAAACAGGGATTAGTACATTTTTTGATATTGTCTCCACCAAAAAAGCTGCCAAGCATACAGTATTCGGAAATCATCAGAGTAATATATCCATGTACCAGACATTCAAGCTGTGCCAATTTTTTGCCGGCCAAACCTTCCACTTGGGCAAAGGTTAGTTCAGGTGAAAGTGTTAGGCTGGTTAAACCTAGTTTTGTTAAATAATTGGCAGTGATACTATTATAAATATTTAAGGGATAATCACCGTGCAGTGGGATTGTCGAAAGCTCCTTAGCCATTTTGATAGTTCCTATATTTCCCACGCTGATTGCATCGGGTTTAAGTTCGTTAAACAGTAAAATATTATCTTTTACTATATTTTGCTGGTCTTGTTGTATCAGGCGGGGCGTGCTAAAAATAATCTTACGGTTATGTTGTCGCACATAAGCCATCGCATTTTTATAATCTTCATCTAACAATGCACGTTTTTCCAAGCATTCACCGCCAAACATAACAATGTCGGCACCATTATCTATAGCGGCTTTAACCTTATCGATACTATCAACATTGACAACAAGCGCAGGTTTATTACTCAGTGGTGTTGTTTGAATTTGGGGCAACAGTTCAGTGATTGCTGTTTTTTGGGGCAGCGATACTCTATTATATTTAGTCAAACGGGCAGTTTCCAGATTTTCTACAGCCCGGCGTCTAGCATCATTTATTTCACTGACAGGCACCATTACCTGGCCTTCAATTTGGCAATCCAGAGACGAAAGTTCAAAAACCGTAGTCCCTAACCGCTCAATTTGTTTTGTGATCGCCTCATTGGTTAATGGTCTTTTTAAAGCTTTTTCGGAAATAAAAGTAGTTTCTGCCTGGCCGGTATAGCCATCTGTATCTTTTATGGTAATGGCAAGCGGTTGACCTTCGGCAACAGTTACCCTAACAGCAACCGGTATTCGCCGTACGGCTTCCGGTTTGTTAAAATATGCTCTCGCTCGTTCCATTAATTTTGCATCAAATATCTTAAATACCCGGTCATTAACCTTGACTGGTGAGCTTACCGCAATAGCCACTGCCGTATGGGGGGCTGCTTCAGATACAGTCTGACCATCAACAGTCATGCTGCGGACAGTAACATTTACTCGACCGCCTACTTTTACCCAAAATTCAATAATGTCCCCGACAGCAAGTGGCTCATCTAATTTAATTACTGCTATTTTACCGTTTGGCTGATAATTAAGTACCCGTCCTACTCTTACGCCCCGGTTATTGGGACGCCGGTCACTCATCATCATTCGTCCGTTCTTGCCATACAGATGAGCGGTAGTAAAATCACGATTGAAGATTTGTGCTAAATCTTTTTTATCTTGCTCGCTGATAGTGTATTTTTTGTCCTGACTACAAAGATAACTGTCAATTGCCCGTCTATACGCATCAACAACAACAGCAACATATTCAGGTCGTTTCATCCGTCCTTCAATTTTAAAGGAAGTTATACCGGCATTGATTAGTTCAGGCAAGACTTCGATTGTATTGAAATCTTTAGGGCTAAGCAAATATTCACCGGCATCTGCCTGACTTAGCACATCATTGCCATTAGCATCAACTAAAGTATAAGGCAGCCGGCATGGCTGCGCACAGCGTCCGCGATTCCCGCTTCTCCCCCCAATCATACTGCTCATCAGACATTGACCTGAGTAGGAAATGCAGAGCGCTCCATGAACAAAGGTTTCGATTTCTACCGGGGAATGCTTGCAAATATAAGCAATATCAGTATGCGGTAGTTCACGTGCCAACACCACCCGTTTAAAGCCCATCTCCGCCAGTAAAGTTACTCCCGCTAAATTATGAACTGTCATTTGTGTGCTGGCATGAAGCGGTAAATTAGGAACTACTTGGCTTGCGATAACAGCAACTCCTAAATCCTGCACGATAATGGCATCTACACCTATCTGGTATAAATGCCGTAAATAATCCACCAATAGTGGCAATTCGCTATCATCAACCAGGGTGTTAACGGTAACCAGCACAGCTACACCGCGCAGATGAGCAAAACGCACAGCTTCTGCCAGTTCTTCATCACTAAAATTAGGGGCATAGTGTCTGGCGCCAAACATTCTTCCCCCAAGATAAACAGCATTTGCGCCACTTTCTACCGCTGCTACCAAGGCTTCTTTGCTGCCGACAGGTGCAAGTAACTCGATCATATTGATTCATCCTTTCTCAAAACCTCTACTATTGCCGGTGTAATACCTGTCAAATCAGTAATGTTAGATATTGTCGTTTGCGCTTTTACGCCAAGAGCAATCAATGGAACTTTATTCCTGGTATGTGTTTTAACACTTAAATCTTCAAAATTACCATGATCACTTGTGATAAGTAATAAAGTATCAGCAGGCAATGTTTGATAAATGGTTTCTATAAACTCATTCAGTATTTTAATAATCTGCCTGGCATATGCCCAATTTTGTTTATGACCGGCACGATCTGTCTGAAAATATTCAAAAATAGTAAAAGAATATTTCCTGGAAATATTAACCAATTTACTAGCGGCTTCTTTAGGTTCAATTACAGGAATAGTATCAATTCCAAAGGTTGGCAGCATTTCATTGGTAATATCCTGGTATATGGCTTGACCGCTCTCTATTTCAGGTAATGATCGCAGTGACATGCCAGTACTCAGTGCAGCCAGAGTAATAGCTGAATGGCGGCGTTTACGCTTAGCCACCAGTTCGAAATAATTGGGTGAATACATGTTGGCTGAAGTTACCGTTAATCCATCGTCAACCAATTTTTTCATAACATTATTTTCAGTAATAAGTTTTGCAAGCTCAGGACCGGGAAAGGCCTGAATGTGACGCCCCATGATTTGGGCTGCATTTAACCCTGTCAAGATGGCAGCCTGGCCTGTCGCGCTTTGAGGAAGGCCTGGTATGCCTAATGTGGCATCAATGGGTATAATACATTTTGTTGGCATTAGCAGAGGCGTAATGTCTTGCTGTAACGAACAGGCAAACAGTTCTTCAAAAACAGGAAACCCAAAGCGAATAAATGGATTAGTCTTTGAATTATTGTCTCCTAAACCTATACCATCGATAAATAGCACTATTACCCGCATTTATGAAAACCATCCTCATATATAGACTAAAGAAAGAAGAAGGGATCTCCCTTCCTCTCATTAATGAAACTCTTTTTCTTTAGCGCTGCCAATCTGTTCATTAATTGAATTTATTTCTTGCTGCTGTCTAAGGTGAGCAGCAAGAAATTGAATATCATCCATAAGTGTTTCAAACTTTGCCCACTTTTCACCAGCCAGACTTAGCGGGTTATCATACAGATTCTTAATATAATTTTCAAATTCATTTTTGGTTAAGGGTTCATTTTCGGGGGTACGAACTAATGTAAACTCGCCACAGCTTTCTAAGCGGGCACGTTCAATTAGATGCAAATTAGACATATCCAGGCCTTTTTTATGTAACTCTTGCCGCAAATCATCATAGTTAAAATGAGTTTTAGCAAAATTTTCTTTCAAGAGACGGCCATCTTGTATTAAGGTTACCGGTGTACCTTCAAACCATTTGCGCAAAGTCTTGTTTTTCAAGGCTAAATATCCAATTAATTGCTGCAATACAAGTAATACAAATAAACTTTCTATACCTGCCTGCAAGGTTGGATTTTGATCCATGGTTCCGGCAACAATAATATCCCCAATGCCCACCATAATCACAAAGTCAAACGGTGATAACTGGCCTACCGTCCGATTGCCCATTAACCGAACAACAAGTAACGCCATAATACATAGTATTAACAGGCGCAAAAAAACCTGACTTAGCAAACTGGTATCCACGGTACCACTCCTTTTCTGTCAGTATTATTAACCTGACTGTACCGTGTTATACCGTGGCCTATTTGTCCTCTTTGATGAGTTTAAGAAGTTCCTGATAATCCTGCTCTAATCGTAAAAACTCATCAGCAATATTTAGAGCTGTCAATACAGCTATTTTCGTCGGTGACATCCGGAGATTGGCTTTAGCTGTTTTTTTCATACGCTCGTCCAGCATGGCCGCCAGGTGCATAATACGCTCAGGTTCAATATTGCCTTTTAGCGCGTAGTTTTCACCATAAATCTCAACAGTTACCTTATTTTTTTTATCTGACATAGTCCACCTAAAAAGATATATTTTCTGAGAGTATACTTCTACTAGTCAAAAACTAATTCCTGCATGAAAAAAGAAAAAGCGGGATAACCCGCTCAAAAATAATAATACAAAAATTATATTTTCTCAGCTATTCTCTGAGCTTTGCGGTAAAGGTTTTTTCTAAATACGAAACTATATTCTGATAATGCTCATCAATTTCAGCATCAGTTAAGGTTCTGTCAGACGACCTAAATGTAAGCGAGAAAGCTAAGCTGCGTGAGCCCTGCTCCACTTGCTGGCCGGTATACACATCAAATAATTGAACTTGAGTAAGCAGCACACCGCCATTAGCGGTGATGGCCTCAGTGACAGCGGAAGCTGTGATATTTTCTGGCAAGACAACAGCCAAATCACGTGTAATTGCCGGAAATTTCGGTAATGACTGATAGCCGGGAATTAACGCAGCATGTTTAACCAATGCCCCTACAGTCAATTCAAAGATATAAACTTTTTTGGTAATCCCGTAGGCATCAAGCACTTGAGGATGTACTTCGCCGATAGTGCCTAATACTTCTCCGTCTTTTGTAATTACCGCAGTTTTACCTGGATGTAAAACCGGATTTTTACTAGCCGTCACTGTATAATCGTTGATTCCCAGGCCGGCTAAAATGCCTTCAACCGCCCCTTTGGCATCATAAAAATCCACTATATCCCTGTTTTGATTCCAAGTAAGCGTATTGCGTTTGCCAAGCAAAGCACCGCACAACATAACTGGTTCTTGCGGCAAATCTGCAAGCGGTAATTCTTTCGGTAAATACACTGCACCGATTTCAAAGAGCTTTAGATCTTCATTTTTGCGGGAAAGATTACGGACAAGAGTATCCATCATTCCACCCAGCAAGGTAGTACGTAAAATAGGAAAATCGTCAGTTATCGGATTAAGGACTTCAATTGCCTGGCGCAGTGTGCTGTCAGCCGGAATATTAAGCTTATCAAACGCATCAGGGTGAGAAAAGCTTAAGGAAAGCACTTCCGAGAAACCACTGCCTGTTAATATATTTTTAATTTTATCAATAGTTATCTGCGAATAGCTTTGTTTGCCTTGCGCCATACTGCCGCCTGGTGTTTTTGAGGGAATATTATCATAGCCATATACGCGGGCAATTTCTTCACAAATGTCGGCAGGCATAGTTACATCTCCCCGCCAGGTAGGTACGGTAACCGTGATTTTTCCCGAAGCCGTTTCAAGATCAAATTCCAAGCGTTTTAAAATATTGATCATTGTTTTGGCAGGTATATCAGTTCCCAGATAATTGCTAATTTGCTCTGGGGTAAAAGTCACTTGTTTAGGTAATTGCATATCAGGGTAAACATCAACAATGCCCGGGCAAACTTCACAAGCTCCCATATCTTCGAGCAGGCTGGCTGCTCTGTCAAGCGCTTTAATAATATTTACAGTATCTACTCCGCGTTCAAAACGGCCTGAAGCTTCGGAACGAAGTCCCAGCGCGCGCGAGGTACGGCGAATACTTGCTCCTTTAAAAGCAGCTGCCTCTAATAGTACATTTTGGGTATTAGCAGTTACTTCGGTTGCCAGTCCTCCCATAACGCCGGCTATACCAACAGCCTGCACAGCGTCGGCAATAACCAGCATATCCGGAGCAAGCTCCCGCTTAACTCCATCAAGAGTAGTTAGTCTTTCACCAGGATTGGGTTTGCGCACAACCAGGCTGTGACGGGCAAGCAGGTTATAATCATAGGCATGCATCGGCTGCCCCATTTCTAACATAACAAAATTGGTGACGTCGACAATATTATTAATTGGCCGCATGCCGGCAGCTTGAATACGCTGCTGCATCCAGGCAGGTGATGGACCAACTTTGATATTTTTTAGAATTCTGGCAGCAAATCTTGAACACAGTTCAGAGTCAACAATCTGAATATTAGTTAAAGAGCCGGCTTTTTCGGTGCCAGTTTCTTTTACATTCAGCATAGGTTTCTTCAGCGAAGCGCCTGTTAATACGGCGATCTCGCGGGCAATACCAATTATGCTAAAACAGTCCGCCCTGTTGGCAGTCAGTTCAAATTCAAGTACAACATCGTCAAGTCCCAGGGCTGTACGGATATCCATACCCACAGCCGTGTCTTCTGGCAGGATATAAATGCCATTTCTTGCTTCCGGGGAAACCAGCTTGCTGTCAATTGCCAGTTCTTCGGTAGAACACAACATGCCATAAGAAAGAACTCCCCGCAGCTTTGTCGGTTGAATACTTATACCATTTGGCAGCTGAGCGCCAACGGTCGCTACCGGTACAATATTGCCCTGACGTACATTGGTTGCTCCGGTCACAATGGTTAATACTTCGGTACTAATGTCAATTTTACATATTGACAGTTTGTCCGCATCAGGATGTGGTCCAATTTCCACAACTTTACCGGTGACTACGCCAGAAATATTTTGCCCTAAGTATTCCACTGCTTCTACCGGAATGCCAGCCATGGTCAGCATATCAGCCAGTTTTTCCGGTGTTTCATTTATCTCAACATAATCTTTAAGCCATTTAATTGAAGCTCTCATAACCTTCCTCCTTACAAGCTTTTAGAATTGACGTAAAAAGCGGATATCATTATCAAAAAATAATCTAAGATCATCAATACCATAAGTCAGCATGGCAATTCGTTCAACACCCATGCCAAAAGCAAAGCCACTGACTTTCTCGGGGTCAAAATTGCTCATTTCCAGTACACGCGGATGTACCATACCTGAACCTAAGATTTCCAGCCAGCCTGTTCCGGAACATACACGGCAGCCTTTACCTTCACACATAACGCACGAAATATCTACTTCGGCACTGGGCTCAGTAAAAGGAAAAAAACTAGGACGAAGGCGGACGTTAACCCGGTTGCCGAATATTTCTTTGCAGAATAATTCAAGTGTGCCTTTCAAATCGGCAAAACTAATATTTTTATCAATAACCAATCCTTCTACCTGTTGAAACATCGGCGAATGGGTTGCATCATAATCCCGTCTGTATACTTTTCCTGGCGCAATAATACGGATAGGCTGATTAGGTTCGGCAGCTTGCATTGTTCGCACTTGTACAGGGGAAGTATGGGTTCTAAGTAAAAATTCTTTCGTGATGTAAAAAGAATCCTGCATATCGCGGGCCGGATGGTCTTGCGGCAAATTCAACGCTTCAAAATTGTAATAATCTTTTTCTACCTCAGGGCCTTCGGCTATTTCAAAGCCCATACGCATAAAAGTATCTTTTATACGGTTTAATGTAAGTGTCAGTGGATGTAAATGCCCGAGTTCATTTGCACGTCCCGGCAATGTAACATCAATGGTTTCGGAGGATAGCTTCTGGGAAAGTTCCGCTTGTTTCATTGCGTCAAGCTTGTCTGCAATAATGGTTTCAAGTTCATTTCTAATTTCGTTAACCACTTGGCCCATCCGCGGACGTTCTTCCGGACTGAGGGTGCCAAGTCCACGCAGCACAGTTGTTAGTTGACCCTTTTTACCTAAGTATTTAATTTTCAATTCATTGAGCGCTTCTTTGTTAGTTGTTGTAGCTAGCTCTTTAAGCGCTGTTTCTTTTAATGAATTAAGCTCGCGTTCCATACATGCCTCCTAAAGAATAAAAATAAAAAGACCTTCAGCCCCAAGGGGCGAAAGTCTTGATTTCGCGGTACCACCCTAATTATACTCTATTTCCAATAACGCGGAAAAAACGCCAGGCCTACACAAGAATATCTCTTCAACCCAGGTACTCGGAAGTGAACTTCTGTTAACTGTTTTTCGTGCCGCTCTCAATCTTTGGCGGCAGCCTCCCTGTAGAAAACGCGGTTAACCTACTGTCTTCCTCATTGTACTGTATACAACCTATTATTCAATTATTGCAGCATTAATCTTTTATACCACAAATACGCAGCAATGGAACCTGTTGCTTCAAACATTCTCCAGAACAATTCGGCGGTCATCATAGTAAGACCACACCCTCTCTGTTTGTACTGGCAATTTCCGTCATTGCTAAACGTATTATATCATAGCATTTTAGAAATTACAAGGTTGCCCGCTGTCTTACAGCCTCATACAATATAATACCTGCCGCCACTGCTACGTTAAGTGATTCTGCTTGACCAATAAGCGGAATAATCAAGCGGGAATCGGCAGCGTCAATAAGTTCCTGTGTGATTCCCTGGCCTTCATTACCTAAAACAACGGCTGCCGGACAGGTAAAATCCGCTTTGTAATACTCTTCTGATTGCTGCAGGCAGGTTGCCAACAGTTTAATACCAGCCTGTTTACAGGTAAGAATTAACTCGGTATGAGATAATCCTTCTATAATCGGTAAATGAAATATAGAACCCATAGTAGCGCGCACAGTTTTTCCGGCAAAGATATCAGCCGAGCCTTTAAGTGCAATAACTCCGGTACACCCGGCGGCATCAGCAGTTCGAATAATGGTGCCAACATTGCCGGGATCTTGAATGCCGTCTAATACAACAAGCAACGGACGTTTATTGTTAGCAGTAAGCAACTGGTCAATAGAAAACTGGCGTTTTTTTATAATCGCCATAATTCCCTGTGGTTGGTCTGTGTCGGAAATCTTATGATATATTTCTTCCGATACACTGATCATACGGCAGTTTTCGGCTGATAACCGCTCAATAACGGCCTGTGTCCGGGCATGTTTGGCTGCTTCTTCAGTATAAATGCACATGGCAACAGGCCAATTTGTGTTGCCGCACTCCTCAACTAAACGCACTCCCTCTGCCATAAACATGCCCAGTTTATCCCGATATTTGCGCTGTTTAAGCGAAGCTATTTCCTTTATCAGCTTATTGGCTGCACTGGAAATATGTTCGCTCACTCTAATTCCTCCATGTTTTGAATTCCTTTAGTTTTTCCTACAAAAATAAGGATGTCTCCGGCCTGAATTTTTTCATCAGGCGGTGGTGGAATAATAAGAACTTCCTCTCTTTTTATCGCCACAACATTGATTTCATATTTTGCCCGCAGATTGGCTTCAACCAAACTTTTACCTATCAAAATTTTCGGGGTGGTAATTTCGGCAACACTTAGGTCAGGAGATAGTTCAATATATTCTAATACGTTTGTTGCCACCAAACTATGGGCGACTCTGAGTCCCATATCCCGTTCAGGATAAACAACACGGTCAGCGCCAATTTTAGCCAGCATTTTCCCATGCAGTTCATTGCGGGCTTTGGCAACAATATATTTTACACCAAGATCTTTTAGCAGCAGGGTTGTCAGAACATTAGCCTGAATGTCTTCACCAATCGCAACAACAACAACATCAAAGTTGCGTATGCCTAATGCTTTTAGAGTATTTTCATCAGTGGTATCTGCCTGAATAACATGAGTTACTAATTCACTGCTCTTTTGCACTTGTTCTTCATCCATGTCAATTGCCAACACTTCATAACCTAGATTGAATAAAGTGGTTGCAATACTACTGCCAAACCGCCCTAAACCAATGATTGCAAATTGTTTATTTTTGTTGTTCATATTAGTTTCCCCCTCTAGCCAATAATTAGTTTTCCTTCAGGATACTGGATATTACCCTTGCGATATTTTAGCGCTAGGGCTAGGGCTAATGTAACCGGTCCAACGCGGCCGGCAAACATGGTTAATATAATCCATATTTTCCCTGGAACCGTAAGTGTCTGGGTAACACCGGTTGTTAGGCCGACTGTGCCAAATGCTGAAGTTGTTTCAAATAGTAAATTAATAAATGGCTGATTTTCAGTAATACTTAGCATCATTGTCACAAAAATAACCAAAAGAGCCGAAATCAGCATTACGGAAAAAGCTTTATAAATAATAGTCTGAGGAATTCGCCGTTCAAATATTTCAGCATCCTGCCGTCCTCTGATAAGAGCCCAAATGGCCGATGCCAAAACACCGGTGGTTGAAGTCTTTATGCCACCGCCGGTAGAAGTTGGCGAAGCACCAATAAACATGAGTATTACCATAAAAAACAAGGTAGCGTCTGTAAGTTTGCTTAAGTCGATCGTGTTCCAGCCGGCAGTACGCGTGGTAACCGACTGGAAGTAACTTCCTAAGATTTTACCCTTCCAGGATAAGCTGCCTAAGGTGTCAGGATTACTATATTCAAGTAAAAAGATTACAATTGATCCAAAGATAATGAGTAGTACGCTTGTTATTAAAACCAATTTTGAATGAAGCGACAATTTTGAAAAGCGGCGGTTTGTCCAAACATCAGCAATTACGGTAAATCCAATTCCTCCTAAAATTATTAGAGAGGTAATGACCAGATTAACGACAATATCATCAACATAAGCAGTTGCGCTGGAGAATTTGCCGGTAACACTGCCAAATAAGTCAAACCCTGCGTTACAAAAAGAAGAAATTGCGTGCCAATACCCAAAATAGATTCCTTTTAGGCCAAAATCCTGATACCAACGAATGGCAAGAGCCGTACCACCAATGGCCTCAATAAGCAAAGTTACTTTAATTATATATTGGGTTAAACGCACAACCCCTGCTATCGTAAACTGATTCAGCGCCTCTTGCATAACAAGGCGTTGTTTTAAATTAATCTTTTTGCCTATAAGTATGGCCATAAGGGTAGACATGGCCATAATTCCGAGGCCACCGACCTGAATTAAGCTTATAATTACGAGTTGACCAAACAAGGAGAAATATGTACCGGTGTCTACTACGACTAAGCCTGTTACGCAAACAGCTGATGTTGCGGTAAATAAAGCATCGATAAAACTTAATCCGTTCCTCTCTGCGGTTGCCACCGGCAGCATTAATAAAAATGCCCCGCTCAGTATTAATCCGGCAAAACCCAACACTAAGATTTGGTAAGGATTAAGTTTCCATTGAGTGATCTCGAATAAGTTAACAAACTTTGCCGCCAAAATATTCCACCTCTAAATCCATTTATACTTAACGATTATACTCAATTTTAGTAAACACCACAAGTTCTAAATAAGTTCTTAGACACCGAATCCCCCCGCTCGCTGTGCGCCGGGGGGATTTATACACATTTTCTTCTGTTGTCTGCTATATCGCTTTTGAGATGCAGTCAAACGCTAACATATACTTGCGTACTGAATCTTTAACTCCCTTTTTCACCACCGACATTAAGTAAATATAATTGGCTGACTGGTTTTTGGCTAATTCAGCTTTTACAGTTTCCGCTGCTGCCAAAGACATATCGGTTGCAATGTTAATTTTTGTTATACCAGACTGGATGGAACTATAATAATCTTCTTTGGTGAGTTTTGAACCGCCATGCATAACAAGTGGCACATTAACCTTGTAGTTAAGTTCCGAAAGTCTGGAAAAATTCAGATTGGTATTGCCGCGATAAACTCCATGATTGGTTCCTACCGCTACCGCTAAGGCATCAATCTTTGTTTTCTCAACAAAATCCTGAGCTATTTCGGGTTTCACTAAATGCTCTTCGTTTATATCTTTTATATTCCCATAACAACCAACATAGCCCAATTCACCCTCGACAGATACACCGAGAGAATGGGCTATGCGGGTAATTTCCTTGGTACGTTTTAAGTTGTCCTCGAAAGACAAAGCTGAACCGTCAAACATGACAGAAGTAAAGCCCCAACGAATGGCTTTCATCACCCCTTCATAAGTATGACCATGATCAAGATGAAGTGCTACAGGTACAGTAGATTTTTGGGCAGCTCTGTTCATTGCCGCACTCAAGGTATCTACATCAACAAACTTAAATAACCGCTCAGGAATACCGAGAACCAGAGGTGTTTTTAGTTCCTCCGCTACCTCAATAACAGCACCTAATGTTTCGAAATTAAAGACGTTAAAACCACCAACTGCATATTTTCTTTTTCTTGCATCCTGGAGTAATTCTTTCATTGATACTAGGGCCAAAGTGAACTCCTCCTTATTAGTTTATTAAAAGAAATTTTATATTGCCAGTTGTTTGGGTTATATATATTTATTCGCCACTATATAAAAAAAAACCTGCAAATTATCCTAAAATTTTAAAAAATCACATTTTTTAGACCATTATAATTCTGATTACTAGTAATACCAAAATTTATAAATATTATACATCAAAAAAATCCCGATAGTTTCGGGATTTTTCTATGATGTAATATTCACTTAAAATTACAGGGTAATATAATACTATTTCAACTGAGCTTTAGCGACATCTACCAGTTTACCGAATGCTGCCAGATCGTTAACTGCCAGATCGGCCAACATTTTACGGTTAACTTCTACACCGGATTTTTTAAGCCCGTTAATCAACTGGCTGTAAGAGATACCGCTCATACGAGCTGCAGCATTGATCCGGGTAATCCACAATTTACGGAAATCGCCTTTTTTAGCGCGACGGTCTGCCCGCGCATAATAGAGGGCTTTCATTACGGTTTCATTAGCTTTTTTAAAGAGCTTACTCTTAGAACCGCGGTAACCTTTGGCTAATTTAAGGATTTTTTTATGACGTCTATGTGCAGTAACGCCTTTTTTAACTCTTGGCATGTCATATACCTCCTGATGTACTTATAAATTGTTTATAGTTTTAGGCGTAAGGCAGCATTTTTACAACGCGTTCATGATCGGATTTGCTAACCATAGTTGCTTTACGCAGATTACGTTTACGAGCGGGAGATTTTTTCTCAAGAATGTGGCTTTTAAACGCTTTAGCACGTTTGAATTGACCGCTGCCGGTAATTTTGAAACGTTTAGCAGCGCTTCTGCGTGTTTTAATTTTTGGCATAGTAGGATATCCCCTTTCTATTTATGAGCTAGATTGTGTGGTATTGGGCTTAGGAGCTACAATCATAATCATGTTTTTACCTTCAAGCTTGGCATCACGTTCAATGTTAGCCATATCTTTAAGCAAAGTAGCCATTCGCACCAGTACTTGTTTACCCAATTCAGGATGAGAAAGCTCCCGTCCTCTGAACATAATAGTAACTTTGACTTTGTCGCCGTCTTCTAAAAAGCGTTGGGCATTTTTTAGCTTAACATTAAAATCATGATCTTCAATGTTAGGACGAAGCTTAACTTCTTTAATAGAAACTACCTTTTGCTTCTTCTTAACTTCTTTATCACGCTTTTGTTGTTCATACCGGTATTTCCCAAAATCCATGATCCGGCATACAGGCGGTTTGGCAGTAGGTGCTACCTCTACTAAATCAAGGTTTTGCTCGCTTGCCAAACGCAACGCATCTCTTAGCGACACAATGCCTAGTTGCTCATTAGTACTGCTGGTTAGCCGAACTTCTTTTGCCCGAATTTCCTCGTTAATCTTTAAAGTCTCTTTGCTAATTGCCGCTCACCTCCTAAATATTTTTTCGAATTAAATAAAAACGCGGGTGGCATAAACCACCCGCGCATAGCACAATAAAATATTGTTTATATAACCTTACTAACAGCATTATAGCGCTGTAAGGTGAGAAGCGGATGGCTTCTGCTTAATACCATATTTAAATTACTTAATAATATTAACACCTAGCCAAAGGGAAGTCAAGCACTTTTTAGGTTGCTAATTAACTTTTGGCAACAATTTCAGCACTTGCGGTTGTAACGAAATTATCAACAGGCATTGTGCCGATATCACCTTGACCACGTTTCCGGACAGCAACCGTGCGTGTTTCTGCTTCTTTGTCACCGACAACCAGCATATACGGCAGCTTTTCTAACTGAGCTTCACGAATTTTATAGCCTATTTTTTCATTGCGGTCATCCACTTCAACGCGAATATCCTGATCTCGCATAATCTGCGCAAGCTCATTAGCATATTCAGCATGCCGTTCGCTTATCGGCAAAATCTTGACTTGGACAGGCGCTAACCATATCGGGAATGCACCGGCAAAATGTTCGATCAAAATACCGATGAAGCGCTCGAGACTGCCATAAGCTACGCGGTGAATCATTACCGGCCGGTGTTTGAGACCATCTTCGCCGATATAGTTTAAATCAAATTTTTCCGGCATCAGCATGTCAAGCTGAATAGTGCCGCATTGCCAGGTACGTCCAATGGAATCTTGCAGGTGAAAGTCGATTTTAGGACCATAAAAAGCGCCATCGCCAGGATTGATTTTAAACGGCATATTGAGCTCTTCCAGTGCCTCTTGCAGCGCAGTTGTTGCAGTTTCCCATATCTCATCAGAGCCCATGGCCTTTTCCGGTTTAGTGCTTAGCTCTGCATGATATGATAGGCCAAAAACGCTGTATACGGTATTGAATAGTTCAATGACTTTTTTGATTTCTGCTTTAATTTGCGATGGCAGCATAAAAATATGAGCATCATCCTGAGTGAAGCTGCGCACCCGCATAAGTCCATGTAGCGCTCCGGATAATTCATGACGGTGAACAAGTCCAAGCTCACAGGTACGAAGCGGTAAATCACGGTAACTATGATGTTGGGTCCGATATACTAAAATACCACCAGGACAATTCATAGGTTTAACTGCATAGCCCTCTTCATCTATTGTAGTAAAATACATATTTTGACGGTAATGATCCCAGTGACCGGACTGCTGCCACAGCTTTTGATGAAGGATTATCGGGGTTTTTATTTCCTGATAACCGTATTTTACATGGAGCTTACGCCAGAAATTTTCGAGCTCATTACGAATGACCATCCCTTTAGGATGGAAAAAGGGAAATCCCGGACCTTCATCCTGGATACTGAACAAATCAAGTTCACGTCCCAATTTGCGGTGATCGCGTTTAGCGGCTTCTTCCAGCATAGTGAGGTAGGCGTCCAAATCAGCTTTCTTTTCGAAAGAAGTCCCATAGATACGCTGTAGCATTTTACGCTTTTCATCACCGCGCCAGTACGCACCGGCAATACTTTGCAATTTGATGGCTTTAACCTTACTGGTAGATGCAACATGCGGGCCTGCACACAGATCAACAAAATCGCCTTGCTGATAAAGTGATATTTCCACATCGTCCGGCAAATCGGCAATAAGTTCCTGTTTATATACTTCGCCTTGTTCGGCAAACAGTTTGAGTGCTTCTGCACGGCTTACTGTCCGGCGCTCAAGTGGCAAGTTTTCTTGTACGATTTTTTCCATCTCAGCTTGAATTTTTACTAAGTCTTCGGGAGTAAAGGTATGGTCAGTATCAAAGTCATAATAAAAACCATTGGCAATTGCCGGACCAATACCCAGCTTTACATCACCATACAGCCGTTTAACGGCTTGAGCCAGAATATGTGAGGAAGTATGACGCAAAGCAGCTTTGCCGCTTTCATCTTCAAAAGTTAAAAATTCAACGGCAGCATCTTTTTCAAGCTTAGTAGTAAGGTCAGCCAACTGACCATCTATTTTGGCAACAAGTGCTGCTTTTTCCAAATTGCGACTGATGGATTTAGCGGCTTCCGTCAAGGTTGTTCCCTGTTCAACCTCACGTGCAGCGCCGTCTTTTAATGTCATTTTAATTTTGCTCATTTCGCAGCCTCCTTAACAAAAATAAAAAAACTCTCATTCCCTATAGGGACGAGAGTTTATACCCGTGGTTCCACCCTGTTTTGGCAAATTGCCATCTCAGAATTTGATAACGGGGAAATTCCCCGGCTCAGCTTACTTGGTTCAGCGAAGCAGTTTCAAGGTGGTAATAATATTTGGTTTGCGTAAAGATGCTTACAGCCTATGGCATCTTTTCTCTGAAACGCCTTTCAAGATATTATCGTGTCCTCTGCATTACTGTTAAACATAATCTTTAATTACAAAAAATTATAATATAAACCAAACGGGAATGTCAAGTGTCGCTTATTCTACAATTCTGTAGGATTTAATTGATCAACATAGTTAACTGAGCACATTTCACAGCCTTTACAGACTATTACCCGATCTTCAAAAACATTTTTTACCGTATCTACGAGCTCTTGGTCTCTAAGTTTATTGGAGCTATGCACCATAATATTGCGCGGTGCCAACATTATCAATGTACTTATTAACAAATCTTCATAATTAAGATTATCTGGAGTATCAACAATATCATTTTGCAACAACATGTCCTCAAGATATTGATTACTGATAATTTTACCTTGCGAATCAAATAGCGTGAACATGTTACCTTCTTTTATAACCACATGAGCTTCCTCGGCACGAGGTTCTTGCATATCAACAAAATAGCGTAACAGGCGGACAAATTCTTTATATTCAAATTCCATCATAAAATCATCAACAACATGATCGATACTCTTTAATAACTGTAGATGATAATCCTTTAGACGAAACCTTAAAAACCCATCCAGGACAAGCTCATAATGATCATCAAGATATTCTATGATTCTGGTCAGCACAAGTTTATAGCGGGCAGAATTACCACTTAACGTCCGCAACGCAATTGCTTCTACAGTCTCACGTTCATCTTGATTGAAATAAAAATAATTTTCCGAAATGATTTTATTTACAATTCGACGTTCTTCATAATTAATAACCCAATCGGCAAGCAGTTTGGATACACTGCTTTTTAGCACTGCTTTAATATGTTCAAAGTTTCGAAAAGACAGTTCACCATCCACGATATGTAAGCCTAAGAATGTATAGCCGCCTCGGTCATTCTCTTCTATAACTACACTAAATCCTTCTTGGGTTAGGATTTTACAGTCATATTCCAGCTTATCCCGAATATTTTCGGTTGCACCGCTCAGGCCGATGGAAAGTAATTTCACCACCATCACTCCCTTCTCATATAGTATATGTATTGCTGCTTATTTGCATACAATGAGAGGAAATGACAGTTTTACTATTTAATTACTGACGGTAACTTGTCTGTTGATAGCCTCCAGCCAGTCGTTTCGATTTTCTATAATAAATTTGATTGTTTTATCTTTAATCGTAATTACTTTTAGTACATTGGGGATGATAAAAAAAGTCTTTTCCGGCAATAGTGCCTTAATATGGGTTAACGGTACTTCATCCATATATTTATTGTCAATGCTTAATATATAACCAATAAAAACCAGGCGCCGATCTGTCAGATAAAGCGCTCCGCTTAAAACATCTCCCTGGCAGGTATAACTGGCATGACTTTTTCTCAGGATAAGTTCATCAGTTTCCAACGGAAAAGAATACATTTTCAATCCCCCTTCACTTATACCTGTCGCGCATCTTCCGGCACAATCAAGAATTCAACTTCCGGATTGCGTTCTACAACCCATCTGAGCTGCCACTCATTACTGATTAAGGCAACCGGCCTGTCTTTTATATCTTGTACCAAAAGACCGCTATCCAGATTTTTTAACGCTTTCACATCAAGATTTTCACCAACAATCCAGCGAGCAACCGAGTAAGGTAATTTATTCATTAAAATATCTACGCCGTATTCATTTTTCAGCCGGTATTCAAGCACCTCAAACTGCAAGGAGCCAACAACGCCGATAACAAAAGATTCAACAGGATAATCAGGCTGACGGAATACCTGTACAGCGCCTTCTTGCGTTAATTGGGTCATACCTTTAACAAACTGTTTGCGCTTCATAGTGTCCTTGGCCTGCACACGGGCAAACTGTTCAGGCGGGAAAACCGGAAAGTCCATAAACTTAAAGTTCGAACCTTCCTGGCACAAGGTATCCCCAATACCGAAAATTCCCGGATCAAATAATCCAATAATATCTCCAGGATAAGCTTCATCAATGATAGTTCGTTCTTGCGCCAAAAACTGCTGAGGTTGAGCCAGTTTTACCGGTTTATTGGTCTGTGGATGGTACACTGTCATGCCGCGTTCAAATTTACCTGAACATATCCGCATAAAAGCCAAGCGGTCTCGATGAGCGGGGTTCATATTGGCCTGAATTTTAAATACAAAGGCTGAAAAAGTGTCATCAGCAGGGTCAATCACACCTTCCGAAGACACACGCGGCATTGGCTGCGGTGCCATTTCTAAAAAGTCTTCTAAAAATAAACGCACGCCAAAATTGCTCATCGCGCTGCCAAAAAACATAGGAGTAAGTTCACCGCGAGTTACTTTATCAAAGTCAAATTCTTCGCCGGCCATATCCAAAAGTTCAATATCATCGCAAAGTGCCTGATGAATATCTTCACCTAGAATTTCTTTAAACGCCGGATCATCCACACTACCCTGCGTTGAAGGCAATGCCCACGTACCATGCTCGCCGTCGCGCTCAAATAACTCTATCTTAGCTTCTTTACGAATATAAATTCCATTATAATTACCATCAATACCAATTGGCCAGTTCATTGGATATGCCCGAATACCTAAGACCTTCTCGATTTCTTCCATAAGCTCAAAGGGACTGCGGCCATAGCGGTCAAGTTTATTCACAAAGGTAAATACTGGTATCCCCCGTTGTTTGCAAACCTGAAATAGCTTTTTGGTCTGGTCTTCCACACCTTTAGCCACATCAATTAACATGACAGCACTGTCGGCAGCCATCAAAGTCCTATAGGTGTCTTCACTGAAGTCTTGGTGACCGGGGGTATCTAATATATTAACTCGATAACCATCATAATCAAATTGCAATACACTGGAAGTTACTGAGATTCCACGTTGTTTTTCAATCTCCATCCAGTCGGATACTGCGTGTTTTTGGGCTTTCCTCGCTTTTACAGAACCAGCTAAGCGTATTGCGCCACCATACAGCAACAATTTTTCTGTCAAGGTTGTCTTACCGGCATCAGGGTGGGATATAATAGCAAACGTTCGACGCTTACTAATTTCGGGAGCAAGATTTGACATTATTGCCTCCTAATAATAATTTATATTTCTTTGCAGCATAATAGTTAAGGTAAACAGTACAACAATTTAATATACACCATTAATTAGCAGTAGTCAATTGCCGCTTATCCTCCTATCCCAATATGAACCAGAAGAATTTGACTAAAAATAGATTGACATCTCACTTGCTCTGCTATATAATCATTTTTGTGGCAAAAAGCCAATATCGCGGGATGGAGCAGTTGGTAGCTCGTCGGGCTCATAACCCGAAGGCCGCAGGTTCAAGTCCTGCTCCCGCAACCAATG